>FWPV01006017.1_pt1 | contig 23669 bp, 16 predicted proteins | sample 2228371 | NCBI WGS metagenome assembly FWPV01 (sample SAMEA103939776, study PRJEB20133) | metagenome | reverse complement strand
TGGCCCACCGTCGCCCGCACCATCTCCGGCTACAACTATGTGCCCGGCGTGCACCCCGCCATCGATATCGCCGGCGCGGAGGGCAACGCCGGGGACGCAGCCGCCGGCAAGGGCCGCATCGAAAGCCGCGCAGCGAATCGGTTTGCCGTTCATTTCGAGAAACTCCAGTTCCGTTCTTTGCCGTCGCGGGCGCGGAGGGTTATGCCCAAGATTTGCAGTCCCCGCGCGTCGTCGGGCAGAAAGCGCAGGTGGATCAAGCGGCCGGCGACGGGTAGTTCCATGCGGATGGTCGTCGGCTCCGCGGCGGCGGCCCAAGCGACCTCCGCCTTGTTGTCCGGCAAGAAATCCCTTTGGCCCGCGGTCCGCCAAGCGAACAGGCCCCGACCGGCCTGTTGCGCCCGCAAACGGAGCGCGACGGTGACCGGACCGTCCAAGTCCATTTGAGCATGGGCGATGAAAGGACGGGCGTTGCCGGGCCGATTCGGTTCAGGCATGATGACCAGCGCGCCGTCCCGAACGGCGAGCGTGCCGTTGCGGCAGAGCCAGCCTCCGAAAGCGGCCGCCTCGGCGGTGGAAGCCCCGCCGCCGTGTGCCGCGGCGTCCGGCGAGGGGGCGGGCTTTCCCTCCAGGTAATAGTCGAAGTATCGGTCCCAGACGGGCGCCATCGCCCCGTTGGTCAAGCCGGGCGGGTCGAGTTCATCGCACCAAGCTTGCAGCTTGGCGCGCAGGCGGGCCGCGATGTCGGGGTGGGTTGCCGCCAGGTTGTGTCGTTCTTCAAGGTCGGTCGCAAGATCAAAGAGATACTCGCGATCCCCGCCGCGAAGCAGCTTCCAGGGACCCTCTCGAATAGCGCTTTGGGCAATCCACCGCCAGCAAAGCGCGTCATGCGGCGGCTTGTCGATCTCGCCCGTCAGATAGGGGACGAGGTTCACGCCGTCGAGGTCGCCGGGCTTCACGGGGAGATCGGCGAGGGCGGCCAACGTGGCGGCGACATCGAGCGCGCTGACGGGATGCTCGAAAGTCTTGCCCGCCGGAAGGGTGCCGGGCCACGCGATCAGGAACGGCACATGGATGCCGCCCTCGCTCAGCATCCCTTTCTCGCCGTTGAGGGGGTCGTTGAGGCTGCCATCCCAGCCGGCGGCGTCGCCGGTCAAGGGCGAGTCCAGCTTGTGGATTTTCAGCGGCGCCCCGTTGTCCCCGATGAAAAAGATGAGCGTCTTTTGGCGGAGGCCGTGCCTTTGCAGCGTCTCGACGATCAACCCGACGCCGTCGTCCACCGCGGCCAGCATGCCCAGCGCCGCCCGGCGCCGTTCGGGCATCGAACCGGGAAAGCGGTCTTTGTAGTGCTGCGGCGCATCGAGCGGCGTGTGCGGAGCGCGGTATGCCACGTACAGAAAGAACGGACGATCCTGGTATCGTTCGATGATCGCGGCGGCGGCCTGCGAACAGGCGTCGATGTGGTACGCGGCCGGAGCGAGGTCCCCCATCGGCCGATCCGTGCCGTCCAAGTTGATGTTGGCCGCAAAGGGCCGCCCGCCGTCCTGGGCGAATACATGGGTGAAGCCGTGACGCGGAATTTCGTTTTTCGGACCGAGGTGCCATTTGCCGAACTGGGCGGTGACGTAGCCGGCCGCTTGCAGCCGTTCCGCGATGGTGGTTTGGCGGTTGAAGCCGTCCAGCGGCGACGGATTGCTTTCGACCCCGAATCGGGCTTGGAATCGTCCCGTCAGCAATCCCGCCCGCGATGGCACGCATTGCGGCGCGGTAACATAACCGTGTCGGGCGATAACGCCGCCGCGGGCCAACTCGTCCAGATGCGGCGTGCGGACGTCCTGCACCACGCCGTGGACGCCGAGATCGGCCCAACCGTGGTCGTCGGTGTAAATGACGATGAAGTTGGGACTCGCCGCCGAGGCCGGCATCGGTGCAAGGGCGGAGCAGAAACAGAGGAGGCCGATGAACGTCGCGAGAATCGTTTTCATCTTGCGATCTCGTGTCGTGCCAAGTGTCATTCCGTGCTCTGGTCGCGACGGCTCGGCCGGGCGGCGCGGCACATACCGCGCGGCCGAGGCGCCGGACCCGGCTTCCACGCAGTCAGCTCACGGCAGCCATTCCGGGCGCGGTTCGCCCTGCAAGTAACCCAGCGAAACCAGGAAGCGGTCGGCCTCCAAGAGGGTTTCGCGGAATGCCCGATTGTCGGCCCGGCCGAAATTGAAAAAACCGTGGTCGAAGCCGGGCCAGACCTTCAATTCGCAACGATTGCCTTTTTCCACGGCGGCCTCTTGGAACTCTCGGGCGCCGGCCAGAAAGCGATCTTCGCTCCCGAAGAACATGACGCTGGGCGGCAAGCCCTCGCGGATGTGATAGTACGGGAGGACTTCCTTGGCGACGCCCAACTGTCCGGCTTGGCTGCGATCGGGCAGGGCCTTGCCCAGCACGGCCGGATTGAAGAGGATCAAGGCGTCGGGCCGGCTGCTGACGGAGAGGTCTTCGCCCGGTTCGTCCCAGCCGGGGACCACGCCGCAGACGGCGGCGATCATCCCGCCCGCCGATCCTCCCCCCGCCGCCAGCTTGTTCGGGTCGATGCCAAGCTCCTTGCTGTGGAGGCGAAGCCGGCGGACGGCCGACTTGCCGTCGCGGAACGACTCCAGGGGCGTGGTGCCGTGCCGGTTCTTCACGCGGTACTCGGCCGTGACGGCGACCATGCCGCGTTGACTGAGGTAGCGACAATGCGGTTCGAACTGCTTGGGCGAACCGCTCACGAATCCCCCGCCGAAGAAGAACACGATGGCCGGTCGCGGCTCGGTCGGAGGGCGGTGTTCGGGAAAGAATACGTAGAGCGAGAGCGAAACATCGCCGATGGTTTTGAAAACGACGACACGGTCCGCCTGAATTTCGGAATTCGGGCCTTCCTCTCGGCGGGTCGCGGCACCCCTTCGTGTGGGATTACCGCCAGGCTCGGCCGCATCACCAGTTGCCGAATCGATGGCGGTTACCGTCAAAAGGGCGACAAATGCGATCATTCTCAAGGACATGGAAGACACGGCAAATCTCCCTGACTCGAAACCGGGACGCAACCGCACACCCTACGCCGGCAACGACACACCTGCCTAGCCTAGTTTAACCACCCAAACAACCATAGCTATCCCCCTTTGGGGAAATATTTCGGTAACTTTGCGACTTCGGTGTGTTTACAATAATGGGGAGGTGCCGCCACCGGTTGCGGCTGCGCGTCGCGGCGAAAGCCTGCCGGCGAAGCGATCGTTTTGCTTCCGACGATTGTATTCCCTCCTTAGCTTCGGGGTCGTTCGGGCGAATTGCCGGGCTGGGTGCGGCCGGCGTCCGTGGGGAGAATCAAGGCCCCGCGGCGGTAACGGGCCGGCGGCATGGGGAAATCACCGATCGACCTCGTTTCATTCGGGGTTCGTGCTTAAGGATGGTGCAGGATGGCTGAATCGAAAAACCGTCAGACTGAGCGGGGCGCCCGCCGTTCCGGCTGGATCATCAAGGGTACGCTCGTCGCCGTCGGTGCGGTCGCGGTATCCGGGCTGGTCTTTTTGACCTCGTTTCTTCCCAAGTTCTCCTGGGGAGGGACCGGCGAGAAGCCGCTGACGTACCAAGTGGTTCGCGGCGAATTCGTCAGCGAAGTCCTGGAGCGCGGCGACGTGGAAAGCGCCAGCAACGTGGAGATCCGCTGCGAGGTCGAATCGCAGGGCAGCGGCGTGATGATCCTGCGAATCGTTCCCGAGGGCACCTACGTTCAACCGGGCGACTTCCTGGTGGAGTTGGACTCCTCCTCCCTGCGCGACCGCTTCACCCAACAGCAGATCACGGTCGCCAATGCCCGGGCCAATTTGATTCAGGCCCAAAACGTCTTGGATACCGCCCGAATCGCCAAGCAGGAATACCTGGAAGGGCAATACCGGCAGCAGTTGTTGGCGATTCAGATCGAGAACTTCGTGGCCCAGGAGAACAAGCGGCGAGCGGATGATTACCTCAAGTACAGCCAATCGCTGGCGCAGAAGGGGTACATCACGCAGGCCCAATTGGAAGCCGATCGTTTCGCCCTGGAAAGGGCCGAGAAGGACGTCGAATCCGCGAGAACCAAGCTGGACGTCTTGGAGCGATTCACCAAGCCCAAGATGCTGAAGCAATTGGACGCCGACATTCAGACGGCGCAGGCCAAGTTCGAGGCGCAACAGCACGCCTTGGACCTGGAGGAGCAGGAGTTGAAGGAGATCGAGGACCAAATCGCCAAGTGCACGATCACGGCGCCGGAGGCCGGCCAGGTGGTGTACGCCAATCAGGTCGGCGTCCGCGGACAAACGGACATCATCATCCAAGAGGGAGTGCGGGTGCGGGAGCGGCAAACCATCATCCGCCTGCCCGATCCCAAGCGGATGCGCGTGAAGACCAAGGTCAACGAATCCAAGATCGGCTTGGTGGCCGAGGGGCTGCCCGCCCAGATTCAGGTCGACGCCCTCGCCAACCAGGTGTTCGAAGGGCAGGTGGTGGACGTGGGGGAATATCCGTTGCCGACCTCGTTCTTCAATTCCAACGTCAAGGACTACGAGGTCATCGTCCGCATCGACAACCCGACGGAACAACTTCGGGCGGGACTGACGGCTCAAGTGCGGATCGTCTCCCACCGCGAGCCGAACGTGCTGCAAGTCCCCGTCCAGGCCGTGTTCGAGTACGCGAGAAAATTCTATTGCATCGCCTGGCAGGGCGGCGCCATGAAACCCGTCGAGGTCGAACTCGGCCCCAGCAACGAGAAGTTCGTGATCGTTCGCAAGGGTTTGGAGGAGAATCAGGAGGTCGTGCTCAACGCGGCGGCCTACCGCGACAAGGTCGGCATGGCGGATGAGAGCTTGGTCGTGCAAACGTCGTCGTCCGGCGAACCCGTGATTTCGGGCGAGAAAAAGGCGAGCGAAGACGGCGCGGCCGGTCGCGCCCGTGATTCGGAAGGCCCGCGAGAGGGCGGTCCGCGCACGGAACCGCCGCGGCGCGGCGGAGAACCGGGAGCGGAAGGGCCGCCCGGCGGCGGCATGGGTCCCCCGGGCGCGGGCATGGGACCGCCCGGCGGATTCGACCCCGCCGCGATCGTCGATCGCATCTTCGACCGCATGGACGCCGACAAGAACGGCAAGATCGATCCCTCCGAAATCCCCGAGGATCGGAAGGAACAGATGCTGCAAAACGACACCGACGGCGACGGGGCGATCTCGAAGGAGGAGATGCGGGCGGGGATGGAGAGAATGCGGGCATCCGGCGGGTTTGGGCCTCCCGGCGGGATGGGGTTCGGCGGTGCAGGTCGCGGAGATGGGCGCGGCGAAGGACGCCGCAACGGGCCGCCCAACGCCGCACGCGATCCCGCCGCCGGTAACCCCAACTAAGCCGGAGCGCTCACCATGAAGCTTGCAGCCTCGGTCCAAAACCTGGTCAAGGAATATCGCCTCGGCGGCGAAGTCGTCCGCGCCCTCCGCGGAGTCTCGTTCGACGTGCCGGAGGGCGATTACGTGGCCATCATGGGCGCCTCCGGCTCGGGAAAGAGCACGCTCCTCAACCTCCTCGGTTGCCTGGATCACCCCACTTCCGGAAGCCTCTTTCTGGGCGACGAAAATATCGCCCATGCGAGCGATGACCGCCTGGCCGAATTGCGAGCCGGGCGGATCGGATTCGTCTTCCAGTCCTTCAACCTGATTCCCCAACTGACCGTGCTGGAAAACATCGAGGTTCCGCTCTATTACCAGGGACGCCTGAGCCGCCGCGACCGCGATCGTTGCCGCGAACTGGCCCAATTGGTCGGTCTGGGGGACCGGTTGAATCATCGCCCCACGCAGCTTTCCGGCGGGCAGCAGCAGCGCGTCGCCATCGCGCGCAGCCTCGTCAACGATCCCTTCTTCATCTTGGCGGACGAGCCGACCGGCAACCTCGATTCCGCCACCACGGAAGAAATCCTGGCCCTGTTCGACCAGTTGAACGCGGCGGGAAAAACGATTGTGCTGGTCACGCACGAATTGGATGTCGGAAGACGGGCCCGGCGCATCATCCGTTTGAAGGACGGCCGCATCGAAAGCATGATCGATAACCCGCCGCCCGCCCGACCGGCAGACGCCGGCGCCGCGCTCTCGGCGGCATCGCCCCCGTAATTCCCGTTTCCGCTTCGCTCGTTCACTTTCGTCGCGTGGATCGACCCTCGCCATGTTGATTTGGATTCGCACGTTTCGCCTCGGCACCAAGAGCCTCATGCTCCATCCGCTGCGGTCTCTGTTGACCGTGCTGGGCATCTTCATCGGCGTGGCCAGCGTGATCTGGCTTTTGGCCATCGGCGAAGGCATCAGCCGCAAGGCTCAAGAGCAGATCGAGAGCCTGGGCGCCACGAACATCATCGTCCGCACTATCAAGCCGCCTTCCGACCAGGTCACTTCGACCAGCTTGTTGCTGCAATACGGAATCACCCGCGCCGATTACGAGCGGTTGTCGCAAACCATTCCCACCATTACACGGGCGATTCGGATTCGCGAATTGCGGCAGCGCTTCAGCCGGGCGGGCCGCGAGATGGACGGCCGCTTGGTCGGTTGCACTCCCGAATACAAGGACATGCTGCGGCTGGAGATGGACCGCGGCCGATTCCTGCAAGACGTCGACCTGGATCAGGCCAAGAACTATTGCGTTTTGTCGGCGGGCGTGGCCGAAAAGCTCTTCCCCTATGAAGACCCCGTCGGCAAAATCATTCGCATCGAGGAGGCGTTCTACGAGGTCATCGGCGTTTGCAAGCCCAAGATGCCCTCCGCGGGAATCGGCGGTTCGATGGCCGCCCAAGACTTCTCCAGCGACGTGTACATCCCCATCACCACCTTGTGGTGGCGGATCGGCGATGTGGTGATCTCGCGCCGGGCAGGCTCCATGGAGGGAGAGGAGGTCCAATTGAGCCAAATCACCTTCCAGGTGGATCACGTAAAGAACGTGCTGCCCACCGCGGAGATCATCAAGTCTTTGCTGGCCAAGTACCACCGCATGGAGGACTACGGCGTCACCGTCCCGCTGGAATTGCTCGAGCAAGCTCGCATCACGCGGATGATGTTCATGATCTTCATGGGCCTGATCGCGGCGATTTCGTTGGTGGTGGGCGGCATCGGCATCATGAACATCATGCTGGCCACGGTCACGGAGCGGACCCGCGAGATCGGCATCCGCCGCGCCTTGGGGGCCAAACGCCGCGACATCATCCGCCAATTCTTGGTGGAGACGATCGTGCTGTCGACGGTCGGCGGCCTGACCGGCATCCTGGCCGGCTTCACCTGCCCCTTGTTCACCTATTTGCTGAAGGCGGGCGTGGAGGCCTTCCTCCCCGGCGTCTACGGCGCCTTGCCGGACATCGTCAAGACCATGCACCCGGTGATCGTTCCAGCCTCCTTGCCGCTGGCGTTCGGCATCTCGGTGGCGATCGGGGTGATCTTCGGGCTGTATCCGGCTCGCCGCGCGGCCGGCATGGATCCCATTGAAGCCCTGCGGCACGAGTGAGGAAGGGCGCGTACCGGGGGAGATTGCGGCACGGGACGAGCCGGCGGCGAACGGCTCTCGCCTCCGGACGCGCGACGGCGACCCGGGGTTGCTCTCGCAATCGGTCCGGCGCGAGCGGGGATCGTATTGTTTTGCCGGGAGAACGGCCGCCGAAATCGCCCCTACCCTAGGCCGTACTTGGCCAGTTTGTCGCGGAAGGTGGAGGGTTTCATTCCCAGGGCCGCCGCGGCCGCCGATTTGTTCCCGCCCGCCTCCCTCAGCGCCGCCTCCAATAGTTCGCGTTCCGTCTGCTCGATGGTTTCCTGAAAGCTGCCGCCGACGACGGCACGTTCGCCCTTGCCGTTGCGTTCCGGCCAGGGGGTGATTTGCGACCGAATGAGATCGGGCGTGATGTGCTCCGAGCCGAGCAGGTACGTGCGCTCCAAGGTGTGGTACAGTTCGCGGATGTTGCCCGGCCAATCGTGTTCCATCAAAACGGCCACGGCGTCCGGGTCGATGCGGAACGGGCGATCCTGGGCGATGCGCCGCAGGAGATGTTCCGCCAAGGCCGGGATGTCCTCCTTCCGCTCCCGCAGCGGCGGGATGCTGATCCGCAGCACGTCCAGACGGTAATACAAGTCCTGGCGGAACGTGCCTTCCCCCACCTTTTCCAGAAGATTCTTCTTGGTCGAGGCGATGATTCGGACGTCGGCGTGGACCGACTCGGTGCCGCCGACGCGCTCGAAGACCTTCTCCTCGATGGCGCGGAGCAGCTTGGCCTGATGCTCCAGGGGGATGTCGTCCACATCGTCGAGGTAGAGGGTGCCGCCCTCGGCCAGTTCGAATCGGCCGATACGCCGCTGCTCCGCCCCCGTGAAGGCGCCGCGTTCGTGCCCGTACAATTCGCTTTCGATCAGATGCGACGGAAAGAGCGTGCATCCGACCTTGACGTAGGGTTTTTCGCGGCGATGGGAATGGCGGTGGATGGTCTGCGCGATGAGGTCCTTGCCGACGCCGGTTTCGCCCCACAGCAACACGTTGGCGTCGGTCCGTGTGCAGATTTCGATCATCTTTTTGACACGGCTCATGGCGGCGGAACGGCCGATCAATTCGCGATCGACCTCGGCGCCGACGGGTTCGGCGGCGGCGGATCGGGCGGTTGCCGGCCCGCGTTTCTCCTCCAATCGCGCCAGCAGGGGGAACAAGTCCTCGTTGCGGAAGGGCTTGGTGATGAAATCGTAGGCCCCGGCCTTCATCGATTCGACCGCCAATTGGATGCTGCCGTAGGCGGTCATCATGATGACCTCGGTGGCGGGAGCCTGCTCGCCCTGTTTGATGCGGCGGAGCAGCTCCAAGCCGTCCATGCGCGGCATTTTGACGTCCGCCACGACCACGTCGAAGGGCCGGCCGCGAAGCCGCTCCAAGGCCTCCTCGCCGTCGGCCGCCGTATCCACCTCGTGTCCCTGGGCGGCCAGGTCGTCCGCCAAGGTCACGCGCTTGATCTTTTCATCATCGACGATCAGGATTCTCATGGCTGATGGCTGGATTCGCGATAGGCGTTCAAGACCACGGTAAAGGTGGTACCTTGCCCCAAGGCGCTACGGACGTCGATCCGGCCGCCCATCTCGGAAATCATCATGCGACACAATCCTAGACCGAGGCCGGTCCCGCCCGCCTCCGCCCGCGTCGTGAAAAACGGCTCGAAGATGCGCTCCAGGTTGACGCGCGGGATGCCCACTCCCGTGTCGATCACGTCGATCGCCACGGAATTCATCTGGTCGTCGTCCTGGGTGCCGAGGGTCCGCGTCCGCACGGTCAGCGTTCCGCCGTTGGGCATGGCGGCCAAGGCGTTGGTGCAAAGGTTGAAGACGATCTCTTGAATGGTGTACATATCGCCCAGCACGGGCGGCACCCGGCGGAGGTCCTTTTCCACGCGAATGTCGTGCCCGATGCGCGGGCCGAGCATGGCCAAGGTGCCCTCCACGGCGGCGTTGACGTCGGTCTCTCCCAAGACCACGCCTCGCGGCTGGGCGAAGGCCTGCACCCGCTTGGCCGTCCGCTCGATCCGCTCCAAGGCCTCCGTCATCAATTGCACGTACTCGGTCAGTCGGGGATTGTCTTTGACTCCTTCTCCGATGCGGCGGAGGCAGTTTTGCACGCCGTCCAGCGGATTGGCGATCTGGTGGGCGATGCCGGCCACCAATTGCCCGATCCCCAGCATCTTCTCCTTCTGCCGCAGTTCCGCGTGCGCGCGATCGACGTAGCGGCGGATGGAGGTCGTGAAGTACACCGCCATCCAGATGCTGCTGGTAACCGCCAAATACACTCCCAGCACTTGCAAGCCGTGGAGCGGTTGATCCTCGCCCGGCCCGAAGTGCAACGGAAAGCGCGGCAACCGGCCCGTGTATTCCGCGAACATCACCAACCCCAGCAGCACCGACGCCAAACCGGCCGCTTGGAACGGACGATACCCCCGCAAATACATTCCGGCGATGATCATGTGGAATACGTAATAAATGATGAACGGATTCCGCGCGATATCGGAGAAATACAAAAGCAGGGTCAACGACAGCAAATCCAAGACGACCTGGGCGAAGATGCTGTCCTCCGGTCGCAGGAGCTGCAAGGGGTTGTTTTCCCAGAGCAGCCAGGCGAACGCGAGGTTGTAGAGCAGCAGGAAGCCCCCCACTCCGTAAATGGGGGCGGCCGACTCGATCAGGCCCAAGACGGAGGAAGCCGAATAGCCGGCAAGAAATACGCCCCCCACCGCGATCCATCGCAGCCGAATCAGCCAGAGAGCGCCTTCGGGAGGTAATTTCATGGAGACAAGCGGAAGTCTTGGAGGCCCAAGTCGGTCTTTCGGAGGTCCGTCGCCGCTGTTCGGCCGTGAGAACGACGTACCCGGCCCGCGGATCCGGTGACAGGCCGACTCCTTCCCCACCACGCATACCGGCGTCGCCAATCTCGTGTATTGTACCAGCCCGCCGCGATTCCGGCACGTCGCCGAATCATCGACCCGCCGCACCACGTGGGAGCTTGAACCTCCGGCGACGGCGCGAGCCTTGGGCGTGAGCCCGAGGTGGAAGTCGCGAGCCTCGGGTGTCAGCCCGAGGTGGAGCTAACGGCGGCTCCGTACCGCGTGGCGCAAAAACACCGCCGGCTTGCGCCGGCGGCTCGCGTTTGCGATGTGCAGGGCCGGACATCGGCGGTCCGGCCGAGGGGCGATCAGAACCAACCGAGGGCGGCCAGGCTGTAGCGGACGGCCAAGCCCGCCACCACCACGCTCACCATACTCATCAGCTTGATGAGGATGTTGAGGCTGGGGCCGCTGGTGTCCTTGAACGGGTCGCCGACGGTATCGCCCACGACGGCGGCCTTATGGGCATCGGTCCCCTTGCCGCCGAAGGCGCCGCGCTCGATGTGCTTCTTGGCATTGTCCCAGCTTCCGCCGGCATTGGCCATGAAGACGGCGATGCAGAATCCGGCCGAAAGGGCGCCCATCAACAGGCCCATCACGCCGGCTACGCCCAACAGCAGGGCTACCAGCACGGGCGTGACCAGCCCCAGCACGGAGGGCACGATCATCTCGCGCTGAGCGGCTTGGGTGCTGATCCGCACGGGTCCGGCATAGTCGGGCTTCTCGGTGCCCTCCATGATGCCCGGCTTCTCGCGGAACTGCCGCCGTACTTCCTCGACCATGCGGTAGGCGGCGCGGCCCACGGCTTTCATCGTCAAGGCGCTGAACAGGAACGCCGCCATGGCCCCGATCAATACTCCGACCAAGACCTTCGGATTCATCAGGTGGGCTTCGTAGTAATTGGCGAAGTCCGGCATCGTGGCGCGATCGATGCGGACCAAGGGGGCCTTGGTTTTGACGAATTGGAGCCGATTGCGCTGGATGCCCTTAGCGGTGTCGGTAAAGGTCTCCAAGACCCCCTCGGGAATAGCGACAGGGCCTTTGGAGGCGTCCAACTTCTTCCAGTCGTCGGCGATCCCGGGATCGGCGACCGTGGACGGGAAGACCAAGTAGCCGTGAATCATGGGCTTGCCGGAAACATCCTTTTCCGTGCTGCTGACCTCTCCCACGAATCGGTCGGAGAGCTTGTACAGCCCCGGCTCAGCCGATACCAGGGCGGAGTGGGACCACCGCTCGAAGCCCACGCGGACCTCTTCCACATAGGCGGCCAGCAGGGCCAGGGCCGTCAACGCGGCGGAACCGATGGCGAAGCCCTTGCCGGTCGCCGCCGTCGTGTTGCCGAGACTGTCCAGGGCATCGGTGCGTTGCCGGACCTCGGGCGGGAGGTGCGACATCTCGGCGTTTCCGCCCGCATTGTCGGCGATCGGACCGTAGGCGTCGGTGGCCAAGGTGATGCCCAGCGTGCTCAGCATGCCGACCGCCGCGATACCCACGCCGTAAAGCCCCATCGCGAACCAGGTCACGTCCGTGAAGTTGCCCTGCGCGGCGAAGGCGAAAGAAAGCAGCGTGGCGACGGCCACCACGATCACGGGGAACCACGTGCTCTTCATACCGTCGGCGATGCCGCCGATGATGACCGTGGCGGGGCCGGTGAGGGCCTGCTCGGCCAACTTCTTGGTGGGCGTGAATTCATCGCTCGTGGAGTATTCGGTCCATTTGCCGATCAACCAGCCGGCGATCAAACCGGTGATCACGCTCAGCGACACCGTCCAGAAGGCCGGCATCAGCCAGAAGGTGAAGATGAAGGTAACGACCACGATGGCCGCCGTGGACAGGTTGATCCCCCGGGCCAGCGCTTTCAACAAGGTCCGCTGGGTGGCGTCCTCGTCGGATCGCACGGCGTAGATGCCGAGGATGGAGAGCAGGATGCCCACGCCCGCCAAAACGATCGGCAGAAACATCGCGCTGAGCTGGTAATTGAGCTTCGCGACTTCCAACGAGAGCGAGCCGGCGGAGATTCTTTCCAGCGCGGAGGCGGGCAGCAACTCGCCGGTGGCGAAGGCGGCCACGCCCAATGCCGCGGTGGCCAGGATCGAACCGCAATAGGATTCGTACAGGTCGGCGCCCATGCCCGCCACGTCGCCCACGTTGTCGCCCACGTTGTCGGCGATCACGCCGGGGTTGCGCGGGTCGTCCTCGGGGATGGCGCCGACGTCGGCGGCCTTGGTGAAGATGCCGCCGCCGACACGGGCGAACAACGCCTGGCTGCTGGCACCCATGCCGAAGCAAAGCATGGTCACCGTGATTTGCTCGAGCGACATTTGATAGCCCAGCCAGTACACGACCCAATACAGGATCGCGAACCAGAGGCAGATATCGAGCAGGCCCAGGCCGACCACGGTCAAGCCCATCACGGCACCGCTGCGGAACGCCACGCGGAGACCGTCGTTGAGCGACTTGCGGCAACCCTGCGCCGTACGGCTGCTGGCCCAGGTGGCCGTCTTCATGCCGAACCAACCGGCCAAGCCGGAAAAGAAGCCGCCCGTGAGGAAGGCGAACGGAACCCAGTTGCTTTGCGCGTGCAGGCCGAAGGCCGCAATGGCCAGCAGAACGAAGATCACCACGAAGAACAACGCCACGATCTTGTACTGCTGGTACAGGTAGGCGTTGGCACCCTCGCGGACGTAGCCGGCGATCTCTTCCATGCGCGGATCGCCTTTTTCCGAGGCCATCATCTCCTGGAAGAACTTCCAGGCGAAGAAGAGGCCGACCACCGATCCGGCCAGGCCGATGACCCAGGGGAAGAAAATCCACCAGCTCGACCCCGTGCCGGCGCCGCTTGCCGCGGCGGCTTCTTCAGCCGACGCCACGGCACCGAATCCGCAGGCCGTCGCGAAGACCGCGGCCGCCGCGATTGGGGCAAGCCCGCGACCCAACCATGCACTCCATTTTCTGGCAGTCATACGAACCCTCACTTTTTCCAACGTTTCCGAATGAATTGGAACCCTCACGGTACCCGTACCCGGCGGGGGCTAGGATGCGGCCCCCGGGGTCTCCGATACGCCCGTCCCCCCAAAGCAACCTGATCGACTTGCCCTTTCCGACCCCGAAATCGGTGAACTCGCGCAGTCCCTTCCTCGTCCTTCGGTTTCCGTATCCGCTTTCCCACCACTTGGGTCGCCGTCTCGCCCGCGAACCCGCCCGGTGGGCGATCTTCGGTTGCGCTCGAAGACGATACGGCAGGCGGTCGGCGGAAAAGGGTCGAGTGATGCCTTCGGCAGTTCACTTCGGCGAGGCTCGCGATAGACAAAACAAGCAGTTTAGCGGAGGGGCTTCGTCTGTGTCAACAATAGCTTGCGCCGCTTACATTGCGCGCCGCATCTGCTCGACCGTCGCGATTTCCCCAGATTTTCAGCCCAAATAGTCGCCAAGCCTCCCCGGTCCGATAAATCCCGCACAGGGTGAGGTTCTTCGGCAATGGACAAGTACGCCCCCTCTTGCGTGGTATGGGATTTGGAACTTTCGGCGGATGGGGTTCGTCCAATGGACAGCGGAGCCACGGGCCGGGGCCGAGACGGACCGGCCAAATTCGCACTGCCGGCGGTTTTTGCGTTGCTTTTCCCGACTTTCCGATTACTCTGGATAAGTAGGTGTTGCGAGCGCGCTGAACCGTGCGGCCGCAGATCGTACTTTTTGGAGGAAAATAGGGATGTCTCGCTCGGTTTTGCGGATCGTTTGTCTGGTCGGTGCCTTTCTCTTCGGCGCCTTCATTTCCTGGTTCGCCGGAGTGGATCAAGCCCCTGGGGCGGAACCGAAAAAGGAGGTTCCGGCTGCGGAAAGCGTCGAACTTTTCGCGGCCATCGAACAGGGCATGGTAGAGGTCAAACTGATCGCCAAGGACTCCACCCAGTGCAATGTCCGCGTGAAGAACAAAACGGATAAACCGCTCAGCATCCGGCTGCCGGAGGCCTTCGCCGGCGTGCCGGTCTTGGCTCAGTTCGGGGTCGGCGGCGGCGTCGGCGGTCTTGGCGGCGGCTACGGCGGCCTCGGCGGCGGGGGTTACGGCGGCGGTCTCGGCGGGGGCGCCCAAGGCTTCGGCGGCGGCTTCGGCGGCGGCGGACTGGGCGGCTACGGCGGAGGGGGATATGGGGGCGGTGGCTTCGGCGGCGGTATGTTCAACGTCCCGCCCGAGGTCGTCGTGCAGGCCAAAGTCCCCATCGTCTGCCTGGACCACGGCAAGCCGGATCCCAACGCCCACGTTCAATACGAAATTCGGCCCCTGGAGGACTACGCCAAGAGGCCCGATGAAGTCCGCGAGGTATTGAAACTCATGGCCGCCGGCAAGATTCCCCAGCGGGTCGCCCAAATCGCCGCTTGGCATTACAACAACGGCATGAGCTTCGAGGAGCTGGCGGCCAAGACGATCCGCTCGGCCGTCGGTCTGCGTCGTCCGTACTTCTCACCCGCAGAAATCCAAGCCGCGTTGCAGGTCGTCAGCCTGACGAATCAAGTCGTGATGAACAACCGAGCCAAGGCCGAGCCGGCGGAGGTCTCGCCCGGCGAAACGGCCACCTCCTTCAACCCGTAAGGCCCGCCGGAGGCCGCGGCGGTGCTTTCGCGTCCGCTGCGACCTTTCCGTCCATCGCCTTCCACGATCGGGGACGCAGATGCCTGCGTCCCCTCGTCTTGCGCCCGTCCGCGCAGCGCGGCTTGCGACGGCGACATTGCGAGGTCCCGGCATCCTACGCTGCGGGGAGGCCCGGCCCACGCCCCGCGGACGTATGCTAGACTTTCTGGTTGACGGTACCGGACCGCGTCCTTCTCGGCCGGCATGCCGACCGCGCTTGGGTTGCCGGGATCGGGCCGGGGTTCGAGACGCTTCCGCCGCGGGACGGCACGGTGCATCGGTCGCGATGGGGGATTACCAGGAGTTTGCCATGGGAATGCAGGACCTCGAGGCCAAGATCCGGGAGAAACGAGCGACGATCGGCGTGATCGGTTTAGGATACGTGGGTCTGCCGCTCTTGCGTGCGTTCATCCGCTCCGGCTACTCCGCCCTGGGTTTCGACATCGACGCGGAGAAGGTCCGGCTGCTGAACGCCGGGAAGAGCTACATCGGGCACATCCCCTCGCAGTGGATCGCCGAATGGTTGGCGGCGGAGAAGTTCGAGGCCACCTGCGATATGGCCCGGCTTTGCGAACCGGACGCCATTCTGATTTGCGTACCCACCCCTCTCAACGAGAGCCGCGACCCCGATCTGCAATACATCGAGCAGACGACCGTCGCCATCAGCAAGGCGCTGCGACGGGATCAACTGGTGGTGTTGGAGAGCACCACCTATCCCGGCACCACCCGCCAAGTCATGCTGCCCATTTTGGAAGGCACCGGCCTGAAGGTCGGCGAAGACTTTTTCCTAGCGTTCAGCCCGGAGCGCGAAGATCCGGGCAACCCGAATTTCTCGGCCGAACGGATTCCCAAGGTGGTGGGCGGGATTGAACCGAAGAGCGCGCAGTTGGCGGCGGCGCTCTATGCCAATGCGGTAGTGCAAGTGGTGCAAGTCGGCAGTGCCGAGGTGGCCGAAGCCTGCAAAATCCTGGAGAACACCTACCGCGCCGTCAACATCGCCATGATCAACGAGTTGAAGGTGCTCTTTCAGCGTTTGGGCATCGACGTTTGGGAGGTGATCGAGGCCGCCAAGACCAAGCCGTTCGGCTTCCAACCCTTTTATCCCGGCCCGGGATTGGGCGGGCACTGCATCCCCATCGATCCTTTCTACCTGAGCTGGTTGGCCCGGCGGCACGGCATGCCGACCCGGTTCATCGAGTTGGCCGGCGAAATCAACACCTCCATGCCCGAGTACGTCGTCCAGCGCCTCGCCGAGGCCCTCAACGAGCACCGCAAGCCCGTCAAGGGAAGCAAGATTTGCATCTTGGGCGTGGCCTACAAGAAGGATGTGGACGACCCGCGCGAAAGTCCCTCCTTCGAGCTGATGCAATTGCTCTCGGCGAAGGGCGCCGAGCTGAGCTATAACGATCCCTACATTCCCAAGCTCCCGCGGATGCGGCACTATCGGGTTCCGCCCTTGAGCAGCCAAGAGCTGACTCCGGAGTTCCTGGCGGGGCAGGACTGCGTCTTGATCGCCACCGACCACTCGGCCTACGATTACGACTTCATCGTCCGGCATGCTCCCCTAATCGTGGATACCCGCAACGCCACCAAGAACGTCCAAGAACACCGCGAAAAGATTTGGAAAGCGTGAGAGGTGGGGAAGGCGGACGCACCGAGGCCGCAACGCAGGCGGGCGCGACGCGGGTTCATGGGACGGAATGACGCGGTATGCCGAATCGCTATTTGGTGACGGGTTGCGCGGGGTTCATTGCGGCCAGGGTTTGCGAGCTGTTGCTCGACGCCGGCCACACAGTCGTCGGTTGGGATGAACTCAACGACGCGTACGATCCCAGCCTGAAGGTCTGGCGGCTGGCTCGGCTGCAAGGGAGGTCGGGCTTCTCGTTTCACAAGATCGACGTCTCGGACGCCGACGCCGTGCGCGGGTGGTTCGCCCGCGGCACTCCCGACGCCGCGCCGCCCCCCGATGGACCGCCCTATGATGCCGTCATCAATCTTGCCGCCCGCGCGGGAGTCCGTGCCAGCGTCCTCCGGCCCGACGTCTATTATCAAGCCAACTGCATCGGGACGCTGGTCCTGCTCGAACAATGCCGAAGCGCCGGCGTGAAGAAGTTCGTCTTGGCCTCCACGTCGAGCCTGTACGGGGCCCATAACCCCGTACCCTACCGCGAGGACGTCGATACGGACCGACCGCTGTCTCCCTACGCGGCCTCGAAGAAGGCGGCCGAGACGTTAGCCTACACCTACCATTATCTGCACGGCCTGGACGTCACCGTGTTCCGCTACTTCACGGTGTACGGTCCCGCCGGGCGCCCCGACATGAGCATCTTTCGCTTCGTCCGTCAAATCAGCGAGGGCGAACCGATCACCGTCTTCGGCGACGGCTCGCAGCGCCGCGATTTCACCTATGTGGACGACATTGCCCGGGGTACGGTGGCCGGCCTGAAGGAATTGGGGTACGAAGTCATCAATCTGGGCGGCGATCGTTCGCTCCCGCTGTCCTTCGTGATCGACGAGATTTCCCGGCAGTGCGGGCGTTCGGCGACCGTCCAGTATCAGCCGGCGCACCCCGCCGACGTGCCGGCCACTTGGGCCGATATCGCCAAGGCCCGATCCCTCCTCGGATGGGCGCCCGAGGTGCCGATCGAAGAAGGCATCCGCCGCTGCATCGCCTGGTATCGCGAACATCGCGAGACGATGCGGCACGTGCGGCTCTGAGATGCGAACGATAGCGGACGGCACGAGCCTCGCGAGTCGGCGCGAGGTGGATGGAACGCATGGCGCCGCCTTGGGAGTCGGCCCGAGGCGTCATGCCGCCGTTGGACCGCGATCCATCGGTCGATGCGGGAGGAGCCTGCGGCGGCGGGACTTTCGGTTCCGCGCAGACCGTTTTCCTGCGGTAAACTAGCACTAGGCGGTCGCGGTGCCGCGGTTTCCCGCGGCGGGGCGGACGAAACTAGCGCGGCCCTTCCCTGAGCCCGACTGGAGCGGTAATCATGGAGACAGTTTCGGACACGATCCTCGTCACCGGCGGGGCGGGCTTCATCGGCAGCAATTTCGTGCGGCTTTGGCTGCGGGAGGAGTCCGGCCGACTGGTCAACCTCGACAAGCTCACCTATGCCGGCAATCTCGACTCCTTGGCGGATGCCCTGCAAGACCCCCGCCACGTGTTCGTACAAGGGGATATCTGCGACGGCAAACTGGTCCGCCGATTGCTCGACGAGTACCGGCCCTGGGGCATCGTCAATTTCGCGGCCGAATCGCACGTCGATCGTTCGATCGACGGTCCCGCCCCGTTCGTGGAGACGAATGTGGTGGGGACCTTCCGCCTGCTGGAGGCTGCGCGAGACTACTGGAACGGTCTCGCCCCCGACGATCGCTCGCGATTCCGCTTTCTCCACGTTTCGACCGACGAGGTGTACGGCTCGCTCGGTCCCACCGGCTATTTCGTGGAAACCACGCCTTACGCCCCGAACTCGCCCTACTCCGCCTCCAAGGCGGCGGCCGACCATTTCGCCCGAGCCTACTTCCACACCTACGGCCTACCGGTTTTGGTGACGAATTGCTCGAACAATTACGGCCCGTACCAGTTTCCCGAAAAACTCATTCCCTTGATGATCCTGAATGCCTTGGAGGGCAAGCCTTTGCCCGTCTACGGCGACGGCGGCAACGTCCGCGATTGGCTGTACGTGGAGGACCATTGCCGGGCGATTCGTACCGTGCTATGCCAGGCCCCGCCGGGTGAGGAATACAATATCGGCGGAAACTGCGAGCGGACCAATCTCCAGGTCGTGCACGCCATTTGCGACATCGTAGGGCGTCTCCGGCCGGACCTGCCCCACCAACCCAGGGAGCTGATCACGTTCGTCAAGGATCGGCCGGGCCACGACCGCCGCTACGCCATCGATGCCGGCAAGATTCGACGCGAACTGGGCTGGGAACCGCGGGAAGACTTCGAGTCCGGCCTGGAACGCACGGTCCGCTGGTACATCGAGAATCCGATCTGGGTGGACCGGGTGACCTCGGGGAAATATCGGCGGGAACGCCTCGGTCTGGGCAACCGGGAATAACGTGGGCCGTGACGGGCAGGGCCGCCTGGGGAAGGCGCCCCAGCCTCGCAGCGCGGTCAACGCGTGCTCTCGCGCGCCGGGTACCTGCTTTCGCTTCTCCGCCGCCGTCCGTAAAATCAGGGTTTACTCGACCGAGCGGAACGTGCCGCAAGAGGCACGTTTCCGAGCGCCGTCCGCTTCGTCTTTCCTCTTCGCGGATGGAGCCGGTGAGGTCCGCTTTCCACGATTGGCTTCCCCTCGAGGTTACCTATGGCTCAACAACAGCTCTTGCGCGTGGCGGTGATTGGAGGCGACGGCACCGGACCGGAAGTGACGGCGGAGGCGGTCAAGGTCCTGAAGGCGGCGGCTCGCTTGGAGAACTTCGAGATCCAATTCAAGGAGTTCGACCTCGGCGGCGAGCGTTATCTGAAGACGGGCGAGATTCTGCCGGAAGAGGTGTTCCAAGAATTGAAGACCTTCCCCGCCATCCTCTTGGGCGCCATCGGACACCCCGACGTGCCGCCCGGCGTCTTGGAGCGGGGTCTGCTCCTGGAGCTGCGTTTCCGCCTGGATCAGTACATCAACTTGCGACCGGTAAAACTCTATCCCGGCGTCGAGACCCCGTTGAAGGACAAGGGGCCGAACGACATCGATTTCGTCGTTGTTCGCGAGAACACCGAGGACCTTTACGCCGGAGTGGGCGGATTCCTCAAGAAGGGTACGCCGGACGAGGTTGCCGTTCAAACCGCCGTCTTCACACGCAAGGGCTGCGAACGCTGCATCCGCTGGGCCTTCGAATACACGCGCAAGCGAAACGCCAAAAAACGGTTGACCTTGGTGGCCAAGACCAACGTCTTGACCTACGGCCACGACTTGTGGTGGCGGACCTTCCAAGAGGTGGCTGAGGAATACCCGGACATTCAGACCGACTATAACCACGTGGACGCCTGCTGCATGTGGATGGTCAAGAACCCGGAGTTCTACGACGTGATCGTGACCACGAACATGTTCGGCGACATCATCACCGATTTGGCCGCCATTCTGCAAGGCGGGATGGGCGTGGCGGCGGGCGGGAACATCAACCCCGAACCGGGCGGTACCAGCATGTTCGAACCGATGGGCGGCAGCGCCCCCAAGTACACCGGCAAAGGCGTCATCAATCCCATCGCCGCCATCGCCGCCGGCGGCATGCTGCTGGAGCAGGCGGGCTTCGAATCCGCCGCCGCCAAGATCAACAAGGCCATCCAGGTCGTCACCGGCAGCAAAATGAAGAGCCAGGCAGCGGGCAAGATGGGCTATTCCACGTCGCAAATCGGCGACTTGGTAGTCGAGGCCCTCGCCTCCGTGTAAGCGGTTTCGGCCGCCGATCCCGCGCCCGCTTCACGCGCCGTTCGATCCGGCCGGATCCGGACGGCACGATTCCTTTTGCGCATCCGTCGCCGTGCCCGCCCCGGCCCCGGACGCGCTTGTCGCGCCGTTGGGACTACCGACCGGCGATTCCGCAAAAACCGCCTCACCGCGGCCGATCCAACCGCGGCGGTAGAACGTGTACATCATCCCCGAGGCCACCAGCAACATCAGACTCAACGCGAAGGGATACCCGAAGGTCCAGCGCAGCTCGGGCATGTTCCAGGGGGAGGCGTCGGGGTCGAAGTTCATCCCGTAAATGCCGGTGATGAAGCTCAGCGGGATGAACAGCGTGGCCGTCAGGGTCAGCCACTTCATGACTTCGTTCATGCGGTTGCCGATCAGCGACATGCAATAGTCGCGGAGATCGGCGCACATTTCGCGGTAGGTCTCCGTCAACTCCATGATGGCCGTCACGTGGTCGATGCAATCGCGGAGATGGATGCGGGTGTCGGGGCCGAGGAAGCGGTCCTGGCGGGCCAGCGTCTGCATGGCGTCGCGATGCGGCCAAACGGCACGCCGCAAAAAAAGCAACTCGCGGCGCAGGCCGTGGATGGCGTGCAACACGGAACGCGGATCGGAGGTTGCCGCCTGCTCGTCGATCGCATCGATGCGGTCGCCGAAGTTCTCCAACACGGGATAAAACGCGTCCACCGTCAGGTCCAGTAAGGAATAAGCCAGGTAGTCGGCGCCCGCCGCGCGCAGAGGCGAGGACGGATCTCGCAACCGCTTGCGAACCGGGGCGAAGGCATCGCCGGGCCGGGGTTGAAAAGTGACCAGCAGACCTTTGCGCAAAAACATGCTGATCTGCTCGGTTTCCAATTCCCCGTTCAAATGGGGCAGCCGGGCGACGATGAAGAGCCAGTCTCCGTATTCCTCCACCTTCGCCCTCTGGTGCGAGTGCACGACGTCCTCGAGCGCCAGGGGATGAAGCCCGAGCGTCCGGCCGATCTGCTCCAGCGCCGCCGCGTTGCCGGTCCCGTCCACGTCGATCCACGTCGTGACCGTCGGTTCGGCAGTCAGCGGCAGGTCTTCGAGGCGGGAGATCCGCCGTTCCGAACAACTCTCCGCGTCGAACACGGTGTAGGTAACGGCGGGCGGCGGGGCGGAGGGCACCGAGACCAAGGTGCCCGGCGGCGCCCCCGGCGGCGTCCTTCGGCGAAAACCGTGACGCCGTGACTTGAGGCCGGCGGCGCGACGCTTCTTCGATCGCATGGCAGCGCTCCCTGGGCGTTTCGTCGGCCGGAGCGGATGCCGCCCGGGCGAAACTTCGCCCTATTTTGCCGACTTTTGCCTCCCCGTGGAAGCGAAGTTGCCGAATTTCGAGTCGTGGAATTCGAGTCGCAAGCGGCGCCCGGCGATCACACGCCGATCAAGCCCGTACAGACACCGAGAAGGGCGATCGTCGGGCGGGTTCCGGAACGGGCTGCGCTCCGTCGCCGGACGCCGGATGGCAACCGGCTGCCGCCGCGGACGCGACGGAGCACCTTCGCCCTGTTCGCCCCGGTTCTGGGAAATCGCCGGGATGCAACGCCAACGGGTGGATCGTGCGGTACCCATATATGTGGGGTTCGTTGACGCCGGCGTGCCCGACCCGTAGACTAAATGGTTCTATCGGATGGAATCTTTATCAGTTACGGCGGATTTACAAGTCCGCCGCGGGACACGTCGCGCTAGCCGTCGCCCATTCGCGGCGAGTTTCGTTCCCATTGGCGCGAATCTTGGCTGTTGGGGCTTGGCAATCGCAGGGCGGGCACGAAGGACGGAGTCTTAGGATGTTCCCGCATCAAGGGTAACCGGGAGCCCCCTCCGGGGAGTTGGGAAGGTCGTTCATTTTTTAAGGAACTCACACGATGGCACAGTCTGCAAAGTACGTCTATTTTTTCGGACCGCAGGGCACCGAAGGCAACGCCGGCATGGTCAATCTGCTGGGCGGTAAGGGGGCCAATCTAGCGGAAATGGCTGGACATCCGGATCTCCGCCTCCCCGTCCCGGCTGGTTTCACCATCACCACGGAAGTCTGCACGCACTTCATGAAGCACGGCGGGCAATATCCCGAGGGATTGAAAGAACAGGTGGCCGAGGCCCTGGCGAAGGTCGAGGCGGCCATGGGCATGAAGTTCGGCGACGCGGAGAATCCGCTCTTGGTCTCTTGCCGTTCGGGTGCGCGGCGGTCCATGCCCGGCATGATGGAGACCGTACTGAACGTCGGTCTGTGCAGCAAGACGATCCCGGGTTTGATCAAGAAGACGAATAACCCCCGCTTCGTCTACGACGCCTACCGCCGGCTCATCATGATGTATTCCGACGTGGTGATGGAAAAGGCGGAGGGGGTGGAACCCGCGGAAGGCCAGGGCATCCGCCAGCAACTCGAGCGTCTGATGGAGGCCCTGAAGCATCAGAAGGGCTACGAGAAGGACACCGATCTGACGGCCGAGGATTTGCAGGCCCTCTGCGAGCAGTTCAAGGCCAAGGTCAAGGAGGTGCTCGGCAAGCCGTTCCCGGACGACCCGCAAGAGCAGTTGTGGGGCGGGATCGGGGCGGTCTTCAAGAGCTGGAACGGCAAGCGGGCGGTCTCCTACCGCCGCATCGAGGGCATTCCCGACGAATGGGGCACCGCCTGCAACGTGCAGAGCATGGTGTTCGGCAACATGGGCGACAACTCGGCGACGGGGGTGGCGTTCAGCCGCAACCCGGCCAACGGCGAGAACAAGTTCTACGGCGAATGGCTGCCCAACGCCCAGGGCGAGGACGTGGTGGCGGGCATCCGTACCCCCAACCCGCTCAACATCGCCACGAAGACCGATCAAAATAAGCACCTCCCGTCGCTGGAAGAGGCCGCCCCCGCCCTCTACAAGGAACTCGACGACATCCGCGTCCGCCTGGAAAAGCACTACAAGGACATGCAGGACATCGAGTTCACCATCCAAGAGGGCAAGCTGTGGATGCTGCAATGCCGGGTGGGCAAACGGACGGGCACTGCGGCCTTGAACATCGCCATGGATATGCTGGAGGAGGGCTTGATCGACGAAGCCACCGCCGTGCTCCGCGTGGCGCCCAAGCAGTTGGACGAGCTGCTGCACCCGATCATGGATCCCGCCGCCGAGAAGAAAGCCGAGCCGATTGCCGGCGGCTTGCCGGCCGGCCCAGGCGCGGCCTAAGG
>FWPV01006016.1_pt1 | contig 23670 bp, 19 predicted proteins | sample 2228371 | NCBI WGS metagenome assembly FWPV01 (sample SAMEA103939776, study PRJEB20133) | metagenome | reverse complement strand
TGATGCGTTCGACGTTCTCCACCACCACGATGGCGTCGTCCACCACGATGCCGATCACCAGCACCATGCCGAACATGGTGAGCACGTTGATCGAGAAGCCCATGGCCAGCAGCGCGGCGAAGGTACCCAGCAGGGCCACCGGCACCACCACCGTGGGGATGATGGTGTAGCGGAAGTTCTGCAGGAACAGGAACATCACCAGGAACACCAGCAGGATGGCTTCGCCCAAGGTCTTGGCCACTTGCTCGATGGAAATCTTCACGAAGCGCGAGCTGTCGTAGGGGATGTCCCAGGTCATGCCCGCCGGGAAGAACTTCTCCAGTTCGGCCATCTTGGCGCGCACCGCGTTGGCCGTGGCCAGCGCGTTGCCGCTGGGCGAGAGCTGCACACCGATACCAGTGGAGGGCTTGCCGTTCAAGCGCGCCGAGGTGGCGTACGACTGCGCCCCCAGTTCGATGCGGGCCACGTCTTTCAGGCGCACGGTGGAGCCATCGGCATTGGCGCGCAGCACGATGTTGCCGAATTGTTCGGTGGTGCTGAGCTGGCCGTTCACCACCACGGTGGCGGCAATCGCCTGCCCCGCCACGTTGGGCAGGGCGCCGATTTCACCGGCCGACACCTGCGCGTTCTGGGCGCGGATGGCGGCGTTCACGTCGGCCGCACTCAGGTTGAAGCCCAGCAACTTGGCTGGGTCAATCCAGATGCGCATGGCGCGCTCGGTGCCGAAGAGCTGGGCCTGGCCCACGCCGGGCAGGCGCTGCAGCTCGGGCACCACGCTGCGCGAGGCAAAGTCACCCAGGGCCACCGGGTCCCACTTCGGGTCGTCGCTGGACAGGATGGCGAACAGCAGGAAGTTGTTGCGCGACTTGTCCACGCGCACGCCCTGCTGCGTCACCGCTGAGGGCAGGCGTGGCTCGGCGCGGGCCAGGCGGTTTTGCACGTCCACCTGCGCCAGGTCGGCGTTGGTGCCGGGCTGAAAGCTCAGCGTGATCGAGCCGGTGCCGTTGGCTTGGGCCACCGACTCCATGTAGATGAGGCCGGGCGAGCCGTTCATCTCTTGTTCAATCACCGACAACACCGAGTCTTCCAGTGTCTTGGCGGAAGCGCCGGGGTAGGTGGCGTTGATGATGATGGACGGCGGCGCCACCGGTGGGTATTGCGCAATCGGCAACTGCGTGATGGCCACGCCGCCAATCACCATGATGAACAGCGCGATCACCCACGCGAAGATGGGCCGGTCAATGAAGAATTTCGCCATGTCGCGCGCTCCTTAGCTCGCCTTGGCCGGGGCCGCGGCGGCGGGCTTGGCACCCGGCGGCGTCCACGGCACGGCCTTCACCGCCACGCCCGGGCGCAGCTTCTGGAAGCCATCCACCATCACCTGCTCGCCCGCTTTCAGGCCATCGGTGACGATCCACTGACCGTTCTGCTGGCCACTCACCTTCACCGGGCGCGGCGCGACCTTACCCTCGGCATCCACCACCATCACCGAATCGCCTTGGGCGCTGCGGGTCACGGCCTGCTGAGGCAGTGCGATGGCGTTGACGGCGGTCGCCTGCTCCAGGCGCACACGAACGTACAGACCCGGCAGCAGCGTGCCCTCGGCATTGGGCACCTCGGCGCGAAGGGTGATCTGGCCGGTGGCGCTGTCCACCGTCAAGTCGGAGAACAGCAGGCGGCCAGGCTTGGAATACTCGGTGCCGTCTTCCAGCACCACCTTCACGCTGGCCGCCTCCTGGCCGGCGCCCTTCAGTTGTCCGGCGGCCAAGGCGCGCTTGAGGCGGTACACCTCAGACGCCGATTGGGTGAAGTTCACGTACATGGGGTGAATTTGCTGGATCAAGGCCAGTTGCGTGGCCTCGCCCTGCCCCACCAAAGCGCCTTCGGTCACCAAGGCGCGGCCGATACGACCCGAAATGGGAGCGGTCACGCTGGCGTAGCCCAGGTTGATGCTGGCCGTCTGCACCGCCGCCTTGCCTGCGGCCACATCGGCCTCGGCGGCCTTTTGCGCGGCCACGGCGTTGGCGTATTCCTGCTGGCTCACGGCGTTTTCCTTCACCAACGGCGCGTAGCGCTCGGCCAGCGCCTTGGACTGGGCCAGGTTGGCTTCGGCGCGCGCCAGTGAAGCGCGGGCGCTTTGCAGGGCCGCCTCGTACGGCGCTGCGTCGATCGAGAACAGTGCCTGCCCGGCCTTCACGTCACTGCCTTCGCGGAACAGGCGCTTCTGCAAAATGCCCGCGGCGCGAGCGCGCACCTGCGCCACACGCGAGGCCTCCAGCCGGCCCGGCAATTCATTGAGCAAGCCCACCTCACCCAACTGAACCGTGACCACGCCCACCTCGGGCGGCGGCATGCCACCACCGGGAGGCGCGGCGGCCTTGTCACCGCCACCACAGGCGGTCAGGGCCGCCGCCAGAGCAACGATGGAGAGTGTCTTGCCAGCATTCAGAGACAAAAAAGGGCGCAGGGCAGGCATGAAAGTCCTCGGCTGAGAAATAGGGGGGATGGGCCGGGCGACCCAGGCGCGTCAAGTATGGAACACCACCGATGCAGACGCATGACGCCAGGCGGGCCAAAGCGCGGCAGTATACATACATCCATGAATGTATGTATAGTTGCGAGGCTATTCGTTTTGTGTACAAACCGCTGGGCTGCCATGGTTCGCCGCACCAAATCCGATGCGCTGGTCACGCGCAACAACCTCCTCGACGCCGCGGAACAACTGTTCCAGCGGCAGGGAGTGGCGCGCACCAGCCTGAATGACATTGCCGTGGCCGCCGGCACCACGCGCGGGGCCATCTACTGGCACTTCAAGGACAAGGCCGATCTGTTCAACGCCATGATCGAGCGGGTCACCTTGCCGCTAGAGGCCGCGATCACGGGCACGGGCTGCGCCGCCGCCAACGGAAAGCCGTCCTTGGAGGCACTTCGCCAGACCATGCTCGGCGCGCTCAAGCAGACCGCCACCGATGAGCACACCCGCCGCGTGTTCGAGGTGGCCACCCACAAGGTGGAGTACGTGCCGGAAATGCAGGCGGTGCGAGACCGTCACCTGTTTGTGCGCAACGCCTGCATGGCACAGACCGAAACCGCCTTGGACGCCATTGCCAAGCAACATGGCATCGCTCTGCCCATGCCCGCCCGCACCGCCGCGCTGGGCTTGCATGTGCTGCTGGACGGCCTGATCCAGAACTGGCTGCTCGACCCGGACGCCTTCGATCTGGTGCGTCAGGGCGAACAGGTGCTCGACACCTTCCTCACGGGCCTGGGCCTGGACCCTTCCAAGCTCCAGGGCTGACGAAGCTCAGTCGCCGAGTCGATGTGGCTCAGGCGCCGGCACCGAGAGGCCGAACGCCAGGCGCGAGCCCAGCCCCACCACCGCGCCCACGCACCAGAACACCACGCCCACGCCCACCAACGCGCCAGCCGTGCCGAACAACATGGGCATGAGCACGCTGGAACCGTTGATGGTCATCGAGCGAAGGCCCAGTGCCTCGCCGTGGCGGTGCGGCGGGGTCATCTGGTGCATCGAGCTCATGATCATGGGCTGAACCGAACCCAGCGAAACGCCCAGCAGCACCGACAGGGCCGCCATCGTCCAGGCGCCGGGCGCAAAGGGATAGAGCCCGAACAGCACCGCCGTGACCACCATGGCCGAGCCGATCACCACCCGCTCGTGCAAGCGGGCGGCCAGCCAGGGCATGAGCAGGCGAATGGCGGTGGCCGCCAGGGCAAACGAGCCCAGGATCGCACCGATGGCGCTGGCGCTCAGACCGCGCTCGTGGCCAATGACCGGCACCAGAAAGGTGTGCACGTCCCAGCAGGACGAGAGCATCCAGTTGATGCCCATCAGGCGGCGAAACGCCGATGCCTTGAGCAAGTCCCAGGACGACCCCTTCTTCTGCCCCGGCTGGGCCACCACGCGCGGCAGTTCGGTGACACCCCGCAAACCCAGCAGTGCCAGCAAGGGCACCAGCGACAGCAACAGGAAAGCCGCGCGAAAGCCCGCCGCGTCAATGACCAGGCCCGCGACCAGCGGACCGAGAAAGTTGGAGATGGACGGGGCCACCGCCATCCAGCTGAACACCTGCTTGAGTTCCGTGGCGCCCTGCGCCAACCGGCCCACGTGGCGTTGCAAGGCAATGAGCGCCAGCCCGGCGGCGGCGCCGCAGCTCAGGGCCGTGAGGCACAGCACTGGGTAGATGGGCCAGATGGCCGATGGCAATGCCCCCAGCACCGCCGTGACCACCGCGACGCGGATCGGACGCCGCAGGCCGTGCCGGTCGGTGAAGCGCCCGGCCGGCAGGGCCAGAAACACCTGAGACAAGGCAAACAAAGCCAGCAGCACGCCCACGGCGGCCGGGCTGAAACCTTCGCGCAAGGCCATCAGCGGGGCGGCCATGCGAAAGCCCGTCATGCAGGCATGCAGGCAGACTTGGGTGGCGATCAGCCGGGCCAGTACCGCGCGCAACTCCCCGGTCAAAGATCGCCTCTCTCGTTGGGGTCCAGCGGCAGCAAAGCCCCAGCCTGATCGGCCGGGAGCGCCTCCACCGATTTGAGCGCGCGGCCCATGGCACGGCTGCGCACCTCGGCCGCGTCCAGCGTGTTGAGCACGGTCTGGGTCTGGTTCTTGACCTTGGCCAGCACGTCACCGAACTTGCCGAACTCGGTCTTGACCGCCCCCAGCACTTGCCACACCTCGCTGGAGCGTTTCTCAAGCGCCAAGGTGCGAAAGCCCATCTGCAGCGAATTGAGCATGGCCATGAGCGTGGTGGGCCCGGCCAGCGTGACGCGGTGGTCGCGCTGCAGCGCCTCCATCAGGCCGGGGCGGCGCAGCACCTCGGCGTACAGGCCCTCGGTGGGCAGGAACAGGATGGCGAAGTCGGTGGTGTGCGGCGGCTCAAGATACTTTTCGGCCATGGACTTGGCCTCCAGCCGGATGCGCTGCTCCAGCCCCCGCGCAGCCAATTCGGCACCTTCGGCATCGGCGCGCTGCTGGGCGTCGAGCAAGCGCTCGTAGTCTTCGTTGGGGAACTTGGCGTCAATCGGCAACCAGCAAGGTTGCCCGTCCTCGCCTCGCCCTGGCAGCTTGATGGCGAAATCCACCACGTTGCGACTGCCCGGGCGCGTGGCCACCTGGGTGGCGTACTGGTCGGGCGCGAACACTTGCTCCAGCAGGGCCGCGAGCTGCGCCTCGCCAAACATGCCGCGGGTCTTCACGTTGGTGAGCAGGTGCTTGAGGTCGCCCACGCCCTGGGCCAGCGTCTGCATTTCGCCCAGGCCTTTGTGCACCTGCTCCAGCCGATCGGCCACCTGCTTGAAGCTCTCGCCCAGGCGCGCCTGCAGGGTGGTCTGCAGCTTTTCGTCCACTACCGCGCGCATTTCGTCCAGCTTCACCGCGTTGCTCTGCTGCAGCGAAGCCATTTGCGCCTCCAGCGTGGCGCGCATCTCGGTGAGGCGGCGCTCGTTGCTCTCCATCAGTGAGCGCAGTTGCTGGGTGAGGGTGTCACCCAGCGTGCCGCGCAACTGCACCAGTTGCTGCGCGAAAGCGTCGATCTGCGCGTTCTGCGTGCGCGTGGCCTCCGCCGCCTGCTGGTTCATGGCCAGGCCCAGTGCCTGAAGCTGCGCCGTGAGCGTGTCGCCCAGGGTGCCGCGCAGTTGCAGCAGTTGCTGGGCAAAGGCGTCGAGCTGGGCGTTCTGGGTTCGGGTGGACTCGGCCGACTGGCGCGAGACCGCCTCTTGAAAGGTGGTGAGCGTGAGCTGCAATTCCTGGCGCGCCCCGCGCGAAGACTCGGCCACCTCGCGGCGCAGCTCGGTCTCCAGGCGCTCCAGGCGCTGCTGCTGTGCGGCGGCCATGGCCTGCAGCTGCTGCGCCAGGGCCTCGCGTTGCGCCTGCTCTTGCGGATCGGGCCCACGCCGCCGCCAACCCGAGATCACCACCGCCACCAGCGTCAGCAAGGCCAACGCCAGCAGCACCCAGAAACCCACCGTGTCCGTCATGCGCGGGCACCCTTTCCAATGATCTCGGCGTTCAAGGGCGTGATCGGCCGGCCTTCGGTGAGGTAGGCGATCACGTTGTCAGCGGCCAGCTTGGCCATGGCCCGGCGCGTCTGCATGGTGGCGCTGGCGATGTGCGGCGTCAGCACCACGTTGGGCACGGTGAGCAGGTCGGGGTGCACCTTGGGCTCACCTTCGAACACGTCCAGACCAGCGGCGGCAATGCGCCGCTCGCGCAGGGCCTGGGCCAGGGCTGCGTCGTCCACGATGCCGCCACGCGCGATGTTCACCAGGGTGGCGGTGGGTTTCATCTGGGCGATTTCGGCCGCGCCGATGGCGTGGTGGTTCTCGGCGCTGTAGGGCAGCACCAGGATCAGGTGGTCGGCTTCGCGCAGCAGCGTGGCCTTGTCCACGTACCGGGCACGGCACTCGGCCTCGGTGGCGGCGTCAAGGCGTGAGCGGTTGTGGTAGATCACCTTCATGCCGAAGCCCAGCGCACCGCGCCGGGCGATGGCCTGGCCGATGCGGCCCATGCCGAGGATGCCCAGCGTGCTGCCGTGCACCTCGGCACCAGCGAACATGTCCAGCGACCAGCGGTTCCATTGACCGGCGCGCAGGAAATGCTCGCTCTCGGTCAGGCGGCGCGCCGTGGCCATGATCAGCGCAAAGCCGAAGTCGGCCGTGGTCTCGGTGAGCACATCCGGCGTGTTGGTGGCCAGCACACCCGCGGCGCTGAGGGCCGGCACGTCGAAGTTGTTGAAGCCCACCGCGATGTTGGCCACCACCCGCAACTGCGGGCAAGCCGCCGCCACGGCGGCATCAATTCGCTCGCTGCCCGTGGTCAGCGCCCCCACCTTGCCTTGCAGGCGCTCGATGAGCTGCGCCGGCGAATACACATCATCGGTGTCGTTCATCTCGACTTCGAAATGCGCCCGAAGGTGATCGACGATGTCGGGGAACACCTTGCGGGCAATCAGGATGGCGGGTTTGCTGGGCATGGGCAATGTCTCCTTTTTTTGATGGTCAAACGCGTCAGACGAACCAGATCCAGGTCATGAGGGCGAACAGCGGCACCAGGATGCCGAACGACCAAGCCATGTAACCAAAGAAGCTGGGCATCTTCACGCCACGGTCTTCGGCAATGGCCTTGACCATGAGGTTGGGCGCATTGCCGATGTAGGTGTTGGCGCCCATGAACACGGCACCGGCCGACACGGCCACCAGCACCGGCGCGAGCGTGGTCATCAGCACCGCCGGGTCGCCCCCCGCGGTGTTGAAGAACACCAGGTAGGTGGGCGCGTTGTCCAGGAACGAGCTGAGCGCGCCCGTGGCCCAGAAGTACATGGCCGTGTTGGGCGAGCCATCGGCGTTGGTCACGGCGCGCACCACCGCGCCAAACGGGCCGTCCACGCCAGCCTTGAGCATGGCGATGACAGGGATGATGGTGAGGAAGATGGCCGCGAACAGCTTGGCCACTTCTTGCATGGGGCCCCAGCCGAACTGGTTGCCCTCGTGAGCGCTGGCCGGCGTGATCTTCAGCGACACCAGGGCCACCACGATCAGGCCAATGTCGCGCACGATGCCTGGCAGGCCCACTTCGGTGCCGGCCACGTTGAACACCACCGACGACTTCCACAGGCCGCTCAAGAGCACCAGCCCCACCACCACGCCCAGCAGCAGGAAGTTCACCCCGCCTTCGAAGCCCACGCGGCGCGTATCGGGCGTCGGGTCCACCGGGCGGACCTCTTCGCGCTTGTGGTAGTACCACCAGTCAATCGCATAGAACAGCGCCAGCAGGATACCGACCAGAAACAGCGTCTGCGGCCACAAGTGGGTGACCGTCCAGAAAAAGTCAACGCCCTTGAGGAACCCCAGGAACAGCGGCGGATCGCCCAGCGGCGTGAGCGCGCCACCGGCGTTGGAGACGATGAAGATGAAAAACACCACCACGTGCACCTGGTGCTTGCGGTTGTCGTTGGCGCGAATCAGCGGGCGGATCAGCAGCATCGAGGCACCGGTGGTGCCCATGAAGCTGGCCAGGAAGGCCCCCAACGCCAGCAAGCCGGTGTTCAAACCGGGGCTGCCATGCAGGTTGCCCCGCACGAAAATGCCGCCGGCCACGGTGAACAAGGCCGTGAGCAAGATGATGAAGGGCACGTACTCGGCCAGCGCCGCGTGCACCACCGCCTGCCCCGTGGCCGCCGGCCCAAAGGTCACGGCAAAAGGCACCAGAAAGGCCAGTGCCCAGGCCGCGGCCACCTTGCCGAAGTGGTGGTGCCAGAAGATCGGCGCCAGCAGGGGCACCAGGGCAATCGACAGCAGCACACCGGCGAACGGAATGCCCCACCACACCGCGAGCTGACGGCCATCCAGTTCGGCCGCGCCCGCCACCAACGGTCCCAACGCCAGCGTCAGCGCCAGGGCGGCGCTGCGCCATTTTTTGTTTTGCATCATCGTCTCCAAGGGCCGGTTGTGCGATCAGACCGCGAGCAGGTCCACCTCGAACAACAGGGTGGCGTTGGGCGGAATCACGCCGCCTGCGCCGCGCGCGCCGTAACCCAGTTGCGGCGGAATCACCAGGCGGCGCGTGCCACCCACGGCCATGCCCTGCACGCCTTCGTCCCAGCCCTTGATGACGTGACCGGCGCCCAGCGGAAACTCGAACGGCTGGCCACGGTCTTTGCTGGAATCGAACTTGGCGCCTTGCACGCCGTTGTTGAACAGCCAGCCGGTGTAGTGCACCTGCACGGGGCGGCCGGCCTGGGCGACTTCGCCCTGGCCAACCACGGTGTCTTCGTATTGCAGGCCGCTGGGGGTGGTGATCATGGAATGCTCCTGTGGGTCAAATGAAAAAGGAATCAAAGCCAGGTGGTGAACGATTCCACCGGCACGCGGGGCGTGTGGAAGGTGTTCACCAGGGCGTCGGGGTCGGCATAGCCCAGGGACATGCCGCACACCAGCATTTCCTGGTCGCTGGCGCCAATGTGCGGGCGGATGATGCTGACGTAATCGTTCCAGGCGGCCTGGGGGCAGGTGTGCAGGCCATGACCGCGCGCGGCCACCATGATGTTCTGCAGGAACATGCCGTAATCCACCAGCGAGCCGCGGCCCATGACGCGGTCAATGGTGAACATGAGGCCCACCGGGGCATCAAAGAAGCGGAAGTTGCGCTGGTGCTGCTCGTGCATGCGGTCTTTGTCGGCCTTGCCGATGCCCAGCAGACCGTACAGACCCCACCCGTTTTCACGGCGGCGGTCGATGTAGGGGCTGACCCACTGCTGAGGGTAGTAGTCGTACTCTTCCTGGTACTGCGCCTTGAGCGCAGGGTCGGCGCGCACCGAGTCATGCGCAGCGCAGACCTTGGCCACCAACTCGTCACGCGAGGCGCCTTGCAACACATAGACGCGCCAGGGCTGGGTGTTGGTGCCCGATGGCGCACGGCTGGCCACCTGCAGGATGTGCTCGATGGTCTCGCGCGGCACCGGCTTGGGCAGGAAGGCGCGGGCCGACATGCGGCTGGTGATGGCGGCGTCAACACTGGCCGCGTCGATCACGGTCTGGGGGTTGGTGGTCATTTCAATGTCTCCAGGGTGGTTTTCAAGGCTTCTGGCAAAGGAACCGGTCGGCGCGTGTGCCGATCCACGTACACGTGCACGAAATGACCGCAGGCCGCGCTCAGCGGCTCGCCTTCGGCAAACAGCCCCACTTCGTAGCGAACACTCGACGAGCCCAGGTGCGCCACACGCAAGCCAGCTTCCACGTTCTGCGGAAACGCCAGCGGCGCGAAGTAGTTGCACTGGGTCTCAATGACCAGACCAATCACCGGCCCTTGGTGAATGTCCAGCGCGCCGGCCTCGATCAGGTGGGCGTTCACCGCGGTGTCGAACCAGCTGTAATAGACGACGTTGTTGACGTGCCCGTACACATCGTTGTCGGCCCAACGGGTGCCGATGGTGCGGAACACGCGGAAGTCTTCACGGGGACGGGGCTGGGGTCGGGCTGGCGCGGTCATGGCCGGGCATTGTGCCAGCGCCCATCCACCCCCTCTGTCACCGCGGTCGGCGCCGTCCAGCGGCGCTGGTAAGCCCGCGCCACCCGGTAGGTGTTTACCTGAACGGCCACCGTGGCCTCCAGGTCATGGCCATAACCGCCGCCCATGGCCATGGCCACCGGCAGGCGGCGCTGCCAGGCCCAGTCCATCACGCGGCGGTCGCGCGCCTCCAGCCCGTCAAAGCTCAGGCGCAAACGACCCAGTCGATCCCCCTCGTGCGGATCGGCGCCGGCCAGGTACAGCACCAGCTCAGGCTCGAAGCGGTGCGACAGCTCGTCAAGGGCGTGGTCCAGTGCGGCCAGGTACTCGTCGTCGCCGCAGCCATCGGGCAGCTCCACGTCCAGGTCGCTCGGTTCCTTGCGGAAGGGGAAGTTCTTGGCCCCGTGCATCGACAAGGTGAACACGCTCCGGTCATTCGCAAAGATGCGAGCCGTGCCATTGCCCTGGTGCACGTCCAGGTCAACGATGACCACGCGCAGGGTGCCTCGACCACGGTGCAAGCGCGCGTGCTCGGCCTGCATCAGGCGGGCCGCCACGGCGAAATCGTTGAACACACAGAAGCCTCCACCTTTGTCGGCGTGGGCATGGTGGGTGCCGCCCGCCAGATTGGCCGCGATGCCTCCGTGGGCCATCACGTGCCGGCAAGCCTGCAAGGTGGCCCCCACCGAGCGGCGCGCGCGCTCGGCCATGGCGGGGCTCCAGGGAAAACCAATTTCGCGCTGGGCCGCTGGCGGCAACGTGCCCTGCGCCACGGCCGCGATATAGGCGGGGGTGTGCACCAGCGCCAGTTCGCCATCGGTGGCGGGCAGTGCCTCGTTCAAGGCGATGTCGGGCAACTCGGCCGCCAGGCGCTCGCGCAGGCGGGCGTACTTGGCCATGGGAAAACGGTGCCCCTGGGGCAGTGGCAAGACGAAATGGTCGGCATAGAAGGCGTGCACCGCGAGATTGTGGCCAGGCGCGAATGCCACAGTGCCTTGCCCGCTTATGGCCATGCCTTGGTGGCCGTTCGTCGCCAAATTGCTGCACTGCAACAAAAACACTTGCAGTCGATGCCCGCCTCCCCAATAATTCGACTCATGTTGCACCGCAACAAAACCCGAATCCCTTGATTCACCACCCTCTCAGGAGCCTGAACATGCTGACCGCCGAACAAATCGTCGCCGCCCAGAAAGCCAACATCGAGACCCTCTTCGGCCTGACCCAGAAGGCTTTCGAAGGGGTGGAGAAGCTGGTTGAACTGAACCTGCAAGCCACCAAGGCCGCGCTGGCCGAATCCGCCAACAGCACCCAGGCGCTGCTGAGCGTGAAGGACGCCCAGGAACTGCTGGCCCTGCAAACCAGCCTGCTGCAGCCCATGGCCGAAAAGACCGTGGCCTACAGCCGCCACCTGTACGACATCGCTTCCGGCACCGGCGCCGAATTCACCAAGGCCGCCGAAGCCAACGCCGTGGACGCCCAGAAGAAGATCATGGCCGTCGTCGACAACGCCTCCAAGAACGCCCCCGCCGGTTCCGAAACCGCCGTGGCCGTGATCAAAAGCGCTGTCTCTGCCGCCAACAACGCCATGGAATCGGTGCAGAAGGCTGTGAAGCAAGCCACCGAAATGGCCGAAGCCAACTTCAACACGGTCACCGCCACCGCCGTCAACGCCACCAAGACGGCCGCGGCCAAGAAGCGCTGATCGTCGACGGGGCGTGCGGGTGCCTTGATCCCGATCAAAGCATCGGGTCTTGAAACCAGGCACCATTGCCTCATCTAACAGTTGTCTCCTCGGGTCCTTTTCGAAACACCGTTTCATCGGACCCCTTCAAACCCTCACCGCCCGGTGAGGGTTTTTTTTCGCCTCAGGCAGGGCGAAGCCGGGCCAGTTGGGCCTTGAGTTGCGGCAGCGCCGCCTGCATGGCCGCTCTCCCCGCCACGATGGACCGTTGCCGGGCCGAAAAATCGGCACTGCCCACGCCCTTCAGGGCCGGCCGCACCACCACTTCGGCATCGGCCAATTCGTGGCGGTTGATGCTCTGCCCCATGATGGCAAAGGTTTGCAACAAGATCTGCACACTGCCGTTGGACGCATTGCCATCGGGTGGGCTGGAAATGTCCACCGCCAACACCACCTCGGCGCCCATGTCGCGCGCCTGGCGCACCGGCACGGGGGCCACCAGGCCGCCGTCCACGTAGTCGCGGCCAGCAATCGTCACCGGCGTGAAGACGCCCGGCACAGCGCTGGAGGCCCGCACCGCCAAGGCAGTGTCCCCCCGACGGAACAGCACACCCTGGCCGTTGGACAGATCGGTGGCCAGCACACCCAGCGGCAGCTTCATTTGCTCGATCAGCTTGCCGTCCACCGCCTTGCGCACGTAGCGGCTTAGCGCTTCGCCGCGCAACATGCCCCGCCCGAGGATGGGCAAGGTCCAGTCGGTCAGCGTAGCCTCTTCCATGGTGAGCGCGGCCTTTTCCAGTTGGGCGCCGTTCATGCCGCTGGCGTACATGGCGGCCACCAAGCTGCCGGCCGATGTGCCCACCACCAGGTCAGGACGGATGCCGGCCTGCTCCAGCACTTGGATCACGCCCACGTGTGCAAATCCTCGCGCAGCACCGCCACCCAGCGCCAAACCCAGGCGAGGTGCGCGCTGGGGCGGCTGCACCACGGGCGGCGGGGCCGTGGGACGGACTTCGGCCTCGGTCGTGGCGCCAGTTGCGCCCGTGTCGACCGAGGTGGCCGGCGGCAGGGCGCTGCAACCGGCCAAGGCCAGCACGGCCAAAAGCCCCCAACGGCGGATAAAGTTATTGAGAACAATTCGCGTTAGTGTTAGCATGGACTCTATTGTGCAACGCCGCACAGCCATTGCCGGTGGGCATTCACAACCGGTTGCTGTTCCAGAAAGTCTGTTCATGAAGCTCGTGATTTCCGCCGTGCTCACGGCCCTGGCCGCTGCCGCCGCTCTGCCCGCCATGGCCCAAGACAAGGTGCTCAACGTCTATTCCGCCCGCCATTACCAAACCGACGAGCAGATGTACGACGCCTTCTCCAAGGCCACGGGCATCAAGATCAACCGGGTGGACGCGGACGACGCCGGCCTGATCGCCCGCCTGCGCGCCGAGGGCGCCGCCTCGCCGGCCGACGTGATTCTCATGGTGGACGCCGCCCGCATGGCCGTGGCTGACGCGCAAGGGCTCTTCCAGCCGATCAAGTCGGCCAAGCTGGACGAGGCCATCCCGTCCCACTTGCGCGCTGCCGCCACGCCCGAGGGCGTGACCTGGACCGGATTTTCCACCCGCGCCCGCGTGATCGTGTACGACCCACTGCGCGTCAAGGCGGCCGATGTCGCCAACTACGAGCAACTGTCCGACCCCAAGCTCAAGGGCCTGTTCTGCACCCGCTCGGGCTCGCACCCCTACAACCTGTCGCTCTTCTCCACCGTGGTTGAGCGCCTGGGCGACGAAAAAGGCGAGGCCTGGCTCAAGGGCATGGTGGCCAACATGGCTCGTGACCCGAAGGGCGGCGACACCGACCAGATCAAGGCCGTCGCCTCGGGCGAATGCGGCGTGGCACTCACCAACACCTACTACCTGGCCCGCATGATGAAGTCCACCAAGCCGGAAGACCGCGCCGTGGTCGAGAAGGTGCGCGTGGTGTTTCCCAACCAGGGCACCACCGGCACGCACGTGAACATTGCCGGCGCCGCCGTGGCCAAGCACGCCAAGCACCGCGACGCCGCGATCCAGTTCATGGAATACCTGGCCAGCCCCTCGGCGCAAGAGTACTTCGCCAACGGCAACAACGAGTTTGCTGCCGCCAAGGGCGTGAAGATTGACAACCCAGCCCTCAAGGCCATGGGCGGCGACAAATTCAAGGCTGAAACGGTGCCGCTGGCCGTGGTGGCCAAGAACCTGACCAAGGTGCAACAGATGCTGGACCGCGCCGGCTTCAAGTGATCGCCTTGCGCACCCAGCAAAAGCCCGCTGTCGCCAGCGGGCTTTTTTGTGCCTGCGCCGCCCGAGGGCGTCAGTAGACCTGGGGCACGTAAATTTCGCCGGGCACCTGATGGCGGCGGTAGCCGTCGTGCCGCACGCGCTCAGGCAGAACGATGGCTGGCCGCTCGATTTCGTGAAACGGCATCTGCGACAGCAGGTGGTGAATGCAGTTCAGTCGCGCCTTCTTTTTGTCGTCGGCGGGCACCACCCACCAGGGCGATTCGGGAATGTGGGTGCGCTCGAGCATGGCCTCTTTGGCCTTGGTGTAGAGCTCCCAGCGGCGCCTGCTCTCCAGGTCCATGGGGCTGAGCTTCCATTGCTTGAGCGGGTCGTGAATGCGGCCCAGAAAGCGCAGCTCTTGCTCTTCGTCGGAGATGGAAAACCAATACTTGATGAGCTGGATGCCCGAACGCACCAGCATCTTTTCAAACTCGGGGACGGTGCGGAAGAACTCTTCCACCTGCTCGTCGGTGCAGAAGCCCATGACCTTTTCCACGCCGGCACGGTTGTACCAACTGCGGTCGAACAGCACGATCTCGCCGGCCGCAGGCAGGTGCTGCACATAGCGTTGGAAATACCACTGCGTGCGCTCGCGGTCGTTGGGCGCCGGCAAGGCCACCACCCGACACACGCGGGGATTCAGGCGCTGGGTGATGCGCTTGATCACACCACCCTTGCCGGCCGCATCGCGGCCTTCGAACACCACCACCACCTTGTGCCCGGTGGCCACCACCCAGTCTTGCAGCTTCACCAGTTCGGCCTGCAGACGGAACAGCTCACGGAAATAAACCCGCCGCGCGGCCTTGCGCCGCGCCAGGGCGTCGGCGTCGAGCGTGCCGCCGATCTCGTCCAGATCGCGGTCTTCGATTTCCATTTCCAACTCTTCGTCGTACCCGTCGAGCAAGTCTTCATGTAGACGGCGCATGGTGTCGTCGTGGCTGTCCAGCATGGGCACACCCCTCCTATTCAAAACCCCTGACCCTACCCGGGCAATGTGACACCAACGTGTCGGTCGCACAGATGCCATGAAGCGACGCGAGCCTGCCCCATAATTGACGTTTACGTCAACGTAAATCCCCCATCCACCCAAGGAGCAAACATGGACATTCAAGGCAAGGTTTTCATCGTCACCGGCGGGGCTTCGGGCCTGGGCGAAGGCACGGCGCGCATGCTGGCGGCCAACGGTGCCAAAGTGGTGATCGCTGACATGCAGGCCGAAAAGGGGCAGGCCGTGGCACAAGAGATCGGCGGCGCCTTTGTGAAATGCGACGTGAGCAACGAGGTTGATGGCCGCGCCGTGGTGGCCCAAGCCACCAGCATGGGCAAGCTCATGGGCCTGGTGAACTGCGCCGGCATCGCCCCGGCCGTGAAAACCGTCGGCAAAGAGGGCGCTCACCCCTTGGACACCTACACCAAGACCATCATGGTCAATCTGGTGGGCACCTTCAACATGATCCGCCTGGCTGCGGAGGCCATGAGCAAGAACGAACCAGAGGCCACCGGCGAGCGCGGCGTGCTGATCAGCACCGCCAGCGTGGCGGCCTACGATGGCCAGATCGGCCAGGCCGCCTACAGCGCCTCCAAGGGCGGCGTGGTGGGCATGACCCTGCCCATTGCCCGCGACCTGGCCCGCGACGGCATCCGCAACATGACCATCGCCCCCGGCATCTTCGGCACCCCCATGCTCTTCGGCATGCCCAAGGAAGTGCAAGACAAGCTGGCCGCTGGCGTGCCCTTCCCCAGCCGCCTGGGCACCCCGCAGGACTACGCCAAGCTGGTGAAGCACATCGTGGAAAACGACATGCTCAACGGCGAGGTGATTCGCCTGGACGGAGCCATCCGCCTGGCACCGCGCTGAGCATGACCCACAAGGTCTGCCCCCTCAGGGGTTGGCCTTGTGGTGAGTGAGGCGCCGCTCAGGTGGAGGTTCGGCGCAGGATGGCGTCACGCATGCCCTCGTCGGTGGGCACGACCGTAAGCTGCCATTGGAAAGCATCGCCCAGCGCGAGCGCTGCCTTCTCAGGTGCTGGCCAGGCAAGGGGATCAAGGCCAGCCAGCACCAACAGGTGGTCGATCAAGGGATCGCGCAGCCGAGTGGGCAGCCACGCGAAAGACACCAGTTCGCCGTCCACGCGAAAAAAGACCTGCGTCAGGCCCACCGACACGTCCGTGTCCAGGTGAATCTCTTGGACGTGGGCCTGGTTGCCGCAGTCCACAATGCAGCGAGTCAACTGGGCAATCGCCGGCAGATCGGCGGGCCGCTCGCCGTGCAGAGCCTGAAGAGTGGCCGCCAGGGCCAAGGAGACGTGCTCCTCAAACAAGGCCTCGCCAGGGAAGAACTCGTGAGCTGGAGGGTATGGGGCTTCGTTGACCATGGACGAACTCCAAGTGATTGAGGGAAGGCAGACCAATGCCGCTGCCGGAGTCGCCAACGCCCGCGCAAGGGCCATTGCGCACCAGCGCTCTGCGCGATCTGCCGTCGACGCTGAGCCCTCCCCTGCCGCCACCAAAGACAAGCGTGCGCCGCCCGAAAGTAGTGGGCGGTAGCCGCGCCGATGGCCGCGAATCTGACACACTTTGCCGCGCCGAGCCATCCACTACCCCCTTGGGTATTTACCCCAACAGGAGAACGCCAAGTGACCATCACCGATCCCCGAGCACTGCAACGCCTGAGCTGGCTGGCCATTGCCGCGGCATTGCTGACTGCGTGCGCATCGCCGGCAAGCGGCCCCACGTGGAAAGCACCCGAGGCCGCGTCTGGCCTGCAACGCAAACCGGGCTGGACGTTGGAACGCCAGGCCGTGGCAGCCGCCAACCCGCTGGCCACCCAGGCGGGCGCGGACATCCTCCGTGCGGGCGGCAGTGCCGTGGACGCCGCCGTGGCGGTGCAGATGGTGCTGACCTTGGTGGAACCCCAGTCCAGCGGCATCGGCAGCGGCGCCTTCCTGCTGCACCACGATGGGAAAACCGTGCTGGCCTATGACGGCCGGGAAACCGCACCGGCAAAGGCATCGCCCGCGCTGTTCCTGGACGAACAAGGCAAACCGCTGCCCTTCAACACGGCCGTCACCAGCGGCCGTTCGGTGGGGGTGCCGGGTGCGGTGGCCATGCTCAAGCTCGCTCACCAGCGCCATGGCCGTTTGCCCTGGGCGCGCCTGTTTGAGCCCGCGATTGCCTTGGCAGACAACGGTTTCCCCGTGAGCCCGCGCCTGCACACCCTGCTGGCGGCCGACGAAGCCCTGCGGCAAGACCCGGTGGCGCGGGCCTACTTCTACCAGGCAGACGGCTCGCCCCACCCGGTGGGTCACCGCTTGCGCAACCCCGAGCTGTCTGAGGTGTTGCGCAACATCGCAGCCATCGGCCCCCTGGCCCTGCAGGAAGGCCCGGTGGCCAGGGCCATCGTGGCGGCGGCCGAACGACCGCCCTTGCCGGGCAGACTCTCGCCAGAAGACTTGCGCCGCTACACGCCCAAGGTGCGCGAGGCCCTGTGTCACCCCCACCAGGCGGGGGGCCGCGAACTGCGGGTGTGCGGCTTTCCGCCGCCCAGCTCTGGCGCCTTGGCGATAGGGCAGATCCTGAGCCTTGTGGCGCGCACGCCGCAGGCCACGGCGCCTTTGGTGGACGGACTGCCCTCGCCCGAGTGGCTGCACCGCTACGCCGAAGCCTCTCGCCTGGCGTTTGCCGACCGCGCGCTCTACGTGGCCGACCCCGACTTCGTGCCCGCGCCGGCTGGCGACTGGCACAGCCTGCTCGACCCGGACTACCTGGACGAGCGCGCCCGACTGATCGGCCCGCAGCGCGCCCCCAATGCCCCTGCCGGCCAACCTGGCGGGGCCAAGGTGGCGCTGGGCGCCATGCCCGAGCAGCCCGAGTACGGCACCAGCCACATCAGCATCGTGGACGCCCACGGCAACGCACTGGCCATGACCACCACCATCGAAGCGGGTTTCGGTTCGCGGCGCATGGTCAGCACGAACCCGGCGCGCCCCGGCGGCTTCCTGCTGAACAACGAGCTCACCGACTTCAGCTTCACCCCCACCGATGCCCAGGGCCGCCCCATCGCGAACCGCGTGGAGCCCGGCAAACGGCCGCGGTCGTCGATGTCACCCACCTTGGTGTTCGATGCGAAAAGTGGCGACGTCTTGATGAGCGCGGGCAGCCCAGGCGGCGCTTTCATCATTCACTACACCGCCAAGACGCTGCACGGCGCGCTGCAGTGGGGCCTGACGCCCCAGGCGGCGGTGGACCTGCCGAACTTCGGTTCGCTGGGTGGACCCGTGCAACTGGAAAAGGGGCGCTTCCCGCCCGCCACGGTGCAGGCCTTGCAAGCGCGCGGCCACACCGTGCAAGAGGTGGAACTCACCAGCGGCGCCCAGGCCTTGTTGCGCCGCGACGGCCGCTGGTTGGGGGGGGCCGACCCTCGGCGCGAGGGCATCGTGGCCGGGGACTGAGCCCCGGCTCACCGGCTCAGACGTCGATGGCCTGCGCCGAGCCCGCGAGCTTGCGCAGCTCGAACTTCTGGATCTTGCCGGTGCTGGTCTTGGGCAGCTCGCCAAACACCACCGCGCGCGGCACCTTGAAGCCCGCCAGGTGCTGCTTGCAGTGCGCCACGATGTCTTGCGCCGTGGTGCTGGCCCCGGCCTTGAGCTCCACGAAGGCGCAGGGCGTCTCGCCCCAGCGCGCATCGGGCTTGGCCACCACCGCCGCGGCCAGCACGTCGGGGTGGCGGTAGAGCACGTCTTCCACCTCGATGGAGGAAATGTTCTCCCCGCCCGAGATGATGATGTCTTTGCTGCGGTCCTTGATCTTGATGTAGCCGTCGGGGTACTGCACCGCCAGGTCGCCGCTGTGGAACCAGCCGCCGGCAAAGGCCTCTTGCGTGGCCTTGGGGTTCTTCAGGTAGCCCTTCATGGCGATGTTGCCGCGGAACATGATCTCGCCCATGGTCTGCCCATCGGCGGGCACCGGCTGCATCGTCTGCGGGTCAAGCACGCGCACGTCGCGCTCCAGGTGGTAACGCACGCCCTGGCGGGCGTTCAGGCGGGCGCGCTCGCCAATGTCCAGCGTGTCCCACTGCTCGTGCTTGGCGCACACGGTGGCCGGGCCGTACACCTCGGTGAGGCCGTACACGTGGGTGAGGTCAAAGCCCATCTGCTCCATGCCTTCGATCATGGAGGCCGGGGGCGCGGCGCCCGCCACCATGGCCTTGATGCCCGCGGGCACGTCGGCCTTCAGGGCTGCGGGGGCGTTGACCAGCAGGCCGTGCACGATGGGCGCGCCGCAGTAGTGGGTGACGCGGTGCTGGCGCATGGCCTCGAAGATGGCCTGCGGCTCCACCCGGCGCAGGCACACGTTCACGCCCGCGCGGGCGGCCACCGTCCAGGGGAAGCACCAGCCGTTGCAGTGGAACATGGGCAGGGTCCACAGGTACACGGCGTGCTTGGGCATGTCCCACTCCAGCACGTTGGAGATGGCGTTGATGGCCGCGCCACGGTGGTGGTAGACCACGCCCTTGGGGTTGCCGGTGGTGCCGCTGGTGTAGTTCAGGGCGATGGCATCCCACTCGTCGCCGGGCAGTTGCCAGGCGAAGGCGGGGTCGCCACCGGCCAGGAAAGCCTCGTAGGCCTGCCCGCCCAGGGGCTGGGTCTGGCCGGTGAAGAGCGGGTCTTGGGTTTCGATGAGCAGCAGCGGCTCGCTGCGCTGGCGCAGCGCGATGGCGCGCGCCAGCACGGGGGCGAACTCGGGGTCGACGATCACCGCGCGGGCCTCGCCGTGGTCGAGCATGAAGGCGATGGTCTCGGCGTCCAGGCGGGTGTTCAGGGTGTTGAGCACGGCCCCGGCCATGGGCACGCCGAAGTGGGCCTCCACCATGGGCGGGGTGTTGGGCAGCATGGCGGCCACGGTGTCGCCACGGCCGATGCCCGCGCGCTGCAGGGCGCTGGCGAGCTGGCGGCAGCGCGAATAGGTCTGGGCCCAGGTCTGGCGCAGCTCGCCGTGCACGATGGCCAGCCGCTCGGGGTAGACCTCGGCGGTGCGCTCAATGAAGGACAGCGGGGTCAGCGGGGCGAAGTTGGCTTCGGTGCGGGGAAGGTCTTGGTCGTAGATGCGGTTCACGGTGGCCTCTCGGTGCAAGGTCCTGGGGGGAAGGGTCCGTGCGCGAGAATACTCCCGTGGCCATACCGCAAACTTTCATTCAGGAACTGCTCAACCGCGTGGACATCGTCGACGTGGTGGGACGCTACGTGCAGCTCAAGAAAGGCGGCGCGAACCTCATGGGCCTGTGCCCCTTCCATGGGGAAAAGTCGCCCTCGTTCAGCGTGAGCCCGACCAAACAGTTCTATCACTGCTTCGGATGCGGGGCGAATGGCAACGCCATCGGCTTCCTGATGGAACACGCCGGCATGAGCTTCGTCGAAGCGGTGAAAGACCTGGCCCAGCAGACGGGCCTACAAGTGCCGGAAGACGATGCCTCGCCACTGGAACGCGAACGCGCGGCCCAGCAGCGCCAGAAACAGGCCACGCTCACCAGCGTGCTGGAGAAGGCGGCGCAGGCCTATGTCAAAGACCTGAAGGGGTCGCCCCGCGCCATCGATTACCTCAAGCGGCGCGGCCTCTCGGGCCAGATCGCCAAGGTGTTTGGTCTGGGCTACGCGCCCGAGGGCTGGCGCCACCTGGCCGGCGTGTTCCCCGACTACCAGGAGCCGCTGCTGGTGGAGTCGGGCCTGGTGATCGAGCACGAAGACGAAAAAGGCGCCGATGGCCACGCCAAGCGTTACGACCGGTTTCGCGACCGCATCATGTTCCCCATCCGCAACGTCAAGGGCGAGTGCATTGGCTTTGGCGGGCGGGTGCTGGACAAGGGCGAGCCCAAGTACCTCAACAGCCCCGAGACGCCGGTCTTCAGCAAAGGGCGCGAGTTGTATGGCCTGTTCGAGGCCCGCACCGCCATTCGCCAGCAAGGCTATGCCCTGGTGACCGAGGGCTACATGGACGTGGTGGCCCTGGCGCAGTTGGGCTTCGCCAACGCCGTGGCCACGCTGGGCACGGCCTGCACGGCCGACCACGTGCAGAAGTTGTTTCGCTTCACCGACGCGGTGGTGTTCAGCTTCGACGGCGACGCCGCCGGTCGCCGCGCCGCACGCAAGGCGCTGGACGCCGCCCTGCCCTGGGCCACCGACCTGCGCAGCGTGAAATTTTTGTTTCTGCCGGCCGAGCACGACCCGGACAGCTACATCCGCGAGTTCGGCACTGAGGCCTTTGCCGAGGAAGTGAAAAAGGCCACACCGCTTTCGCGCTTTCTGGTGGAGGCGGCCAGCGCCGAGTGCGAGCTGGACACGGCCGAAGGCCGCGCCCGCATGGCCAGCCAGGCCCGACCGCTGTGGAGCGCCCTGCCCGATGGCGCGCTGAAGCGCCAGTTGCTGGCCGAGCTGGCGCAGGGCGTGGGCATGGGCGCCAACGAACTGCTGCAAATGTGGCAACACACCCCCGGCGGCCGTGCGCCACGTCGCCCTGCGCCAGACCATGCCGCACCACATGCCGACGCTGGCGCACCCAGCGACGATGGCGGCGGCTATTACGACCCCGAGGGCATGAGCCAAACCGCGCCTGCCCAAAACCCGCGCCGGCGCTACCCGCCGTCGGGCCAGGCCGGGCGCTTTGGTGGCAAGGGGTACGGCGGCAAAGGCTATGGCGCCTGGCGCCGAGGAGAGCCCCCGCCCCCGCGCATGCTGGGGCAACGCCGCGCCGGCGGTAGCCGCGCCGACCGCGCGGTGGGCTTGTTGCTGGCGAACTCACAGGCGTGGGACAGCCTGTCCGCCGAAGACCACGCCATGCTGGCCCACCTGCCCGCGCCGCACGGCCCGGTCTTCGTGTGGCTGGAGAGCCAGTTGCACGAGCATGGCCCGCAGCCCTGGGCCGCCCTGCGGGAGGCGCTGCGGGGCAGCGAATTCGAGGCCATGGCCTGCACCGAAGTGGAGCAGGCCACGATGGGCGCGGACACCGAGCTGGAACTGGCCGAACTGGCCGGGGTGATGGACCTGTTGCGCGGCGATGCCCTGAACGCCCGCGCCGAGGCGCTGGCCCAGCGGGTAGCCCAGGGTGACCCCTCGGCATTTGAAGAGTTCAAGCGGGTGAACGAGCAGATCAAGGCCTTGAAATCGGGTCAATCGGTATAATCTGAGGTTTCGCACCGCAAGCGCGACAGCAGCACCTCCGGCCCTGGCCCGTCCCCACGCACGGGGAATCGATGGAAACCTCTTCCTGGCCAACCCCGGCGCCCTGTGTTCCACAGGCCCGGCGGCAACCCGCAAGGACTGCACACCAAATGTTCGCCCAACAGCTTGCAAGCTCACCTCTGCCGGCATGAGGTGGGTGTTGTGCACCACAAAATCTCCGGCTCGGCTGGCCCATGGGCGATCGACTGGCGGTTTTGGTGTCTCTTGCCGGTTCCCGTTTGACCTTATTTGAGGTGTCCATGCCCGCGAAGAAGTCCAGCACGCCCGTCGTTGCCAGCACCAAGCCCGCCAAGAAGACCGCCACGCGCGCGGCCGAACCGGTGGCAGCTCCCAAGAAAGCCCCTGCAGTGACGACGAAAACCACCACCAAGGCCGCCGCCAAGAGCGACACGGCCAAGACCACCACCAAGAAGACCAAAGCGGAAGAGGTGCTGGACGAAACCCTGAGCGCCGAAGCGGCGCCCAAGAAGAAGCCAGGCCGCCCGGCCAAGGCCGCCACCGCTGACAAGCCGGCCGCCAAGCGTGGCCGCAAGCCCAAGGCCGCCGCCAAGGAAGAAAGCGACCTGGACGATGCCGACCTGAGCGACATCGAAGAAGACCTGGCCGAGGAGGTGGTGGAAGAAGTCGCTGACGCCACCCAGCCCGCCGAGAAGGTCAAGCCGCTGCGCATGAAGATCAGCAAGGCGAAGGAACGCGCGCTGATGAAGGAATTCGGCCTGGACGAGACCGTCCTGTCCGAAGAAGAAGCCCGCAGCCGCCGCGAACGCCTGAAGACCCTGATCAAGCTGGGCAAGACGCGCGGCTACCTCACGCACGGCGAAATCAACGACCACCTGCCCGACAAGCTGGTGGAAGCCGAGACCCTGGAAGTGGTGGTCTCGCTGCTCAACGACATGGGCGTGGCCGTCTATGAGCAAACGCCCGACGCCGAGACCCTGCTGCTGAACAACACCGGCCCGACCGCCGCCACCGAAGAGGAAGCCGAGGAAGAAGCCGAAGCCGCCCTGTCCACGGTGGACAGTGAGTTCGGCCGTACCACCGACCCGGTGCGCATGTACATGCGCGAGATGGGCACGGTGGAGCTGCTCACCCGCGAAGGCGAAATCGAGATCGCCAAGCGCATCGAGGGCGGCCTGCACGACATGATGGCGGCCATCAGCGAGAGCCCGGCCACCATCGCCGAGATCCTGGCCATGGCCGAAGAAATTCGCGAAGGCAAGGTGGTGATCTCCACCGTGGTGGACGGCTTCGCCGACGCCGACGAGGCCGACGACTACGTGGCCGAAGAAGACTTCGACGATTACGACGAGGCCGACGACGACGACGGCAAGGGCGGCTCCAAGGCCCTGACCCGCAAGCTCGAAGAGCTCAAGCGCGAGGCACTGACCCGCTTTGATGCCATCCGCGACCTGT
>FWPV01002530.1_pt1 | contig 23673 bp, 19 predicted proteins | sample 2228371 | NCBI WGS metagenome assembly FWPV01 (sample SAMEA103939776, study PRJEB20133) | metagenome | reverse complement strand
CAACCAGGCGCGCAACGCGGCGGGCCTTCCCTCCCTTTACGCGGAGCGACAGCTCACCGAATTCGCTCGCGCCTATTCCGCGGAGATGATCCAGTACGGTTTCTTCGGGCACGTCTCGCCGGCGTCCGGCAACCTGCAGCAGCGCATCGCGGCCAGGGGGATAACCGGCTGGACCCTGGCGGGCGAGAACATCGCCAAGGCCCCCAGCGTGGAGGTGGCCTTCGAGGCGCTCATGAACAGCCCCGGACACCGGGAGAACATCCTGCGGGCGGAGTTCAACTGCATCGGGGTGGGGGTGGTGGCGGAGGGGAACACCCTCTACATCACCCAGGAGTTCATGTGCTTCTCCCCCATCCCCGATACCGCTGACCGGGGAGGGAACGCCGCGCCCGCGCCCGCCGGGACCTCGCCCGCCGCGCCCGCTCCCTCCGCCCCTCCGTCCAACAGCTTCGACTCCTACCTGCTGCTCATGAACCCCAACCCCGAGGACGCGCGGGTGAAGGTGGACTTCCAGGGCGAGGACGGCGGCATCCGCAGCTTCTCCTACACGGTAGCGGCGGGGAGCCGCTTCACGGTGCCGGTGCGCGAGACGGTGGGACGCGGCTCCTTCTCCGCCCAGGTGGAGAGCGACCTCCCGGTGCTCGCGGAGCGCGCCATGTATTTCAGCTACGAGGGACGGCGCGGCGGCCACGACTCCATCGGCGCCAGCTCAGCCTCCCGGACCTGGTTCTTCGCCGAGGGCTACACCGGCGACAGCTTCGACACCTGGATCCTGCTGCAGAACCCCAACGACAGCGAGGTGGCGGTGACCATGAACTTCATGCGCCCTGACGGGGCGGTGATCACCCGTCAGGTGAACATCCTCCCCAGGCGCAGGCACTCCGTGCACGTGGATGAGATCCCGGGCCTGGAGTCCGCGGACGTCTCCACGCAGGTGGTGGCGGACCTCCCGGTGGTGGCGGAGCGCGCCATGTATTTCAGCTATGCGGGAAAGGACGGCGGTCACGGCTCCATCGGCGCCAGCTCGGCCTCCCGGACCTGGTTCTTCGCCGAGGGCTACACCGGCGACAGCTTCGACACCTGGATCCTGCTGCAGAACCCCAACGAGGCAGCCTCCACGGTGACCCTGAGGTTCATGAAGCCGGACGGCAGCGTGGTGGAGAGGCAGGTGAGCGTGCCCGGACGCCGGCGCTACACCGTGCACGTGGATGAGATCCCGGGCCTGGAGTCCACCGACGTCTCCACCTCGGTGATCTCGGACCTGCCCATCGTGGCGGAGCGCGCCATGTACTTCGACTACCGGGGCCGGCGCGGAGGGCACGTGACCATCGGCGCCGCCTCCCCCGCCGAGAGCTGGTACCTGGCGGAGGGATATACGGGAGGGGAGTTCGACGAGTACGTACTCCTCCTCAACCCCGGTGAGGAGAAGGCCGCGGTGAAGGTGGCCTTCATGCGCTCCGACGGCTTGAAGGTAGAGCGCGAGGTGGAGATCGGTCCCCACGCCCGCCATACCATCCACGTGGACGAGGTGGAGGGCCTGGCGGACGCCGAGGTGAGCACCGAGGTGAGGTCCTCTTCGCCGGTGGTGGTGGAGCTGGCGGAATATTTCAACTACCGCGGCATGGCCGACGGCAACAACGCCATGGGAGCGAGCGAGCCCTCCAGGAGTTGGTATTTCGCGGAGGGTTGCGTGCAATAGGCGGTTGAGGGATTTCATAGAGGGGAGGGGCGCCGGCGCGGTGCGGCGCCCCTCCGGCCGTGCGGAGGCGGGAGGGGTGAACAGAGAGCAGGCGTCCGCGATGCAGTTGACCGTGACGGCGCCTTTACACCGTTCTCCGTGCGTGTTACTGTTTGTTGCTGTGGTAAAATTGGCCCTGGAGGTACAGTATGTTCGCGGTTATCGAGACGGGAGGCAAGCAGTACCGCGTGGAGCAGGGCTCGGTCATCAGGATCGAGAAGCTCGACGTGCCCGAGGGAGACGCGGTGGTCTTCGACAGGGTGCTGCTGGCGGGAGACGGGGGTAAGGTCCTGGCGGGTGCCGAAGCCGACAAGGTCAGGGTAGAGGGCACGGTGATCCGGCACGGAAAGGGCAAGAAGGTGATCGTCTTCAAGTACAAGCCCAAGAAAGGTTATCACCGCAAGCGCGGCCACCGCCAGCTCTTCACCGAGGTGAGGGTGGACAGGATCACGGGGGCGCCCCGTGCCGGCAGGGCGGGGAAGAAGGAAGACAAAGAGGCGGGAGAGGACTGAGCCGCAGAGGAAGAGGTGAAGGCGCATGTCCAGTAAGAAAGGCGTGGGAAGCTCGCGCAACGGGCGAGACAGCCACTCGAAGAGGCTGGGTATAAAGAGTTTCGGAGGACAGTTCGTGAGCGGAGGCTCCATCCTGGTGCGTCAGCGCGGCACCAGGGTGAAGCCGGGAGAGAACGTGGGTGTGGGCAAGGACTACACCCTCTACGCCAAGACGGACGGGTACGTGAGTTACCGCCGCAGCGGAGACCGCCATATCGTTAGCGTCACGCCGGTTCAGGAATAATGTCCTGATGGGGTCAGCCCCGGACATGGGACATCTCGCCATCGCCTCCGAGAATCCGGCCCTCACAAACCCATAGGTAGGCGAACCCGAAAAACCGGCTCCTCAGAAGAGTCTGTGGGTAGGCGAACCCAGGCAGACCCTGTCATAAAAGGCATCCTCCCTCTAGATTCCGATTGCTGTGATCGCGCCAGCATTCAGGAGGGATGAATGCGCATACCCGGTCTGATGCGCCGGACGCAGGGGCTCAAAGGTCACGGGGCGGAAGAAGCCAGGGAGAAAGGTGGCGGGATGGTTGCGGAGATCGCTGTCTTTCGTACACCAGAAAGTCCCACAAACAGAAGCACCTCGACCTCCGGCTGTGGTGGGCGACCCACTCGAGGCCGGAGCCGATGCGGGACTTCGCCCGGATGATAAAGAGGCGCGAGGAAGACATCCTCGACCACTTCAGGAAGAGATCAACGACGCCTCGGTTGAAGGGATGAATCGCAAGGCCAAGGAGGTGAGCCGGAAAGCCTACGGGTGCGGGACGTTTGCCGCCTTCCGACTGGCGCTATACCATGTGTGGGGAACCTTCCGATACCGGAAACGACCCACAGATTCTTGTGAGGAGCCAGAAAAGAAAGACGGGCTGCCGCGGCGCCGGCGGGAAGGTGTGCATGCCGCCGGTAGCGGGCGCCTGTAGCCCTCGATGAGAGGGGGCGCCGGGAGTGGCACGCCGGACGGCGAGGTAAGATGTTCATCGACGAGGCGAGGATAAAGGTGAGGGGAGGCCGCGGGGGCGACGGCTGCACCAGCTTTCACCGCGAGAAATACCGTCCCCTGGGCGGACCGGACGGCGGTGACGGCGGCAGGGGAGGGTCGGTAGTCGTCCGCGCCTCGGAGGGCATGAACACCCTGGTGGAATACACGCGCAGGAAACACTTCCGCGCGGGAGACGGGGGGAGCGGGTCCGGCAACAACCGCCGCGGGGCGGACGGGGAGGACCTGGTGCTCCTGGTGCCCGTGGGCACGCAGGTGAGGGGCGATGGGGGGGAACTGCTGGCGGACCTCTCCCAGCCCGGCAGGGAAATGGTCGCCGCCGCGGGCGGCAGGGGAGGCCGCGGGAACGCCTCCTTCGCCACCCCGGCGCGGAGGACCCCCGACTTTTCGGAGCGGGGAGAGCCGGGAGAGGAGAGATGGATACGTCTGGAGCTGAAGCTCCTGGCGGACGTGGGCCTGGTAGGACTTCCTAACGCCGGAAAATCCACCCTCGTCTCGCGCCTCTCGGCGGCGAGGCCGCGCATAGCGGACTATCCCTTCACCACCCTGGAGCCGGTGCTGGGGGTGGTGCGGGTGGACGAGGAGAGGAGCTTCGTCATCTCGGACCTGCCCGGCCTGGTGGAAGGGGCGCACCGGGGAAAGGGCCTGGGCCTGCGCTTCCTGCGCCACGTGGAGCGGACGGCGGTCATCCTGCACCTCCTCGACCTCTCGCCCGACGCCCCCCTCGCTCCCGCCCGCGCCCTGGAAGTGGTGCTCGGGGAGCTCTCCTCCTACGGGGCGGGCCTGACGGAGAGGCGCCACCTGGTGGCCGGCTCAAAGCTGGATGTCGCCGACCCCCTGCGGCTGGAGGAGGCCAGGAGGGCGGCGGCCGAGAGGGGCTGGGATTTCTATCCCCTCTCCTCCGTGAGCGGCGAGGGGCTGATGCCCCTGGTGCTGAGACTGGCGGAGCTGGTGGAGGAGGCGCGCGGGGAGCGCGGCGGGGAGCTGCCGCGGGAGAGGACCCTCTACACCTACGACCCCCAGCGGGAGGGCGGCTTCAGGGTCTCGCGCCGCGGAGATGCCTTCCACGTGGAGGGGAAGAGGGTGGAGCGGCTGGTGAAGAGCCTGGATCTCTCGAACCCGCAGGCCCTCTCCTATATACAGGCGCGTTTGAGGCGGATGGGCGTGGAGGAGGAGCTGATGAGGCAGGGCGCCGGGGAGGGCGATACGGTGGTCATCGCCGGATACGTCTTCGATTTTCTCCCCGGGCGCTGAGGGCGGCCGACGCCCCGGTACGGGCGGAGGCGGTGATCTGCATGCCCTACCGGCGGGGCGCGGCGGGACTTGAAGCCGCCGCGGGAATTATACTGGCTGTGTGCGGCGGTCCTTTCCGGGGTGGACGGGACGGGGATCGAACCCGCACTTCGCGAGGAGCACGAAATAGACCGGCCAATACCATCCCATGATGGACGGTCATGGGCGGGATGCGAGAGACGCCGGAGCGCGTGGAGGAAGAGAGGGAAGATACGGGATGGCGGCGGCTGAGAGAAGGAGGAGGATCGACGCGAGGCGCGTGGTGGTGAAGGTGGGCACCTATACCCTGAGCGACCCCGCGGGACGCCTGGACCGCGCCCAGATGCGGAGACTGGTGGGGCAGGTGGCCTCCCTGCGGCGGAGCGGGCGCGAGGTGGTGCTGGTGTCCTCCGGCGCCATCGCGGCGGGGGTGGAGCTGCTCGGCCTGGGGGAGCGTCCCCGCGACATCCCCACCCTGCAGGCGGCGTCCTCGGTGGGTCAGGGCCTTCTGGTGGGGCTGTACAGCGAATTCTTCGCCGAAAAAGGCCTCAAGGTGGGACAGGTGCTCTTCACCCAGTACGATTTCGCCCACCGAAGCCAGTACCTGAACGCCCGCAATACCTTCCGCCGCCTGCTGGAGATGGGGGTGGTGCCCCTGGTGAACGAGAACGATACCGTGGCGGTGGAGGAGATCCGTTTCGGGGACAACGACCGCCTGGCGGCGCTGGTAGCGGTGCTGGTGGAGGCGGACCTGCTGGTGATGCTCTCCGATACCGAGGGCTTCTTCACCGCCGATCCCAAGCGGCACGCGGAGGCGGAGATCATCAGCGAGGTGGAGCACATCACCCCGGAGATGTTCCGGCTGGCGGGAGGCGCCGTGGAAGAACATTCCAGCGGAGGCATGGCCGCCAAGCTGGAGGCCGCCAGCATAGCGGGCGCGGCGGGGATCGCCACGGTGATGGCCTACGGGCGCGAGCGCGAGGTCCTGGAGAGGGTGCTGTCCGGGGAGCGCCTCGGCACCTATTTCCACCCCCCGGCGAGGAAGCTGCGCGGGCAGAAGCACTGGATCGCATACGGAGCGCGCCCGCGGGGGACCATCGTGGTGGACCGGGGCGCGCGCGAGGCCCTCCTGCGCGGCGGCCGGAGCCTGCTGCCGGCGGGGGTGTTGGAATGCCGCGGGGAGTTCGTCTCCGGCGACGCCGTGGAGGTGGTGGACGAGGAGGGGAGGAGGATAGCCCGCGGCATCTGCGGGCTGTCGTCCGCGGAGCTGGAGATGGTCAAGGGACTGCGCAGCGACGAGGCGGCATGCCGCCTGGGAGAAGAGGAGTGCGAGGAGGTCATTCACCGCGATTACCTGGTGATCCTGGATAGCGGGTGAAGGGGAGGGCGGCGTCCGGCCGGTCAGCGGGCGCTGCGGCAAGACCCCGCTTCCCGTGCGGGCGCGTCCCCCTGCGCGGGAGAGCAGGAATCGCGCAGAGGGCATCCAAGACTATACTTAGAGCGAAGGAGAGGAGACATGGGCCTGATCGAGGAGATGGGAGCCAGGGCGAAGGCCGCGTCCAGGGAGCTCTGTCTCATGGACGCTGATACCAAGAACCGCGCCCTGGAGGAGATGGCGCGCGCCCTCGCCGCCAGGAGCGGGGATATCCTGACCGCCAACCGCGAGGACCTGGAGGCGGGGCGGGAGTCGGGCATGAGTGAAGCGCTCATCGACCGCCTGACCCTGACGGAGAAGAGGATCGAGGACATGGCGCGGGGCCTGCGCGAGGTGGCGGCCCTCACCGACCCCGTGGGGGAGGTCATCGACGGCTGGAGGCTCCCCAACGGTCTCGAGATCCGCAAGGTGCGCGTCCCTCTGGGGGTGGTGGGGATCATCTACGAGGCGCGACCCAACGTGACCGTGGACGCCGCGGGCCTGTGCGTGAAATCCGGGAACGCGGTCATCCTGCGCGGGAGCTCCTCCGCCATCCGCTCCAACCTCCTGCTCACCGAGGTCATAGCGGGGGCGGGGGAGGCGGCGGGCCTGCCCGTGGGTTCCATCCAGCTCATCCCCCTCACCGACCGCGAATCGGCCAGGGAGCTCATGCGGTTGCGCGCATACGTGGACGTGCTCATCCCGCGCGGCGGGGCCGGACTCATCCGCACCGTGGTGGAGGAGAGCACGGTGCCGGTCATCGAGACGGGGGTGGGCAACTGCCATACCTACGTGGACGCCAGCGCGGACCTGGAGATGGCGGAGAGGATCGTCATCAACGCCAAAACGCAGCGCCCCGGGGTATGCAACGCAATGGAGACCATGCTGGTGCACGAGGCGGTGGCGGAGGAGTTCCTGCCCCGCGCCGCGGCGGCCCTGCGGGAGCGGGGAGTGACCCTGAGGGGATGCGAGCGCACGCGCGCCATCCTGCCGGGGATCGAGGCGGCCTCGGAGCAGGACTGGTACGAGGAGTACCTGGACCTCATCCTGGCGGTGAAGGTGGTGTCCTCGTTGCACGAGGCCATAGAGCACATCAACACCTACGGTTCGCGCCACTCCGAGGCCATAGTGACCCGTGACCTGGAAGCGGCGCGGCGCTTCACCGCGGAGGTGGACTCGGCGGACGTGTACGTCAACGCCAGCACGCGGTTCACCGACGGGGGGCAGTTCGGGCTGGGGGCGGAGATCGGCATCTCCACCCAGAAGCTGCACGCCCGCGGGCCTATGAGCCTGCGCGAGCTCACCTCCAGCAAGTTCGTGATCTACGGAGAAGGACAGGTGAGGCCCTGAGATGGGGAGGCTGCGGAGAAGGCGCATCGGGGTGATGGGGGGCACCTTCGACCCCATACACACCGGCCACCTGGTGACGGCGGAGGAGGCGCTGCACCAGTTCGGGCTGGACGAGGTGCTGTTCGTCCCCAGCGGGCACCCGCCGCACAAGGAGGACCGCGAGAGCCTGGACCCGGAGAGCCGGTACCTCATGGCGGTGATCGCCACCGCCGACAACCCCCGCTTCCGGGTGTCGCGCATGGAGCTGGAGCGCCCCGGTCCCTCCTACACCATAGACACGGTGAGGGAGCTACGGCGCCTTTACAGACCCGGCACCGACATCTTCTTCATCACCGGCGCCGACGCCATCCTGGAGATACTCACCTGGAAGGACCCGGAAAAACTCCTGCGGGAGGCCTGGTTCATCGCCGCCACCCGCCCGGGCTATGACCTGAAGAGACTGGAAGAAGCCCTGCCGGAGGCGGAGAAGGAGAGGCACGCCGAAGACCCGCGCGTGCTGGTGATGGAGATCCCCGCCCTCGCCATCTCCTCCACCGACGTCCGCCAGAGGGTCAGGGAGGGAAGGCCCATAACCTACCTGGTGCCGAAGGGGGTCAGGGAGTTCATAGAGAAGAACGGGTTCTATCGTTGAGAAGGAAAGGGGAAGCGGAGGCGCCCGAGAGCGCGGTCAAGGTCAGACCCTCGCGGGTAAAGAGGCGGCGGGAGGCGGAGACGAGGAGAAGGCGCCGCGCCGTCATCATCATCGCCCTGGCGGTGGGGCTGACCCTCGCGCTGGGCGCCGCGCTGGACATCCCCTACATAAACCTGGCACGGGTGGCGGGCGCGAAGCTGGGCGAGCTCCTATCCTCCTCCCCCGGAGAGACGGGGGAGGCGGGCCCTTCATACCTTTTTCTCGCCCATCCACGGAACGGTAGCCGGCTGGAGGGCGACGTATCCGTTCTCCTGGCCCTCTACGCGGAAAGGGTGGAGGGCGAGGAGGGGCGCGCCGTGCTGGGGCTGGCCCTCTTCACCTATTCGGCGGCCACGGGAGCGGGGGAGGTGTACGTCGTGCCCGAGGACTCCGTGGCCTACGACGCATCCGGGAGGGAGACCGACCTGCGGAGGGCGCTGCGCGAGGACAACGGGGACGACCTCCTCACCGGCACGGTGTCCAACCTCGCGGGCGAGGAGGTCGACTATCTGGTGGAGGTGGAGTTCTGGGAGGCGGTGAGGATCTTCCAGAGGCTGCAGCCTCCCCCCTTGCTCATGGGCGAGGACACGGTGCTGGTGAACCCCCTTAACGGGGAGACCGATTTCCTGGCGAGAGGCCAGGAGGTGAGGGATACCGACCGCCTCTTGTTGTGGCTCCTGGGAACGGACGAGACGGACCGCCGGGAGGCCTACGCGAGACGCGGGGAACGAGCTCGCCTCTACCTGGAGGAACTCCGCGAGGAGAGGGGCGGGCAGGCGGAGGGGCTTCTCCCCGAAGAGACGGTGGAGGGGTTGAAGATGAAGCCCTCCACCGGCTCGTGGCAGGGTGACTGGGAATACCTCCTCTCCATGCTTCAGGCCTTCCTGGAACTGGAAGAGGGAGACCTGGCGGTGCGTGCGGTGCCGCAAGTGGAGGTGCTGAACGGGTGCGGCCTTCCTGACCTGGGCAAGAAGGTGGGGGAGAGGCTTCTCTCCCTGGGGGTCCCACTGGCGGGGACGGGCGGCAACGCCAAGATCAACGTGGACGGAGAGGAGGTCAACGACTTCTCACACCAGGAGAGCGTGATCATCTACCGCAGCGAGGCCGCCAGGGTTGCCGCCTATGCCCGCTACCTGGGGGTACTGCTCTCCGTGAAGGAGGTCAGGTTCGAGCCGGGAGCGGGTCCGGAGGTGGTCCTCATCGCGGGGAGGGACCTCGCCGCGCCCTGAGGCCGGGGCCGGAGGCGGGGTGTGATAAGCTTGGGAGGAGACCGGCGTGGCCGGGCCCGGGAACGCGGGCATGGCTCGAGGCGACGTAAAGGAGGTGCGTGGCGGCGGAGGAAAACAGGGAGCTCGCGATCGCGGCGGCGAGAGCCGCCTCCGACAAGAAGGCGCAGGACATCCTGGTGATGGACATGCGGGAGGTGATGGTCCTCACCGATTATTTCGTCATCTGCAGCGGCAACACCGACCGCCAGGTGGGGAGCATCCGCGAGGCGGTGGAGGAGAGACTCGCCGCCATGGGGCGCAAGCCGGCCCGGCGCGAGGGGGAGCGGCACCGCAGGTGGGTGCTCCTGGATTACGTCGACGTGGTGGTGCACGTCTTCCGCGCGGAGGAACGCGCCTACTACGAGATCGAGAGGCTGTGGAAGGACGCTCCACTGGTGGAGTGGGAAGAGGAGGGGGGAAGGGCCGCTACGTCGCGCTGAACTCTCCCGACTACCGGAGGGCGGGGGGAAGGCGACGGCGGCGCGCGGCCGCCGGGACCACCTCGAGGGGAACCGCCCGAGAGGGGTCGCGGCCGTAGCGTGCGAACGAGGGCATGGGTCCGCAAAGGGCGGTCGTTGACGGGCTTTTCGCCAGTCCTTATACTTCATAAAGTGCGGTGATGGGGCCGTGGCGCAGTGGGAGCGCGCTACCTTGGCATGGTAGAGGTCACGGGTTCAAGTCCCGTCGGCTCCACCAGCATCCATCCGGGGTTTTGCGGCGGCGGAACCCCGGTCTTGTCTTCTTCTCCGGAAAGCCCGTCTCAATAGCGGTCCCTGAAGGGCATTTTTCATCGGGGAAACGCGGAATCTTCGAGGGGAAGGATAAGCGTCGTCCGTGCGTTTCGCGGGCGTCGGGGAGGGGTCGGGGAAGGGGAGGGAGCGCGGCGGGAGGCGCACCCGGTTTCGCTGTCTCAGATCGCTCCGGCCGCCTGCCGGGTCGCGGGGGAGGAAGGTGAGAGAGGTGGGGGCGCGCGAGAGGGAGTCGCGGAATGGAGTCCGCGGCGACGTGAGACGCGGAGGCGGATCCCGGCACGTTGATCGCGGGGTTGCCGGGACGAGGAGACACGAAGCGCAAGGGGAGCGGGTGGACTTTTCGGGCCGGGTGCTTCATGCTATTGACGTGAGCGGGTCTGTCCGGCAGGGATGGCTGTGGGCGGCCTGGCCGTAGTGAAGGAGCTGGTAGAGGAGGAGAAGAGGAGGTAGGAAGTTGAGGAAAGCGGCGGTGATGCTGCTCCTGCTGGCCCTGGCCGTGTCCCTGGTCATGGCGGTGGGCTGCGGCGGAAGCGAGACCACGGTGAAGACCCCCGAGGGAGAGGTGAAGGTCGAGGAGGAGGACGGAAAGGTCACCTACGAGACCGAAGAGGGCAAGGTGACCTACGAGGGTTCGGACAAGGCACCCAGCGAGGCGGAGCTGGGAGCGCCCGTCTATCCCGGCGCGAAATACGTGGAGGGAAGCGGGGGATCGGCCACCGCCACCGGGCCCGAGGGTGAGTTCAGCACCGCGGGAGCGGAGTTCGTTACCGAGGACAGCTATTCCAAGGTCGTGGACTTCTACCGTGGCGAGCTGGGCGAACCTATGTACCAGGACACGGCCGCCAAGGAAGCAACATGGATGATGAACGTGAACGAGGAGTCGTTCACGGTGGTGACCGTCAGCGAGGAGGACGGGGAGGTCAAGATATCCATCGGACGCATGGCCGGCAAGGGCGGCCTGTGAACGGCTAAAGGCGCGTACCCGGGGCCCGGTTTCCGATCCGGGCCCCCCTTTTTTTGCCGGGCGGAAAACCGAGCGATGTCTATATAGTCTGTATAGAAGGTAGAAGGGTCGGTTTGCCGGTGAGGGGATGCAGATTCCCCTCCCGTGCTGGCAGGCCGTTCCCTGAGGTCCGGGATTTACGGCTCGTCCCATCAACTGCACGGACCTATCCTTTCACTGCTGATATTGCCGCCATCTCGCCCGTAGCGGATGGTCGTCCTCCGGCCGCCGGTGGCTTCCGCCCGCCGCAACCCGCATGGCCCCCGCGGGGCATTCAACCATCCGCAGATCTCCGGGATGTAAGACCACGCATATTGGAGCGTATGCGGCGCTCGTGCGATCACACGAGCAGGTTTATTATTCAGGGGGCGCGGACGATGCTGATGGATGCGCAAAATCGAACGTTATTCGTGCCGTCCGTTCATTGACTGCCGGGTAACAGGCGGATATAGTAATGACGTGTCAGTTCCGAGGGGCGAGCCCCGGTGCGTGAGCGGCGGCCGCGGAACCCCCGAGGCGAACGGATCCGGTACGCGGTTTTCCCTGTCTCGCATGGACGTGGCGGGACGGCCGGGTCGGGCCGTGGGGAGCGGCGCGCGCGGGAGGGCGTCGGACATGCGAGGCGACGGGAGTCAAAGGGACGCGGGAGTCGCGTCCGGCCTCGAAGCCGCTGGTTCGAGCCGGGAACGGGGACGACGGCAGGGGGAGGTCTTCACGGAACGGCGGGGCGCCCCGTGTCCACGGGGTGTCCGAGGGTATGGATGCCCACGAGGCGGCGAAGGTCCGGGGTTCGTCATGACGAGAAAGGGGTAGAAGGCGATGGATTACCCGTGGTTCAAGGAGTACAGGCTCTTCGGGGTTCCCGAGACCCTTGAGCCCTATCCGGACGAGCCCACGCACTTCTTCCTGGACCAGGCGGCGGTGAAGTGCCCTCGCCTGGGATGCGTGCAGCTCGGCCTGGAGATGAGCTACGCGGAGGTCAAGGAACACGCCGACCGCCTCGCCAGCGCGCTGGCGGCCATGGGGGTGGAGAAGGGCGACCGGGTGGCGACCCTACTGCCCACCTCCATCCAGTTCGTGGTGGCGGACGCGGGGATATCGAAGGCCGGGGCGGTGCACGTCCCGTGCAGCTTCCTGGAGCCCCCCGACACCCTGGCCCACAAGTTCGGAGAGAGCTCGCCCAGGGCCCTCATCTGCCTGCACGAGCATCTTGCCATGGCCGAAGACCTGCGCGAGCACATGGGAGCCCCCAACATCATCATCACCGAACTGGAAGATTATTCCTCAAGCCCGCCCCGGCACGGCGGCGTGGCCGGAGCGTCCTGGCTGACGGAGGTGATCGAGCAGGCCCGGCCTGCGCCCCCCGCCATCACCTTCGAGCCGGCGCGGGACCTGGAGACGCTGCTCTTCACCGGGGGGACCACCGGGCTTCCCAAGGGCTGCATGCTCACCCACCGCAACATCGTGGCCAACGCCCTGCAGAACATCGCCATCTTCGGGCCCGTGACCAGAATCCTGGAGGGCAACGTCTCGGTGATCCTCGGGCTGCCCTTCTTCCACAGCTACGGGCATTGCATCATGCACACCATGATCGGGGGGCTGCGCGCCAACATGCTCATCGTCCCCGACCCCCGGGACACCAGGGCCATGGTGGAGATGGTGAAGAAATACCACCCCGTGCTGCAGTTCGGGGTGCCCACCCAGTTCATGAAGCTGCTCAGCGAGGACCTCAAGGGAACCCACATCATCGGCATCTCCGGGTCGGCAGCCCTGCCGCCCAACGTGCAGGAGGAGTTCGAGAAGACCAGCGGCGGATTCGTCTCCGAGGGCTACGGGCTCTCCGAGCTGTCTCCCGTGACCCACTTCAACGTCTCCACCAACATCCGCATCATGGGCGGGCGCGAGAGGGTACCCCTCATGAACAAGCTCCTCTTCAACCGCTTCAACGTCGCCTTCATGAGAGCCCAGGCCAGGCTGCTGGGACCGGCGCGGTACGGGCACCTGTTCAGCACCATCATAGGGCTCATGACCAGGTTCGCGGGCAGCGGGAAAAAGGCGCGCCAGGTGGAGAGGCGCGCCACCATCGGCATCCCCCTCCCGGACACGGTGGTGAAGGTGGTGGAGGTGGACAGCGGCGCCCCCCTTTCCTTCGAGGAGCTCTACCGCGACGGCAAGGTGGGGGAGATGCTCCTGCAGGGACCCCAGCGCATGCTCGGCTACTGGCCGGAGCCCGGCCGGGGCCTGGACGAGGAGGGCTTCGTGCACACCGGCGACGTGGTGAAGATGGACGAGAACGGCTACTTCTCCATCGTCGACCGCACCAAGGACATGGCCATCGTCTCAGGCTACAAGGTCTATACCCGCGAGGTGGACGACATCCTCTACGAGCATCCCGCCACGGCCATGGCCGCCACCATCGGGGTGCCGGACCCGGAACGCGAGGGGAGCGAGCGCATCAAGGTCTTCGTGCAGCTCAAGGAGGAATACAAGGGGAAGGTGAGCGAGGAGGACTACCTCGAGTACCTGAGGGGCAAGGTGGCGAAGTACGCCGTGCCCCGCTCCGTGGTCTTCCTGGACGAGATGCCCCTCACCGAGGTCTTCAAGGTCAACAAGAAGTACCTGCGGGAGATGGAGATAGGAGCCAGGAGCGAGGCCTGAGGGGCCGGACCCCTCGAGCCGGGATCAGGCGTCCAGGAAGCCGCCCCCGAGCACCGCGGACTCCACCGCCAGCAGCGCCTCGCAGGGCGGGAGCTCGAGGAAGCTGCGGGCGCCGGCGTCGAACTCCCTGACGGTCTCGTCCTCGGGCACCCATCCCAGCAGGGGAAGGTCGCTGCGCGAGGCCAGGGCGAGGGCCTCCTCCTCGCCGCGGGCGCGGTTAACCAGCAGGCCGAGCCTGCGGTAGTTCACCGCCTCCTCGGCCACCCGCCGTATGGCCTCGGCCACGTTGAGGCTCTTGGGGGTGGGGTCGCAAACCAGCAGGAGGTGGCTCACGGAACGCATCACCCTGCGGTTCACCTGTTCGACCCCCGCCTCGGCGTCGATGAGGGTGAGGTCGAAATGGCCCGACAGGGACTCGATGGCCTCGCGCAGCAGGGTGTTGAGCTGGCAGTAGCACCCCTCGTCCTCGGGGCGTCCCACGGAGAGGAATCCCAGCCCGCCGTTCTGGTGTACGGCCTGCATGAGCTTGTAATCCACCGATGCCGCGAGGTCCAGGCTGTCCGTGGCGTGTTCCTTCACCGTGTCGATGATCTCCTTGCGTATATCGTTGACCGTGCGCTCCGGGAAGATGCTCAGAGCCATGCCCAGGCCCACGGCGGGGTCGGCGTCCACCAGCAACACCCTGCCTCCCCCGCGTCGGAAGAGGAGGCGCGCCAGCAGCGCCGAGACGGTGGTCTTGCCCACCCCTCCCTTACCGCACACCGCCAGGACGTCGCTCCCGGGAAGTCCGCCGCCTTTCATGCCGTGATCCTCCAGGTCATGCCTCCATGTCTTCCCCGTCCCGAGCGGGCGGCTCATGGCGTCCCTCGGCGCCGGCCGCCACCTCTCCCCTCTCCCGCTGCAGGCGGTCGCGGATCTGCCGCAGCTCCACCACGCTGTCGCACACCTCGAGGTACTCGCATTCCTCGCAGTCGAAGTTCATCTCCTCGTACATCTTGATCAGAGCCTCGACGATGTCCATGACCTTGTCCCCGGGGGAGGCCAGGGCCTCGATGTCCTCGCGGCCAGAGGTGACCATGAGCACCTCTGCGGAGTGCACGAAGGGCAGCTCCTTGACCGCCTGGATGAGGGCGCTCCCCAGGATCTGGGCGCTGAAGCCGGCGGCCAGGGCGTCCCTGGCTATGCGGCACCACACCGACTGCCTGCCCGGGAAGACCCGGGCCATGAACCCGCGCAGCCTGAGGTTGTAGGTGGCGTCGCGCAGGTCGCGGTAGCAGTCGTACTCGTCCTCGAACTCCCCTCCCGCCACCAGCACCTGGGCATAGGGGAGGCTGGAGGAGGTCGCCTGCGTGAAATCCGGGCCTACCAGCACGATACGGCCGTCGCTCACCCCGCCTTCCGCATCCCATAGCAGGAGCGAGCGCGAGGCGGTGCCGGGATTGCCCAGCTCCAGCCCGGTGTCCTCGCTGAGGATCACCTGGGCGGACTCGGCACGCGGCAGGACGGGGGTGAAGGGCAGCACCCGCGCCCTTCCCTCGGCGAGCCGACGGTCGATGAAGGAGCGGATCTCCTCCAGGGGCTGGTCGAAAAGGCCCATCTCAATCCTCCTCCACCGCGAGGGCCGCCCCCACCGCGCATGCCAGCTGCGCGTCCAGGGGGAAGGGGACGTATTCGCCCTCCAGGCGGCGGCACGCCAGCTCCACCACCGTGCCCACCCTGGCCACGCCTCCCGTGAAGGTGTAGCGCTTGCCCATGCCGAAACGCCTCGCCTGGGAGGCAACGATGCGCGCCACCGCGTCGCAGAGCCCGGCCACGATGTCCTGTGGCGCCTCGCCGTTGTTCACGTGGGTGATGACCTCGCTCTCCACGAAGACCCCGCACTGGGAGCTGATGGGGACCTGTTTGCGTGCCCGCGAGGCCTCCTCGTCGATGCGCTCCACGGGCACGCCCACGGCGCCGCTCATCACCTCCAGGAAGCGCCCCGTCCCGGAGGCGCACTTGTCGTTGCGCATGAAGTCCAGGACCTCGCCCTCCTCGTCCAGCAGCAGGGAGGTGATGCTCTGTCCCCCTATGTCCACCACCAGGTCCACGTCGGGCAGGAAGCACCTCGCCGCCCAGGCGATGCATGCTATTTCGTCCTCCAGGAAGCTGGCCTCGGGGACCAGCTCGGCCCCGCTGCCGGTGGCCACGATGCCGTCGAGGTCATCCAGTTTCAGGCCGGCGTCGGCGCAGACCCCGTCCAGAAGGGACTCCATCTCCGAGGCCAGGTTGCCGGTGGTGGCGATGACCCTGGAGGCGAGCAGCCGCTCTCCGTCCATCACCACCGCCTTGGTGAACAGGCTGCCGACATCGCAGCCCAGACTCTTCATCCCTTCCCTCCCTCGCGAAGGGCACTACCCCCGGTAAGGATTGTAGCGCGTGCCGTGCCATAAGGCCATGATCGCGGAGGCCACGGCGCGGACGGTCGCGGACCGCCCCCGCGGTTGCCGAGCTGCCGCCGCGCCGAGCTGAAGCACGTACTTTTCACGATTCTATGTTCACCCGTGGGAGCCGGCAAGGGGGAATCCCCCTTTTTACGAGGGGTGATAACCCCCCACGGCGCCCGGGGCATGCCGGGCAGGACGCGCGGCAGGAGGCGTCCCGGAGGCGGCTTCGGAGACGGCCGGCGTCAGGGGGCGCGCCCGGCGCCTGCGGGCGTGGCGGCGTCGCGGCTAGCGTCCCAGGACCCCGCCGAGGATTCCCCCGGCGGGACCGCTCCCTCCGCTCTTGGGATCCTGGAGCGTGGTCTTGGGGGCTTCCTCGCTGGGCTGCACCACCACGAATCCGTTTCCCTGGAAGGCGAGCTGGAAGAGCTCCCCGTGCGCGGTGCCGAAGAGGCCCTTGAGGCTGGTGAGGTTGGCGTCCACGTGAATGGTGGGATTGAGCCCCGCCGACCAGGCGATGGTGGCGTTGGGGTCCGTGTAGGTGGGCTGTTCGGGGGTCACCTTCAGGGTCATGGGCTCGCCCTTGGAGATGAGGGCCAGGTAGCCGGTGCCGTTGAGTTCCACCGTCCACAGTCCCCCGCTCATCATCCCCGCCGCTCCCTTGATCATCACGATGTCCCAGGAGATGCTGGGGCTGAAGGCGAGCAGGTTCAGTGCCTCCACGGTGATACTCTCGTTGTTGAGGTAAAGGAGCACAATGTCGTTGGCGGCATCGGCGAGGAAGAGGTCGCCCGTGCCCTGGCAGAGCATGAGGGTGAAGGACTCGCCGGAGATGGCTTTCTTGATCCACTTGGCGGCGCCGCCGCTCCCCTGGCGGGTGAAGCTTATCTGCCCCTGGTAGGCGATCATGGAGCCGGCCTTGGCCAGGACCTGCCCTCCGGAGGCCGCCATGTTCACGCGCAGCAGCTTCTTGCTCTGCAGGTTGAAGGCGTTGGGGCTCTCCACCTCCATGGATTCCTTTACCAGTTGCGCGAGGGATGTGGGGGCCAGCTCCTCGGAGAAGGGGACGCCGACCCCGGAGGGCGCGGGAGCCGGCGCCTGGGGCGGCGACGCCTGAGCGGGTGGGGCTTGGGGAGCCGCTTGGGGGGGCGCCTGGGGAGCCGCTTGGGGGGGCGCCTGGGGAGCGGCACCCGCTAGAGCCTGGCCGCAGAAGCGGCAGAACGCCGCGCTGTCGGCATTTTCCTGGCCACATCCGGGACAGAACATCTTCATACCTCCTCTTGTGACGGGCCTGCACGGCGGCAGGATCAGGACGACGGACTGCATCGCAACGGATCGGACTACATCGGATTATTTATTATAGCCAGGGCGGGAGAACATCTGGCAAGAGAACCATGCAGCGGTAACCGCCTTGCATCATGGTAAAATATGCCATGAATGCGATACCCGGAAGCGTACCGAGCGGTCCAAGGCGGCGGAATACTCGCGTTACGGGAATCGGCGGACATCTGCTGACCTCATGGTTCCCACCGCATCGTGCTCGCCGGTTGAGCCGGCCGGCCGCCCCGGAGGAAGGCGTCCGGAAAGGGGACCTTCGGCGCGCGAGGCGCTTTGGGAACGTTCACCCGTTCATGTCCCGACCGGGAGGGATCACGACCTGGCTTCCTGTCTCCGGATCAGGCGCCCTTAAGCAGGTGGTAGAGGCGCAGGGCGCTGTCGGCGGCTGACTCGGTGCCGATGCCGCGGCCGCCGGCGTCCGAGCCCACCAGATACAGGCCACGGACGGGCGTGGCCTGGGAGGGGCGGAGGGAGACGTCCTGCCCCACCTCCTGCGCCAGTCCTATGCAGTCGCCGCCGCGCCGACCGCTCAAGGCGGCGATGGCCGGGGTGGCCACGCGCTCCACCCGTGAGGCGCAGGCATCGATCTCCGGGAAGAGGGACCGCGCTATCTCCTGCGCCAGGTCCAGTATGGCCTCGCATCTCTCCTGGTCCGCCAGGCGCGACGGCGCGGGGGCTCCCACCAGCAGCACGTCCCTGCCGGGGGGCGCCAGGGATTCGTCCCACGCGGAGGGGGCGGTGACGAAGAGAAAGAGGTCTCGCGGGTCCTTCCCGTCCTCGAGATAGTCGAACATGCGGAAGGGGTCGAGGTCCGGCAGGTGCAGGAGGCAGGGGGTGCGCATGGACATTATCCGGCCCTCGAGGAAGAATTTCACGACGATGAAGGCCTCGGAGTCACGCGCGCCGTCCACCGCCTCCAGGTACTCGCGCGGGAAATGCTCCCTGCCGGCCAGCTCCACGGTATTGGCCAGTCCCGCGTTGGAGATGACCAGGTCGGCGGGGATGAACTCGCCCTCCGCGGTGGTCACCCCGCGGGCGCGACCGCCCTCCACCACTATATCCCGGGCGGCGCAGCCTCTCCTCGCCTCCCCTCCCAGGCGCTCGAGGGCTAGGAGGCAGGCCTCCGGTATGGCTCCCGCCCCGCCGCGCGGGTAGCAGAGAAAGGCTGCGCGCATGGTGCTGGCGAGGATGTAGGCGAACTCCCCCATGGAGGCGCGGTGCCAGGGAAGGACCATGGTCAGCATGGCCTGGGCGTGAAAGGTGCGCAGGAAATCCGGCGAGACGGACAGAGGGGAGAAAAAGTCCTCCACCGCCACGCCCTGGAGCTCGCGGTAGAGGGGGAAGCGGGGGTCGTGGAACCTCCGCGCGAGGCGCAGCAGGCCGACCGGCCCCAGGTGGCGCAGGGACCTCGCGCCCGTGGAGAGCCATCCCATCTTCTGCCAGCCCTTGAGGTGACCCCTGGCGAAATTGAAGGCCGAAAGGGGGTCGAGGACGGAGGAGGCCATCTCCAGCTTCCCGCGTCCCGAGAGGCTCAGGGTGAAGGAGGGCTTGCGGGCCACCCATTCCGGACCGCTCCCCAGGATGCGGCCGATCTCGCCGAAGGGCCCGAAGGGGCCGCGCCCGAACATGTGCACTCCCGTGTCCACCACGAATCCATGGCGGGGGAGGGAGGAGCACTTGCCTCCGAAGAAAGGGTTCCGCTCCAGCAGGGTGACGCGGTGTCCCGCATGGGCCATGAGCGCCGCTGCCGCGGATCCTCCCGGTCCCGACCCTATGACCACCACGCGCCTGCCGCCCATCTCCCTCCTCCGTCACCGGCTCTTTGCCCGCGGGGTGGCGTGCGCCCGCCCGTTCCCGCTCACACCCGCATCTCGTCCACGGATCTTCGCCGGGAACCCCCTACCTCCGCCGCGCCGCGGACCGTTTAACGAGCGCCGTCATGCACTCACGCACCGCCGGTGCCCGCGGCCCGATCGGGGACCCGGCTCGAGGGGCGCGCATCCCGGCGGTGCGCGGGGATGCCCCGGAGATGTCGCATGGATTATAAACGCGGGGGGCTCCTTCCCGGAAGCCGTCCACGCGCGGAGGCGCGGCGGTGCGTAGGGGTCACGGCATGCGGGCGGGACCGGGTGTCTTCAGATGTCCGCCCTCTGTTCCGCCAGGATGTCGTCGTTCCGGTCCACGAAGGTGAAGAGCAGGAGCCCGCGGGGCTGAAAGGCTTCACGCTCCGCGACGACCAGGTGATAGGGGCTGGTGAGCACCTGGGCGTTCATGCTTCCCGGCTCCGGTTCCACCAGCTCCAGCTCCACCCGCACCGCCGAGCCTTCCTGGCAGACGCGGGTTATGGAGACGGCAAATCCCCCCGTGTCCCTGGGCCCGAGCATGGCCGCAAGCACCACGCTGCGGGAGAAATCCACCTCCTCCACGGGTTCCTGGAAGAGGGCGAGGGAGACCAGGCGCTGCAGCTCGTCCGCGTCCGTGATCACCAGGCATTCCGGCACGGCGTTCTCCGCAGCGGGAACCCCTTCCAGGCGGCCGTATTCGCTGTAGACGCCCTGGGCCAGGGTACTCACCGCCACCTCCCTCGCGGGCTCCAGGCCAACTCCGCCGCCTTCCTCCCCCTCCCGACCTCCCCGCCCGGCGCATCCGGGCACGAGAAGAGGGAGGACGAGGACGGTCGAGAAAAGGATCATGCCCGCGGCACGGCGCCTCACCCGGGCTTCGCGACCCATCTCCAACACCCCTTCCGATACTCGCCGCTTGCCATGCTGACGGTAAAACCTCCCGGCAACCCCATTATAGCGTTTCCGGGCGGACCGTCGGCGCTTTGAGGCGGCGGTTCAGGCGGGTGGGGCGCCCGCGCCGGGGCTCTGTGCGGCGGAGACTCTTCCCGTGCCGCGCGGGGAAAGGCGAGGCGCGCGGGCGGGAGCGCGAAAACGGAGGGGAGACGCCCGGCGGGAGTCCTCCGGGGGAGGCGGAAACAGACCCCCGGTAAAAGTCCCGGCGTGGGTGTTTAACCTTACCGATGGGGTATATAATAAGGTGGCCGCCGCGCGGCGGACACCGGGCGAGGGAAAGGCAACGACAGCACCTCGGCGCTTCATCCCGGGCCCGGGTGAGGGCAGAGCAGCCGTGGGGGAAGGTCCCCCGAGTCGAGGAAAGGAGAGGGTTTATGGCGGAATTAAGGTTTGACGATCGCGTCGCAGTAGTGACCGGGGCCGGAGGCGGCCTGGGTAGGGAATACGCCTTGCTCCTTGCCAGCCGCGGGGCCAAGGTCGTGGTGAACGACCTGGGCGGCGCCATGGACGGCACTGGCTCCGGGACCACCGCCGCGGAGCAGGTGGTGAAGGAGATCAAGGATGCCGGCGGGGAGGCCGTCCCCAACTACGACAGCGTGGCGGACTGGGAGAGCGCCCAGAACATCATCAAGACCGCCATCGACGCCTACGGAAAGATCGACATCCTCATCAACAACGCCGGCATCCTGCGCGACAAGAGCTTCATCAAGATGGAGATGGAGGACTACGAGAAGGTGATGGCGGTCCACCTGGACGGCACCTTCTTCTGCAGCAAGGCCGCCTTCCCCTACATGAGGGAGAACAACTACGGCCGCATCATCTCCGCCTCCTCCGCCGCGGGCGTGTACGGCAACTTCGGCCAGGCCAACTACGGGGCCGCCAAGATGGGCATCGTGGGCCTCATGCACGTGCTCAAGCAGGAGGGCGCCAAGTACAACATCATGGCCAACGTCATCGTGCCCATCGCCGGCACAAGGATGACCGCCACCGTGCTGCCGCCCAACCTGGTGGAGATGCTCAAGCCCGAGTACGTGGCCCCCTTGGTGGTGTGGGCCTGCCACGAGAAGTGCACCTTCTCCGGCTACACCTTCGTGGCCGGCGCCGGTTACTTCAGCCGCACCGCCTTCATGGAGGGACCCGGGGTCTTCATCAACCCGTCGGAGGGGATCACCCTGGAGAAGATCGACGAGAACATCGAAAAGATCGTCTCCCTCGAGGGCGCCCAGACCTTCGGCAGCGCCACCGAGCAGACGGGGCACGCGCTCTCCAAGCTGAACCTCGGTTAGGCCCGGTGAGGCGAGCGGAAAAACGAAGGGGTTGATAAGATGCCTATCGATCTTTCGGTGGTGGGGAAGGAGCTTCCCCCGCTGGACTACGAGTACACCACCCGCGACGTGATCCTCTACGCCCTCGGCGTGGGGGCGGGTTACGAGGCCGACGAGCTCAAGTTCGTCTACGAGAACGGCCTCCAGGCCCTCCCCACCTTCGGGGTCATCCCGCCCTTCCCGGCCCTCATGGGCCTGGTGGCGGTGGAGGGCGTGGACATCAACCTGGTGATGCTGGTGCACGGCGAGCAGTACCTGGAGGTGCGCAAGCCCATCCCCGTGCAGGGCAAGCTGACCTCCAAGCCCAAGATCGCCGCGGTCTGGGACAAGACCAAGGGCGCGGTGATCGACCTCGACGTGGACACCGTGGACGAGTCGGGAGAGGTGGTCTTCTTCAACAAGTTCTCCAGCTTCATCCGCGGCGAGGGCGGCTTCGGCGGCGAGCGCGGACCCGACCCCGGGAACGAGCCCCCGGAGCGCGACCCGGACAAGGTGGTGGAGATGAAGACCCTCACCACCCAGGCCATGATCTACCGCCTCTCGGGTGACTACAACCCCCTGCACGTGGACCCCAACTTCGCGGCCATGGCGGGATTCGACCGCCCCATCCTCCACGGCCTGTGCACCTTCGGCCACGCGGGAAGGGCGGTGCTCAGGGAGTTCTGCGACAACGACCCCGCGAAGTTCAAGGCCATCAAGGTGCGCTTCAGCCGCCCGGTGTGGCCGGGGGACACCATCGTCACCCAGATGTGGAAGGAGTCCGACGACAAGATCATCTTCCGCTGCACCACCAAGGAGCGCCCGGAGGAGTACTGCATCACCAACGCCGCCGTCTGGCTCAACGCCTGATGGACGACGCTCGTCAAGAAGGGCGGGGGTGAACCCCGCCCTTTTCCACTTCCTCTTCCGGGTATCTACAGGTTGGGGATGAAGGACTCCTCCCGCACCGCCACCATGGAGATGGCGTCCTCGGGGCAGGTCACCTGGCAGAGGCCGCAACCCATGCACTTCTCGGCCTCGATGACCGACACCTCCTCGCCGTCCTTTTCCGCCAGGGTGATGGCCTCGAAGAGACAGCGGTCCACGCAGGTGCCGCAGCCGCTGCAGGCCTCCTCGTCCACCCGCGCCTGGAAACGGCTGGGATCCACGATCTTGGTGGGGTCTATGGGCAGGCCGAAGGCCACGCAGCAGTCGCCGCAGCAGTTGCAGATGATGTGGCTGTCGTAGGCCTTGTTCATGGTCACGTGCACCAGGCCCGCCTCCTCCGCCTGCCGAATCACCTCCATGGCCTCGTCGACGGTGAGCTCCCGCCCCGTGCCCCTTTCCAGGGCGTAGTCGGCCGCCTTTCCCATCTGTATGCACACCTCGAGAGGCTTGCCGCATTTGCCGTCCACCATGCGGCAGGTGCAGTTCACCACCGCCAGCCGGCCCGCGCTCCTGACCATCTGCTCCACGTCCTCGTAGGCGAGGATGCTCTGGCGCGCCTCCACCGGCTGGTTCACGGGAACCACGCGGGTCATGGGCTTGGGCATGATCATGCTGATCATGTTGATGTAATCGGGCAGTTCCTCGAAGGTCTGGCGCTTCCAGAGGTCCAGATACTCTCTGGTGGCTCCCTCCCAGAGGATGGTGGCGTCGTGGAACTGGGTGACGTCCCTGCACATGCGGTAGATGGTGCCCTCCGGCTTGCGGGCCTTGAACACCAGCCCCTTCTGGAAGAGCTTTTCCAGCCTGGCCTCCATGTCCTCGACGTTATAGCCGAGGCGCTGCGCCAGGTCCTCCGCCGTGCCCGGGGTGGCCAGCATGATGCGGGCCTCCTCCTCGTCGGCGATCATGCGGAAGAGCTCGGGTATGAACTTGCTCCCCTTCGTGAGGATGCGCTCCGACAGCTTTTCGTAGATGTCTTCTTCGTTCATGCTGGCCCTCCTGTATGAGTCCCGTCGCGGCCTCCCCTTGACGCTTAAGATTATACACCCCGCGCGGCGGCGCGCGGCGGTAGCCCGCGCCGGGGGAGAGGAGTCTGGAGTCCGCCCGCGTTCGGGGGGCGTCAGGGCCGCGGGTATCATCGACGGGCGGTGAGGGGCGAAGGGGGGCGGGTCCGCGCCCGGCG
>FWPV01003724.1_pt1 | contig 23678 bp, 20 predicted proteins | sample 2228371 | NCBI WGS metagenome assembly FWPV01 (sample SAMEA103939776, study PRJEB20133) | metagenome | reverse complement strand
CCTTCATCTCGACCGAGCCGACTGGACGGGCGCGAGCGCCTGGGAGTACCATCCGTCGCTGGCCCTCCAGCGCGTCCACGCCATCGGGGAGATCGGCGACATCTTCTCGCAACGAGGGATCGACGAGGTGCGGAAGGGTCCGGACCTTGACCTTTTCGAACATCTGGTCGATCTGGCCCGCGATGCCGAGGACGGATCCTTGACCTTTGCCAACTTTGTCGAGTTCGACACGAATTTCGGCCACCGCCGCGACGTGGCGGGCTACGCCCGGGCGCTGGAATGGTTCGACGCCGGCCTGCCGCGCGTGTTTGCGCATCTGCGGGAGGGCGATCTGATGATCTTTACCGCCGACCACGGCAACGACCCGACCTGGGCGGGCACGGACCACACGCGCGAGCGGGTGCCGGTCGTGGGCTGGGGCGCGGCCGGCGCCATCGGGCAGGTGGCCTTCGCCGATGTGGGTGCGAGCCTGGCCGCGCATCTGGGGGTGCCCGCGCAGGGGCCGGGACGGAGTTTCCTGTGAAGGGCGCGCCCAAGATCGAGTTGCACCTGCACCTCGAAGGTGCCGCGCCGCCCGCGTTCATCCGCGGGCTGGCGAAGGAGAAGAACGCCGACATCGCGCGGGTCTTCGACGAGAGGGGCAACTATGCCTATGACGACTTCTGGCATTTCCTGAAGGTCTACGAGGCGGCGACCTCGGTCCTGGCCACGCCGGAGGATTACCGCCGCCTGACGCTGGCGGTGCTGGAGGAGAGCGCGGCGCACGGCGTGGTCTATTCCGAAACCTTCCTGTCGCCGGATTTCTGCGGCGGCGGGGATGTCGCGGCCTGGCGCGAGTATCTGCACGCGATCCGCGAGGCGGCGGACGAGGCCGAGCGCACCATGGGGATCACGCTGCGAGGGATCGTCACCTGCATCCGCCACTTCGGCCCCGAGAAGGCGAAGGCCACGGCGCGGTGCGCGGCCGAGACGGCGGGCGACTGGCTGACCGGCTTCGGCATCGCGGGGGACGAGCGGGCGGGGAAGCTGAAGGACTTCCTGTGGTCGTTCGACTGCGCGCGCGAGGCGGGGCTGCGGATCACGGCGCATGCGGGCGAATGGAACGGTCCGCAGGAGGTGCGCGACGCGCTGGCGATCGGTGCCGAGCGGATCGGCCATGGCGTGCGCGCGATCGAGGATCTGGCGCTGGTGGACGAGCTGGCCGAGCGCGGGACGGTGCTTGAGGTCTGCCCGGGGTCGAACATCGCGCTGGGCATCTACCCCGGCTGGCGGGCGCATCCGATCGGGAAGCTTCATGACCGCGAGGTGAAGGTGACGGTGTCGACCGACGACCCGCCCTTCTTTCACACCACCATGACGCGGGAGTGGGAGCGCCTGGCCGATGCCTTCGGCTGGGACGAGGGCGTGTTCGAAAAGATCAATCGCACGGCGCTGGAGGCCGCATTCTGCGACCCGGCCACGCGCAGCAATGTTGCAAAAAGACTGGAGCCGAAATGACTGCCCATGCCCACGTGACCGTCGTCGACCACCCGCTGGTGCAGCACAAGCTGACCCTGATGCGCGAGAAGGACACCTCGACCGCGTCGTTCCGGCAGCTGCTGCGCGAGATCAGCCTGCTTCTGGCCTATGAGGTCACGCGCGAACTGCCGATGACCACGAAGCGGATCGAGACGCCGTTGCAGGAGATGGACGCCCCGATGATCGAGGGCAAGAAGCTGGCGCTGGTGTCGATCCTGCGGGCAGGCAACGGGCTGCTGGACGGGATCCTGGAACTGATCCCGGCGGCGCGGGTGGGCTTCATCGGGCTCTACCGCGACCACGAGACGCTTCAGCCGGTGCAATACTACTTCAAGGTGCCGACGCAGCTCGAGGACCGGATCGTCATCGTGGTGGACCCGATGCTGGCCACGGGCAATTCCTCGGCCGCGGCGGTGGACCTGCTGAAGAAGGCAGGGGCGACGAACATCCGGTTCCTGTGCCTGCTGGCGGCGCCCGAAGGCATCAGGCGGATGCAGGAGGCGCACCCGGACGTGCCGATCGTCACCGCGGCGATCGACAGCCACCTGAACGAACACGGCTACATCGTGCCGGGCCTGGGCGACGCGGGCGACCGGATGTTCGGGACGAAATAGGCGTCACTCGCCGCAGATGCCCTGAAGGCCGACCCAGTCGGCGTCGTTCAGGACGGGCTCGGCCCCGCCCGACCACATCGGGTCGCCCTCGATCAGCGGCAGCGTCGTTTCGCCGGTGACGTCGACGGCATAGGCATAGGGGGACGAGGGCACGCGCACCGCGGCGAAGCGGGCGAGGAGCGCATCGTTCGCGACCGGCGCGGGCTCGGCCGTCAGCAGGCGTTCGGCATAGCTGTCGAGGTCGTCGCGCGGGATCGTCCCGGTGGTCAGGAGCCGCACGGTGGCCAGGAGGCCTGTCGCCCGCAGCATGTCCTCCATCGGGTCGGAGGCGTCGCGGCGCAGCGCCTCGGCCAGGAGGTAGCCCGCTATGACATCGGGCGTCTCGTGATCCTCGATCAGATCGCGGTTGACCATGTAGACGCCGCCCGGCAGATGCAGCGTGGTGCGCACGCCGTCCGGCACGACGACGATGCGCCCGCCGTCCGGGCCGAGGACCTGCCGCGCGAGGCGGGTGAGCGCCGTGGTGCCGCGGTCGGTCACGCAGGGACGGCCCGCGATCCGGGTGATCGCGGTCAGAAGCTCGGCCCCCATTTCGGCCCGGGTGGCCGGAGGCAGGACCGAGACCGTGTGCCGGATCAGCGCGTCGGGCATCCAGAAGAGGGCGAGCGCGGCCAGCGCCGCGGCGGTCGAGCCGATGAGCCAGAGCCTCAGACGGCCGGGCTGGGGGCGGCGGCGGGCGATCAGGCTGCGCACCTTCTCGATCGCGGCGACCATGGTGTCGTCCTCGATCTCGAGCGTTTCGGTCGCGTCAGGGTCGGGGCTGTAGATCGCTGGCAGGCGGCCGGGGTTCACGCGGCCGACAGCCGCGAGCGACCAGTGTGCCAGCGCGACGTCGTTCTTGGCCGCGATGACGAGGGTGCTGTCTCCGAAGGACACGATCACGTCACGACGCTGCGCGTCGGCGCTTTCGCGCCAGACGCCCATGCTTTCGAGCCGCGCATATTCCTTGAGCGCCGTCATCCCGGGCCGGGGCCTGCTCTGCCTGTCGTTTTGCGGGCAGGATAGCCGCCCCGGGGCGCCGCGTCCATGCGGCGCGCGTCAGGCCGCGCGCGGTTTCGTCTCGGCCGCGGCGTCGATCAGGGCGGCGGCGATGATGTCGAGTTCAGGACGGGTCAGGCGCGCGGGCAGGCGGCAGTCGCAGGCGCGCATCAGCATGGCGCGGGTCTTCGGCAGCTCGGGCAGGTCGCCCAGGAATTGCCAGTTCCAGAAGGCGCGGGCGTTGTCCGCGCTCATCCCGAAGACCTGGACCGAAATGCCGCGCGCCTTGGCGGCCGCCTGGAAGGCACGGGTTTCGGCGTCGGTGAAGCCGAGGAGGTTGAACTGGATCGAGTCGGGGGCGCGGAGTTCGGGGCCAAGCGCCGCGGGCACCTGCATCCAGCCGGTCGCGTTGAGAAGGCCCGCCACGTAGTCGTGGTTGGCCCGCCCGTCGCGGACGCGGCGCGCGAGCTCGGGGAGCTGCGGTCGGATCACGGCGGCCGAGAGGTTCTGCATGCGCATGTTGTAGAGCGGCAGGCGGTTCTGCCAGCGCGCGAAGGCGTCGTGCAGGACGGCGTGCTTTTTCCAGTTGTGTTCGTAGGCGCCCGACATGATGACGGCGCGCGCGATCAGGTCGGCGTCGTCGGTGACGAGGATGCCGCCTTCGCCCGCGTTGATCAGCTTGTAGGACTGGAACGAGAAGCAGCCGATCCTGCCGATCGTGCCGATGTTGCGCCCCGCCCAGGTCGTGCCGAGGGAATGGGCTGCGTCTTCCACCACCGGCAGGCCGCGCGCCTCGGCCGCGGCCATGATCGCGTCCATGTCCGAGGTGTGGCCGCGCATGTGGCTGATGAGGATGGCGTCGGCGCCGTCGAGCTTGGCGTGGAAGTCATCGAGGTCGATGCGGTAGTCGGACCCGACCTCGACCAGCACGGGTGTGCAGTCGGCGTGAACGACGGCCGAGGGCACGGCGGCGAAGGTGAAGGCGGGGATCAGGACGCGCGCGCCGCGCGGCAGGTCCAGCGCCTTGAGCGAGAGGAAGAGCGCCGCCGAACAGGACGACACGGCGAGCGCGTAGCGCGACCCCAGAAGGTCGGCGAATTCCTGTTCCAGCAACGCCACGGGCGCGGCTTCGGGCGCGGTGTAGCGGAACAGGTCCCCGCTGGCCAGAAGGCGGTCGATCTCGGCCCGGGCGGCGTCGGGGATGGGCTCGGCGTCGTAGACGTTGGGGGCGGGGGCCTGCTCGAGGGGCATGTTTTCGCTTTCCTGAAACTCAGTTTCAGGAAAACCGTAAAGCAGGCCCGTGTGACAGGGCAATGACTTTCGACCGGGTCGGCGGTCAGATGCCGAGGCGGTCGCGCATCGCGTACCAGGTCATTGCCAGCACGAGGAGCGGGTAGCTGAAGGCCGGCCCGCCGGGGAAAGCGGGGGTGGGCAGTTTCGCCAGGACGTCGAAGCGTTCGGTCTGGCCCGCCACGGCCTCGGCCAGGATGCGGCCGGCGAGGGTGGCCAGCGCCACGCCGTGGCCGGAATAGCCCGAGGCCGACAGGATGTTCGGCGCGGGTCGCGCGAAGCAGGGCAGCCGCGACATGGTAATGGCAAGCGTCCCGCCCCAGGCGTAGTCGATGCGCACGCCCTTGAGGTCGGGGAAGACCTGTTCCATCGGCTTGCGGACGGTCGCGTGGATGTCGGGGAAGCGGTAGCCGTAGCTTTCGCCTCCGCCGAACAGCAGCCTGCCGTCGGGCGAGAGGCGGAAGTAGTTCACGACGAATTTCGAATCCGCGACCGCCACGCCCTTGCGGATCAGCGTCGCCGCGCGGTCGCCCAGCGGTTCGGTTGCGACGATGAAGTTGTTGATCGGCATGACGCGGGCCGCGATCTGGCGGTTCAGTCCGCCGAGGTAGCCGTTCGCGGCGAGGATCAGGTGTTTCGCGCGGACGACGCCGTGGCCGGTGCGCGCGACCACCTCGGCGCCTTCGTCGATGCTGTGGACCTCGGAGCGTTCGTGGAGGCGCACGCCTTCGACGGCGGCGGCGCGCGCCAGCCCGAAGGCGAAGGCCAGCGGGTGGATATGCGCGGCCCCCCAGTCGACGGTGCCGCCCCGGTAGGCGGGGCTGTCGACGAGGTCGCGCATCCCGGCGCGGTCGAGCGGTTCGACCTGGCCGTATCCGTAGTCGCGCGCGAGCTTTTCGGCCAGCGCGTGGGCGTGGGGCACGTCGCGCGCCTGCCAGAGGGCATGGGCGACGCCGGGGGTCCAGTTCGCGGGGATCGCGTGGTGGTCTATGAGATGCTTGACGAGCGCCTTGGCCTCTTCGCCGAAGTCCCACAGCCGGCGGGCGTCGGCGGGGCCGAAGAGGCGTTCGAGCTCGTCCACCTCGAGCCGCTGGCCAGATCCGACCTGCCCGCCGTTCCGCCCCGAGGCGCCGAAGCCCACGCGGTGCGCTTCCAGCAGGACGACATCGAGCCCGCGCGCGGCGAGGTGGAGCGCGGCGGAGAGGCCGGTGTAGCCGCCGCCGATGATGCAGACATCGGCGCGCGTCTCGCCCCGAAGCTCGGGGAAGGGGGCGGGCGCGTCGGCCGTCGCGGCATACCACGAGGGCGGATACTGGCCGGGGCGGTCGTTGGCGTAGAGCAGGTTCATACGTTCAGGAGCAGGTGCTCACGCTCCCACGGGCTGATGACCTGAAGGAATTCCTTGTTTTCCAGCGTCTTGACGGCAACGTAGACGCGGCAGAAGTCCTCGCCCAGGACCTTGCGCATCTCGGCCGCCTCTTCCAGGTTCCATAGCGCGTCGGCGAGCGTGTTGGGAATGTCCTCGGGCCGGGCATAGGCGTCGCCCTTGAATTCGTCGCGCGGCATCTTGGCTTCCTTGAGGCCGAGATAGCCGCAGGCCAGCGAGGCCGCGATGGCGAGATAGGGGTTCACGTCCATGCCGGCGAGGCGGTTCTCGAGGCGCCGCGCCTCGGGCCCCGAGATCGGGACGCGCAGGCCCGTGGTGCGGTTGTCGCGGCCCCATTCGAGATTGATCGGCGCGGCGAAGTCGCGGACGTAGCGGCGGTAGCTGTTCACGTAGGGCGCCAGCAGCGCGATGACGTCGCTGAGGTGGTTCTGCATCCCCGCGATGAAGTGCAGGAAGGCGTCGGTTTCGTTGCCGTCGTCGTCCGAGAAGATGTTGCGCCCGGTCTTGAGGTCGAGGACCGAGTGGTGGATGTGCATGGCCGAGCCAGGTTCGTCCTGGATGGGCTTGGCCATGAAGGTCGCGAAGCAGTCGTGGCGCAGCGCGGCCTCGCGGATCATGCGCTTGAAGAAGAAGATCTCGTCGGCGAGCTTGACCGGGTCGCCGTGGCGCAGGTTCAGCTCGATCTGGCCGGCGCCGCCTTCCTGGAGGATGCCGTCGATCTCGAACCCCATGGCCTCGGCGAAGTCGTAGATGTCGTCGATGACGGGGCCGTATTCGTCGACGGCGGACATCGAGTAGGCCTGCCGCGCGGCGGCACGGCGGCCCGATCGGCCCATCGGCGGTTCGACCGGCTGGTTGGGGTCGATGTTGCGCGCGACGAGGAAGAATTCCATCTCGGGCGCGACGACGGGTTCCCATCCCTCGGCGTTATAGAGCTGCACGACGCGGCGCAGCACGTTCCGCGGCGCGACCGAGACGGGTTCGCCCTGCTGGTCGACGATGTCGTGGATGACCTGAAGCGTCAGGTCCGCGGTCCAGGGTGCGGCGGTCGCGGTCGACCAGTCGGGGACGCAGACCATGTCGGGTTCGGTAAACTCGGCGTCGGCGTCCTCGGCCCAGTCGCCGGTGATGGTCTGGAGGAAGATCGAGTTCGGCAGGTAGAAATGCGACTGCCTGGCGAATTTCGACGCCGGCATGGCCTTGCCGCGCGCGATGCCCGAGAGGTCGGCGACGATGCATTCGACCTCGTCCAGGCGGCGGCCGTTGAGCCATTGCCGCGCGGCGTCGGGGAGTTTTTCGGTCCAGTCGGACATGGGGTTACTTTCTGGGTTTCTTGAAGAAATCGGCGATCTGCCGGGCAAGGCGCGCATCGTCGACCGGCACGGTCGAAAGCCGCGAGAGCGCATCGTCCAGCAGCGGGTCGGGCACGAGGCCGCGGCCACGGGTGTCGATGAGGTCCTTGAGGAAGCGGCTTGAGAATTCCGGGTGCGCCTGCACGGTCAGCGCGCGGTCGTCGTAGGCCAGGGCCGCGTATCGGCAGAAGGGCGAGGTGGCGATGACCTGCGCCTCGGCCGGTTTTTCGGTCACCTGGTCCTGGTGCCAGGCATTGAGCGTGACGGTTTCGCCGTCGAAGTCGTATTCGGTCGGGCCGACGGACCAGCCGCCGCTGTATTTCTCGACCTTGCCGCCGAGGGCCTGGGCGATGATCTGGTGGCCGAAGCAGATGCCGACCATCGGGACGCGTTCGGCATAGGCCTTGCGGATGAAGTCCTCGAGCGGGCGGATGAAGGGCAGATCCTCGTAGGCGCCGTGACGCGAGCCGGTCAGCAGCCAGCCGTCGCAGTCGTGAACATCGGCGGGGAAGTCCATGTCGACCACCGCATAGGTGCGGAAGGTCAGGCCCTGGTCCTTGAGGAGGCGCTGGAAGAATTGGTCGTAGTCGCCAGTGCGCCCGATGAGCGCGTCGGGCGCGTGGCCGGTCTGCAGGATGCCGATCTGCATGGAAATCTCATTGAGTTCGGGGTCAAGGTAATCGCGCGCCGTGCGGGCGGCAAGAGGGGTTTCCGTCAGATGCCCAGCGGGCCGGGGCGGCGTTCTTCCGACAGAAGCACGTTCGCCTCGACCTGTCCGATGCCGGGAAGGGTCATGATGCGGCGGCGGAGCACGCGTTCGAAGTCGGGCAGGTCGCGGGCGACGACGCGCAGGCGGTAGTCGTAGAGGCCGAGCACGTGCTGGACGGTCTGCACCTCGGGGATGGCGGTCACCGCACGTTCGAAGTCCTCGAGCCCGACGCGGCCCTTGGCGGCAAGCTTGACGCCCAGGAAGACGGTCACGCCGAAGCCCAGCGCCTCGCGGTCCAGGCGCAGGCGCCGGCCTCTGAGAATGCCGGCCTCCTGCAGCCGGCGGATGCGGCGCCAGGCGGCGGGCTGCGACAGGCCGAAGCGGCGGCCGAGCGCGCCCGCGCTCTGCGTCGCGTCCTCGGCCAGCGCGCGGAGGATCCGGCGGTCGGTTTCGTCGAGGTCGATCACAGCGGCAGGCTTTCGTCGGACTTGATCTCGGCCACGTGCATCAGCGCCTCGATGTCGGAGATGTGGGGCAGCGTCAGGATGCGGTCGCGGTAGATTTCCTGGTAATGCCCCATGTCGCGGGCGATGACGTTGAGGCGCACGTCGACGCGGCCGAGGAAGGTCTGGATTTCCAGCACCTCCGGGACGCGGCGGGCGGCGGCCAGGAATTCGTCGAAGGCGCGCGGGTTGGTCTTGTCGAGCGTGAATCGCAAGGAGACCTCGACCGCCCAGCCCAGCGCGCGCCAGTCGATGCGCGCCTCTTCGCCGAGGATCACGCCGCGTTCGCGCAGCCGTTCGAGCCGCCGCCAGGCGGTCGCGGCGGTCACGCCCGCCCGCTCCGCCAGATCGGCGGGCTTGAGCGTGGGGTCGGCCTGGAAATGGCGAAGGAGGCGCCGGTCGGTATCGTCGAGCATGAGTATTTGAAACAGGGTGAAAATGGCGAATGATCTTTTGCAGATCAGGGCGATTTCGTCAAACAACGAACGCTTTTCCAGGGCCAGGCGGCTATGGTGCGGCCATCAACAAGCAAGGGAGCGCGAAAGATGCGCGTCTACTACGATCGCGATTGCGACATCAACCTCATCAAGGACAAGAAGGTCGCCATTCTGGGCTACGGGTCCCAGGGCCACGCCCATGCGCTGAACCTGCGGGATTCGGGCGCGAAGAACCTGGTGGTGGCACTGCGCGAGGGTTCGCCCAGCGCGAAGAAGGCCGAGGGCGAGGGGCTGAAGGTCATGGGCATCGCCGAGGCCGCGGCCTGGGCCGACCTGATCATGTTCACCATGCCCGACGAGCTGCAGGCCGAGACCTACCGCAGGCATGTCCACGACAACCTGCGCGAGGGCGCGGCGATCGCCTTCGCGCACGGCCTGAACGTGCATTTCGGCCTGATCGAGCCGAAGGCGGGTGTCGATGTCATCATGATGGCGCCGAAGGGTCCGGGTCACACGGTGCGCGGCGAATACGTCAAGGGCGGCGGCGTGCCCTGCCTGGTTGCGGTGCACAACGACGCCACCGGCAAGGCGCTGGAGATCGGGCTGTCCTATTGCAGCGCCATCGGCGGCGGGCGGTCGGGCATCATCGAGACGACCTTCAAGGAAGAATGCGAGACCGACCTCTTCGGCGAGCAGGCGGTGCTGTGCGGCGGGTTGGTGGAGCTGATCCGCCTGGGCTTCGAGACGCTTGTCGAGGCGGGCTATGCCCCCGAGATGGCCTATTTCGAGTGCCTGCACGAGGTGAAGCTGATCGTGGACCTGATCTACGAGGGCGGCATCGCGAACATGAACTACTCGATCTCGAACACGGCCGAGTATGGCGAGTATGTCTCGGGCCCGCGCATCCTGCCCTACGACGAGACGAAGGCGCGGATGAAGGCGGTTCTGAACGACATCCAGTCGGGCGCCTTCACCCGCAACTGGATGCAGGAATGCGCCGTGGGCCAGCCGTTCTTCAAGGCGACGCGCCGCAACCACGACGCGCACCAGATCGAGCAGGTGGGCGAGAAGCTGCGCGCCATGATGCCCTGGATCACCAAGGGCAAGATGGTGGACAAGGCGCGGAACTGAGGTCCCGCGCGGGTCAGGGGGCGCCGTAGGAGGGCGCCCCCGGCCTCATTCCTGTTTCAGAAATTCGATGCCGCCCTGCGGGCCGTCCTTGGCCAGCGTCGATTTCGGCGCGGTGTCTTCCTTCGTGCGTGCGCGGCTCCAGAGCGCGAAGACCAGCACGGCGCCCAGCGTGAAAAGCGACAGGGCGGGATGGAAGATGTTCCAGGTCATGTCGTCTCCTTTTCGGTCGTGATGGAAACGAACGGCCCCGGGGGCCGGCATTGTTCCGGATGATTTGGGTTGGGCAGCGCGTCAGCGGTCGCGGGGCACCTCCCTCACGCCCTCGCTCCACGCCATGGGGTCGTCGGGGGCGAAGGGTTCGGGCAGCGCCCCGATCAGGCCGAGGCGCGCAGGACCGCGTCGGCGAGCCCGTCCACAACCTCGGCCAGAAGCGCCTCGTCCTCGCATTCGGCCATGACGCGGATCAGGGGTTCGGTCCCCGACTTGCGGATCAGGAGGCGGCCCTTGCCGTTGAGCCGCGCCTCGGTCGCGGCGATCAGCGACCGGACCTCGGGGTGATCGAGCGGCTCGGCCCCTGCGGCGAAGCGGACGTTCCTGAGGAGCTGCGGCACCCGTTCGAAGCTTTCGACCAGGTCCGAGGCGCGCTTGCCCGTCTCGGCCATCGCGGCGAGGAACTGGAGCGAGGCGATCAGCCCGTCGCCGGTTGTGGCGTAGTCGGTCATCACGATGTGGCCCGACTGTTCGCCGCCGAGGTTCCAGCCGCCTTCGCGCATGCGTTCGACCACGTAGCGGTCGCCGACCGGCGCGCGTTCGAGGCGCAGGCCGCGGGCGGTGAGGAAGCGTTCGAGCCCGAGGTTGGACATGACCGAAGCGACGAGGGTGCCGTCGTTCAGCCGCCCCTCGGCCGCCCAGCGGGCCGCGAAGAGCGCCATGATCTGGTCGCCGTCGGCCACCACGCCGGTTTCGTCGATCAGCATGACGCGGTCGGCGTCGCCGTCGAGCGAGATGCCGAGGTCGGCGCCATGGGCGATGACGGTTTCGACGCAGGCGCGGGTGTCGGTCGAGCCGCAGCCTTCGTTGATGTTGTGGCCATTCGGCGCGACGCCAAGCGGCACAACCTCGGCCCCGAGTTCCCACAGGACCTCGGGCGCGGCGCGGTAGGCGGCGCCATGGGCGCAGTCGACCACGACCTTGAGGCCCGAGAGGCTGAGCCCGCGGGGGAAGGTGGTCTTGGCGTATTCGACATAGCGGCCGCGGCCGTCCTCGATGCGCTTGGCGCGGCCGATGTTCTGCGGCTGGGCGGGTTCGATCTCGCTGGCGACGATGGCCTCGATCTCTGCCTCGGCCTCGTCCGACAGCTTGAAGCCGTCGGGGCCGAAGAACTTGATGCCGTTGTCGGCGGCAGGGTTGTGGCTGGCCGAGATCATGATGCCCAGGTCGGCGCGCATCGACCGGGTCAGGAAGCCCACGGCGGGGGTGGGGACGGGGCCGAGCAGCAGGACGTTCATGCCGGTCGAGGTCAGGCCCGCGGTCAGCGCGTTCTCCAGCATGTAGCCGGACAGGCGCGTGTCCTTGCCGATGACGACGCGGTGGCCGTTCGACCCGTCGCGGCGGAAGTAGCGTCCGGCGGCCTGGCCGAGGCGCAGGGCGAGGTCGGCCGTCATCGGGTGGGTATTGGCGCGGCCCCTTACGCCGTCGGTGCCGAACAGCTTGCGGCTCATGCGTGTTGTCCCTCCGTCACCGCGCGCCAGAGGCTGAACGCCTGGCGCGTTTCGCTTGTATCATGGACGCGCAGCATCTGAACCCCCTGCGCGATCGCGTGGAGCGCGACGGCCACCGAGCCCGGCGCGCGGTCGCGCGGCGCCTCGGCCCCGCCGATGGTGCCGATGAAACGCTTGCGCGAGGCGCCGAGAAGGATCGGCAGGCCCAGGGCGTGGAAGACCGACAGGCGCGCGAGAAGGGCGAGGTTGTGATCTTGGGTCTTGCCGAAGCCGATGCCGGGGTCGATGGCGATGCGGTCGCGGGGGATGCCCGCGGCCTCCGCCGCCGCGACGCGGGCGGCCAGGCCTGCGCAGACGTCGTGGAGCACGTCGTCATAGGCGGGGGCAATCTGCATCGTCTCGGGCGTGCCCTGGGCGTGCATCAGGACGACCGGGGCCTCCGATGCGGCCACGGTTCCGGCCAGGGCGGGGTCGTAGGTCAGGGCCGAGACATCGTTGACGATGGTGGCCCCCGCAGCCAGCGCGGCGCGGGCGACGGCGGCCTTGCGCGTGTCGATGGAGATGGGCGTGGCGATGCCCTCGGCCCGGAGTGCGGCAATGACGGGGGCGGTGCGGGCGATTTCCTGGTCCTCCGGCACGGTCGCGGCGCCGGGGCGGGTCGATTCGCCGCCGATGTCTAGGATCTCGGCGTCACGCGCCATGGCGCGTGCCTGATCGAGCGCGCGGTCGGAAGCGTCGAAGAGGCCACCGTCCGAGAAGCTGTCGGGCGTGACGTTCAGGATGCCCATGATCCGCGGCCGGTCGAGCGTGAGGCCCGCGAAGGCGGGGCGCGGCGCGGTCAGGCGGTCCAGGACCTCGGGCGGGATCTCGCGGGCGGGCAGGATACGCCCCGGCCGGCCCCGGCGCAGGCATTCGACATGGGTGAACCACGTCCACCCGCCGGCGAGCGTGAGGGCACCGTCGGGCCGGGCGGGGCCGGTCTGGCAGAGCGGGCGGTAGAGCGTGTCCATGCCTTCCTGTTGCGGCAGCGCGCGGGCGCGCGCAAGAGCCTCAGTCGGGCAGGTCGATCCGGCGGGCGGGGCAGGGGGCGCCTTCGGGCGGGTCTTCGCCCACGGTCAGGACCTCCACCGCCCTTTCCTCGGCCGCGAGCCAGAGCGCCAGCGCGCGGGCGTCGCCCTGCGGGCGGCGGACGGCGTCGAGCACCATCTTGGAGGGCGCCCAGACGGTCGTCTGGCCCTTGCGCGCGGCCCAGTCGAGCTCGGTCCGCGTCGCCACGACGACGCAGCGCGGGTCGCGGCCCGAGAGGACCCAGGCGTTCTGTTCGATCGCCAGGAGGTCGATGCGGCGCTGGGCGGGGGCGATGTCGGCCCGGGGCGAGGGCAGCGGCGCGGGGCCGACACACAGGATCAGCGGGTCGCCCATCGCCTCGAGCCGGTCGATGAGGCGGGAGAGCGCGGGCGAATGGATCGCGGCCTCGGGCAGGAACACCACGCGCGGGCGCGGGGCAGGGATCGGCGCGGGCGGCAGCGCGTCGGGGCGGCGGCGCACGATTTCCACCCCCAGCGCATGGGGGCCGAGGTCGAGCTTTTCGATCCGCACGAAGGCACGGACCGCCTGTTCGGGCAGCAGGACCAGCTCGGCCACCCGCTCGGCCAGGGTTTCCAGAAGGTTCAGCCGTTCCTCGGACAGCGCGAGCGCGATGGCCTCGACGATCAGGTCGTAGGACAGGATGCGGTCCACGTCGTCGCCGATGGGTTCGGCCGCTGGGCGCACCTCGACCACGACATTGAAGCGCAGGCGCTGGCGGTGGCCGCGTTCCTTCTGGAAGGCGCCGATATCGGCCTCGGCGATGTGGTCGGACAGAAGGATCCGGTCGAGCGGCTGGCCCTGGGCGGTGGCGCGCGAGCGCGCCTCGGGCGTCTGGAAGGCCAGCGGCAGGTCTTGGTCTGTCAAGGTCGGATCCCCGGCGGTGTCGGCGCCGCGACGGTCGCATCGCGGACGGTGCGGCGTCTGGCCCGGTCGCGTCGCCTGCCACGCGGGAAGCGACGCGCTGCCCTGCCTCAGCCCTGGGCGGGCGCGCGGTAGAACAGGTGGCTGCCGATGCGTGTGGTCTGCGCGAAGGCCCGCGCCCACGAAGGGCGGACGGCGGTCGTGTGGAAATGCGTGGCGCCTTCGGTCAGCGTGCGCGGCGCGCCGTCGAGCATCAGCCGCGCGATCTTGCCCGCGCGTTCGAAGGCGGCCCGTTCGCGGATGGTCTCGGGGCGGCCATCGCAGACATAGCTGAACTGGCAGCCGCGCGAGGAGCCTTCGCCGACCACGCCGCAGACGGTGTCCGGGTAGGTGCGCATGTCGCGGCGGTTCAGGATGACCTCGGCCACGGCGACCTGGCCCGCGACGCTTTCGCCGCGCGCCTCGAAGTAGAGCGCCTCGGCCAGGCACCGCCATTCCGCGTCGCCGGTCGCCGCGGGTTGCGCGGCCAGCCAGGCGGCATCGTATTTCAGGCCCACCGTTTCGCCGGGCTCGAGCCGGCGCAGGTCACCGCCGTCCAGCCGCGAAAGCGCGGCACGTTCGCCCTGGAACAGCGCGATCACCTGCCCGCCGACCGCCGCGGAGGGGTCGTTCGACTGACTGAGCGTTTCCTGCGCCAACCCGGAGGCTGGCGCTGCCAGGCAGGCCATCATCGCGACGGCCCGCACGATCTGGGATGTCATCTCTTAGGCTTCCGTTCTTGTTTCGCTGGCGATGCACCGCCCGACCCGCATCGCGGGGGCGGCCTTACCGCAGTCGGCCTGGCCGGTCCAGAAGCTGTGACGGAATTGCAACAGTGGATCGGCGAGAACCTGCCGAAAAGCTCATGTGTCACATGAGCTTCGGGGTGTAGGTTCTTGATATTGCGGGATCAGCTTTGGGTTGAATCGCGCAGCGCAAGATGCGCGGCTGCCAGCCGGGCGACCGGAACGCGGAACGGCGAGCAGGAGACGTAATCGAATCCCGCCGCACGGCAGAAGGCGATGCTTTCGGGGTTGCCGCCATGTTCGCCGCAGACCGCCAGCGTGATCTCGGGCCGGGCGCGGCGCCCGCGTTCGGCGCCGATCTTCAGAAGCTCGCCCACCCCGTCGGGGTCGAGCGTGTGGAACGGGTCCTCGGGGAAGACCCCCTGGCTGACGTAGGCGCCCATGAAGCGGCCCGCGTCGTCGCGGGAAAGGCCGTAGGTCATCTGCGTCAGGTCGTTGGTGCCGAAGGACAGGAAGGCCGCGTGCTGGGCGATTTCGTGCGCGCGGAGTGCGGCGCGCGGGGTTTCGACCATGACGCCCAGGCGGTAGTCGAAGTCGCGGCCCAACCGGGTGCGCACCGCCGCCGCGACCGCGTCGATGCGGGTCTTGACCAGTTCGACCTCACGCTTGGCCGAGACCAGCGGGATCATGATCTCGGGCACCACGGGCGCGGCGGTGGTCGAGGACTCCACGGTCGCCTCGAAGATCGCGCGGGCCTGCATGTCGTAGATTTCCGGGATGGTGATGCCCAGCCTGACGCCGCGCAGGCCGAGCATCGGGTTAAACTCGCTCAGCGCCTCGACCCGGCGGGTAACGTCCGACAGCGGCAGGTCCAGCGCCTCGGCCAGTTCCCTCAGCCCCTCGCGGTCCGAGGGCAGGAATTCATGCAGCGGCGGGTCGAAGAGGCGGATGCAGACGGGCTGGCCAGCCATGATCTCGAACAGCGCCTTGAAGTCGGCGCGCTGCATCGGCAGCAGCCGCTCCAGCGCCGCGCGGCGGTCGTCGGCGGTGCGCGCGAAGATCATCTCGCGCATCACGGTCAGACGGTCGTCCTCGAAGAACATGTGTTCGGTGCGGCAGAGGCCGATTCCCTCGGCCGCGAAGGTCCGGGCCATGCGGGCGTCGGCGGGCGTGTCGGCATTGGCGCGCACGCCGATGTCGCGGGTTGCGTCGGCCCAGCCCAGAAGCGCGTGGAACGCATCGTCCAGCGCGGGTTCGAGCATCTTGGCGGCACCCGCCAGCGCCTCGCCCGCCGTGCCGTCGATGGTGACGGTGTCGCCCTCACGGAAGATGCGGCCGTCGGCGGTCTTCAGCGTCTTGTGCCGGTTGTCGATGGTCACACCCGAGGCGCCCACCACGCAGGGAAGCCCGAGGCCGCGCGCGATGACCGCGGCGTGGCTGGTGATGCCGCCGCGTTCGGTCAGCACGGCCGAGGCGGCGTGCATGCCGCGGATGTCCTCGGGCGAGGTTTCGCGCCGGGCGAGGATGCAGGCCTCGCCCCGCGCCGCGCTCGCCTGGGCGGCGGCGGAGGAAAAGACAAGCCGTCCGGTCGCCGCGCCGGGGCTTGCGGCGATTCCGCGGGCGAAGGGGTCGCGGGGGCCGCTCGGGTCGACCTGGTGGTGCAGAAGCTCGGGGAGCGCGCGCGGTTCGACGCGCAGCACCGCGGCCTCGGGCGAGATGACGCCGTCGTTGGCCAGCGCGACCGCGATGCGGACGGCGGCGCGGGACGACCGCTGGACGCGGACGGCATCGAGGATATGGAGCGTGCCGTCTTCCAGCGTGAATTCGATCTGCATCTCCTCGCGCAGGTGGGTCCGGCAGGTCGCGCCGTGGCGCTTGAGCGCGGCGAAGACCTCGGGGCATTCTTCCTCGAGCGAGGGGCCGCGCGGGTCGCGGGTCAGGTAGATCGCGTCCTGGGCGTCCGAGACGGCCTCGCGCCCCTGGCTCTGGCTGCGGTAGCGGCCGGTAATCTGGGGCTTGCCGGTGACGCCGTCCACGAACTGGATGACGCCCGAGCCGCTCATCCCCCGGCCGAGGCCGAGCGCCATGCGCTGCACGACGAGGCCCAGGCCCGCGTCTGCCGGCGCGCCCTTGGCCTGGCGCAGAAGCCGCGCGGTCGTGCCTTCCCAGGCGCGGGCCATCGAGCGCAGGACCTCGGCCAGTTGGCGGGCGGGGTCCTGGGGGAAGGGCTCGTCGGTCTCGGCCTCGTAGGCGGCCAGCGCCGCGGCCAGCGCCTCGGCCGAGGGTTCGCCCGAGGGCAGCATGTCGGCGTCGAGGCGGGCGACGTGAATGGCGTAGGCCCGGATGAAGCGCAGGTAGAGCGCATCGGCCGCCGCGTCGCCATGCGTGACCTCGAGCGCGGCATGCATCGCGGCGTTCATCCCGATGTTCAGGATCGCCCCCGGCCCGCCCCAGTCGGGGTCGGCCGAGGAGGGCCGGACCGAGACCAGCGTGTTGGGCCCGAAGCCTGCCAGCAGGCGCTCGGTGTCGATCATCTGCCCGCCGGCGATGGCGCGGACCGTGTCGAAGGACAGCGCCACCGTCTGCGGCACCGGCATGTCGAGCCGGATCAGCCGTTGCAGGCACTTGGCCCGCCCGCCGTGGGAGGCGACGGCGATTGGGGCCGAGGGCGTGATCGGCGTGAAGTCCGACAGGTCAACGAGTTTCTGCACTGCGGCGCACTCCTTCGCGCGGCAGCATACGCGAGCGCGACTGTCAGGCAAGCGCGACATTTCGGCTGTCACCGGGGGCGCGCCTCCTGCCCCCTCGCGCCCCCGCAAGGTATCATGGACAAGGGGAAGGGGTCAGCCTTCGAGTTTCGTGAGATCCGCGACCGAAAGGCAGATGGTGCGGATGCGGTGCAGCAGGTTCAGCCGGTTGCGGCGAAGGGTCTGGTTGTCGGTGTTGACCTGCACCGCTTCGAAGAAGGCGTCGATGGGGGCGCGAAGGGCGGCCATCGCGGCCATGGCGGCGGGAAAGTCCTCGGCCTTCATCGCGGGGGCGATGGCGGTTTCGGCGGCGTCGAGGGCGGCGAAAAGGGCGGTTTCCGCCGGGTGGTCGGCGAACTTGGGGTCGGCGCCGAAGGAATATTCGACGCCGTCCTTCTGTTCCGCCTGCGTGAGGATGTTGTTTGCGCGGCGGAAGCCCTGGATCAGGTTCTCGCCGTCGTCGGTCTTGAGGAAGGCGGAAAGCGCCTCGGCCCGCCTTACGACGAGGGTGAGGTCGTCGGCATTGGGCATGGCGAGGACGGCGTCGATCACGTCGTGGCGGATGCCTTCGTCGCGCAGGTGGACCTTGAGGCGGTCGTGGAGGAAGGAGAGGAGGTCAACAACCCGTTGTTCGACCTGCTGCCCGGCAAAATCAACTGTCCCGAAGGAATTGAAGCCGAAGCGGGTTCGGAAATGCCGGTCGATCAAGGCCACGAGATCGATACGGGATTTGCTCGCCAACACCAGGCGGATCACCCCCAGCGCCGCCCTTCTCAGCGCAAACGGGTCCTTGCTCCCGGTCGGCTTCTCGTCAATCGCCCAGAACCCCGTCAGCGTGTCGATCTTGTCGGCCAGCGCGACGGCGACCGAGACCGGCTCGGTCGGCACCGCATCCGAGGGGCCGAGGGGCTTGTAGTGCATCTCGCAGGCCTCGGGCACACCGTCGCCGTGCCCCGCCGCCTGCGCGTAGTAGCGGCCCATGAGGCCCTGAAGCTCGGGGAACTCGCCGACCATGGCGCTTTGCAGGTCGGCCTTGCAGATGCGCGCGGCTTCCGCCGCAAGGTCGGGTTTCGCGCCGACGAGGGGGGCGATCTCGCGCGCCAGCGCCTCGATCCGCTTCACGCGTTCGGCCTGGGAGCCGAGCTTGTTGTGGAAGGTGACATGGGCCAGGCCCGCGGCCATGCCCTCCATCCCGATGGTCCGCACCGTGCGCAGGTCGTTTTCCCAGAAGAACCGCGCGTCGGAGAGGCGCGCGGAGAGGACCTTGGCGTTGCCCTTGAGGATCGTCGCGCCGTGATCGGCGGTTTCGCGGTTGGCGACGGTGACGAAGCGTTCGATGCGGCCCGTCCTGGGGTTGCGGACCGAGAAGAACTTCTGGTGTTCGCGCATCGAGGTCTGGAGGACCTCGGGCGGCAGGGTCAGGAAGTCGGCCCCGATCTCGCCCATCAGGACGACCGGCCATTCGACGAGGCCCGCGACCTCGGTCAGGAGGGCGGGGTCCTCGACCAGCTCCAGCCCCTGCGCAAAGGCGAGCTGGCGGGCGTCGTTGAGGATATGCGCCTCGCGCTCGGCGGGGTCGAGGATGACCTTGGCACGCTTGAGCCTGGCGGCGTAGTCGTCGAAGGAGGTGACGGCAAAGCGGCCGGGCGCCATGAAGCGGTGGCCCTCGGTCGTGTCGGAGGCCGCGATGCCATCGACGGTGAGGGGGACGACCTCGGCCCCCGCTTCGGTCGTCAGGATGCAGAGGATGGAGTGGAGGGGCCGGACCCAGCGGAGCGTGCCCGCGCCCCAGCGCATCGACTTGGGCCAGGGAAAGTCGCGGATCGTGCGGTCGAGCACTTCTGCCACGATCTCGGCCGCGGGGCGGCCGGGGCGTTCGATGACGGCGAAGAGGAACACGCCCTTGCCGGTGTCGCGTTCGATCAGTCGGTCGCGCGTCAGGCCGGTCGAGCGCAGGAAACCCTCGATCGCCTGGGCGGGGGCGTCGGCGCGCGGGCCCTTGCGCTCCTCGCGCAGGGTGGGGCTTTCGGCGGTCAGCCCCTCGACCGCCAGCGTCAGGCGGCGGGGGGTCGAGAAGGCGGCGGCATGGGCGTAGGTAAGGCCCGCCTCCACCAGACCGTCGGTGACGAGACGGCGCAGGTCCTCGCGCGCCTTGCCCTGCATCCGCGCGGGGATTTCCTCGGAAAAGAGTTCGATCAGGAGGTCGGGCATCTCAATCCTCGAGCGTGCCGTTGAGCTGGTGCCAGGCGAAGCCGCGGCCGTCGCGCAGGACGGCGATCACCCGGTCGACGCCGGGGTGGATGTCGCGGGTGCCGAGGAAGGCGACCGCGTCGCCGGCCTGCAGCGCGGCGCCGATGGCGGCGGCGTCGTAGCAGTCGAACCAGCCGGGGCCGTTCAAGGGCACGGCGTCCTCGGCGATTTCGTAGGTTTCGGTCATCGTTCCCAGCGACACCGGCACGGTGAAGCAGGCGCGGAAGCGCAGGGGCGAGCTGTCGGCGTCGATGCCCTCGAAGTTCTCGATCGGCAGCGGCTCGGGCTGGCCCCCGACGGTCGTGACCTCGATCTCGGTCACGGTCGAGACGGGCTCGTAGAAGCCGTAGACCTGAAGGTAATACATCGCCACGCCGGCGACGGCGGCGGCGATCACGATGGCACCCGCAACGATCTTGCCATTCACGCCGCACCCCCGGCTTCCGTCGTCACGAAGGCGTCGGCGCAGGCCTTGGCGAGCGCGCGGACGCGGCCGATGTAGGCCTGCCGTTCGGTGACGGAGATGACGCCGCGGGCGTCGAGCAGGTTGAAGAGGTGCGAGGCCTTGATGCACTGGTCGTAGGCGGGATGCGCCATGACGATGCGCTTGCCCGTCCTGGGGTCCTCGGCCGGTGCCGCCAGCAGGCGGGCGCATTCGGCCTCGGCATCCTCGAAGTGCCTCAGTAGCATGTCGGTCGTGGCGGCGTCGAAGTTGTGGCGGCTGTATTCCTCTTCCGTCTGGCGGAAGATGTCGCCGTATTTCAAGGGGATCGGCGCCGCTGGGTCGTTGAAGGGCATGTCCATCACATGGTCGATGCCCAGGACATACATCGCCAGGCGTTCGAGGCCGTAGGTCAGTTCGCCCGAGACCGGGTGGCAGTCGTGGCCGCCGACCTGCTGGAAATAGGTGAACTGGCTGACCTCCATCCCGTCGCACCAGACCTCCCAGCCGAGGCCCCAGGCGCCCAGCGTGGGCGATTCCCAGTCGTCCTCGACGAAGCGGATGTCGTGCAGCGCGAGGTCTATCCCGATCGCCTCGAGCGAGCCGAGGTAAAGCGCCTGCAGGTCGGGCGGCGAGGGTTTGATGAGGACCTGATACTGGTAGTAGTGCTGGAGGCGGTTCGGGTTCTCGCCATAGCGGCCGTCGGTCGGGCGGCGCGAGGGCTGGACATAGGCTGCGGCCCAGGGCCGGGTGCCGAGTGCGCGCAGCGTCGTCGCGGGGTGGAAGGTGCCCGCGCCCACCTCCATGTCGTAGGGTTGCAGCACGGCGCAGCCCTTGGTTGCCCAGTAGGTCTGGAGGCGCAGGATGATCTCCTGGAAGCTCCGGGGCGGGGTGGGGGCGGACATCGCGGGTTCCCTTGGCTGGCGAACGGCCCGGCATCCATAGGCAACACTTGCCAGAGGGTCAATCGCCCGGGGCGGGGCGGGAGTTACCAAGCCTAAAGACCTCTGGTAAGCTTTCGCCGAAGTGGATAACGGGCAGGACCCGCGTTCAAGCGGTGCAGGACATGAACAGATTTCTTGGTGTGTTGGCGGCGGTGCTGATGCTGGCCGCGGGTGCGGTGCGGGCGCAGGAGGCCTGGGTTCAGATCGAGGCGCGCTCGACGCTGTCGCAGGCCGAGGACCGGGCGCGCGCCTGGTCGTCGGCTTTCCCCGATGTGAACGGGTTCCGGCTGGCCTCGGGCTGGTACGGGATTGTGCTTGGACCCTACGACCCGCAGGAGGCCGCGAGCCGGCTGTTCGCGCTGCGGTCCGAGCGGCTGATCCCGCCTGACAGCTTCGTGGCGGATGGCGGCAACTTCCGGCAGCGGTTCTGGCCGGTGGGGGCGGGCGCGGTGGCGCCCGTGGAGCCGCCGGCGACGGTCGAGCTGATCCAGCCCCCGTCGGCGCTTCCCGACGAGACGCCGACCGAGGCGCGTCGCGGCGAGGCGACGCTGAGCGAGGAGGAGCGCAAGGGAGTGCAGACCGCGCTTCAGTGGTTCGGCTTCTACGACGGCACGATCGACGGCGCCTTCGGGCGGGGCACGCGCGCCTCGATGGCCGCGTGGCAGACCGCAAATGGCTACGAGGCGACCGGCATCCTGACCACGGCGCAGCGCGCAGCCCTGACCGGCGCCTATCAGGAGGCGCTGGCCGCGCTTGGCCTGGGCGAGGTGGTCGAGACGCGCGCGGGCATCACCATCACCATGCCGATCCGGCTGGTCGAGTTCGACGACTACGCGCCGCCCTTCGTCCGCTACCGCGAGAAGGACGGCAACGGGATGCAGGTCCTTCTGATCAGCCAGGATGGCGACCAGACGACGCTGGCGGGGCTTTACGACGTGATGCAGACGCTGGAAATCGTCCCGCTGGAGGGCTTCCGCGAACGCACCCGCGACAGCTTCGTGCTGACCGGGCAGGGTCCGGACCTGCACAGCTATACCTATGCCCGGCTCGAAGGAGGCATGGTGAAGGGGTTCACGCTGGTCTATCCGCCGTCCGAGGAGGCGGCGATGCAGAAGGCCGTCGCGATCATGCGCGACACCCTGCGGTCGACCGGCCCCGCGCTGGATCCGACGATCGGTGCGGCCGAGGCGGCGCAGTCGCGCGACCTGCTGTCGGGGCTCGAGGTGCGCCAGCCCGACCGCACGCGGTCGGGCGTCTTCGTGGACCGGCAGGGTGCCGTCCTGACGGTGGCCGAGGCGGTCGAGGGCTGTGCGCGGGTCACGCTGAACGACGTGTTCGACGCCGAGGTTGCGGCCATCGACGCAGGCACCGGTCTTGCCCTTCTCAGGCCGCGGTCGCCGCTGGCGCCGGTGCGCGTCGCGGCCCTGGCCGCGGTGCCGCCGCGGATCGGGTCGCGGGCTGCGGTCGCGGGCTTCCCCTTCGGCCCTGCGCTGCCGGCGGCCACGCTGACCTTCGGCCGGGTCGAGGACCTGGCGGGGCTGGCGGGCGAAGGCGGGGTGTTCCGCATCGCCGCCGCCACCGAGGCCGGCGACGCGGGCGGGCCGGTCTATGACGAGACGGGGTCGCTGGCAGGCATTCTTCTGCCGGAAGCGTCGGGCGACCGGAAGCTGCCCCCCGACGTGCGCTTCGTCGTGAAGCCCGAGGCTGTGGGGGCGTTCCTGGCGGGGCAGGGGGTCGCCGGGCTCAGCGCCGCGCCCGCGGGCGCGCAGGCGGTCGAGGACCTGACCGAGGCCGCGCTGGACATGACGGTGCAGGTGGGCTGCTGGAACTGACGCGGGCCCGCGGTCAGCGCATCCCGAGCCCGGCGCGCATCAGCGTGCGCCGGACGGGCCGCGCGGAATAGAGCAGGTCCAGCGCCCGCGCGCGCAGGTCCCTCAGCGGCTGGGGTTCGAGCATCGAGGCCCGGTTGAGGAGGTCGATGCCCGCGACGCGGGCGCGCACCTCGGCCCGGCGGCGGCGGTCGTAGGCGGCGAGCATCCTTTCCCCGCCCAGTCCCGCCGGATCGGCCACGGCCAGGTCCACCAGCGCGCCGAGGTCTGCAAGGCTCATGTTCAGCCCCTGCGCGCCGATCGGCGGGACGACATGCGCGGCCTCGGCCATCAGCGCGACGCGCTGGGCGTGGAAGCGGTCGGCGACCTGGCTGATGATCGGCCAGAGCGTGATCCGCGAGGCCAGCGTCAGCGGCCCCAGCACGTAGCAGGAGCGTTCGTTCATCGCCGCCTCGAACGCCTCCTGCGGCAGGTTCGACAGGCGCAGCGCCTCGGGGCCTTCCTCCATCCAGACGACGGCCGAGGACGGCTGGCCCTGCCAGTCGGGCAGCGGCACCAGCGTGAAGGGCCCGCCCGAGCGGTGGATCTCGGTCGAGACGTTCTGGTGCGGGATCGGGTGGGTGACCGCGAAGGCGAGCGCCTTCTGGCCGTAGCGCATGGTGCGCACGCCGATGCCCGCGGCTTCGCGCACGGGCGAGTTGCGGCCGTCGGCGGCGACGACCAGCCGGGCCGAGACGCGCGCGCCGTCCGACAGGGTGACCAGCGCCTCGGCCTCGCGCGCAAGCAAGCCCGCGGTTGCCGTGCCGGGGCGGAAGCTGACGTTCGCAAGCTCGGCCAGCCGCGCCGTCATCTCGCGCCGGAGCAGCCAGTTCGGCAGGTTCCAGCCGAAGGGCAGGTCCGAGATCTCGGCGGCGTCGAAGTCCCTGACGACGCGCGCCTCGGGTTCCGGGCCGCCGGCGTCGACGATGCGCATGACCTGAAGGGGCGTGGCGTGCGGGGCGAGGCGGTCCCAGAGGCCCGCGGCCTCGAGC
>FWPV01006015.1_pt1 | contig 23682 bp, 19 predicted proteins | sample 2228371 | NCBI WGS metagenome assembly FWPV01 (sample SAMEA103939776, study PRJEB20133) | metagenome | reverse complement strand
TTCTTTCTTTGCTTACTTTCTTTCTCATCACTGAGAAAGAAAGTAAGAAGTAATTTTTGACCACTTTTTTACAAAAAGTGATAACTTCTGGGAGAAAGATGAGTTTTTGCCGATTCTAACCCCCGATAGATTTTACAAAAATTCTTGCGTCACCCCACAGAGGGACGATAGGAGCGTAGCAAGAGACTCGATGCTGCGAGCCTCTCTATCTTTCCTGGTATGTGACATTTTTATTTAATTGACACATTCGGGATTAGAAAGTTTGACAAATCTCACATTATAATATAAATTAATTATATGAAAAATTTAACATTAATTGCAGATTTCATTATTAAACTTTTTGAGCTTTCATATATAGAAAGATGGAATGACCATCCCAAGCCTTTTCAGATTACAGAGCTTGATAAACAGGCACATAAGGCTATTATTGCATATCTTATTGCACACTTTGAACAAAAAATAGATTATGATTACCTTATAAAAGGTATAATTTATGAAGCATTATATCGTTCTGTTTTAACAGATATAAAGCCGCAGGTTTATCACAGAATAATGTCTGAAAAGAAAAAAGAAGTTCATGAATATGTAGAAAAAAAATTAGGGAGTATTATTGAACTTTTTGGAAAAGACAATTTTAAAAATTATTTCAACTCCGATGAGAGGATTGAGAATAGAATAATTCGAGCGGCACATTTTCTTGCAACCTATTGGGAATTTGAGATGATTTACTCTATGGGTGTCAGATTTTATGGGCTTGAGGAAATCAAAAAAAGCATTGAGGATACTATAGAAGATTATTTTGATTTCACAGCTGTAGAAAGAATATTCTTAAAGAAAAAAAGCTATAATTTTATAGATTTAGTAGGGCAGCTAAGATTTCAAAAAAGATGGATTCAATCTCCCAGGGTCCCACTTACAAGTGTATTAGGTCATATGTTCATTGTTGCTTCTCTTTCGTTTATTATCTCAAACAAAAATAACTTTTCGACTAAAAGATGCTATAATAACTTTTTCTCCGGGCTTTTTCATGATATACCAGAAGTAGCAACAAGGGATATTGTATCTCCTATAAAGAGAGATGTAGAAAAACTTGAAGAAGTGATAAAAAAATATGAAAGAGAGCAAGTTGAAAATAAAATTTTGCCTCTTTTGCCATCTTCTTTGCATGAAGAATTCAAATTTTTGCTGGGGATAGATGAAAATAATTTTGATGAGTTTGCTAATAGAAAAAGAGAAACTCAAATGAATAATGATGATTCTGATGTTGTAGATGGCACTTTGATAAAGAATTGTGATAGAATAGCTGCATTTCTTGAAGCTAAATTTTCCATCCATCATGGAATTAAATCCTATCATCTTAATGAAGGCATAGATTCTGTAATGAATGCACTCAAAAATCATAGAGAATATTTCGATTTACTTATGGAAATTTCAAATAAGATTGAAGCTTTTTAAAGTTTTCATAAACTCATCTGCAACATAATAAGCATCTTCATCAGTTAAAGAAGAATAGACTGGAAGAGTGATTTCAGAAGTATATGTTTTATAGCTTAAAGGATAGTTAGCTATATTATAACCAAGCCTTTTATATGCTGGATGCATCACTACCGGAATATAGTGAACATTTAAACTGATGCCTTTTTCAGCCATATTTTCTATTATTTTATTTCTTTCTTCTTCTGTAATATCTTTTATTCTTATTGCATATAGGTGATAAGATGTTTCCTTAATATCTGTTCTATCCGGGGGTAAAATTATTCTATCATGGTTTAATATTTCATTGTATATTTTAAAGATGGATTTTCTTCGGAGTAGAATATGACTCTCATACCTTTCAAATTGAGAAAGCCCTATAGCCGCCTGAATATCTGTCATATTAAACTTATAACCAATTTCCTTTATTTCATAATACCAGCTATTATTTGCATATTTTTCAAAAGCATCTTTACTCTGTCCGTGAAGTGAAAGAAGTTTTAATCTTTCATTTATATCCTCAAAAGGAATATTCTCAATACTATTAAAAGTTACACAGCCACCTTCAGCAGTAGTAAGATTCTTCACAGCATGAAAAGAAAAAACACTAAAATCAGCAAATCCACCAACTTTTTTACCTTTATAAATTGCTCCAAAAGAATGTGCAGAATCGGATATAAAAGCAATTCTCTTTACTGGGCTATCGACTATTGGAGTATTTTTGCATATATTCAATATTTCCTCATAGTCACAAGGGAACCCACCGTAATCTACTGATATTATTGCTTTTGTCTTTTTTGTTATAGCCTTCTCTATATTTGCCGGAGAAATATTAAAATCCTCTCCAATATCAACAAATACTGGTCTGGCGTTGCAATGAAGAATAACATTTGAAGTTGCAGCAAAAGTATATGGCGTTGTTATAACCTCATCACCTTCTTTTATGTTTAAAAATTTTAGTGTTAAAAATAAACCAGCTGTTGCAGAATTTAGAAGAAGTGCTCCCTTTGTATTGCAGTAATCCTTTATCCTTTCCTGAAATTCTTTCACTTTCTTACCTGTTGTTATCCAGCCACTTTTTAAAACTTCAATAACTGAATTAATCTCTTTTTCTGTAATATCCGGCGGAGAAAATGGAATTTTTTTATTCATCTTCTTCCTCATTTTTGTATTCAGGGCAATATTTTTTTATAACATCAATTATTTTCCCCCTATCAAATGTATTGGCTATTTCTTCAAATTCTTTTATTATTTCTTCTATTTCGTTATTTTTAAAAAAGATTTCATCTTCCTTTGAAATGTATAGCTTTTCAAATGTTGAAAGGTGAAGATTCTCTTTCTGATTCATTATCTCTTCGTGAAGTTTTTCACCTTTCTTAAGTCCAGTAAAAACTATAGGTATCTCATCTTCATTATAACCATACATATAGAGTAAATTTTTAGCAATATCAAGGATTTTTATCGGTTTACCCATATCTAAAACAAAGATATTACCTTCTCTGACAGTAAGAGATTTTATAACAAGTCTTGAAGCCTCCCTTATAGACATAAAATACCTTGTTACTTCAGGATGAGTAATAGTTATAGGGCCTCCATTTTCTATTTGTTCTTTAAATATCAGCCCAACACTACCTCTTGAACCAAGGACATTACCAAACCTTACAAGGCTAAACTTTGTTTTACAAAATTGGTTTAATGACAGGATAATTTTTTCAGCTATCCTTTTTGAAGCTCCCATTATAGACTTTGGATTTACAGCCTTGTCAGTTGAAATGAGAACAAAGTTTTTAACATTATTTTTTAAAGAGGCTAAAGCAGTATTGTAACTTCCTATAACATTATTCTTTATTGCCTCATCCGGGCATTCTTCCATCAGATAAACATGTTTATGTGCTGCAGCATGAAAAACAATATCAGGAGAAAAGTTTTTAATCTCATGGTTTAATTTATTATAATCTCTAATATCTCCAATAGTGTATTTTAATCTTTTATCATTTTTATGTCTTGATAAAAGTAGGTGTATTGAGTTCTCCCCATGTCCAAAAGCCATTATTTCTTTTACCGGGAGTTGTAATAACTGATTTACTATCTCATTTCCAATTGACCCACCAGCTCCAGTAACAAAAACCTTTTTGTTTTCGTAAAAAGGTGATATTTTTTCAATATCAAAACCAACTTCATCTCTACCCAGTAAATCATCAAGATTAACCTTCCTGATTTGTCTTAAGTCAAAACTCCCTTCGACAATTTCATATAAGCCAGGAACAATCTTTACACTAACTTTAAGAGGTAAAACAGTTTTAAAAATTTTCCTGATAGTTTCATCTTTTGCAGAAGGAATAGCAATTAAAACTTCATCAATCTGCTTTTCTTTTATTATTCTTGGTGCCTCAGCAATCTTACCAAGAACTGGAAAATCAAGAACAAAATCAAGATTCTCATTATCATCAAGGAAACCGATAACATTATAAATTTTTGATAACTTTTCATTATTTTGAATGAGTAAAACAGCCAGTTGCCCTGCTCCACCAGCTCCTATTATTAATACATTTTTCATTTCAATATTATAAGTTTTTTTTTCGCTTTTTTCAATTTTTTATTATTCATTGCATTTAAAAGATATAAAGTTTTCTTTAAGTTAAAACCTTTTGTTTTAGCCTTGTTATGCCTTAACTTAAGGTTGTAAATTAAACTTTTAGGATAAAGCTAGTTGTTTAACCCAAATTTTTTATTTTATTTTTTCTTTCATTTAGTGCCTCTGATTTTCCTACTTTAGTTTTAGTAAGCACCAATTTTTGATAAAATCTGGCATATACCTTACCAAGGGACACGGGAAGTGTCTAGCTAATAAAAGCAAACTGTTGATACTAATTATAAGTGAAGTAGAATGTTATCACTGAGCCTGCAAAATTCTACGGAACGATTTTTGACTACAGAATACTTCTCCTTTTTGTTAGCTCCACTGAAGTATAGCTCTACAAAAAAGTGAGGAGAAATTTTTGCTGTTATTGCAGAACAATGTTTTCACCAAACATTGTAACGTCCAAAAGGAACGATTGGATAGAAGTTCGAGATAACAAGCTTCTCTATTTTTTTGATTTAATTAACACACATAGCATGTTCTACCACTTTAGATTTTTTAAATTATATGTTATAATAAAAATTCAAATTTTTTAGAAGGAATTTATGAAGTTTGACGGTCCTTTATTAATTTATAATCTTTTTCCAAGGATTGTGGGTAATTTTTCTCAGTGGAAAAAAAATCTTTTAAGAATTAAAGAAATGGGGTTTGATTGGATTTATATTAATCCGTTTCATTATCCTGGTTTTTCTGGAAGTCTTTATGCTGTAAAGGATTATTTTAGAATAAATCCTATTTTTATAGATGAAAAATCTAATTTAACTCCATTTGAACAGTTGAAAGATTTTATAAATGAAGCACACAAAAGTGGATTGAAACTGATTATGGATCTTATTATTAATCATACCGCTAAAGATCATCCATTTACAATTTCAAATCCATATTGGTATAAAATGGAAAATGGTAAGATAAAAAGTCCGGGGGCATGGGACAATGGTGTATGGATAGAATGGGGTGATCTTGCTGAAATTGATAATCTTACTGAGGTTGATAGAGATAAACTATGGGATTACTGGTATAGTATTTTAGATTTTTACATTAAGATTGGCTTTGATGGCTTTAGGGCTGATGCTGCCTATGCGGTTCCTATGGAATTATGGGATTTTTTAATAGGAAAGGTAAAGGAAAAGTATAGAGATATTCTTTTCATCGCTGAAAGTCTTGGCTGTCCATTAGAAGAAACTCTCAAGCTTGCCAAAAGGTTTGATTATATTTTTAATAGTTCAAAGTGGTGGAATTATAAAGATTCCTGGCTTATAGATCAGTATAATAAAACAAGCTCGTTAGCTCCTTCAATATCTTTTCCAGAATCTCATGATACTGAAAGACTTTTTACTGAGGTTACCGGAAATGAGAAGCTTTTTAAGCAGAGAGTTCTCTTTACAGCATTTTTTTCAAATGGCTGGATGATCCCTATAGGACTTGAATTTGGTTTTAGAAAAAGGGTTAATGTGGTGTCTTCAATGCCATTTGATTTTGAAGAAATTTCAGTTGATTATACAGATTTTATAAAAAAAATAGTTTCTATTAAGAAGAAAAATAGTTCTTTATACGACGAGGGAGAGATAGAAAATTTTAATGTTGAGAATGAAATTTCTTTCTTTGTTAAAAAGACTAAAAAAGATAATATCCTTTTTGTAATAAACAATTCTTCTAAAAGAAAAAATTTGAATATAGATAAAATTTTTAAATCAGAAAAATTTTTCGACATAGTTTCAAATGAATTTTTGAATAAAATGATAACTCTTTCCCCGTATGATATAAAAATTATTAAGTGTAAAAAATAAAAAAATCTCTCTTTTTTTTGACAATTAATAAACATTACTATAAAATATTTAGTTATATAATTATGTAAAGGAGAATAAAATGGGTGTTCCAAAGCATAAAACAGCTAAAACTAAATCAAGAATGCGAAAATCAAATAGCTACTACAAGGTTAAGCCTCTTGCAATGTCAACCTGTCCAAATTGCGGTGCCTTGAAGTTACCACATAGAGTGTGTCCGGAATGTGGTTATTATAAAGGCAAGCAAGTTTTAACAAGGGTTGTAAAAGGGGAATAAAAATTATATGAGAATTGGCATTGATCTTGTTAGTGGTGAGTTGCCATTAGAATTGCTTGTTAAGGGCAGTTTTGATGCTTTATCTTCGAGGAGTGATATTAGTCTTGTCTATTTTGGTGGAGAAGATCTTTATTATAATGTCTTTAAAAGATCTTTCAACTCTCTGTATGAAAAGTATAAGAATAGAATAGAAATAGTAAATGCTCCAGAAGTTATTGACATGGAAGACGATCCTCTTAAGATAGTTAAACAGAAAAAGGAATCAAGTATAATAAAAGGAATTCAATTTCATAAAGAAGGGAAAATTGATGCCTTCTTTTCCCCTGGTAATACTGGAGCGATAGTAGTAGCAGCTTCCTTGATACTGGGAAGAGTTAAAGGTATAAAAAAGCCTGCTTTAGCTTCTATAGTTCCTAACACTGAAGGCGGTTCTAACATTCTTCTTGATGTAGGAGCAAGTGCAGAATGTGAGAGTGAAGATCTTCTTAAGTTTGCTTTGATGGGATCGTTTTATGCACAGGAGGTATTAGGAATTGAATCTCCAAAAGTTGGACTTCTAAATATTGGAGAAGAAGAGCATAAGGGAAATAAAAGTATAAAAGAAGCGTATAAGAAATTTTCAGAATTTAAAGATATTAACTTCTATGGAAATGTTGAAGGATATGAGATTTTTTCTAATGTTGTTCAGGTGATTGTTTGTGATGGTTATATAGGTAATATAGCTCTCAAAGTTGCTGAAGGAACAGCTAAGGCAATTAACTCAATGTTAAAGCAGTCTATAAAATCAAATCTTTTATCTCTTCTCTCACTACCTTTGTATATGGGAGCTTTGAAAACATTAAAATCAAAAATGGACCCCGAAAAACATGGAGGAGCTCCGTTGCTTGGTGTTAATGGGAATGTGTTTATTGGACATGGTAAATCAGGTAGAGAGGCGATAAAATATGCTATACTTGTAGCTGCAAAGGCAGTAGAGCATAATATTCTTGATAAATTAAAAAATGCCTTAGAAAATGATAATTTTTAAACGGTTGGGGGAGATTAATGTATAAAGCTAAAATTTCTGGAATAGGAAAATATGTTCCAGAAAAGGTATTAACAAATTTTGATCTTGAAAAGATTGTTGATACGAGTGATGAGTGGATATTTACCAGAACTGGAATAAAGGAAAGACATATTGCTACAGAAAATGAATCCACTTCTATCTTAGGTGCAAGAGCAGCAGAAATAGCAATAGAAAGAGCCGGCATTTCAAAAGAAGAAATCGAGATGATAATTGTAGCTACTTTCACACCTGATATGATAATGCCTTCTACAGCCTGTATAATTCAGGATATACTTAAAATTCCGAACCCCGGAGCAATAGATGTTGAAGCTGCTTGCTCAGGGTTTCTATACGCCTTGTCAATGGCAAATGCTTATGTTGTTTCAGGAATGTATAAGAATATTCTTGTGATAGGGACTGAAACAATATCAAGATTTGTTGACTGGACAGATAGAAGTACATGTGTTCTTTTTGGTGATGGTGCGGGAGCTGTTGTAGTATCGAGAGCAAAAGAAAATGAATCTTCTGAGTTTATTGGTTTTAAACTTCTTGGGGATGGTTCCTTTAAAGACATGCTCTGCATTGAAGGAGGAGGAGCCTTAAGACCTGCAAATGAAGAAACAGTATCAAAGAGACAACACTATCTAAAAATGAATGGTAACAGTACTTTTAAAGTTGCTGTTAGAACAATGGCTGATATGCTTGAAAGTATTTTGAAAGAACATAATATTTCAATCGATAAAGTAAAATATTTGATACCTCATCAAGCTAATATAAGGATTATTTCTGCTGTAGCAGAAAGATTAAATCTTCCAATGGAGAGAGTAATTGTAAACATAGAAAAATATGCAAACACAAGTGCTGCCACAATCCCGATAGCATTAGAAGAAGCTATAATGGATGGTCGTATTAAAAGAGGGGATTTAATAGCAATGGTGGCTTTTGGTGGTGGATTTACATCTGCTGCCGGTCTTATGATATATTAATTTTAAAAAATTAAGGAGGATAAAATGGGAAAATTAGATAATAAGAATGCAATAGTTACGGGTTCTGCAAGAGGAATTGGTAAGGCAATAGCCGTAAAACTTGCTGAAGAAGGAGCAAATGTTGTTATTGTTGATGTAAATTATGAAGCTGCTTGTGAGACATCTGAAGAGATTAAAAAGATGGGAAGAAAAAGCCTTGCAATGAAAGTTGATGTTACCAAGTATGAAGAAGTTGTTGAGATGATAGAAAAGACTAAAAACGAATTGGGAAGTGTTGATATACTTGTAAATAATGCTGGTATTACAAAAGATAATCTTATTCTTAAGATGACCCCAGAAGATTTTGATCTTGTGATTGATATAAACTTAAAGGGAGTTTTTAACGGAATAAAGGCTGTTTTCCCTGTAATGATGAAGCAAAAGAGTGGAAAGATAATCAATATTGCTTCAGTTATAGGTTTGATGGGAAATGTTGGGCAGGCTAATTATGCAGCTTCTAAAGGTGGAGTAATAGCCTTAACAAAAACAGCTGCAAAAGAACTTGCTCAAAGAGGAGTTTGTGTAAATGCTGTTGCACCTGGATATATTCAAACTCCAATGACTGATAAACTTCCAGATAATGTAAAGGAAGAGATATTAAAACTTGTTCCAATGAGAAAAATGGGACAGCCAGAGGATGTTGCAAAAGTTGTATTATTTCTTGCTTCTCCAGATTCAGATTATATTACAGGACAAACCATTACAGTTGATGGCGGAATGGTAATGGCATAATAATTTGGGAGGAGTTTAAAAATGAGAAGAGTAGTTGTTACAGGAATGGGGACAATAAACGCCTGCGGTATGAACGTTAAAGAATTCTGGGAAAATTTAAAAGCAGGCAAAAGTGGAATTACAAAAGTGACAAATATTGATTTGAAGGATTCACCTGCTTTAATAGGTGGAGAAGTTAAAAATGAAAAGTTCAATCCAGAAGAGCATATGGATAGGAAACTTGCAAGAAGAATGGATAGATTTACTCAATTTGCTTTCTATGCTACAAAAGAAGCATTGAATGATAGTAAACTTCTAGAAAGTAATATTGATAAGGAAAAGATTGGAGTTAATATTGCTTCAGGAATTGGAGGAATACATACTTTTTATGAGAATGTTTTAAAGATGGAAACAGGTGGACACAAAAAAGTTTCACCCCTTTTTATTCCAATGCTTATTACTGATATTACTCCAGGTTATATAGCAATAGAATATGGTTTTAAAGGTCCAAATTATTCTGTTAGTTCAGCCTGTGCTTCTGCAGGGCATGCCATAGGAAATGCTTTTAACCATATAATTAGTGGAGATGCTGATGTTATGATAACTGGTGGTAGTGAAGCAGCAATGAGTGCTCTTGGTTTTGCAGGGTTTACTCAGGCTCAGGCTTTAGCCACAAAGTATAATGATACTCCAGAAAAGGCATCAAGACCTTTTGATAAAGATAGAGATGGCTTTGTAATGGCTGAAGGGGCCGGGATTTTAATACTTGAAGAACTTGAACATGCGAAGAAAAGAGGAGCTAAGATTTATGCCGAAATAGTTTCATATGGAATGTCTGATGATGCTAATCATATTACAGCTCCATGCCCAGACGGAAGTGGAGGAGCACTAGCTATGGTTAATGCAATGAAAAAAGCAAACATAAAACCAACAGATGTTCAGCTTATAAACACTCATGGTACCTCGACTCCCCTTGGTGATATTGCTGAAACAAAGGGTGTAAAACTTGCTTTTGGGGATCACGCATATAAATTAAAACTCAATTCTACAAAGTCAATGACCGGACATACACTTGGAGCAGCTGCTGGAATTGAAGCAATCGCAGTAATAAAGATGATAGAAGAAGGAATAGTTCATCCAACTATAAATCTTGAAAATCCAGATCCAGAATGTGATCTTGATTATACTCCTAATGTTGCGGTAAAATACGATATAAGATATGCTATAAGTAATTCTTTTGGTTTTGGTGGACATAATGTTTCTATCATTTTTAAGAAATTTGAATAAAAGAAAGGAAGATAATTTACCTGAAGAGAGAAGAAAAAAACTTTTAAAGTTATCAGAGAAGTTAAGTGTTAAATTTAAAAATCTGGAACTTTTAAATAGAGCCTTAACCCATACTTCTTTTGAAAAGTCAAATGGCGAAGGCAATTATGAACGGCTGGAATTCTTAGGGGATTCCATATTAAATTCTTCGGTAGCTTATATTCTTTACGATTTATGTCCGAATTATAAAGAAGGCACTCTATCAGCATTACGTGCGAGTATAGTAGATGAGAAAACGTTGTCTGCTATTGCCATTGATTTAGGATTGCTTAATTATATCAACCTTGGTAGAGGAGAAACTCTTTCAGACTTTAGAGCAAAGGAAAAGGTTTCAGCTGATGTACTTGAGGCAATTATAGGAGCTATTTTTATTGAAAATGGATTTGAGAAAGCTTTTAATTTTGTTAGAAAATTGTTATTAAAAGAAATAGAAAAAAGAATTAAAATAGGACCAAAAGATTTTAAAACTCAATTACAAAAGATTGTTGTTGCTAAATATAAAGAATATCCGCATTATGAGGTAATTAGTGAAAGTGGACCTGAACATAATAAAATTTTTGAGGTTTCTGTTTCTGTTAAAGACAAGAAATATTTTGCTATTGCAAAAGGGCGATCAAAGAAAGAAGCAGAACAAAAGGCTGCCGAACAAATTTTGAATCAAATAAAAAAAGAGAAGGAAGAAAAATGAGAAGCATGACCGGATATGCTTCCGGAACTCTCTCTACAGAAAAATACGATATATTTGTTGAAATAAAAAGTTTGAATTCAAAGTATTTTGAACTTAAACTTAAAGGTAGTGATTTAGTAGAACAATGGGAAACAGAAATAAGAAAATATATATTTGAAAGGTTAAAAAAGGGCAAAGTTGATGTATTTATAAAGATCGTTGAAAAAACAGCTGAAAATTATAATATTGTTATAAATGAAGAATTAGCTCAAAAGTTTGAAAAAGCACTTAAAGAACTTTCATCAAAAATTTCTATACTACCAGAATTGAGTTTAAGAGATTTTATAGGACTTGGTCATATTTTTTATCTTGAAAGGGTTTCTGAATCTGATAATATGTTTGGAGATTGTCTTAAAGTTGTTTCTAATGTGTGTGATAAGCTTGTTGAAATGATGGAAAAAGAAGCTAAAAAGATTATCGATGATATAAATAATTCTCTTTCACTTATTTCTAATCTTACAAAAGAAATTGAATCAATTTACCCTCTTTCAGTTGAAAAATATAAGGAATCTTTAAAAGAAAAGATAAAAGAAATGCTTACAGAAAATTTTAAAGATGTTGATTTAACGGCAATAGATAATAGGGTTCTTTTTGATGCTGAATTGTTAGCCTCGAAAGTTGCAATAAATGAAGAAATCGTGAGGTTAAAAAGCCACATTGATCAATTTAAAGCAATAATAAATACAAAAGAAGATGAATCAAGAAAACTTGATTTCATTGCACAGGAAATGTTTAGAGAAATAAATACTATAAGTTCTAAGTCTATAGATTTAAAGGTGATAGAAAATACAATTTCTGTCAAAGCAGAAATTGAAAAGATTAGAGAACATTTGAGAAATATTGTATGAAAAAGGTTATTGTTATTTCTGGTCCTTCTGGAGTAGGGAAAACCACAATATATAAAAGATTACTAAATGATTTTTCAAGAGAACTTGAATTTTCGATTTCTGCAACAACAAGAAAGCCCAGAGAAAATGAAATTAATGGAGTGGACTATTATTTTATAACTGAAAAAGAGTTTATGAAAAAGATTGAAGATGGAGAGTTTATTGAATGGGCTAATGTTTATGGAAATTATTATGGAACATTAAAAAGTGAAATAGATAGAATCTTAAAGAAGAAACACTGTCTTCTTGATATTGATGTTCAGGGTGGACTTAATGTTAAGAAAATTTTTAAGGATAATAGCTTTCTAATTTTTATAAAGCCACCATCAATGGAAAGTTTAAGAGAAAGACTTTATAAAAGACATTTAGATGATGAAGAAACAATTAAAAAGAGACTTGATTTTGCTGAAAATGAAATAAAACATAGTAGTTCTTATGATTTTATTGTCATTAATGATGACCTTGAAATTTGTTATAATTATATAAAAGAAAAAATAAAGGAAGTTATTTAGGAGAGAGGATATGTCTGAAGAAAAAAAATCAAAACTTGCATATGAAAAGAAAAGTGCATGGTTAAAATTAACAGAAAAAGAAAAAAAGGAAGTTTTTAAATTTGCAGAAGAATATAAAGATTTTATTAATCAAGCTAAAACAGAAAGAGAATGTGTTGCCTATATTGAAAATGAGGCAAAAAAAGCTGGTTTTAAGGAAATTGAAAAAGCAAAATATAAGCAGCCGGGAGAAAAGATAATTATCAAAAATGCAGATAAAAACATTATACTTGCAATAATTGGTAAGAACAAAATGGAGAATGGTTTAAACTTAATTGTTTCACATATTGATGCACCAAGACTTGATTTAAAACCTCTTCCACTCATAGAAGATAGTGAGATGGCACTTTTAAAAACACATTATTATGGTGGAATAAAAAAATACCACTGGGTTAATATGCCTCTTGCTCTTCATGGTGTTGTAATAACTGGAAAAGGAGAAAAAATAAACATAGTGATAGGTGAGGATGAAAATGACCCGGTTTTTGTTATAAACGATTTGCTTCCTCATCTTGCCGGGAAGGTTCAGGGTGAAAAAAAGGCAAATGAAGTTATAGAAGGAGAAAATTTAAAACTTTTGTTTGGTAACATTCCGGTGGATGATAAAGATATTCAAGAAAAAGTAAAAGAGACTGTACTTAGAAAATTAAATGAACTTTATGGAATAAGTGAAGAAGACTTCATTTCTTCGGAACTTGAGGTAGTTCCAGCATATAAAGCAAGAGATGTTGGCATAGATAGAAGTATGATAGGAGCTTATGGGCAGGATGATAGAATATGTAGTTATGCAAATTTTAGAGCTTTATTAGATTTTGATGTAGTGCCTGAAAAGACAATTATTTCTATTCATGTAGATAAAGAAGAAATAGGGTCATATGGAGTAAGTGGCATAAGATCAAAATTTTTGTATAATTCAATCGGAGATATTTTTTCACTTGAAAAGCCAGATTATAAAGAAAGTGAGTTAAGAAGGCTGCTCACAAAATCATATTGTATTTCTGCTGATGTAGGAGCAGTAATAAATCCGATGTATAAAGAAGTTTTTGACCCCCTTAACTCACCAAAAATGGGATGTGGTATGTTACTTGAAAAATATACAGGATCAAGAGGTAAGGCTGGTGCAAGTGACGCTTCCGCAGAATTGATGGGCAAAGTAAGAAAGATATTAAATGATAATAAAATAAACTGGCAAAGTTCACTACTTGGAAAGGTTGATGAAGGTGGAGGTGGAACAGTAGCACTCTATCTCGCAGATTTAGGAATAGCTGTTGTTGATTCTGGTATAGGACTTGATGGTATGCATTCACCATTTGAAGTAGCAAGTAAGGTTGATTTATACGAAGCTTATAGAGGATATAAAGCTTTCTTTAAGGAGGCATAAATCTTCTTAAGGAGGTTTAGATGCTTTTTGAAAAAGTTATAAAAACAGTCAAAAGAAATGATCTTATAGACATTACGGAAGAAGTTAGAAAGGTAGTAAGGGAAACTGGAATTAAAGAAGGAATATGTGTTGTTTTTGTCGAACATACTACAGCAGCAGTTACCATAAATGAAAATGCCGATCCTTCTGTAAAAAGGGATATATTATACTTCATGGAAAAAAATGTTCCAGTTAATTTTGGTTTTCAACATTCAGAAGGCAATTCAGATTCTCATATAAAGTCAAGCCTTTTTTCTCCCTCTCTTTCACTTATAATTCATAATGGAGATTTAGTACTTGGTACATGGCAGGGAATATATTTTTGTGAATTTGATGGACCAAGAACAAGAAAATTCTATATAAAATGCATTTCAGGTTAATATGAGGTTAATCTATCTTGTTATAATACCTATAGTCTTTTTTTTCCTTCTTAAAAAGAAAGATGTAATGAAAAGTATTGTTCTTTTTTTTATTCTTTTATTATTTTGTGCAATTATGTTGAATGAGAAAATTAACTTTTCATTCAACATTAAGAAAAAGATTCCTGTCATTATGTTCATAGATTATAGTAGAAGTTTTTCTAACTTTTTACCATTTGTTGAAAAAGCCAAAAGATACTTTGATGAAGTTTATTATTTTTCTGATTCTTTTTCTAAAAAAAAGGAGGGACTTAATAGAGAATTCTCATATATTTTAAAAAATATCAAGGACTTCAAAACAAAAAATAAAGATGAATCAAAAATAGTAGTATTTTCAGATTTAATGGATAACTCCACAGAGAATTTAATAGAAATGTTTAATGTTTATTTTGTTTATCTAACAAATGAAAATACAACAAATATCTTTATAAACGATATTAAAATACCACAAAACATCTTTTCTGAAGAACCTTTTAATCTAGAATTAAAGGTGTTTTCAAAAGATAGGATTTCTACATTCGTTGAAATAAAGGATGATGGGATTATTTATAAAACAAATATTCTTTTAGAAAGTGGGTTTAACAGTATTAAACTTAATTTGAAATTTAATTTTAATGGCTTTAAAAAATTAACTTTTTTGGTAGGTGATTCAAAAATAGAAAGATTAATATATTTTTCAAAGGAAAGTTATAAGATATTCGTTGCCTCTGGTTATCCAGATGAAGAATTCGTCTTTCTTAAAAATTTTTTAGAAGATTTAAAATGGGTGAGTGTTATAGGAAAGGTTTTAATTACTCATAATGAAAGGCTTAATATCCCAAAGAACTATAATGGGTATGTTTTTATAAACCTTGATCTTACACAGATAAATAATATAAATGAATTAAAAGAGTTAAAAGCTATTTATTTATTTCATCAAAAAAATAAACTTTTTACGTTTCTTACAAATTCTTTTCTTTTGGAAACAAAAAAGAATGAAAATTATGAAGTTTATATTTTATCTAATAATTCAAAGGTAATTGAAGGCATAAAATTATGGAAAAAAAGACTTAGAACAGCTGTTATAGATGAAAATTCTTTTGATTATTATTCAGAGTTCTGGTTAGAAAATTTTAATGATTTTTTTGAAAACAAAGAATTTACTCCACTTGAAAAGTATAATTATGTCCTGAATGAAAGATCTTCTTTTGATACCGATAAATTAGGGCTTTTTGAATCTAAAGGAATAAAGTATTTTGTTCATTTAAATGAAAGAGAGGATTTTTATCCTGCACTTAATGTTAAAAATGCATATGAATTTTTTAGTTTAGATATTAAAAAATTCGTAAATGATTTAAGGAACGAATCTAAAATTATAAAGACTATAAGTATTAATATTGATTTTTCCAAAAATATTTTTGTTTTTTTAGTTTTTATTGTACTACTATTTTTCTTCTGGTTTTATAGAAGATGATTTTTTGTAGAGTTATCCAAAAAGTTTTTATTTAAAGAGATTGTTTCGTTTTCAGCCCCATTTTTTGAGTAGTTGTGCTGGTTCCTAAAAGAATGATAGGAATTCCGTTATTGCGAACCTTTAAAAAAGACGAAGTAATATCAAAAATAATGAAAATTTTCTTTTTTGATAGCCTATACTTTATTTTATTCTATTTTAGTCAAGTAATACTTCTATTCTTGCATATTTACCATTTCTTATATCTTTTGAGTGGGGCATTCCGAGTTTGGAGTCTTCAATCTTTATCAATGAACCATCTTTACCATATAGAATATAAGATTTTACCTTCACACTATTTTCACCATAAGTATTAAGCCTTTTTGGATTTATAAAAGTAACGATTGTATCATACATAAAACTCATAGAATATGAATTTGACGGCAGTATGATTTCTTTCTCTCCAGCTTCAGAATAGAACGTTATTTTTGTTTCACTGGTAGTGAAAAATTCTTTAGCTATTGCAGGTTCAAATTTTAGATTTAACATTCCTTCTTTATCAAGATAGAATGGATTTTTCCCAAACGCCATTACAAGAAGCATATTATAAAATTCACTAGTTGTACCAGATAATCTTGGATAGAAGCCACTCCCGTGAAGTGTTGGATCAGGGTTTGAACTTGTAACAATAAATGAAACATTCTCAAAAATACTTCTACCATAAACTTCAGGATTCATAAAAGGTACAAGGCAAGTTTTTATATCTTCATAAAATATGTCATAGAGTCCATTTTTTAGTAATTCAAGCAGGTATTTATACTCCATATGTGAAAAAACAGATTCATTTTCAAGCCAGCCCGGAGTAAAGGATTTCATTCTGCCCAATTCGAGAGGCATATCTTTAGTCGATGCACTTAACTTGTACATTTTGAGTTTTTTATCAAATATATCACTTTCTTTTATTTTTGAAACGATTTGTCTTAACTTTTCTTGATTATTTTCCGTTCTTAGATAATGCACTTCTCCTTCAAGAAAAGGAACAACCCTTTTCATTTCAAATTTTTCTGGAATGATCTTTTCATTTTCAATTCTATATTTTACAAGTTCATAGTAAAAATATGTAGTATAAACTCCAGTGTTATAATCAAAACCTCTCTCTATTGCCATTTCAAGTTTTTTTATAGAATTTTCAATAAATTCTAAGATGTCTTCTTTTTTCAATTCAATTTCTCTGCCATCAATACCATATTTAGTTTTTTCTCTATACATTTCTCTTTCTGTTGATGAAAGATCCCAGAAATCAAAATTTGTAATTTTTCCAGCCAAATTATTTTTGATTAAGTCATTAAGGGTTTTCATTAAGTCATATATTTCTATTGGAAGTTTAATAGACTCATTATAACTTGATATCCATCTCTTTAAGTTAATAAATAACCTTTTTAGCTCAAGTGTTTCATTTAGAGAAGAGCCAAAAAGTCCGGGAAGACCATTTATTGAATCATTCCAGTTTGGCTTACCTGCTTCCATTTCTATGCCAATATTTTCCGGATCTAATGAGGCTATTTTTATGGTTGCTAAGGATAAAAGTTTAGAAATTAAGTTAGTATAATAAATCTCTCCCTTTCCATAATTTTTTCTTACTTTATTTTTTTCATTTTCTCTTGAATTTATCAAGTTTGCCTTTTCTTGATCTTTCTTTATTGCATTGTATTGTCTTGGTTTACCTGCATAGTTTATAACATATTTTTCTTTTCGTGGTAAGACAAATTCGCAATCATCATAAAAATATATATCTTTTTTCTCATAAAGCAACTCTTTCATTTTATCAGGAAAAACAGCTTCAAAACTATCAATTAAATCAAGATTGTATGTCCAATGATCTGTCCAGTATCCTTCTCCATGTTCAGCTTCTTCAATTTTTTTACTATTTAAAAGTAAAAAAGAAATAAAATCAAAAAGATTTCCCTTTTTTAGTTCAAATTTGTTTTCTTCAAATGCCCTGATAATATCAAAAGGAATAAAGTTTTTTTCAAGAATTTTCAAAATGTTTTCCACTCCTTTTGACACCCATTCTTTTATCAAATCTTTTTTTGCCTGTTCAAATAAATAGCTTAAACCTTTTACTACAAGAGGATTGTAACCATCAAGTTGAATGAGATTCATAAAATATATAATATTGGAATAAGAAACATCTGGATTGAAGAATACATCATTTCTTCTATTCTGGTTTATATCTCTATAATTTCCATTACCCTGGGAAAAATAATTTGGTTGAAGTTTAAAATTATTATAATCTCTTTCAAGATCCCCATGTTTTCTTGAATAAAGGTAAAGAACATCTTTTTTCCCTTCAGATTCTATCGTAAACGGGAAACCTCCTCTTAAAAGATTATCAAGGAATGTTTGTTTTGCGTAGGAATTAAAAGCTGGAATATTAGAATAAACAAAACATTTATCCATAAGTTTAAGGATTAATTTTTTATTCATTTCTTCTTTTTCAGAAAAAAACTTACTTTTTGCAAGCGATTCAAACCTTTTTTTATAATTTTCAATAGAATCCTCTTTTCCAACAAGCGAATAGATAGATTTTTCTTCACCTTTTCCAAGAGAAATTTTTAAATAACTGAGGGCTGAAGGAGTTCTATTTCCGGAATATTGAGCCTCTGGAAATTTGAAATCCTTTTGTGCAAAGATAAAAGGATAAAGAAAATCATTTGATAAACCAAATACTTTGTCCGGTTCAATAATAACAGGTAAGGGTTTATTTTCTTCAACAAAAGAAAAATAAAAATGTCCTTCTTTTATTGGTTTTACTTCTACAGTGTCTTTAAAAGTCATCTTAAGTCTATAGTAGGGCATATTGTTTTCAACATTATCAACTGTATACCATGCCTCTATAGTTCTACTCATATTCTTCATTGCCCAATCATCAAGTCCATGAGGCATTATTTGAGGAAGTCCATCAATTATCTCTAAATTAAGATTTTTACCACCAATATTTTTAATATTAACAATCCTTGCAAGTGCACCGATCGGTTCTTCTGGAATAGTAAAATATTTAACACTTATCTCCAATCCAAGAGTTTTGTTAGTTTCTTTAAGGGTCAGATCATACGGCGAAATTATCATTTCATTTTCAATATCCCAATTTTCATTTATTGGAGTTTGATGGAATGGTTCGTATACTTTACTGTCATATTTAATAAATGTTCTGAACCCAAAAATAGGAGTATATCTATAAGCTTTATTTGCTGGCTGAAACTCCATTATAGCTCCATCCTTGGAATCAAAACCAAAACTTGAAATACACTGACCCCTATTGACATAAAAACACCACATAGGTATTCCCATTGTTCCGGCTATACCAGGAAAAAAACTTGCAAAAGGTTTTGCAAGATTATAGCTTTTTATTATAAATTTTAAATTGTCGTTTTGGTCAATTAAATATGATACCTTCTTTGACATAAAATCTCCTTTAATCAAGTATTACTTTTATTTCGTTTTCTTCTTTTGTAAGATAGCAGTTTATTTTGTTATGTGGTAAATAAAGCTCTTCGTTTATAAAGTTTTCTGGAATTTTAAACTCATTTATGTATACTTCTTTTATTTTGTTGTAGAATTTCTTTTCTGAAGTAATGTAATAAGTTATCTTTAATCTTTTTTTCTGAAAGTTTAAAGCTACAGAAATATTATCTTTATTTCCAAAAAATTCTTTTGAAAGTTTTGGTGAAATTGCAAGTCCACCAAGTTTGCCTTTTACACCATATATTTCTGTAAGTAGTGTTAAAATAAACCAGCTAGCAGACCCAGTAAGATAATGATACATTCCCTTTCCCTCCGGGGTAAAATATTCTGGAATACCAGGATAAATTCCTGATTCTTTACTTATAGATAGCTTGTATATAGAATTAAACACTTCAAAACCTTCTTCAATCAGATTTTGTTGATATAAAGCATTCATAAACATTACAACCATATGTGAGAATGTCGCTCCATTTTCTTTTTCACCATATGCAAAGGCAAATAAACGGCCAAAGTTTAAAGTGTTATCTTTTCCTAATGGAGTATTTAGTTTATAACCTCCATGTTCTTCTTTCAAATATTTTTTTGCTGCATTATAGACCATTTTTGCTTCTCTATCTTTTACAATTCCACCCATAAGTGTAAAAACCTGACCTGTTAGACTCATCCTCACTCCATCTTTTAGTTCAGATTCCTCTTTAAAAATACCGTCTACTTTTTTACCATCGTTATTGTAATATCCGTTAAATAAAGCTGTTTCATTATCTACTTTTATTAGCTCATTTTTTCTAATGTGCTTAAAAATCCAGCTGGCTTTAAATTCGAGGTCAGTCGCAAGTTCTTTTAGACTTATTTTTCTTTTCTTACCAGAAATTTCTGGATATATACTGTCAAAATATCTGTTCAGTATTTCCTTTTTATACTCTATATTATCATAATCTGGTTTTCCAGTTATTGAGTCAAGAAGAATGAAAATCTCTTCAAAAAATTCAACTTCTTTCACTTCGTCAGAAATTTCATTTAGCAGTTCCGCCATTTTTTTAAGATTAAATCCATAAAGGGCAGTGAAAGCAACACTTTCCCCTCTTTCTTTTGCTTTATCTATACCATCATTCCAATCAGCTCCTTCAAGTTTAATGATATTATGTTCACCCACATTAAAGAAACTAGAAAGGTGTTGAATTATCATGTGTTCAAGAATAGAAGAGGAATATATGTTTCCATTTTTATCCTTATGTTTAAGCCCATATGATTCATTCCATTTTTCATCCCTTGCTGTTGCTCTTCTACATAAACCATCTCTAAAATATGTTTGATTTTCAAAAAGTATTTTGTAATCTCCTGTTTGATTAATGTATAGATTGGTAGTTAAAAATGGCCAGCAACCATGATCCATCCAGGTTCTTGGTATATTATTTCTATCTGCAATAAATTCCCCTGGATTTTTTCCAATAATCGTGGCATTACTACCATCTATACGAACTCCAGCAAAATTATTGATTAAAATATCTCTTACTTCTTCAGGATTCTGTAAAATTAAAGAGAGACAATCCTGCCATAAATCTCTCCAGCCTCTTCCCCCCTTTCCATAATCATGATGAGGTAAAAAAGAACATCCATAGATTTTTCTTAAAACTGGTTGAATATTTATCCACTTGATTAAACTAAATTTTTCAATTTCTGATGTAAATTCTATTGAATTTGCTTTTGATATCCAGAATTTTTTGTTTTCTTCAAGGGCATTTAAAATTTTTTCTTTTGTATTATATTTGTATACTTTAGTTTTATCTTCTGTTTCTTCTCTTACACCAATGAGTATTATAAAACCTTTTTCCTCTTCTGGAGAAAGTTGAAATTCTTTAAATCTTAAAGCTCCTATAACTTCCTGCCCTTCCTTTCTTTTCCTGTTTATTTTTTCAGGTGGTAAATTTTCTATAAGGGATTCTGGCATTTCAAGAGAACCATTTTCACCTATAAAATCATGAAGAACTGGAACCTGTCCAATAGGTTTATTCCCATTATCTTCAAAACCGAATACAAAATATTCAAGGGTATTTGGAGTATGCCCTCTTTCATCAAAGATGATAAGAGGCTTTAAGATTAAACCTTCTTCTACTTCTTGAATCCTGTTTACAAGAGAAATAACATGCCTGTGATCTCTAATATTTTCTGCTGATCTACCATAAAGTTGAATTGCTGAAGTAGGAGTAAGTTTTAAAATATTTTTTCCTATATTTTTAATTTTAACATACATTATCTCTATTTGATTTTCATCTGCTGGAACAAAACTTAGTATTTCTGAAAATAATCCTGTTTCTTTATCTGTGTAATTAAGAATATGCCAGAGTAGTCCTGCTTTAATCTTTCTTTCATATCTGGATTTATTTATAATTTCATCATGTAATTGATATAAAGAATTACCAGTAGCAGACCATAAACCTTTACCATCTATATAAAACCAGAAATTTCTTGATGCTCGTGTATTATGCAAATCTTCTATGGTAACAGGAGGAAGTACAAAACTTTTGTTTGATGTTTTTGCATCTCCATGTAAATATGGAGTGATACTTGACATCATTCCGGCTTCATTACAAAGAGGAAAGTATAAATCTTTACTTACCCCTGTGCATTCAAAAGAAGCAAAATCATCTATAAAGTTGTAATCCATAAAAAACCTCCCGATTTTTCATTAATATGATAAAGCAAAATTTAAATAAATTCAAGAAAATAATCATTTATGCTATATAGCACATATAATAAAAAACATTATTCTTTCCCACAAATCTAAAAATCTTTTTAGCTTAATAATAAGCCGTTTTTAAGAATATAAAATAAAAAAGAGAGGAGAAGATTTATTCAATCTCCCCTCTCTTTATAAAAAACTAATTCTTTTCGTTTTTGTTTAAAAGTGTTTTAACTGTTTGAATTATATCAGGTGGTAAAACAAAAAATTTAGTATTTGCTGATTCACCAAGTTTTAATAAACTCTTAATATACTCCTGTCCCAATAAGTAGACGACAGGGTCTCCTTTAGTTTCAAGTAAAGACTGTGCAACGACCCTAATAGCATTAGCTTCAGCCTGTGCGAGTCTTTCTCTTGCCTCCGCATCTCTTTCAGCCGCTTCTTTTCTTGCTTCTGCTTCAAGTATTTTAGCTCTTTTATATCCTTCTGCTTCTCTTTCAGCAGATTCTTTTTTTGCTTCTGCTTCAAGGATTCTTGCCCTTTTTTCCTGTTCAGCCTGTTTTTGTAGAGCCATTGCTCTCGCAAGTTCTACAGGGGGTTTAATATCTTTTATTTCTACTCTTGTTACTTTAGTCCCCCATGAGTCAGTAGCTTCATCAAGTATGGTGAGAAGTTCAGCGTTTATCTTTTCTCTTGATGAAAAAGCTTCATCAAGTGTCATTCTACCCATGATAGAACGAAGAGTTGTTATACCTAAATTCGCAATAGCAAATTGTAGATTTTCGATACCATAACAGGCTTTATATGGGTCCATTACCTTATAGAATACAACCCCATCAACTGTTACCGTTGCATTGTCGGCTGTTATGATTCCTTGAGCAGGTAAATCTAAAACTCTTTCTCTCATATCTACCCTATAAGCCACTCTTGAAAATAAAGGATTAATAAGATTTAATCCGGCCTTTAAAGTTTTAGAATATTTTCCAAAAGTTTCAATAACCCAATTTTCAGCCTGAGGTACCATTCTTACACCTTTTAGTATAAGAAAGATAACAACTACACCAATGCTAATAACAAATAAATTAAATGCTGTCATTTTTGCCTCCTTTTATTTTTTCTACAATTAAAGAAATTCCATCTATTTTTCTAACAACAACTTCATCACCTATGTCAATTTTTTCATTTGATTTGGCTTTCCATCTTTTGTTTCCATGATATGGATCATAAAGTTCAACTTCTCCAGGGACACCTGGTTTTATTTCTTTTATAACCCGCCCTTTTTTCTCAGCTAAAGAAGGATCTTCTATATCTTCTATTTTTTCTTTGACAAAATATTTTTTTATCCAGAAAAACCAGATTAACAAAAATATACATGAATTAACAAAAAAGAAAAGAAATTGGTATTCAATATTTCGAATAATTTTAAATAAAGATATTAATCCAGTAATAAAAGCCCCAATACCAAACCAGAAAATTACAAAACCTGGCATAACAATTTCAAGAGCTATTAATATTGCACTTATTGCAAACCAAATATAATAGGGCATAAAACCTCCCACTTAAATTTTGATAATTAATTATAAATCATACTTGAAATAAAAGTCAAAAAAAAGGGCTGTCTTGAGGTTAAGACAGCCCTTGCGTCCGTTAAACAAATATCTTAAGAGAGAAGTGGTTTAATCCATCTTGCTTTCAAGTTCTTTCTGAGCGTCGTTTAAAGCTGTATCAACATCTTTCTTTCCTTCCAATACTTCAGAAAGAG
>FWPV01006014.1_pt1 | contig 23685 bp, 23 predicted proteins | sample 2228371 | NCBI WGS metagenome assembly FWPV01 (sample SAMEA103939776, study PRJEB20133) | metagenome | reverse complement strand
CTCCTTTCGGTTACCTGCAATATGACGCAACGATCTGTTTTTCAACCCCTCCTGTGATTACCTTCGGTTACCTTTAATTTGAGTCAATTCGTACTGCTGCCGACTTTTTTCAGGTTAGAAACAGAGCTTATGAAGCCATAAAGAAAAGGCTGTATGAAGAGGATAAAAAATTTTTCTGGCATAATGAAACACGGAAAAGTAACCAGGAAGCTGATGTCCCCCGTGCCGGTTAAAGACTTTTTGAAAAATTTGTGCTATGCTTTCAGGGTCAAATTAAAAATCGTAAAATAGTTAACGGATGAAACGGTGATAATCGGTGGCCGCGCGCACTCAGTTGCAGATGTTGAGTTCATTGCACAAGCAGGCTTTCCCTTTGCTGAAATAAGCATCCGCAGTGTAGCTGAATTCCAAAACGACTTGCCGGGCCTAAAACGCTTACAGGATGAATACCAACTATTTTATCTTGCCCATGGCCCGGAAGAAAACGACCCTTGGAGCGCGCAGGGGTTGCGGGAGCATTTTTTGCCGTTGCTCAAGGCGCTGCTGGGATGCGCAGCCGAGCTTGCCATTCCGCTTTTTACGGTGCATTTCTGGATAGACCATCGTTTTGTCAATGAGGGTGTGGTAAACGAAAAGATTAACATGCTGAAGGACATCGCCGCCTGCGCCAGGGAACAGGACATACTGCTGTGCCTGGAAAATTTGAGCGAACGCTGTTGTGATTTTTCACCGGCTTTTGCTGCTATTGCGGAGCTGGGCATGACTCTTGATATTGGCCATGGCCAACTATTGACGGCACATAATACCGCCTATGATTTCATCGCGCGCTTTTTCTCCCGGATAAATCATGTGCATATTCATGATAATCGCGGCGGGGATTCGCCGCAGGACGACCTTCATCTTCCCCTTGGGGATGGCGTGGTGGATATCCGCTCAATTCTGGGCAGCCTGAAAGCGCAGGGATACAATCAAACCATGACGCTTGAAGTGCCGCCGTCCCAACTCGACAACGGGAAAAAGGTGATTGAAACCATCTGGTACGATGCGAAGGTAACCACGACAGGATCCGCCGCATGAAGGAATCAGCCGTTTTGCAGCATCTTGAAGAGATAGCAGAAAAGCTGAATATCAAGGTTGACTATGTGAATCTGCGCAAGGACTACTACAATCTGAAAAGCGGCCTGTGCAAAGTTCGAGGTGAATACCGCATTATCATAGACAAGTATCTTCACCTGTCTGAAAAGATAGATGTGCTGATTGACGCGCTGAGTGAATTTGATATCGACGGCCTTTTCATACAACCCTATGTGCGCCGCTTGTTTGAAAAACGGCTTTCCGCGCTCGGCGGAGCGCATGCCGAACAGCGCGCTGACAATAACCCTGCCCAGTAAAATTTCGCGACGTTTAACAACCACCCGTACCGGAGACACACCCATGGCACATGCCTGGCTGGAGCGGATGTTTGAACTCAGCACCCGGCGCACCACAGTGCGCACGGAACTGCTGGGCGGCGCCACCACTTTTGTTACCATGGCCTATATCATCATTGTGAATCCGGCGATTTTAAGCTTTGCCGGCATTCCAATGGGCCCAAGTACCGTCGCCACGATCCTGGCTGCCACCTTTGGTTCCATTTTGATGGGCCTGTATGCCAACCGTCCCATCGCGGTGGCGCCCTACATGGGTGAAAACGCCTTCATTGCGTTCGGTTTAGCGCCCATGGGAATTGGCTGGCCGCAGCTTCTGGGGTCGGTGTTTGTCAGCGGCTGTGGATTTCTGGTTATAACCCTGCTGCGCATCCGCACCTGGCTTGCCAATTCCATTTCATCAAGCATGAAACACAGTTTTGCCGTGGGCATCGGGTTATTTCTGGCCTTTATCGGCCTGTATGAAACCGGCATCGTAACCAGCTTTGTCACTGGAATGCCGCCCCAGTCGTTGCTGGATCCGCAGTCTCCGGTTCTGCGTGCGCCGGATGTGCCCGTTAAGATTGGCAATATACGCAGCCCCGAGGTGCTGTTGTCGCTGTTTGGGTTCTTCCTGATCTGTGTATTGATATATCGCCGCGTGCGGGGAGGCATTTTATTGGGGATTACGCTGACTGCCGTGCTCGGCTATTTTGTCGGCATTGGTCGGGCGCCTTCCGGGATTGTCGCTTTGCCCTTCACCGGCGAGTATAATCTCAGTGCCATTGCCTTGAAACTTGATATTGCCGGGGTCTTGAGGCTGAAGTTTTTGCCGGTGCTGCTGACGCTGTTTTTAATGGGATTTCTTGACACCTTGGGAACACTGGTCGGTGTTGGCGCAGCGGGTAACATGATTGATGAAACGGGCGATTTTCCCCAGATTGAACGGCCCATGATGGTTGATGCGGTAACCTGCATGTTCAGCGGCATGATTGGCACCTCGACCAGTGGCGCCTACATTGAATCGGCCACCGGCATCAGCGAGGGGGCGCGCACCGGATTGGCCGCCATCAGCACCGGCCTGTTATTTGCGGTCTCATTATTTTTCATACCGCTGATTGAGCCCCTGCAGCACCTGCGGTATGCTTACGGTCCCGCGCTGATTGCCGTGGGCATCATGATGATCGGTTCCATAACCAGAATAGATTTTTCTGATTTAACCGAACTGGTGCCGGCCTTTATAACCATTGTAATGATGGTGTTTACCTATAATATTGCCAACGGCCTCACTGCTGGACTGGTGATCTATCCGCTGTTCAAGGTCTGCGCTGGACGGGCGCGCGAGTTAAACTGGGGAGCCGTAACGCTGGGGCTGGTCTGCAGCGTGTATTATATTTTTGGCATGCCCCATTAATGAAATCTTCCGGCGTGCAGTTGCCAATGGGGGCCGGCGGAGAGCGAAACAACCGTGGTTACCGCTATCGTTCATGCTTAATCCCAAATTTTTTACGACGAAGGTTCTGGATTTATTCTTTCTGCAATTCTTCCAGCGCTGCGTTCCGATAGCATGAGCATAGGGGGGCGGTACTTCATTTTGTTCAACCTGTTGCGTTTTTAACTGAATTATTTGCCCAATACATTTCCTGACACGGATTGCCAAAAGGTAATCCGTAAAGTGCTGAGGAATTTTTCCCCGCACATATTGTTGCCGAACCCTCATAATACTGAAAACAGGATGAAGCAGAGAAAAACACGCTGCCAAATAATCTGCCTGTTTATTCTTCTCGGTGTTGCCGTATGCCCGATGAGCGGTCTGTTGAGCGATGGCTTGCTTGAGAAAGACGTTGCGATGTGCTCTAAAAAGAGAGTCACGCAACAGGCGGTCCGTGGTACCCGGCATGTTATTTTAGAAAAAATGTTCGGTAACCAGTATTCATGTTGTTGTTCTGCATTACCGCTTCGGCAAAACACCAAGCCCAATAATCGTTCCCCGCATTTTCTGGTCTCAGTATTCTCAACCGTCCTCCAACTATAAAATTATACCCGGTTACTTATTGACAATATAATGTTTTGCCAGGGAGGAGAATATGCTGGTTTCAAAACTGACGCTCATGCTCATCGCCGCACTGGTTTGGTACGGGGGAGGCATCGCACTGCTGTTGAAGGGCGGTGCATTGGTGAAAGGCGCCTATGAAATAAATAGCCAATCGTTTTGGACGGTTGCAGCGCCGGTTATTGGTGTTATAATTGGTTTCGTGAAGGCGCGGTATATCTTTAATCACGCATGCAAAAAGAATATCCTCAGAATAAGAGCCTTACCGTGTCCGCACCTCTGGCAGTTTTTCAGGCCGGGAATGCTTATTTTCCTTGCTATCATTATTCCTACAGGAGCCTGGATGTCCAGAATGGCAGCAGGTAAGTTCGGCTATTTATGCGCGGTGGCAGCGCTTGACCTTTCTATTGCGACGGCGCTTCTGACCTCAAGCGCCTGTTTCTGGACAATGAAAGCCTTTTCCAATCAAACCCGGTAACGCGACCTCTGTCGATATTATGCTATCAGTCTCCGTAACCGGGGATCATCTGAAGGTCAAAAAGGGTGCATGCAACGCTGTTTGCCTATGTGAGGTGTTTTATGCCGAATAATTATCAGGACAGAAGCAACTACGTTAGGGGCCTCTTGCTGTTGATCGGCAAGGACAGAAAAATAACCGATGCCGAACGAAATTTCTTGTTGGCGGTTGCCAAAACTCTTGATTTTAATGAAAGCTTCATCGAAAATGCCCTTAATGAGCTCTTAGAAAACGCCTATTTGGATCATGAGCCGCCGGTTTTTACCCAACAACAGTATGCGGAAGCGTTTCTTCAGGATGCCATCCAATTGGCTCTGGTTGACCACGACGTGACAACCGAAGAATTGAATTGGGTGCATACAGCGGCTGTGGCAAACAAGGTGTCCGAAGAATGGCTCCAAACCAAATTGGCTTATTATCTGAATGATAACCGGTCTTCTGCACAACCAGAGATCCAGGCGAAAAAGATAATGAACGCCGACCGCTGAAATTACTTCCTGGCAGAGGCGGCGGTATTGCCCAACCCCTGTCACCGGGTGCCAAGTCACCGTAGAACCTATGATGACATTAATGCGAAGCGGGGTGATAGTTTTTTTTGTGTTAGTGGGTGCATGTGCAGTGCTTCCTGAAATGCCGCAGCGCCAGCCCGGAGAGGAGCAACGGCTGATCCAGGAAGCGCAGAAGGCCTTAGACGCAAAAGCCTATGTGGACGCCATTGCCCTGTTTGAGAAATTTACAAAAACCTATCCGAACTCAAAAGAGTATACCCTTGCACTCCAGCGTCTTGGCGAATCCTATGAAGGGCTGCGGGAGATGGAATTTCAACGGCGCATCAATGCCGGCGAGGCGCCTCAGAAGGTAAAGCAAGAGTTCCTGGAAAAATACGGACATTATAACTGTTGGGAAGACAGCCCGCAGGGGCTGACCTATAATCGTGCCGCGTATAAAATTATTCTTGAGCAGTATCCCGACAGCCCGATTGCCGATGAGGCTGCCTACCGCATGATTCGCTGGGAGAACGGCTATCATTGCCGACCAGAGGGCGTGCTGCGTGAGCTCAAACAGCTTGAGGAGATTTTTGCAAAATACCCAGATACCTCGTTTCGCCCAATGATTCTCTACCAGATGGCACAGCGTTGTCAGATTTTGTATGAGATGTATGCTTTTTCGCCCGGGTCCGAAGTGCGAGATGCACAGAAGGCCCAGGAATACCGAGAAAAAGCTATTTATTTGTATAAACTCACCCTGGAAGCCCCGGATCATACCCCCTATGCTGAAAAAGCCTGGAAGGATTTGGAGATGCTGCAAACAGGCGGTCGAACATACAAATGTGATTGACCAATTACGTCTCGAGGGGTTACCGAAGAAATTCTCTTATGTTGGTGGCGCCATAGTTTATTTCCGGATGCTGATCGCGCATCTGTTTTGCTACGATTGCCAGAAGTTTTTTCACACCGGCAGTCTTTATCGGGTCAGTGCCCTGATAAATCCGAATCGTGGTTCTTGTCTCTTTCACCGATGCCTGAATAAAAAACCGCTGTGGCGGACCGTCCTCAACGGCAATCGCTTCGATCAGAAGAACCTTCCGGTTTTGACTGATATAGATATCCTGGGTTTTTAATATCTCTCCCGCGTTGCGCTCCTGGGTGGGCTGAAAGGAAGCGTAAAACCGTTCAAGATCGACCGTTCCGTCAAGAATGATATGGGGCATCGTGTCACAAAAAAAGATAATGGTTTTTTTGTGATGGAGAAATATTAGGGATATATACAGCTAAAAAAATAACGTGCATCAATGAAAAAGTGAAGTATTTTTTCAAGTTCATCTTCTGGTTAAAATTTTTTTCGCTGCGCTTTTAATCGGAACGCGGTCAGCAGCCACCCAAAAAGCATCGAGGACGCTGCGCGATGCCGGTCGTGGCGCAATATGATAATGATACCCTGCTGCACCTGGCTGGCGAATTCGTTTGATGCTGCATAGATTTTTCGTCGTCAGAAACAGGGCGGTCGCAATTTTTCCGACATCGCGCATGGTTAAGGGATGCTGCCGGAATAAAACCCCTTCTCCCTGCGGCATCTCTTTGCACACGTCGGGCATCCAGGCATGCGCTGCTATTTCTTGAAGCTCGGGCAACAGTATCATCTCGTGTCCGATCTCCGGCAGAATAAATCGTTTCACAAAATTGACCCAGCGCGACAAGAGCAGCAATGTCAAGAGGTCAAGTCTTGAAAAATGTTCTGTCTCAATCGGAAACAAACTTGAACGAAACATACTATAATCCGGCGGTGGCGGCATGCCACAGCCGTATAACCTTTCATACACCGGTGTGCCGGGCGTGGGATAGAAAATGCTGGGGCCGATCAGGGTCTGCTGCTCCATAAGATAGAAGAACGATTGCAGCATGTCGTCAAGCGTATGTCCGGGTATGCCAAAAATAATATAGGTGGTCGTGGGCAGCTTATGGTCTGCCGCCTGGCAAAGCACGCTGGTTGCTTTTTCAGGATGATACGGACGGTTTATCTCAATGCTCGCACGGCGGGATATACTGCCTAAAGACAAATCCAAATGCAGAAAACCTGCACGTTTCATGGCTGCGATCAGCTCTTTGTTCAGGGAAAAAATAGAGACGCCGTTCATGGCGCAGAGCTGCAGTCCATCTTCGCCGAATTCCTCAATGAAAAGCTGTAGCAGGTGCGCTGCCCGTCTCTGATCAAAGGTGAAATGGTCATCTTCAATATCAAACACCGAAATCCCAAAGGTTTCTCTGCAGTGTTTTACTTCCTCCAAGATATTTTCCGGTGATCGCGGGCGGAATCTTTCCCCCATGATCTGGGATACAGAGCAATAGGTGCACCGTTGCGGGCAGCCGCGGCTGGTTATCAGCACGGTATAGGGTTGTGAGCCTATCTGATACCGTGACAAATCTAACCGATGCCGTGCGGGGAAGGGGATCAGGTCAATTTTATTGATAAATCGGCGCCGGGGATTTATGTAAATGGCGCCTTTGATTTTATATCCAACGCCCTCAAGCTGAGCTGGAATGCGGTCATGTTGGATATGCTGCAGCAGAAGCGGCAGGCTCTCCTCTGCTTCGCCCAGCACCACGTAATCCACACTTGGCTGCATGAGCACATCCTGGGGCACTGCAGCGACATGCGCGCCGCCCATGATGACCGGCAACATTGGATTGATTGACTTCACCAGAGAAGCAATGGTTAATGCCTCGGTGCAGTATGGCGTGAATTGCGATGAGATGCCTACGACGTCGGCATTGCTTTGCTTGATGCGTTCCGCAATGTCCTCATAGGACAGGCCAAAATGGTAATAATCGTTAAAAAGCCGAAACGGGCTCAGGTCGCCACGGAAATAAAATTTTGTTATAGGCAGAAAGGTTTGCGGTGGCGGAATTAATTTCTTCTTCGTAATGACCTGGCAATCCAGTATCTGTGTTGCAAAGCCATTTTGTTCAAGGGCGGCGGCAAGATAGGCTAAACCGATCGGCTGGGTTCTGATAGCGGTCTGATAGAAATCCCGGACCGGTGGCTGAATAAGGAGGACTTTCATAAGGATTTTAATACGCGGAAGGCCTCGGGTTCAAAAATTGTTCACCTGGGCCGCTGATATCCTTTGCACGTGGGTAAAGAATGCAAGCGCACGGGGAGGTTGCGAGTTAATAATAGGCAACTGAAAAGGTTTTAAATTCTCCGGTATAGGGCGCTCTGTTTACTGTCACCTTAGTCACCAGCGCATGGGGGGGGCCGGTGTGGCACCACTGGACTGCTTTTTCCACATCCCCCTCCTCCCCTTCAAACACTGCTTCCACCCTGCCATCAACAAGGTTTCTTACCCAGCCGGTAAGGTTATACTGCTGGGCAACAGCCCGGGTTTCAGCGCGAAAAAAAACTCCCTGAACTCGACCTTCAATGATAACATGAGCGCGTATTTTCATATTAATTGATTCTGCCCTTTTTTAGCTGCCGGCAGCACCGTGGGACCAGGTTTGTATCCTGCAACGGCCACCGGCTTACGTTCAACAATCTACACCAGAATTATCCTTTTATCAATACCGGCAATTATGTTATAGTGATAAATATAACTATATGTATGCTAATTAATTATCCTGGGTAATATATGCACAAATGCGCCCGTTTTTTTTGTTTCTTTATATATCTTGCGGTTTTGCTATCTCTGGCGGGCTGTGATTCGCGCAAAAACAATACCGGAACCCCTGAGAAAGAGACACCGGTGGCCGTAAGCATTGTGACCGCGGTGCGAGGGGATATTTCGTCATACATCCACACGACCGGCACCGTCTATCCCGTGCAGGAAGCCTTTGTAGGTCCCAAAATCGGCGGTAGGATTGAACGCATTTTTGTTGATGAAGGCGATCGCATTACCGCCGGCCAGCCCCTTATCCAGCTCGAACAAAGCAAACTGATTATGGCCAAAAATGAAGCGGCAGCAGCGCTCAACACCGCCCGGGCAGAATTGAGAATAGCGCAACTTAATCTGGCTAATATAAAAAGAAACTTGAAACGCATGGAGGAGCTGCATCGCCAAAAGGTCATAGACGAGCAAAAATATGATGACGCTCAAACCGAATATCTCAATGCCGAAGCGCAGCAGCAATTGTCCCGCGCCAGAGTGGAGCAGGCTGCTGCTCATTGTGCCCAAGTGGAGCAGGATCTTGCCGATTCAGTCGTGTATGCACCGTTTGCAGGCTTTGTGGTCGCAAAGTTGATGAACGAAGGGGAAATGGTCTATACCATGACCCCCGCAAAAGTTCTGCATATCACCGATTTAAGCAGAGTAAAAATTGAGTGTCCGGTGGCGGAAGCAAAGAAGCAGTTTATTCAACCCGGCAAAACCGCGCTGATTGACGTTGATGCGCTTCCCGGTGAACAATTTGTGGGAACGATTAGCACGGTCAATCCGCTGATTGACTCCGCCAGCAGAACATTTAAAGTAAAAATTGAAATTGACAATCCTCACTTTAAGCTTGAATCCGGGATGTTCGTACGCATTAAGATCCTTGAGCAGGAAAAGAACAATGTGGTGCTGGTTCCAATAAAAGCGGTGCTTGAACGCGACGGAAAAAAAGTGCTGTTCATCGTTGAAAACAACCGGGCGAAAATCGTCGTGGTTGAACCGGGTATTCACGACAATAGCAAACTGGAGATCTGCTCCGGATTGGCGGGCGGGGAACAGGTGGTAAGCGACGGGTTTTATGCATTAACCAATGACGTGCCAGTCATTTTCTCCCCGCCGGTATCATAGCAATGAATCTTGCCGAACGTTCCATCCGCTATCCTGTAACCACCACCATGCTGGTGCTCATTGTGATGGTGCTCGGCATCGTCTCATTTACCCGCATCGGCGTTGATTTTTTCCCCAGCCTTGACTATCCGACCGTTGCCGTTCTGACCCGTTATCCTGGTGCAGCTTCTGAAGAAATTGAGACGTTGATTACCCGGCCATTGGAGGGTGCGGTGGCAAGCGTTGCCGGCGTACAAAAAATAAAATCAACCTCTCAGGAAGGATTTTCGCTTATTCAGGCCGAATTCCGCTGGGGCGCCAATCTTGACTTTGCCGCTCAGGATGTGCGCAACATGATGGAAATTGTCATCTCCAGCCTGCCTGATGACATTGAGCGACCCATCGTGTTTAAAAATGACACAGACACCATGCCGATTTTGTTTTATGGCGTCACGAGCAAAACGGATCGTGACTTGCGCAACCTGCGAAAGCTTATCGAAGACCAGGTTGAAAAACGGCTGGAAAATCTGCCTGGGGTCGCTGCTGTGGTGGTAATGGGCGGGCTTGATCGGGAAATTCTGGTGGAAGTTGACCGGGACCGATTAAAAGCGCACAACCTTTCCCTGGCTGACATCAAACGCATGATCCGCAGCCAGAATATGGATATTCCTGGCGGGCACCTCATCAGAGGGAACCAGGAATTCATTGTGCGCACCATGGGAAAATATGCCAGCGTAGAACAGATCGCCAACACCATTGTTCGGGCCGAAGACGGCAACCCGATCTATATCAAAGATGTTGCACAGGTCAGAGATTTGTACAAAGAGGTGAGAAGCTATGGCAGAATGAATCAGAAAAATGCGGTCATCTTCTATATCACGAAAGAGTCCGGCACCAATACTGTGGAGGTGGCGGATGCGGTCTTTGCCGAACTGGCAAAAATAGAAAAAACGCTGCCGTCTGATGTGGTGATTCGGGATGTGTTTGACACATCCAAGTTGGTGCGCGATTCCTATACCAGCCTGGGGACTGCGGTGCGCTGGGGCGCGCTTATCACCATGGTGGTGATATATCTGTTTCTTTTTAACATCCGGGCAACCCTTACCCTGATTATTGCCATCCCGTTTGCTATTATTGCGACGTTTGTGGCCATTTACTTTGTCGGCTATACCATGAATCTGGTAACACTGTGCGGACTGGCGTTGGGTGTCGGGATGATGGTGGATAACTCAATCGTCGTGCTGGAAAATACCTTCCGGCACATTGAGCGCGGCGAAGAGCGCAAAGAAGCGGCGCGGCTGGGCGCAACGGAAGTGACCATGGCGATTACAGCATCCACGCTGACCACAGTTATTGTCTTTCTTCCGCTCATTTTTGCCCAGGGCATGACCGGGCAGCTCACCAAGCCGCTGGGGCTGACGGTGACATTCTCCCTGATGGCGTCGCTGATTGTGGCCTTAACGCTGGTTCCGGTCATTGCCTCCCGAATTATAAAACTGCAGCCCCGGGCAAGAGAACAACAGTTCTATAAGCGCCTGAACCTGCTGCACCGCCGGGCGGTGGCGTATACGCTTCAGCATAAGTGGCGAACGCTTGCCTGTGCGTGCGGCGTGTTTTTGTTGAGCCTGTATCTTTTAACCTTTGCCGGCGGCGAATTTTTGCCGAAGCTTGACGAAACCTACACGACCGCGGTACTTCGGATGGAACAGGGCACCCCGCTGGAAGAGACCACCGCATTTGTTAATAAAATTGAACAGGCAATTCTGTCAGAACCAGAAGCACGCTCGGTGCTCTCCCTGGTTGGGCTATCCGAGGTGTCGCAATTTGATCTGATTATGGGCGTGGGTCCGTCGGGTGTGAACGAGGCGGAGATTTTTTATGAAATTGCGCCGAAAAGCGAGCGGCAGCGCAGCGGCGTGCAATTCATGGATGTGGTTCGTTCTAAGCTGCCGCAACTGGTCAACGGCTCGTTCTTTTTTCTCCAGACCACCGATTACATGACCATGGGAGGCGAGCGCCCGATAGAGATTAAACTGTTTGGCAGAGATTTGAATGGGTTAAAACAGAAAAGCGATGAAATTGTTCAGCACTTGCGGCGGATACCCGGAGTAACGGATGTTGAAAATGCGTTAAAAATGGGTAAACCGGAACTGCAGATTACGGTGGATCGCATCAAGGCGTCTTTGCAGGGCATAACGGTAGGAGATGTTGCCGATACCATCGAAACAGCGTTTCTCGGCAAAGAAGTCACCAAATACCGAGAGGAAGGGGATGAATATGATGTGCGTGTGCGGTTTGCCGAAAAAGACCGCCAGTCTTTTGACCATCTTGCTGATGTGCTAATTGCATCACCCCAGGGCTTCATGGTGAATGTCGCGGATATCGCAACAATTTTGGAAGGAAAAGGTCCGATAAAAATTCAACGCGAAGATCAGCAGCGGGTGGCGGTCGTCAGCGCGGACACCTTTGGGCGGGACATGGCAAGCGTGATGGCCGATATCCGGCAAATGCTGGGCGCGCTCAACCTTCCGGAAGGATATTTTGTGCGGCTTGGCGGCTCGCTGGAAACCATGCAGGAGTTTCAGGTAACCATGTTCTGGACCTTGATTCTGGTTACCATTCTGGTCTATATGGTTATGGCATCGCAGTTTGAATCTCTGTTTCATCCGTTTGCCATAATGTTTACGGTTCCCATGGCCATAGTCGGGGTGGTCATCGCGCTGTTAATGACGGGCACCACGGTGAACGTGATGTCGTTTATCGGCATGATGATTCTCATGGGCGTGGTGGTAAATAACGGCATCGTTATGGTTGATTATATTAATCAACTTCGCGCTGCCGGGAAAGAAAAAACCGAGGCCATCATTGAAGGAGCTGCAACCAGGCTGCGCCCGATTCTGATGACCTCTCTGACCACCATGTGCGGCCTGATACCGATGATTATAAGCCGCGGCGAAGGCTCAGAACTGTTTGCTCCGCTGGGGATTACCCTGTTCGGCGGCATGATCAGTGCAACAGCTTTAACGCTGCTGGTGCTGCCGGTGATATATAGTATAATTGATTCGGTGCGTATTAGGGCGCACCGGCAGTTTCGGCGAATATAAATCGTTTACCGTAAAGATAAAATTATTTTGAATTTATTTATCATGATTGTTATTTAAAAGTAGCAACATCTTATCGGGAAAGTTTTAAAGTGAAGATAAGCTACTATACTTTTTTTGTAGAATCAGGGTACCAATTGCTTGCAATGCTTTCGCCGTTAAATGTTTGGTCTCATTTTAAAGAGCTGCGATCGAACCAATGGTTACCATATGATCAACTTGTAGAAATTAGATGGAAAAAATTGAAAAAGCTGTTGCATTATGCTTATGAACATATACCATTCTACCGGCAATTATGGAACGGTTGCGGCGTTAATCCGCTCAAATTTACGTCTATCAATGACCTACGTGACATTCCGGTAATTACCAAGAAAGAATTGAAGAGAGCCCAGGACAATGATGAATTTCTTCTCGGTAATAAAGGGGGCTATGAATATGCCTTTACCTCCGGCACAACAGGAGAACGATTCAAAATACCGTTCAGTTTCTCAGGGTTTCAAAAAAAATATGCCAACCATCTCCGACAGGTGTATGCCTCAGGATGGCGACTTGGTATGAAATCGGCAACACTTCATTATTCAGGTCATTCACAATTTAAGGGTAAATATTCGGGAAGGAGCGAGGATAGAGAGCCGTTCATGAACTTTCGGGAAACAGCTCTTCATTTAGCCCATAGAAGACGAGTATTAACACCTTACTTTGAAACCTACTCGGGAAATGACATGTTTCCCCGACAGTGGTATGATGAACTGAAAGCCTATAAGCCTTATCTATTTGAAACCATGGATTTTAATTTGTTGGTGCTTAAAGACTATATTGATCGCAATGGTTTGGAAAAACTCTCCATCCCGATCACCTACGTGCTTGGCACCTATAGCCCATCACTGCGTAACGCGCTGGAAGTGTTTTTTAACACCGAGCTTTTTAACCGTTACTCGCCCCACGAAATTGAGGGGGTAGCTTTTGCCTGCCATGAACACCAAGGCATGCATATGGCGATAGATTCTTATCACATAGAGTTTCTCGATTCGCATCATCAGCCGGTTCGTCCCGAAGAGATCGGTTTTATTACCGTAACCGATTTGGATAATTATGTTTTTCCGCTCATTCGCTATCAAGTTGGCGATTTAGGTCATTACAAAGAAGGTCTGTGTCTGTGTGGAAGAGGGTTACCCTTAATGGGTGATATTGATGGGCGAGCCCGCGATTTGTTTACTTTGAAAAATGGCGAAATGATTCCCCCGTCTAAAATAGCTGCCGTGCTCCAGGATGAACCTGCCGTAACTCTTTTTCAACTTATCCAAAATGACGAGGGAAAAATTACGGTTTTTATTGTTCCAAATGAAAATCTTTTTACAGACACCACGAAAGAACAAATAAAGCGCCGGCTTAATATGCTATTAGGTCCGGATGAAAAAATAATGCTTGTTAGGGCCGAGCATATTGCACTAGAAAAAAATGGCAAGTGCTGTTTTGTAAAGCGAGATATGTCAGCCTGCAGCAATTGATACCCTGCGTGAGTAGAAGGGAAAATCATGCACATTCCCATGAGTAAACCCTCGGTCGGAAAAGCTGAACTTGTGGCCCTTGAAGCTGTATTCGCTACTGGTTGGCTTGGCGAGGGAGAAATAACTGAACAGTTTGAAAAAGCTGTTGCAGCATTTACTGAGGCTCCTTTTGTCGTTGCGGTAAATACTGGCACGTCTGCTCTCCATCTCGCCCTGCATGCGCTCGGCGTCGGTCGTGGCGATCAAGTGATATTGCCTTCGATGACCTTCGTCAGTGACCCTATGGCAATTATTTTGTCGGGTGCTCGTCCTGTTTTCTGCGACATAAACCCTGATACCTTAAATATAGATCCGGCGAGGATCCCAGAATTAATTACATCAAAAACTAAAGCAATCATGCCCACCGACTTTTCGGGACTGCCGTGCGATGTCCAAGAAATACGGCGTATTATTGGTAACAATGAGATAAAAATTATTCGTGATGCCAGTCATTCATTTGGATCAAAAATAAATGGACACGTGGTCGGCGTCTGTTCAGGTGAAGATATAACGTGTCTAAGTTTTGATCCCATTAAAAATGTTACCTGTGGGGAAGGCGGAGCATTGTTGCTTAAAGATCGAGACCTTGCAGATAAATTGCGCTCACAAAAGATGCTGGGGATTGTTAAAAGTACGTGGTATAGTTTTTCAAAAAAGAAGATGGAGGATCGACGTGTCGAGCAGATGGGGTTTCGGTATCATATGAGTAATATCAATGCAGCAATTGGGCTTGCACAAATAAAAAGGTTTCATGCATTTGCCCGTCGTCGTCAGATGTTAGCAAAACGTTACGATAACCTGTTATCAAAAAATAAATACATTACCCTTTTAAAACGCAATTATGATCAGATCGTCCCTTTTATGTATATCATCCGAGTTCCTGCCCAAGATCGAGACAATCTGATTAAATATCTGATGGCACATGGCATCCACGCTGGCCTGCGATATTATCCATGCCATCTTCAGCCTTTCTTTGGGCACAAGCAATCACGACGGCTGCCCGTGACTGAGCAGATGGCTGACGAAATGCTCAGCATCCCTCTTTTTCCGGATCTTACCGTAAAACAGCTACACAGCATCGTCCGGACAATAAACGCCTATTTTAAACAAAGCCTAAAAAAATAAATAATGGTTAATAAGCATTTAGTACGAATCGCGGATTGGGGGGTAACAGAAGAGGCGGTAATCTTTGCCGATGATTTTGTCTTAGAAAAAATTCCGGCAATGGGGGATGTGCTTGACATTGGCTGTGGAAGAGGACGGTTTGACGCTAAAGTAGCACCGCTAGTGCGCTCACTCACTGCCATAGACATAATGCCGGAGGAAATTAAAGCGGCGGAAAGCCTGAAGCAACATGCCAATATTAATTTTGTGGTATTTGATGCCGAACAGTTAGAACGACTGCCGCATGAATTTGACGCCATTTTTTCACGCTTCTGTTTTCACCATCTCAATATTAGCAGGGTAGCCGTCGGCATAAAATGCAAACTCAAGCCCGGTGGCAGGCTGATTGCAGTTGATTGTCTTGAGAACTACTGGCAGCTTTCTGGCAGCTTTTTTATCTTATTTGATGCTATGAAACGAATTGGCATGATAAAATTTTTACGTCTTATGCCACGTCTTATGTTTTTCTTTACACCAAAACGATTTCAGCATGTGCGCAATGATATTCGGCGTATCAAACAAGAGAACCGTTACCATTTTGCGGATTTTAAGAAGTTTTACACTGGCTTTTTCCCCGGCGCTGATATTGGCATGATTGGCTGTGCCGGCTATATTGATTGGATAAAAAAATAGGGAAGAAAATAATATATTATGTATAAAGGCAAAAAGGTTGGTGCAATTATTATAGCGTATAATGCAGAGCGGACACTGGCCGATACGGTAAACCTCGTTCCTCGGGATATAGTTGATTATTTAATCATTTGTGATGATGGAAGCACAGACCGAACACGCGAGATAGGCGAGCTTTTGGGGGTCGCGACATTTTCTCATGATCAGAATCTGGGGGCTGGGGCGAATACACGGCGAGGTTTTGATATAATGCTCAAGAAAGGTGATATGGATATCGTTTTGTTGCTTCACGGAGATAACCAGTATGACCCAACGAAAATCCCTGATGTAATTGATCCTATTGCACAAGGAACATGCGATATGGTATTAGGACGAAGAATAAAATGGCGACAAGGCAAGATGCCTTTTTATAAGCGTATGGGCAATAGCTTTCTGACTGCTATTCAGAATTTCGTCTTTAAGAAACAACTTGCCGATTATGCCACTGGCTACAAAGCATTTACCATTGATGTTCTAAAAACGATTAACTATCGCGAAAATAAAAGTGATTTTGAGTTCGATCCACAGGTGAATGTTCAGGCCATTATGCACGGTTTTAGGATTATGAATGTTGACGTTCCTACAAAATATTTTGCCGAAGCAAGCTCTGTAACATTTACCAAGTCAGTCCTTTACGGCTTTCAGACTCTAAAGGCAACCTTCAGCTTCTTTTTATATAAACACGGAGTAAGAACCAAAAGTCTGGAAACGCTTTTTAAAAGGGTTAATAATGCGGAGTAATATGTTGCTAATTTAAGATCTCTTCTTCCATGACATTTCTTTTTTTTCCGGTGAACGGAATAACATTTATCTCGGTGGTTTAGTGGCCGGCAGAATTGTTTTTAATACTATTACCCTGCCTTGTTTTATAGCCCTGGGATGTTTTTATGCTTTTTATACTCCGTTGTGGTTGCCTCCTGATGAAGAACTGCATTTTGCCTACTGTGAATATATTGCCCGAAATCATTCTATTCCGAAACTTGTAAGGGAACCAGATCAGGCAAGAATCAGCCAAGCCTTTCACCCCCCTCTATACTACCTTGCTGGATCGCTTTTCTGTTCAAAAAAGCAAAAACCAATACATGAGCTTCTCACTGTAAATGACGGTCCCGGTTATACTATCATTCAACACCCAGAAGGGGAGACCCTAATTGCGCTACGTGTCTATCTATTGCGCATCTTTTCGATCTTATTAAGCCTTATCACTATTTTTTGTATATATAAATTAATGCTTTCTCTTGTCCCGGGTGAAACAATGCTTGCAACTGCTACCAGTCTTTTTGTAGCAACGAATCCGCAGTTTATGCACATTTCAGCTTCTATTTCAAACGAAACAATGGCTACGACGTTTTCAACAATTTATATTGTCATTCTTTTAAAAAACTGCTCAGGGAATGTCAGGTTTTTTCACTCCGTGACTTTGGGAGCAATTCTCTCTGGATGTCTTTTAACCAAGACATCCACGGTGTTTTTAATACCGTTAACTTTTTATGTTATTTTATTTTATCGGTTTAGATATTGGAAACGAATGGTTATTGAATGTATTGTATTGTTTGGAGTTTCTTTCTTACTTGCGGGATGGTGGTATACGGCAAACTGGAAGTTATTTACCACTTTGGAAACAGCGCAACCCTGGTTTATTCGCTCTACGGCATTTTCTCTAGCAAACCTCAGAAGTATGTTTATCTATACGTTCATGTCCTTTTTTGGTTATTTTGGATCATTACAGATTGCCCTAAAACCGATACATTATATATTTTATGGTACGCTATTAATGCTGGGTATTATTGGTTTATGCAAATTAATCATCAATCGCAAATCTATCAAAATACAGATGGATGCACTGGTTATTTTATTCATTGCATTTATAGGAGGAGCCAGTGTTTTCATAATTCTTAATATGAAATATTTTGCATTTCTGGGAAGATATTTATTTGTGGTGCTGGCGCCGATTGCAACGCTTATTTTTTTTGGAATTTGGAATATAATACCTAAGAATTGGAGAAACCTTTGCTTGATATCTATAGCTATTTTAATGATTACCTCGAGCATTGATATTATTTTTAACGTTCTCATGCCCTCGTATGCCAACCCACGGCTTGTGCAGGGTGTGAATCAGCCGCAATTTTGTTGTCTATCACCAAGCATTACAAATTCTCAAACAATCTCGCAGACCTTCACCGCCTCCCAGAACAATCTTTGTGGTATCCGCATCATGCTTTCAGTTAGAGGAAAACAGACGCGGCATGACGTGCAATTTACTGTTATAGAAACGCAACCCGTCGAAAAAGTGCTGTATCATATTAAATGCCCCTTAGATGATGTTGGTCTTGCCTCTCGATATTACATTACCTTTCCTCCCATTATTAATTCAAAAAATAAACAGTATCAGTTAAAAATTACCCTTCTAACTGAACCTATCTCGCAGGACATTGTTGCATGGTATGAAAGAGTAAATATGTATCCAGAGGGAACAATGATGCAAAATGGCTCAAATTTTCCGGGAGACCTCTACTTTTCTATCTACTATTTTACCGGAGATATACCGTACTCGCCGTGGGAAGGAACGCGCGCATCGGTAATCCCAATGGGGTTGTATGTTCCGGTAAAAGAATTACAATTTTATTATGAATGCGCACCCGAAATTCGATTAAGGTTAGTGACCCATAATAAAATAACCCGTTTTGAAAGGGCATTTAAAACCATCAGCCATCTTTATTAAATCGCACCTTTTAATGGATCGGTTCACCTTTATTTTTATCGTAATTTTTAGCCTGGTCACAGCCCCATTAATGGTGCTTGATTATAATCACTTCCCCTATTCTGACGGTGCAGAACACGGTGCCGCAGTGCGGGCACTTGCACGAGATTTCGTCCATCCCGGCGATCCCATGCTCAATCTGCCTGAAGCAGCATCGCCCCGCTATGTTCCCTCCATTTGTATCATGGCCCTCTTTATGAAGCTCTCCGGGCTTGATGTGCTGGTGGTGTTAAAGCTGTTTGAATTTGTGGGCTTTGTTTTCTTTCTCGCTTCGGCAGCTTTTTTTGCCAGGGAATATTTTAATGATAGGGGACAGATCCTGTGGTCAATTGCGTGCCTGTTGTTTCTCTGGGGGCTGGGCTGGAAAGGGGCTAATGCCTACATGTTTTCAGCAATTCTCTACACTGCATATTACCCCTCCCTGGTGTCTTTTTCGCTTGCCTTTCTTGCACTGTATTTTCAAATGCAGTTTTTGCGTGAGGGACGGCGCGGATTTCTTCTGGGAACGGTTTTTTCCGGCGCCCTGTGTTTTGTCAATCATCCTTTGACTGGGGCTTTTTTCTTTGTTTGTTCTGGCCTGATCTATCTCGAAAAAGCAGGTCTGAAAAAAAAGGTGGTTTTTTGGTATGTTGTCACAATCTTACCTGCTTTATGCCTCGCCCTTCTCTGGCCTTACTATAATTTTTTTTCTTCCTTTATGAAGGTGGTCTCCGGCGAGATGCATAAAACTATGGACTACGGTCTGACTCGCCAATATCTTTATTCACAGCCAATCCTTCGGTCTGGCTTCGCCCTGGTAGGCATTCCCCTGGCGTTATATTATTGTATTCAGCGACGCTATTTATTGTTATGGGCAGGAAGCCTTGTGTTTGGCTTCCTCTATGGATATGGATATTATGCAGCCGTTAGCCTTGCCGAGCGCTGCGTTTTCTTTATGCTGTGTCTGTTGCAGATAACGACTGCAAAATGGTTCCGCGAATTATCCCTCACAAAGCGCTGGACAGATAAAAGCAGAATAAATAAAATTATGTATTATGTTTTTATCCTATTTCTTGTGGGGGGGATAAGCATTCAGGCGGTCCTGACCGTAAAGGAATTTGTCTCTCCTGCGTTTGCTTTTAATGCGGGAAGCCTGCTTCCCCGCTATGTCAATCCCAATAGCCTACAGCAGGAACTGAAAAACTATCTCAAGGAAGGGGATGTGGTTTTATCTGACATCTACTCTTCATGGGCTGTTCCTGTGTATACCGGCGCGAAGATTGTTGCGCTGTATCACTCGGCACCGCACATTAGAGACAATATGCAACGCATAGCTGATGTTGAGGCTTTCTATAATGTCTCAACTCTTCATTCAGCAAGAACGAACATAATAAAAAAGTATGGCGTAACCCATATTTATTTGCACTATATAATTAACGGAAGGCAGCTTGTGCCAATTTTAAAAGAATTGGGGTACACTGAAATTGTTCACCATGCTTTATTTTCCATTTTTTCAGTGCCTCACTAATTGCTACACTTTCGTTTTTTTGCAAATGGGTAGTGAATAAATCTCACGTCATTCCGATCTGAGACCGATTAATTGTCTGTTTTTTTACATTAACCAAACATAATGGTTACCAGCATGATTAACGTAGGGATAATTGGAGTTGGCAGATGGGGTCCCAACATACTGCGAAATTTTGTTAGCATGGAAGATGTCCGAGTGAGTGCTGTTTGTGATATCGATGCTCATCGGCTGGAAGCCATAAACAAGCGGTACCCGTATATTGCTACAACAACCGATGTAAACGAAATCATGGCAAACCGCAAGATTTTGAGCATCGTCATTGCGACACCTCTTGCCACGCATTTTCCCCTCGCAAAACAGGCGCTGGAACTCGGCAAGCATGTATTTGTCGAAAAGCCGCTTGCAAAAACTGCTCTGGAGTGCGAAGAGCTTATCGCAATTGCTGACAAGAAAAAACTGATCCTGTTTGTCGGTCACACCTTTAAATATAATGCCGGTATCCGTGCTGCTAAACGGTATATTGAGGGCAATGAGTTAGGAAATATTTATCTTATCGATGCCAGCAGAACAAATCTTGGTCCAGTGCGCTATGATGCGAATGCTCTGTGGGATTTGGCAGCACATGACATATCCATTTTTTCTTACTGGCTCGGTGATAGTCCCCATTCAGTTTCTGCGCATGGCGGATGCTATCTCAATAAAAACATTGCAGATGTGGTGTATGCAACATTTGTATATCGAAATGGTATCATTGCTCACGTTCATGCAAGCTGGCTGAACCCAAGAAAAGTTAGAGAGATTACCGTGGTGGGGGAAAAAAAGATGCTGGTATGGAATGACATGAATCTTTTAGAGCCGATTCGATTATATAACGTCGGTTTTGATAAAGATGACCACTATCAGGATAGTTTCATAGATTTTCGCCTCTCAATTCGTGAGGGAGAAGTGGTCATACCGCGGATACAACTTAATGAGCCGCTTTTGACGGAATGTACTCACTTTATTGAATGTATTAAAACCGGTGCACAACCACTTACGAATGGGCATGACGGTCTGCAGGTAGTTAAAGCGTTGGAAGCGGCAACTCGTTCCATGAAAGAGCAAAGCCGAATTATCACGATAACTTAATTTCTCATGGGCATCCTCTTTAGCGCAGAACATTATCTATGATACCGTTAGTGGATTTAAAAACTCAATATGAACGCTATAAAGATGAATTTTTAAGCGCTATCTCTAACGTATTAGAAAGCGCCTCTTTTGTCTTGGGAAAAGAGGTAGAAACATTTGAAAAAAACTTTGCATCGTTCATCGGCACCCAGTTTGCTGTGGGTGTCGCCTCAGGAACAGATGCTCTGCATCTTGCCCTCAGGGCCGCGGGAATTACCTTCGGGGATGAGGTTATAACCGTTACCAACTCTTTCTATGCGACAGTAGCCGCTATTGAACTTGCTGGGGCTCGCCCAGTTCTCGTAGATTGCGACCCTGCTACCTATTTGATTGATGTAAAGGCCGTTGAAAAGGCCATTACGCCAAAAACGAGAGCAATTATTCCCGTACATTTGTATGGCCAGATTGCTGCTATGGATGAAATTAATATCCTGGCAGCGCGTTACAAACTATATGTTATTGAAGATGCCTGTCAAGCGCACGGCGCACAATATAATAATAAGAGTGCTGGTGCATTGGGAACGGCAGGAGCATTTAGTTTCTATCCAGGCAAAAATCTCGGGGCTTTTGGTGATGGCGGTGCCGTTACCACCAGTGACCCTGTTGTCTATGAAAAACTCCTGGCACTTCGAAATTACGGTTCTCCCCAAAAATATTGCCATCCCTCATTTGGTATGAATAGCCGGCTTGATAGCATTCAGGCCGCAGTCCTCAACGTCAAGCTTAAATATCTGACGTCATGGAATCAAGCCAGACAATATGCCGCAGAGCGGTATAGAAATAATCTGAAACATAATCCACATATAACGCTGCCTGCCACGGCGAAGGATTCAACCCATGTCTATCATCTGTTCGTAATACAGGTTGATAAAGACCGTAACCGGATTATACAACAGCTTGCAGAAAAGGGCATTCTCTGCGGCATTCATTATCCTATACCAATTCATTTGCAGGCAGCCTGCTCCACGCTGGGCTACAAACCTGGCGATTTCCCCAATGCAGAAGCAATTGCCGGGCGGATAATTTCGCTTCCTATTTTTCCTGAAATTACAGATGAGCAGATTGATTTTGTTTGCGAGAACCTTTATAAACTCTTATAAAGCTGGTAAATGCGGTGATAGAGGGACAACGTATTATCTGTATTGCGCCGTGTTTTAATGAACTGCATAAAATTGACCGTGTTGTGTCACGTATCATTGCCGCTGCAGTGGTGGACGACATTCTCGTTGTGGACGATGGTTCAACGGATGGTTCGCCGGAAACAGCGAGAAAAATAGGAGCAAAAGTACTTTCCCTGGGGGATACGCAGGGGGTAGGGGCCGCAATCCGACAAGGAATAGAATACAGCATTGCTCATGCGTTTGATATAATTGTCATTATTGCGGGTAACAACAAAGATGAACCCAGGGAGATTATAAACCTTGTTAGACCCCTCATTTATGAGGGGTACGACTTTGTGCAGGGTTCCCGGTTTAAGCGTGGTGGTTATTATGGAGAAATGCCTTTATATAGGATTGTTGCGACAAAGCTCCACCCACTACTCTTTTCACTAATATCTGGCAAATGGGTTACCGACAGCACCAATGGATTTCGTGCATTCAAGGCATCATTGTTTCATGACAAGCGTATTAATCTCTGGCAGGAATGGCTCGACGCATATGAATTAGAGCCTTATCTGTATTATAAGGTCATAAAACTTGGTTATAAAACAACCGAGGTGCCGGTAACCAAAATATATCCTCCCAAAAACGTTGGATACACAAAGATGCAGCCTATTATTGGCTGGTGGAGTATATTGCGGCCGCTTTTTTTCCTCGGTCTCGGCATACGAAAATAATCAAATGATTGCTATGAGACAGAAAAAGATTTTTATTCACAAAGATGCTGTGGTTGAGTCAAAGCATATTGGTGAAGGCACACGAATCTGGCGCAATGTTCATATCATGCCGGGTGCAGTAATTGGTAAGAACTGTAATATCGGGGAAGGATGTTACATTGAAAACCATGTCCGGATTGGAAATGGCGTTACTGTCAAAAATAATGTCGCTATTTGGGATAATATTACCATTGAAGATGATGTTTTTATCGGCCCAGGGGCAGTTTTTACCAACGACTATGTCCCGCGCGCACAGAACAAAAAGAAACCAAAAGAGTTAGATAGCATTGTCATCAAACGGGGTGCCACCATTGGAGCAAATGCCACTATCGTTTGCAGGCACACTATTGGTGAATATGCATTTGTTGGAGCCGGCGCAGTTGTAACAAAAGATGTTCCAGCATATCATGTTGTATACGGTAATCCTGCTATGTCAAAGGGTTTGATTTGCAGATGCGGGCGATTTATAAAAACAGATAGACAACAATACACCTGTTTATGTGGCAAAAAATATAAAATCAAAACCAAGATGATTGTATTGGTCGTTTAATAAACTCAACTAGAATTCCTTTTAGGATCTTCTGGCTTTGTTGTACATAAAAAGCAGACTTTATTTCGATAAAACAAGGCTCAAGGCTCTTTAAAACTTGTCACGGCTAAGAA
>FWPV01006009.1_pt1 | contig 23693 bp, 17 predicted proteins | sample 2228371 | NCBI WGS metagenome assembly FWPV01 (sample SAMEA103939776, study PRJEB20133) | metagenome | reverse complement strand
GCCGACGGCTCGTGCGTCATATTGCCACTGCTGCCCAGCCCGAGCAGGAAGGAAGCCAAGCCAACACCCTGTGTGCTGCTGCTGGTGTTGATTTCGCGCTGAGTCCATGCACGGGTGAAGCCGTAATTGCCCGAAGGGCGCCCGTATTGGGAGTAATTGAGAATCAGCACCCGGAATTCACCGCCCCACTTAAAGTTATGCCTGCTTGTGACCTTACTCATGCTGCCTGTCAGGGAGTGGTTCATCGGGTAGTTGTACATCCGGGTATAGCCCGGTTGCCCGAGCCGCTGAATCGAGAGATTGCTGCTCACCTCAGCCCCAGGAAATTCGAGCCCGCGCTGGGCGGCAATCTGCGCGTATTCCCTGCTAAAGCCCAACTGGACCAAGTCTATGCCGTTTGAAAAGGGCACGCGCTCGTAAGCGTACCGGCTGAAGGCATATCGCAAGTTCGCAACCATCGAATTGCTCACGGTGTAGGTGTGATCCATCGAGATCTGGACCCTGCGCTCTTGCCACGGTCCATTGCCCAAGGAGGTGCCCAAGGTGCCGAAGCCGTTGAACGGCATGCCATCGGAACCCGCAAGCGACAGGCGGAACCACATGCGCCACTGGTCGCTCCAGTTGTGGTCCCAGCGTGTGTTTTGCTTCCAGCCGTCGGTCGTGGAGGGGCCGCTGTTAATAAAATTGTTCTGCTGCGTGTAGACGTTCAGAGGCGTGAAGTTGGGCTTGGGCCAGTAAGCCGCCAAGTTCTTCGCCACCGGGTCGATCCGGTCCGTTGGAATCCGGTTATTGGGGAACGGGTCGCGGATCCAGAGGGACGGATTATTCGGATCCTGCCGGACCGTGGTTGGATCATAGATGGTGATCAGCGTCGTGCCGCTGCTGTTCCTAAGGTTGGAGAAATCCCCCGCCAGCCACTCCGGCAAGGGGACGGTGGCGGTGACATTGGACCTGCTGCGATTGAGGGAACCTTCATAGTCGGTGAAGAAAAACGACTTATTGCGGCCATCGAACAGACCTGGGATGTAGATCGGTCCGCCCAAAGTGTAGCCGAACTGGTGGATCTTGGCGCCGGAGCGCCTGCGCCCCTGCCGGTTATTGATGAACCCATTGGCGTTGAGCCAAGGGTTTCGCAAAAACTCAAAAGCCGACCCGCGAAGCGAGTTAGTGCCGGACTTCGTCACCACGTTGATGACGCCGCCCGAAAAGCGGCCATACTCGGCCTGAAGCGCGTTGACCTGGACGGTGAACTCTTGCACAGCGTCCACTTGCGGGTCGTAAACCCGGGTGTTGATGCCGACGTTGTTCTCAGGGGCGATGTTGGTAGCGCCATCAATCTGAATCTCGCTCGTGGCGTTGCGGCCGCCTCCCATGCCGGGCGTCGCTCCGCCTCCGGTGGGATTGACTCCGGGCGTCAAATTGGCCAAATTGATCACATTGCGGCCCAACAGCGGCAGATCCATGATGCGTTTCGTATCAACCACTTGGCCGATGGACGAGGTATTAACGTCGACAACCGGCGGCGCCGCCTCCACCCGGACCTCCTGAGTCACTGATCCGACCGTCAAAGTCAGGTCGACAGAGCGGTTTTGCGCCACATCCAACCTTATGTTCTCCTGCCTCAACGTCTGAAATCCGGTCTTCTCGACCGTAATCCGGTAGTTACCGGGAAGCAGGAATGGCTGCACGTACCTTCCTGTCGCATCCGTGGTCACCGTGCGCGATTCCCCTGTATCGACATTTGTAATTGTGACTTTCGCATCTGGCACCACCGCATCCGCGGGGTCCTTAATTATCCCTTGGAGGGTTGCCGTCGGCGTTTGCGCCCAAAGGCAACTCAGCGCCAGCGCCAGCGGAAACATCAAACTCAAAAACCTTCGCATGTGGAGATCCTCCCTTCCTCGCGCAAGTGGGCGTGCGCTTCCCGCGCCGGATGGCGCCAAAGCCAAATGTACGACCGCCCCGTGGATCGGGCCACCAACCGGCGCCGCACACTCAGTGCCCCCATCGCTTGCTTCATAAACATTGCCTAAGCCGGTGTTGAAAGCTAGGGGTTTAACGGTGTGTAACGGAGAAGACTCTGTTTTGCAATGACTTCTGCGCCCCCCTCTTAGGCTCTTGCAAACATTCTGTTAGCGGCGTAGAATGAACAGTGGTATATGAATAAAATGTAGCAGGTATTTCAGATGCAGGCAGCACTTCCGAAATCTCCGTCTACTGCCCCGAACGGCCGGCACGAAACTCCTGTTTCCGAGGATCTGGTCCGATCGGAGCTCGACCGGATCCTGCAAAGCGCCGCCTTCCGCGGAAGCCACCGTTCACAAGGTTTCTTGCGTTACGTCGTTGAAAAGAAACTCTGCTCCCAACTGAACGACCTGAAGGAACGGCACCTCGCCGTTGAACTCTTCGACCGATCGCCGTCGGCCAATCTCGCCGAGGACACGATCGTTCGAGTCAGTGCGCGGGAGGTCCGCCGCCGCCTGCAACAGTATTACGCCTCCGCCGAGGGCGCCGGGGCTCTCCTGCAAATCCATCTGCCCCCGGGGTCTTACGTCCCTGAATTCCGGCGCCCTGAATCCAAGCTGGAGCAGGTCAGGGACTTGGCCGGTGGCAACGGTGAGCCTGCTGCGCCACAACCGGCCAAGCGCCGCCACTTGCCATCGTGGAGCGCTTGGGCGCTCGCATCCATCACTATCCTCGGTCTTGTAGGTTGGGCCTCCTGGCGAAAGGCCGGCGTCAGCCCGGAAGCGGCCTTTGCGGAGCGATTTTGGCGGCCTGTGATGAATTCCAAAGGCGAGGTCCTGATCGGGGTGCCGCATCCCATCGTTTACCAACCCACCGTTCGGGCTCTGCGCGAGAGCGCGAAGAGACAACCCCCGCAGGAGATTCCCCTACAACGTCCGCTGGCGCTCCATCCCGATGAGCTGTCGGGGGCGGATTTCGTCGCCGTTCAGGATCAGTACGTGGCCTTCGGCGACCTTCTGGCGGTCTCGCACCTCCATGCCATGCTGGCGCGCCAAAAGAAGAGCGCCCGGTTGAGGTTAGCCGGCAAGATCGACCCGGCCGACTTGAAGGAGACTCCGTCGATTCAAATCGGCGCCTACTCCAACCCCTGGACGCTGGAGTTGGGCCGCAATTTCAGATTCCGGTTCAGCCGCACGCAGGACGGACGCTCTTGCATTCTGGATACGGCGAATCCCGGCCGGTTCTGGGCCCTGCCCACGCTCGTCAGCGACAGCGCCGCCGACCAGGACTATTTGTTGATTACCCGGCTGCTGTCCGGACGGTGGAGCCAACCCGCCGTGCTGGTCGCCGGGCTCAAGCAGTTCGGCACCGCGGCCGGGGGACAACTGCTTTCGGACCCGCTGCGGCTGGGCGAGGTGCTTCGCTCGATCAAGAACGTCCAATGGCCCGGGGCCAACCTCCAGATACTCCTGGAAATTAGGGTTGTCGGCAACACGCCTTCCGCGCCCCAAATCGTCGCTTGGCACGTCTGGTGAGCGAGGCGTCCTGCGAATCCTGCCTCAAGGCCGAATCCCGTCCTTGTTCTCACGGCCCCCTGTGTTTGTAGGACACGTGGCGGCGGCGACCGCTGCGGCGCCGCGTTGCCGTTCCGGAACTCACCAGCCCTTCCCACCGTGTTATGAGTAGAGGCATGCGCAAGACGATTCTGTGTTCCGCCATCCTCTCGGCGGCGTTGGCGGCCCAAGCGGCTGAGCCGGCGCTGCGGGCGGGCGCCTATGCGGCCGACATCACCCCGCGCCAATGGCCGGTGCGCCTCATAGGCAATTTCGGCCTGACGCTAGCCGATAAGGCCCATGACCCGCTCCATGCCCGCGCCCTGGTGCTGGACGACGGGCGGACCAAGCTCGCCATTGTACTGGTGGATAGCTGCTACGTGCCCCGAGCGCTTTACGACAGCGCGAAGAAGCGCGCCGCGGCGGCTACCGGCATCCCGGCGGCGAATATGCTGACGGCGGCTACGCACACCCACTCGGCGCCGCCATCGCGTTTGTCCCGCGCCTCGGTGAGCGCCGCCGCGCCGCCCAAGGAAGCCGAGGGTCCCGAAGCGGCGTACGTCAAGCTTCTCGAAGACCAAGTCGTCGAGGCGGTCGTTCAGGCTCACAAGAGGCTTCAACCTGCCGCCATCGGCTGGGCAGTGCGGCAGGAGCCGGAGCACCTCAACAATCGCCGGTGGTACATGGCCCCCGGGTCGATTCCGCCCAACCCATTCGGTGAGACCACCGACAAGGTGCAGATGAACCCGCCCCGCGGCAGCAAGAATTTGATCAAGCCCGCCGGTCCGGTGGACCCGGGCTTTACGGTGGTGAGTGTGCGTTCCGCCGGCGGAGCGCCCATCGCGCTGCTCGGCAACTATTCGCTGCATTATGTCGGCGGCGTCCCCAATAACCAAGTGTCAGCGGATTACTTCGGCGAGTTCGCACGGCAAGTGGCGCAGCGCCTGGGCGCGGGCGCGGATTTCGTCGGCATTCTGTCGAACGGCACAAGCGGCGACGTGAACAACATCGACTTCCGCAACCCGCAGCCGCCCCGCCTGCAACCTTTCGAGAAGATCCGGTACGTGGCGGGCAAACTGGCCGATAGCGCCGCCGCAGCGGCTCGCGAGATGAACTATCAAAGCAGGGTGGCGCTAGGCGCTATCGAGCAGGAGTTCCCCATCCGCTACCGCAAACCCACACCCGAGCAGGTGGAGCAGGCGCGCAAAACGCTGGCGGAGCCGGATGAAAAGAAACTGCCCCTCCGCGCGAAGCCTTACGCCAGTTTCGTACTCCAACTGCACGAAGGTCCTGACATGGCGGACGTGAAGCTTCAGGCTCTCCGAGCCGGCGACCTCGGCATCGCCGCCATTCCTTTCGAAGTCTTCACTGAAACCGGATTGGAGTTGAAAGCCAAGAGCCCGTTCCGGACGACGTTCACCATCGAACTGGCGAACGGGCACTACGGCTACCTGCCCACGCCCGAACAGCACGAATTGGGAGGCTACGAAACCTGGCTGGGCACGAACCGGGTCGAAAAGCAAGCCTCCCGCAAGATCACAGACGCCCTGCTTGCGATGCTGGCGAAACTGGCGGCGCCGGCGGCGTCCCAACGCGACGCCAAGCCCGAACCGGCCTTCTCAAATGTCCGCTACGGATCCGATGAGCGGAACGTTTTGGACCTCTGGAAAGCGGAGTCGAAACAGCCCACCCCGCTAGCCGTCTTCATTCACGGCGGCGGATTCCGGGCGGGCGATAAGAGCAACCTGAACGCCGGTACGTTGCGGCGCCTGTTGGAGTCGGGCATCTCCGTCGCGGCGATCAATTACCGCTTGGTCCCCAAGCATCCGCTGCCGGCGCCCCACGAGGACGCCCGCCGCGCCATACAGTTCCTGCGCTGGAAAGCCAAGGAATGGGGCCTCGACAAGAGCCGCTTCGCCGCTTTTGGCGGCAGCGCCGGAGCGCAGCTTTGCCTCTATCTCGCTTTTCACGATGACATGGCGAAGCCTTCAAGCGCCGATCCGGTCGAACGGGAGTCCACCCGGCTCATCGCCGCCGCTCCCAACGCGGCGCAAACCACCATGGACATGGACTGGTGGATGGCGAACATTCCGGGTTACACGCAGGTCCACAGGGAAGCGGCCGAGTATTACGGCAGCGCATCCATGGATCAGATTCGCCGCATCGTCAAGGACATTTCCGCCCTGTCGATCGTATCGAGGGATGATCCGCCCGTCTTCTTGTCCTACGCTATGGGTCCCAATGATCCGCCGCCCACCCAACCGGCGCAGTTGAACGGTTGGCGTATCCACCATGTGAATTTCGGCGTCGCGTTGAAGAAGAAAATGGACGAGCTAGGCTTGGAGTGCCACCTGCGCTATCCGGGGGCGCAGACCAAGTACTCTAGCGCCGAGGAATTCCTGCGCGCCAAGCTAACCGGCGGCAAGTGACCGCCGGTCAGCGCCTATTCCTGATAATCAAAGGTGCCGACGAACGCGCTGCGCTTATCCCGGCTCGACCAGGTGGTCTTCAAACCGTCGCCCGCATACCCGCTGCGGAGCGTGAACGCCGCCATGGCGTGATCGAGCTTGGCAAGCGGCTCATACCACTCTTCTTCATTCGAGTGGCAGATGGCGTCACGGCCTTCGAGCGCCCGGGTGGCGATTTCCGCGAGGTTGCCGGCCTTCACCACCACCTTCGTGTCGTGAATGGTTCCATCCACATCCATGGAGATGGGAACGGCGATGACCTTGACCACGTCGGTGAGCAAGTCGCCCGTCATGTGCTGCGCCAGTTTGCGGAGAGCCGTGCGCTGCTCCGGTGTGGCGCGCTCGTCCACGAGGATGACGCTCTTAACCGGGTAGGCGGGCTTGAACTGATCGCCGAGCGTGTGGCTGGCTTCGACCACGCCCACCACGGACAAACCATCGAGCGCCACGCCTTGGAAGGCGCCTTTTTCCACTCGCCAAGCCATCACGGCGAGGTTGCCCACCAAGCCGACTTCGGCATTGGCGAAGCACGGTCCAGTGTATACGTCGGCCGTGCGCGCTTCAACGTATTCCCCTTGCACGCGCGTAGCGGGAATCGAAGACGCCCACACGGCGCAGGCAAACATCAGAAAGGTTCCCAGTGTTTTCATCCCAGCATCCCCCTTCGAAAAGAATCGAAGTTATACCGATGATGATAACACGGGAGGATCAGATGCCCCAACGCCACAGGATCGAACCGGCTGTGTATCCCGCGCCCACCGCCGAGAAAATCACCAAGTCGCCCTTCCTCAGACGTCCTTCGTCGACGGCGTCCTTAGTGGCTAGTGGAATGGTGGCGGCGGTGGTGTTGCCGTACTTGTGGATGTTAACCATGACCTGCGCATCGGTCAGTCCCAACCGGTCAGCGCAGGCTTTGATAATGCGGCGGTTGGCTTGATGCGGGATCAACAGCCCCACATCCTTCGCCGAAACACCATTGCGCTCGAGCAGTTGCGACGTGATCTCGTACATGGTCCGCACGGCGAACTTAAACACCGCCTGCCCGTCCTGATGCACATAGTGCATTCCCGCGTCGACCGTTTCGTGGCTAGGCGGGCGGCGGCTTCCCCCCGCCGGCATGTAAAGGGACTCCGCGCCGCTGCCGTCGATCAAGTTGTTGGCGTCGATGAAACCCGGCTCGTCGCCGTCCGCCGGTTCGAGCAGAAACGCGCCGGCGCCGTCGCCGAACAGCACGCAGGTGGTGCGATCTTTGTAGTTGATGATCCGCGACATCGTATCGGCGCCGATGACCAGCACGCGCCGGTGCCTTCCGCCCGCGATTAAGTTCGCGCCCACGGTGAGACCATAGACGAAACTGGAGCACGCGGCGATCAGATCGAATCCCCACGCCTTCGGCGCGCCGATGTTGCGCTGCACAAGACAGGCGGTGGACGGAAAGAACATGTCGGGGGTGACGGTGCACACAAGGATGGCGTCCAACTCGGCTGCGTCCATGCCGCGTGAAGCAAGCGCCGCTTTGGCGGCTTCCGTCGCCATATCCGAGGTGGCGACGTCCGGATCCGCGATGTGGCGGGTTTCGATGCCCGTCCGCTCCAGAATCCATTCGTTGCTCGTTTCCACCATCCGGGCGAGATCGTCATTGGTGAGCACGCGAGGCGGAACATATGTGCCAAGCGCGCTGATCTTGGCTCGAATCAAAGAACCTCCAAAAATGCCGACTGGCAAGCTAAGTATGGGTGAGAATAAGAAAAGCCGTGCAACTTACCTTGATATGTTAAATCGCGGTGAAATGCAAGTCGCGCCGCAAGCCGCCGCTCGAGTGGCGGGCGTTTTCGAACAAGTCCACCGGACGCTGAAGCCCCGCACCGCGCTCGCTTCCGTCGAAGTCCGCTTCCGCCCGTACGCCAACGGCAACTGCCAGGTGCAGATTCAGAACGGCGCCCTCGCTGTCCGCCTGTCGGACATCTACCTTGGCGCCCCGGACGAAATCATCGAAGCGCTGGCGTGGATGGTGCTCTCCAAGCTGTGCCGCAAGCCCGTGCCGCCGGAGTATCCCAACCGCTTCCGAAGTTGGATGGGGCGGAAGGAGATGCGCCGGACCATGCACTTGGTGCGGCAGTTGCGCGGGCGCAAGACCATCAGCGGACCGCAAGGCGGCTGTTACAACCTCGAAGAGCTTTTCGAGGACCTCAACCACCGCTTCTTCCACGGGTTGATGGCGCGTCCGAATCTAGGGTGGAGCCGGACGGCGTCCCGCACTCTGCTCGGGCATTGGGATCCGTCCCATAATGCGATCGTATTGAGCCGGTTTCTGGACCGCCCGGAAGTCCCCCGGGAAGTCGTTGAACTCGTCCTGTACCACGAGATGCTCCACCTGCGCTATCCCGCGGAACACCACAACGGGCGGCGGCGCGTTCACACCCGTAGTTTCCGCGAAGCCGAACGGCAGTTCCCGCAATACAAAGAATGGTCTGCGGCGCTGCGGAAACTGCTGCATTCGTGAACCGGCCGCCGTATGATTTTGATAGCTTAGTGAAGGGTTCGATATGAGAAGAAATGCATGCATAATTATTCTTGTGCTTGCCTTATGTTGCCTGCATCCGGCGCTAGGGCAAAACGTGTCCTGTTCGTTGTCCGGCGTCGTTCAGGACTCGGCGAAAGCCATCATCCCGGGCGCTGTGGTCACCGTCACCAATGCGCAAACCGGATTCGTCAGGAATACGAAGACCAACGATTCCGGCTTCTTCGCTTTCCCCGACTTGACAGCGGGGGAATACACGCTGACGGTCACCGCTCCGGGCTTCAAGAAGTATGAGCAAACGGGCATCACCTTGAGTTCCAGCGAACAGCGTTCGCTTGGCGCTCTTGTGCTTGCCGTGGGCGACGTCGCCGAAAGCGTCACCGTGACGGCGGAGGCGGCGCCGGTTCAATTGGGTTCGTCCGAGAAGGCGGGGTTGATCACCGGCGAAGAGATGGAGAGCATGGCGCTGCGCGGGCGGGATTTCTTCGACGCCGTCGGCTTGCTCGCCGGCGTGGTGGACCTTTCGGAGAGCCGCGAGGCGCCTTCGCCTTCCTCGATTCAGAATATCTTCATCCTCGGCAGCCGCAGCCAAGCCAAGAACATGACGGTGGACGGCGTGACCAATCTCGACACCGGTTCCAACCACACGGTGCATTACATGCCATCCATGGACTCCATCGGCGAGGTGAAGGTGCTGATGTCGAACTACGCCCCGGAGTACGGGCGGAATTCGGGCGGGACCATCAGCATCGTGACGCGAGGAGGCGGAAAGCAGTTCCGCGCCAGCGCCGGTTGGTATTACCGTCACGAAAGCTTCTCCGCCAACGACTACTTCAACAATCAGCGCAACCAGCCGCGTCCGCGGTATCGTTACAACATCGCCAGCTACACGGTCAGCGGACCCATTTATATCCCGAAGAAGTTTAACACGGACCGGACGAAGCTCTTCTTCTTCTGGAGCCAGGAATATCAGCGGCAGCTCATCACGTCCGCCGCGAGAACGGTCCGGGTTCCCACGGAGATGGAGCGCGCGGGCGACTTTTCGCAAAGCTTCGACGTCAACGGAACGCTGATCCCGATTTACGACCCGCTGGCGGCGGTGGGGACCACGCGCGTCAGGTTCCCGGGCAACGCCGTGCCGGCGAGCCGCTTTACGAGCATCGGAGTGAGCGTCCTGAAGCTGTTTCCCCTTCCCAACTTCGTGGATCCCAATCCTTCGCGCATTCACCAGTGGAATTACATTTCGCAAGCCAGCATTCCCTACCCGCGAGGCTCTCAGACGGCTCGCGTCGATTATTCGCCCCGCGCCAACCTGGCCATGTATTTCCGCGTCAGCCGGAATGCGGATGAGCAGATCACTTCCTACATGAGCTCCAATTTTCCGCTTGTGCCGGTGCTGTGGCATCAGCCGGGGCGCGGCGCGGCGATGCACACCACCGCCACGCTTTCGCCCACGATCTTCAACGAATTCGTTTTCGGCGTGAGCGAAAATACGCGCGACTATTACCCGCAGAACTACGATATTGTGAGCCGGAAAGCCACCGGCATCAATGTCCCGCAGTGGTATCCGTCCAATAATCCCGCCGGCATGATACCCAACATGTCGTTCGGCGGAGTGAGCAACGCCGCAAGCCCCAACCTGCCCACCGTCTTCCCGTATTACAACGCCAACACGATTTTCAGCATTGTGGACAACATCAGCAAGGTGGCAGGCACGCACACCTTCAAGACGGGGTTCTATTTTGAACGCGGGCGAAAGGTAGAGCAAAACACTCCGACGCCGAACCGCGGCACTCTTGCTTTTGACCGCAGTTCCACCAATCCGCTCGACACCAACCACCCGTGGGCGAACGCGCTGATCGGCACCTACTACAGCTATGCGGAAATCACCTCTCGTCCGGAGGGTCAGTTCCGGTTCACCAACCTGGAGTTTTACGTGCAGGACGCCTGGAAAGTGACGCGCCGCCTGCTGATCGACTACGGATTGCGTTTCTATCATCAGCCGCCGCATTACGAAATCCGCAAGATCATTTCCTCGTTCGTCCCCTCGCTGTACGATCCCCAAAAAGCGCCGGTTCTGCTCATGCCCGGTTATACCGGCAACCGCGTCAAGGTGGCGGTGGATCCCATCACTGGGAAGACTTACAATCAAGCCTTGATCGGAACCTACGCTCCCGGGCATGGCGATCCCGCCGTCGGTATGTTCTTGATCGGCTCCGACGGCAGGAAATCGCTCTATCACACGCCGCCGATCGTAGTCGCTCCCCGATTCGGCTTTGCTTGGGATCCCTTCGGAAGGGGCAGAACCGCCCTGCGCGGAGGGTTCGGCATTTTCTATGACCGCATCCCGCAAAACGCCACCATCCGGCAGCTCCCCAGCCCTCCGCAGATGTACACGCCCACGGTCTACTTCGGCAGAGTGCAGGATCTCGAAGCCACCGTGGGTCAAGCCATCCTAGCGCCGGGAGGAACCCGGGTGGCTCTGTTTGGCGATCAGCCGATTCCTACCACGTACAACTACAGTTTTGGCATCCAGCAGCAAATTTCGCGGGGCATGATCGTGGACTTGTCTTACGCCGGGTCGACCTCCCGCCATCTGCTTTGGGAACGGAACATCAACCCGGTGCCGATGTACGCCCGCTTCCTGGACATGAATCCGCAAAATCGCGATCCCACGACGTCCAGCGCTCTGGCCACCAACTTCCTGCGCCTGTTCCCGGGCATCGCGGACGTTCTACTGGTCGAATTCGGCTCCACTTCGCACTACAACGCGTTTTTGGCGAGCGTGAACCGCCGCATGTCGCGCGGCTTGCAGTTTGGATTCTCGTATAGCTTCTCCAAGGTGCTGGGCACGGCTTCGACCAACAACACGACGGTCAGCCCGTTCTTTGCTCCTCGCGTCCGGAACTATGGACCTTTGACCTATGACCTGACGCACGTAGCCTCCCTGAGATACACGTGGTTGATTCCGAAGGTCGGCAAACGCTTGGGCGATGGCGCCGGAGCGTGGCTGGTCAGGCAGGTCACCGACGGCTGGGAGATGTCAGGCATCGCCCGCTTCTCCACAGGCGGCGCGTTCACGCCCGGCTTGTCCACCGTTGACGGACAGGACATCACCGGGACGCCATCCGAAGGGGCGCGCCCCGATGTTGGGGATCCGTCGGCGCCGCCCAAGGAGCGTTTCGCGCGTCCGGCGAGGGGTACCTTCGGCAACGTGGGATCCGGCGTACTGCGCCGTCCCGGCATTAATAACTGGGACATCTCAATTTACCGCCAGCTTCGTTTTACGGAGCGGTTGCGCGCCCAGTTGCGGCTCGAGAGCTACAACACGTTCAACCACACCCAGTTTTCGAGTCTGACCACCACCGCGCGGTTTGACCGGCTCGGAGTGCAGGTCGACCCGCTTTTCTTGGAGCCTTCAGCCGCCCGCAGCCCGCGGCGGGTTCAGCTCGCCCTGCGGCTTAACTGGTAGGCTTGGACCCTCCCGCCCAGCCGACGTCTTCAAGCGACTCGGCTGCGGCGCGGATGGTGTTGACGTGGATGGTAATCGTGTGCGAAACCTGCGCCGCGTAGCCGCCGGCTAGCACCACCGCCACCGGCGCTCCGTTCCGCAGCGACGTGTCGAAAACCATCCGGTCACGGGCTTTGAGACCGTCTATGGTGAGACAAAGGCCCCCTAACTGATCGTCCAGATAGGGATCGGCGCCCGCGACATAGACCACCAACTGCGGGCGGTGCCCGGCGATCGCGGCGCGCAGCGGCTCGTACAGCCGGTGGAGATACTCCTCATCGGTCGCTCCGTCATCGAGATGAACGTCGATGGTGGAAGGAGGTTTGATCGCCGGGTAGTTGTTGCGCTGATGGATCGATAGCGTGAACACGGATGGGTCTCCGGCGAAGATAGCCGCTGTTCCGTTGCCGTGGTGAACGTCGCAATCCACCACCGCCGCCCGCTCAATGAGCCCGTCGCGTTGCAGGCGCCGGATGGCCACGGCGATGTCATTGATGGCGCAGAAACCCTCCCCGTGTCCCGGAAATGCGTGGTGGAAGCCGCCTCCAATGTTCACGCCGATGCCGTGGTCGAGCGCCAGGCGCGCCGCGTGGATCGTGCCTCCGGCGGCTAACCAGTAGGCGCGCACGGTGGCGCGAGAGTACGGAGCCTCCAACTGTTGGATCTCGTGGTAGGTCAACGCCCCGCTGGCAAGTTTACGGATCCACTCGGGGGTATGGACCAGCAGAAGGTCCTCTTCGCTTGCCGCTTCCGGTTCGATAAACTCGTCCGCCGTGGCCAGCCCTTCCCGAATCAGCCTGGACCTGACCAGCCGGTACTTGCTGGATGGGAAGACGTGATCGCCGAAGTTGAGATCGTAGCCCTCGTGATAAACCAGTGGCGGACGCCGCATCAAAAGCCCCGGTCTGACAGCTTAACACCATCAGACTGGAGAGCGGCGACCAGCGCGCAGTTGAAAATGTCTTCCGCCGAGCAGCCGCGCGACAAGTCATTAAACGGACGGGCCAGACCCTGGAAAAACGGACCGATGTTCGCGCCGTGCCCAAGACGCTCCACGAGCTTCACGCCGATATTGGCCGAATTGAGGTCCGGGAAGATGAGCGTATTGGCGTAGCCCGCCACTGTCGAGCCGGGCGCTTTCGACTGACCCACCGCCGGCACGAGAGCGGCGTCCGCCTGCAATTCGCCATCGATGTGCAGATCCGGATCGCGAGCCTTCACAATGCGCAGCGCTTCCTGCACACGGTCCACGAGCCGGTGCTTCGCGCTGCCTTTGGTGGAAAACGAAAGGAGCGCCACCACCGGCTCGACGCCCAACACCTGACGGCAGCTCGCCGCGGTCGCGATCGCGATATCGGCGAGCTGCATGGCGGTCGGCTCGACGACAATCGCCGGATCCGCCGTGATGAGCAAGCCCTTGTGCCCGAAACTGCGATCCTGCACGGCGGTGATGAAAAAGCTCGACACGGTGCGCACCTGCGGCGGCATGCCAATGCAGCGAACCGCCGCGGCGAATGTGACGGCGGTGCTCGCCACCGCCCCTCCGATGCCGGCGTCGGCGTCTCCCGCCGCCACCATCAGGGCGGCGAAGTTCATGCGGTCACGGGCGGCGGCGCGGGCTTCGGTGATGGTCACGCCTCGCGAGCGCCGCTTCTCGTAATAAAGCTCGGCATACTTGGCTGTCAGCGGCGATTCCTCGGGATCAATGAACGTGACCCCCGGCGGCGCCGATGCCGGCTTCGGACCAATCAAAACCGGTTCGGCGGCGCCCTCTCTCACTAGCTTCGCCGCCGCCACCTGCACCCGGGCGTCGTCGCCCTCGGGAAACACCAACTTCCGTTTCCGCGGGAGCTGGCGGACTCTCTGAAGTTGTTCAGCCAGGTATTCGCGAGCCGATTCGGGGAAAGCCATACGGGAACTTCCTATTGTACCCGTGCGCCAAGCCTCCGGCCGCAGAATTTTTGCTGCTCGTAACAAATTGATTTCACATAACTTATTACACAATTAGTACTGGCAGCCAGTTCACTTCCATGGGATCCGTGTGCGATACTGTGGATGGAACCCCGTTAACAACTCATGACACAATTGGGCGAGGCGGTAGCCCGCTATCACAAGATTCTAGAGTCGCCTCCGTACCAGGATTGCGGCTGGGTGGAGGCGATCCAAAGCAAGATGGCATCTTTGCGTTTGGGCAACGGCGGGCGCCCGATGTACCTGTTTTTGAGGCCGCACTTCCTTAGCAAGCGGCAGTTCACGGCTTTGGCGAAAGCGGGCGAGGCGCTGGCGTCGGCGGCGGAACGCATCAAGGACATGGCGCTCGCCAATCCGGCGCTGATGGCGCGGATGGAGCTCTTGCCGGCGGAGAAGATGCTGGCGAGCATCGACCCCGGCTATTCGCATTTTTCCGTCGCCGCCGCCATGGACAGCCACGTTAACGGCGGGCACGTTTGGGTGGTGGGCTACAACGCGGACGCCCCAAGCGGCATCGCTTACGGGGAGGCTCTTGCCGACGCTTTCTATGACAGCCCGCCGGTGAAGGAATTCCGCAAGAAATACACCCTCCAGAAAATTGGCGGCATGAAGCATTTGCTACAGTCGCTCCTCAAAGCATGGAAGAGTTTCGGCGGCAAGCACAAGCCCCGCATCGCCATGCTGGAGTTCCGGCAGCAGTTTCAGACCACGGATTCGGGCGAGCTCGTTCTGATCAGGGAATTCTTCCAGCGCGAGGGGTACGAGGCGCTGATCGCCATTCCCGACCAGCTTGAATACAAAGGCGGCGTACTGCGCCAGGGCGATTTCCGCATCGACTTGCTTTACCGGCGCGTCTTGGTTGAGGAGTTCCTGATCCGGTTCGACCTGAGCCATCCGCTAGTCCGCGCTTATCAGGACCGGGCGGTGTGCGTCGTCAATAGTTTCCGCGCCGAACTGGCGCAGAAGAAGGCGATCTTCGACCTGCTGACCGATGAGACGGTCACTTCCGGCTTTCCGGCGGCGGAGCGCAAGGCTCTGCGCGAATTCATCCCCTGGACGCGGGTGGTCTCACAGCGCAAGACGACTTACGGCGATACGGTCGTGGACCTGCCGGAATTCATTCTCAAGAACCGTGAGAAACTGGTCCTCAAGCCCAACAACTCCGCCGGGGACCTGCATTCTTATAACGGATGGGAAATGGAGGCGAACGCCTGGGAGAGAGCGCTGCGCAGCGCTTTGCACACCCCATATGTCGTTCAGGAACGCGCCCCGGCGGTCATCGAACCGTTCCCGGTTTACTTTTACGGTTCGGTGGAGATGCGCCCCATGCGGATCGATGTCCACCCCCACACCTATCTCGGCAAGGTGCAGGGTTGTTCGGCTTGGCTTACCGCCGATACTCCTTCCGGCTTCACCACGGTGTCCGGTCCGGCGCCGGCGTTCATTGTCGAGCCGAAGTAAGCAGCCGGGCGGTGACTTGGGCGCGCAAATTGGCGACGCCCGCCGTATAGCGGCTGTCCGCCACAGCGAAGGCGACGGCGTCTTCCATCCAGTCGTGCCACACTCCGTCAGGATCGTGCGAAGCGGCGGTGAGGGTGTACTCGCGCGGGCACAGGTCGCAGCGGAAGCGGAAGTCGACTTCGATTTCGTCGCCGGCGTCGCGGGGGCCGAGTTTCAGACCCTCGAGCTCGGTGTTGGTTCCATATACCTCCAAGCCCACCCGGGTGCGGATCATGATGCCCACCACCGGATCCTCTACCGGGGCATGAAACCGCACGCGCACTCGAACGACGCCGGTTTCGCCGCTTCTCCACACCGACACGGGGGCGCCTTCGCTATCCAGCGTTTCGATCCGGATCAGTTCCGCGCGCCCGTCTCCGCGGCGCAGCGACGGCTGTAACCGGGGCGGCGCCCCGGCGCCGAGTTCGCGGATCCGCCTCGCTGCGTCGCGCGCATAGGCTTCCGCCGCCGCCGCGGGGTCGGCTCTAAGCGCAAGCCGCCCTTCGGAGATCCACCATGCTTCGTCGCACAACTCAGTGATGATCCCGGGATGATGCGAGGCGATCAGCACGGTAGCTCCCCGGCGGCGCTGCTCCTCCAACCGCCGGCTGAGCAAAAACCGCTCCACCGGTTCGGCGGCATCCAAAGCGTACTCGACCGCCACGACGGCGGCGTCCTCAGGGACGGCGGAACCGGGCGAAGCCACTAAGCACCGCTTGCCCGGCGCCTCAACGGCGCCGGATTCAGGCTCCTCGAGACCCGCCGACAGATGGAGCAGGCGGAGGACGCCTTGGGCGGGATGCCCGAGCAGCCCGATCGCCGCGCCGCCGGGCGCCGAGGCGCTAAACTGTTGGAGCGGCGGCGAAGCCGCTTCGCGGAACACAAGAGCCATGGTAGATAGCATAGCGGTTTCGCTCCTGCTGCTAACCGGCGCCGCTCCGGGAAAGATTCCTTTGAACGGGGCCTACCGGCTGCCCGGCGGTGTTATCGAAATATCCCGCCCCCTTGTGATCCCGCCGGGCGCGTCGGAGTTGATCGTGGAGGGCGCGCCGGGAGGCTCCACTCTGCGAGCGGCGCCGGGCTTTGACGGGCGGGCGCTGATGGTGGCGGCGGGCGTCCGCGGGTTGGTTATCCGCAATCTGAAGTTCGACGGCAACCGCGCCGCCATCGCCCGCCCGCTGGCCATGCCACCCCACGACGTTTCCTTCGCCCGCTATACGCCCGCCAACGCTATCCTGGTCGAGGACTCATCCCGTGTATCCATCGAGAACGTCCACTTTCGCGAAGTGGCGGGTTTCGCCGTCTTGGCCTCCCGCTGCCAAGGCGTGCGCATCAACAGCGTGGCGGTGGAGTCGAGCGGCGGGCGGAACGAGCGCGGCAGGAACAACACCACCGGCGGCATTTTGATCGAGGAGGGCACGACGGATTTTGAAGTGCTGAACTCGACATTCCGCGGCGTCCTGGGCAACGCCATTTGGACTCATTCCAATTACCATTCGCCCCGGAACGAGCGCGGGCGGATTGCCGGGAACCGCTTCGACACGATCGCGCGGGACGCCATCCAAATCGGGCATGCCACTCAAGTCCGGGTGGAAGACAATACGGGCGAGAGGATCGGGTGGCCGGTGGAGGCGGTGGATGTGGAAGGGGGAGGCACCCCGGTGGCGATTGATACCGCCGGCAACGTCGACCGTTCGGTTTACACCCGCAACCGCTTTCAGGAAATCAACGGCAAGTGCATCGACCTCGACGGGTTCCACAACGGGGAAGTCAGCCGCAATGTGTGCGTCAACCGGGGGAAAGCGGAGGATTATCCTTTTGGGCATTTCGCCATTGTTTTCAACAACACGAACCCGGATATGCAATCCGAGCGCATTCTGGTGGCCGAAAACGAAATCGACGGGACGAAGTTCGGCGGCATATTTCTGATCGGCTCGCGGCACAAGGTGGTCCGCAACCGTTTGCGGAGGCTGAACTTAGCAGGCTGCACGGAGAACGCCGCCCGGTTTGGATGCTATTATTTTGAAGGCGAGCCGGACCTGATGCGCAGCGGGATTTATATCGGGAGGCGGGCTGAGCGTCCCGCCCCCGCAGTGGATAATCGCATAGAGGGAAACGAGATATCCGGGCACAAGATGAGCAGCCGCTGCATCGGGGCTGCGCCGGGCGTGTCGCTCAAGGCTAACCGGATCGCCAACAACCGCTGCACGGACGGGAAATGATTGATCCAGAAGTCTGCGCCCGGATGCGGGCGGATTGGAACGCCCGGGCGGGCGAGGATGCCAACTACTATGTAGCTTTCGGGCGCCGGGGGCAACCCGAGGAGGAGTTTTTCGAAACCGCGCAGGAGATGGCGGCGGCTCTCGCCCGGGAACTGCGGCGCTTGCCTGCGGCGCCCAGCCCCCGTGTGCGCCGGGCTCTTGAAATCGGCTGCGGACCCGGGCGGCTCATGAAACCTTTGAGCCGCCATTTCGGCGAAATCCATGGCGTGGACGTCTCGGACGAGATGATCCGGCTAGCCAAAGAGAGGCTGCGAGGCATCCCCCACGCCCATGTCCATGTCACCTCGGGCGCCGATTTGGCGCCCTTCGCCGACGAGTCCTTCGATTTCGTTTATTCCTACGCGGTGTTCCAGCACATTCCGAGCGCGGAGGTGGTATTCCAGTATCTGCGGGAGGCTCGCCGGGTGTTGAAGATTGGGGGCGTCTTGCGTTGCCAAATCAACGGCTTGCCGGAAACCGCGGCGCGCTATGACACATGGTGCGGTGTACGCATCCCCGCCGCGGCGGTGGCTGGCTTCGCGCGCGAAAACGACTTCCAACTGCTGGCGCTCGAAGGCGCGTCCACGCAGTACATGTGGGCGACGATGCGGAAACATCCCGAGGGTTGGAGCGCACGCGTCTCGCAGACCCTTTGGACGCCCGGGATGCGTATCCGCAGGATTACGAACTCCCATAGTTCGGAGCCGGTTGCCCCTCCACGCGGGCGTTTCGCCGCAATTTCGCTGTGGGTGGAGAATCTCCCGGCAGAGGCGGACATCAACCACATGGAGATTCGGATAGGCGGGCGTCCCGCCCCTTGCACCTACATCGGGCCGGCGGAACCGGACGGGTTGCAACAGGTGAACGCGCTCATTCCGGAGGGGATTGGTACGGGCTTGCAGCCGGTGGAACTCGGTCCCGCAGCAGCGTCACCCTGGGCAAGCACGGTAATACGGATCATTCCGCCGCCCCCGCCTGCTCCACGGGTGGTCTGGGTAAGAGATGGCGTCGATCTGTTGTCGGAATTCCGGATAACGAGCGGTTCGATTAAGGTCGCCGTGGAAGAGGTGTTTGAAATTGGGTCATTGCGAGCGACGGTGGACGGGCTTCCGGTGCGGGAGTGGGACTTTTTTTGCACCGACCCGCGCGTTCCGTGCCACGAAGTAAATTTCCGCTTGCCCGAAAGCGTTACATCCGGCGCGCATGTTTTACATTTGTGGTTGGGAAGACGGGAGATCGCCTCTACAACGATCGAAGTAGCTCCTGCCTAAGCTGCGGGCATGGAGCGTTGGCGGCGGTTTTTTAAGCCGGACAGCGCCAACCCGTAGCGTCCGCGGACGCCGGTTTTCTCGAAAATGTGCTTGAGGTGGATCTTGACGGTGCCGGGCTGGATGCAGAGTTCGCGGGCTATCTCTTTGTTTTTCAATCCCTGTTCGACTAGCTCCATGACTTGGATTTCCCGGGGCGTCAGTTCGGCATGGGGAAACCGGTCGCTGCGGTACGCCTCGCGGAAGACGGCGTCTTCCATCCAGTTCGACCCTTCGGCAACGGCGCGGATGCAGTTCAGCAGGGTGGGAATATCAGCGCTTTTGCGGATGATGCCACGGGCGCCGGATTGGAGGTAGCGCAAAGCCTCCGGCTCGGTGATCGAGATGCCCCAGATGACCAGACCCACCTGCCGCAAGGCGTCCCGCGCGTCGTGCATCCAGTCCAGAATGGACTGAATTCCGAAGGCCTTATCGATGATTAGGACGTCCGGGCGCCCCAAGTGCAGCAAGCGGTTGACCCGGTCGAGGGATGTGGCGTCATCGCTCAAGGAAAGATCGGGCGTGCGAGCCAAAACCGCGCGCAAGCCCTCCACGGTAATCGCCTGCGTGTCACAAAGCGCCACTTTCCGCCGGGTATGCTCAATCGTTTCAACCATATCGGAAACCTTGCGGCGCCCCCGGACGGAGCCTTTCCGGCCGTGCGCCGCCGTCCTCTCTCATCGGACAGAGGCTTCAAGCTTTTAGTTCATTGACGTTCCAATCCTCTCAACTTTTCCCGCCCCGCTACCGATGTAGGTAAGTGGACCGGTTCACCGAACGCAACTACGGAAGGTCATGTCGGAATCCAAGCTGAACAAGCCTGCGCCAAATTGGAAGACGCTGCTCATCTGCCCTGACAGCAAGATGTCTACCCACATCTTGTCTCTGATTTCTCAACAAGTTGCGTTAGGTCCCATCTTCGAGCTTCCCACCTATCCGTATCGCACGGTTCTCACCGAAACTCTCGCCGGCAGGACGCCCCACATGTGTTTCGTGGACGCCACTTCGGATCCCGAACGGGCGCTCGCCACCATCCGGAACTTGACGGAGCTTCATCAGGGCATCCAAATCGTTGTCCTGTTGAGCGCCAATGAACCCGATCTGATCCTGCGTTGTCTCAGGCAAGGCGCCATGGAGTTTCTGGTGGAGCCTTTCACCCCGGAGCAGCTCCGCCAGGCGCTCGAAAAACTCATGCGGCTGCGCCCGAACAGCGGCGGAGCGCGGCAGGGAATGGGGAAAGTGATTTGCGTGGCGCCGGCCAAGGGCGCTTGCGGCGCGAGCACGGTGGCGGCGCACCTGGCCATGCAGTTTCGTCGCATGGGTCAAAAGAAGCTCTTGCTTGCCGACTTGGACCCGCTCACGGGAACCTTAGCGTTCATTCTGAAGCTCAAATCGCCGTATAGTTTTCTAGACGCCATTCACCGGGCATCCACGCTCGACGAAAGCGTGTGGAAGGCGCTGGTGGTCAATGTCGGGGGGGTGGATGTCCTGCTGTCGCCGGAAAACCCTGCGGACGGGATTCAGGAGGTGCAAGACCCCTCCGCCATCATCGAAGTCTCGCGCGCGCTTTATGATTACGTTGTGCTCGACAGCGCGGGGGTTTATGGCGAATGGAATCTGGCGCTGATGCAACTTTGCGACGAAATCCTGATGGTGACCACCAACGAACTTCCCGCGCTGCAAGCGGCGCAGCGCGGCTTGTCGTACCTCGAGCACCATCAGGCGCCCCGCGCCAAGGTGAAGCTGATTGTGAACCGCTACGCCAAGGACGTGGGGCTCAGCAAGGAGTTAATCGAGACGGCGCTGCATATGGAAGTATTTCAGTCGCTGCCTTCCGACTACGAGGCGATTCAGAAGGCGGTGATCGAAGGCAAACCGGCGCCGGCCAACAGCGCTTTCGGCAAAGCGGTGGCGGCGCTGGCGGAACAGTTGCTTCCGGAGGCATCGCCGCCGTCCGAACCGGCGAAGAAGAATGCCGGTTTGCTCAGCGTGTTCAACTCCCTCTTCGCCCGGCGCCCCACTACTTGACGTTAATGAAGCCGCGGCAATTCGGCGCCCCGCAGCGGCACGGCACCCGCTCCTCATCGGCCCCGAAATGGTAATCCACGGTGAGTTCCTCTCCCGGCTGGATCTCACGGCGGCTCATGTATAGGATGTGGCCTTTGAAATTCCAGGCGTACAGGTTGGGATCGCAACTGTGGTTGATGAATTCCGCCCCGGAGCCGCCGGCGGAGCCGTCGATATTCCAGTAGGCGTCGAGGGTGAAAATGTAATGCAACCCGTCGCGGGACTCGGCCCGGCGTTTCGTCTCGCGCCGGCTGATGCGCTCCCCGGTGTACTCGATCACTTTGCGGCGCGGCGGGATGCGTTCAGCGGCAAACACACCCCACCTGTGTATGCGGGACCGCTTCACTACCAGCCGGAAGCAGGCGTAGCGCGGGTCAATTGTGGGTTTCTGCGTCGCGGGCTGTTCAACGTCCCCAACCCGCTTCAAAGAAGGCTGCCGTCTCGGAATTTCTCTAGAACTCCTCTTCCTTGGACGCCTTTCCCTTGCTCTTCCGGCGGATGATGATGATCACCACGCAGAGCACCGCCAGAATCCCGCAAACGATTTGAACCGTAGTCTGATCCATTCGATTCCTCTCCAGGAACGATCCCAAATCCCCGCTACAAAAACCCTAATTGCCCATTTTGCTGCGAATCACAGCCACCAATTCCCGGACGGCGTCCGCGCTCTTTTGCAGGGCGGCCTGCTCTTCCGGGGTAAGCTTCAGCTCATAGATCTTTTCGACGCCCGCGGCGCCAAGCTTTACAGGCACGCCGACGAAAAGCCCCTCAATCCCATACTCGCCGTCAAGGTAGGCTGCGCAGGGGAGCACCTTCTTCTGATCCTTCAAGATCGACTCAACCATCTCCACCGCCGCAGCCGACGGGGCGTAGTAGGCGCTGCCCGTCTTCAGATATTTCACGATCTCGGCGCCGCCATCCCGCGTCCTCTGCACGAGCTTGTTAATGGTCTCCTGATCGAGCAGTTCCGTGAGCGGAATGCCGGAGACGCTCGTCAGCCGGACGAGCGGCACCATGGTGTCCCCATGTCCGCCGAGCACCATCGCCGTCACATTCTGCATGGAGACGTCCAGCGCCTCAGCGATGAAAGCGCGGAAACGCGCCGTGTCCAAAATGCCCGCCATGCCGACCACGCGCTCGCGCGGGAAGCCGGAGACCTTGTATGCCGTCCAGCACATGGCGTCCAGAGGGTTGGTGACCAGAACCAGGATGGAGTTGGGCGAGTGTTTGACTGCCTGCTCAGTGGCGGACTTCACGATCTCGTAGTTCGCCATCAGGAGATCGTCGCGGCTCATGCCCGGCTTGCGGGGGAAACCCGCGGTGATCACCACCACGTCGGAGCCGGCGGTCGGCTCGTAATCATTCGCCCCGGTGATCCGCACGTCGTAACCTTGAATCGGGCCCGACTGCAACAGGTCCAGCCCCTTACCCTGCGGAACACCCTCCACGACGTCTACCAAAACCACATCGGCCAGCTCTTTTTCGGCGATGCGCAGCGCGCAATTGGCGCCTACGTTTCCGGCGCCCACCACAGTCACTTTCTTTCGCATGAGTATCCTTTCTTGACCGCTGCCAGTACCAAATTATAGCGGATTCCCCCGGCGGTAAGGCGTTTGGAACGAACCGTTCAAAAAGAATACTGCCACTGAATATAGGGGTAGGTGAAGGCGGCGCCGCGGGTGGAGTCTTTCAGAAATCGGCCGGGGCGCAAGTGGCCCGCGCCGGCGCCTAGTTGCAGCTTTTCATTCAGGCGCCAGATCAGCCAGCAGTCGAACTCTTGACCGATGTGGCTGCTTGAAGCCCGGGGATTGCGGACCACAGGCGCGCCGCCGTCGTTGTAAAGCGCGTCTTCACGGGACGCCAGCCAGAACGAATGGTAGTCCGTGCGCAAGCGCGCCGTCTTACTGAGCCGCCATTCCGCCCCTGTCATCACGTTGTGGACGTTTCTCCAACCCACAAGGTCGGCCGTCCCGAAGTAAAAGTGGTTCGTGGGGTACAGTTGGTCGAACGTGCCTCGTTTTCCGTCCCCGGCTTGCCGGTCCCCGGAGGCGTAGTTGTATTCAAAGATCAGGCGGGGCGCACGGGCGCCCGCACCCGCCGTGTAGCCCGCTTGCCAGTGGCCGGCCCAAGCGCGTATGTCGTCGCGCCCTTGATGCCCGGCTTGGATAGCGCTTTCGATGTTGTAATCCCACCGGGGCGGCAACTTGCCGACCCACCTGATTCCCGCGGTGTAGACGCGCAGGTTGCCCCAATCTCCGCTTTCGTCGCGCACCCGGCTGTTGGTCTTAAGGAACCAATAGGGCTGCACCGTGGCTCGCTTCACCCACCGGTCGCTCGACAGATAGACGCCATGGATCTTATTGTTGAAATGCGGCCGGTCAAAGCGGCCATTGACGGGTGTTACGACCGCGCCGGAAAAGGCGTCCACGCGCATGCCGGATGCACGCGCTGCGATCCGCACAGCGTCGAAGGAGCGCCCGACATTCCCCCAAACCCCGGTTCCTATGAGCCGGTCCTCGCCGAAAGCGAGTTCCTGCCGGCCAATCCGCACCTCCCACGCGTCTGAGTC
>FWPV01006008.1_pt1 | contig 23694 bp, 22 predicted proteins | sample 2228371 | NCBI WGS metagenome assembly FWPV01 (sample SAMEA103939776, study PRJEB20133) | metagenome | reverse complement strand
TCGCTGCCGCAGGGCCGGGGTTGCGGACGATGTAGCGCAGCAGCGCCGCAGGCAGGCCGCTTGAGTCCGCATCCAGCGGGAAGATGGGCGTGAATGCCTCGAGCGATAGCCGCACGGGCAGCCGGCGGTCCTCGAAATCGATCCGCGCCATTGGATAGGACGACGTAAACACGGCCGAAGCGAGCCGCGGCATGCCGGGGACGTTGTTCGAGCCGAGCCCCGTCGCGCCTTCAAACGGCGGGAGGATGCGCGCCTCGGCGATCCGCGCCACGGGCCGCCGGCCGGGCGTTTCCGCGCGGATCGAAGCGAACGCAAAGGCGGGCTGATTGCCTTTGTCAGGACGGTTGAAGATCTCCCAGTCGCGCAGCTGCCCGCGGCCGCCGAGCGAGATCGAGCCCGCCGCCACGCCGCCCAGAGGCATGGCGATGGTGGCCAGCGCAGGTCCGCGGAACACGCGCGGCCATTCGATGGAAAGCCGCGGCGCCTGCGGCTGCGCCTGCACGGCGCCCGCAGCGGGCAGGGCGGCGGTGGTCTTGAGAAACGTGCGCCGGTCGGTAGGCATGCCTCGGAATCTACCACTGAAGCCACCTCTTGACAAAGGGCGAAGAAACAGCGAAACTGAGGCATGAGCACCGCACTGGCCCGGAAAGCGCAGCGCGCGCCAGTTTTGCTCGGGAAACGGCAAGCCGAGTACCGCCTGCTGCCTGCGGAGCGCATGCTGAACCGCTGCGAGGCGGGCTCGCTGATGCCGTTCCACTGGACGGTCAATCCCTACCGCGGCTGCGAGCTGGGCTGCCACTACTGCTACGCCCGCTACACGCACGAATATCTGGAGCTGGACGGGCGGGCGTTCGAGCGGCTCATTTTCGTCAAACAATTCCGCAAGGATCTGTTTGAGCGCGAGCTGCGCGCCGTCCGCGGCGGCGAGTGGATCGCGATCGGCACGGCGACCGATCCGTACCAGCCGGCGGAGCGGCGGTTCGGCGTCACGCGGGCGGTGCTGGAGGTGCTGGCGCGGCAGGCGGGGCTGCGCGTGGCGGTGACGACGAAGTCCGATCTGGCGGCGCGGGACGCTGCGCTGCTCGCACGGCTGGCGGAGCGCAACGAACTGCGCGTGAACTTCACGATGACGACGCTGGACGCCAGCCTGGCGCGGCGGCTGGAGCCGGGGGCGCCGCGTCCGGATCTGCGGCTGCGCGCGCTGCGGACGCTGGCTGCGGCGGGGATCGAAACGGCGGTGTTCGCCAGCCCGGTGATGCCGGGCATCAACGACGGACCGGGGGAACTGGAGGATCTGGCGCGGGCGGCGCGCGAGGCGGGGGCGAAACATTTCGGGGCGCAAATGCTTTTCCTGCGCGAACCGGCGCGGAGCGTTTTTTTCGAGGCGCTGCGGCGGGAGTTTCCGCGCCTGGCGGAGCGCTACAGCCGCCTGTATGCCCGCGGCTCGCGCGTGGACGCCGGGCTCCGGGAGGCGCTGGAGCTGCGGGTGGCGCGCATCCGGCAGGACATGGATTTTCCCGGCCGCGGACCCGGCAGGGAAGCCGCGTGGGGGCAGCTGGGGCTCTTCGAGAGGGCCGGGTCAGATGCCGGAGGGGGCCAGACGACTCTGATCCGCCTGCGGGCGGCGGTGGAGCAGGCAGTTGCGAAGGCCAGGATGTGAGCGGGCCGCCGCGCGCGCCCGAACCGCGCATGGCACGGGTGCGGCTGCGGCGGCTGGGCAGGCCGCTGCCATCCATGAGACCGGTTCCGATTCCACCGGGGCGGCAGCGGCGGGTTGCGAGCGGGGCGCCGGTCTGCTGCAGCGGCGCCGGCTGTGTCAGACTGCTTCTCATGCGGTTCGCTTTCGTGCTTCTGGGCCTTCCGTTCCTTCCGCTCTCCGCCTGGCAGGAGACCGATCCAACGGCGCGGCAGGTGGCGCCGCCGCCTGCCTACGAGCAGGCGCGGCCGCTGATCGTCTCCAAGCACGGCATCGTGGCTGCATCGCACTACCTCGCGTCGCAGGCAGCGGCGAAAATTCTCGAGCAGGGCGGCAACGCCGTGGATGCGGCCATCGCGGCCAATGCGATGACCGGACTCGTGCAGCCGTTCGTGAACGGCGTGGGCGGCGATCTGTTCGCCATCGTCTACGAGGCGAAGACTGGCAGGGTCTACGGACTGAATTCGAGCGGCTGGGCGCCGGCTGCGCTGACGCTCGACTGGGTGCGCAGCCAGAAAGTTAAGATCAACGAGCGCACGAAGAAATTCGAGGATCTGAGCGTGCACACGGTGACCGTGCCCGGCTGCGTGGCCGGATGGCACGCGCTGCGGGAGCGGTTCGGCACGAAAACATTTTCCGAGATTCTTGCTCCGGCCATCCATTTCGCCGAGAACGGCTTCGCACTGTCGGGGGTGAGCGCGCGGTCGCTGGTGCAGCGGCGGTACCTGCAGCAGCCGGGGTTCAGGGAGACCTATCTGGCGGCGGGCGAACGGCCGCAGCCGGGCGACCTGTTCCGCAACCCGGCTCTGGCGGCCACGCTGCGCCGCATCGCCGCGCAGGGGCGCCTCTTTCCCTACAAGGGCGAGCTGGCCGAGCGCATGGTGCGTTTTCTCCGCGAGCAGGGCGGCGCGCACACGCTCGAAGATTTCGCCGAATTCGTGCCGGAGTGGGTGGAGCCGATCTCGACCGAATACCGCGGCTGGACCGTGTACGAGCTGCCGCCCAACGGGCAGGGCGTGGCGGCGCTGGCGATGCTGAACATCATGGAGCGCTTCCCGCTGGCCGATTACGGGCAGAACTCGGCCGCCGCGCTGCATGTGATGATCGAAGCCAAGAAGCTCGCCTACGCCGACATGGAGCGCTATGTGGGCGATCCGCGGTTCACGCCGGTTCCGGTGAAGCAGATGTTGTCCAAAGAGCTGGCCGCGGAACGGGCGAAGCTCATCGACATGCGCAAAGCCTCCTGCCGCGTGCTGCCGAGCGAGCTGAAGGAATCGCTCGCGGCCAAGGGCAGCGACACGATCTACCTTTCCGTCGTCGACCGGGACGGAAACATCGTGAGCCTGATCCAGTCCAACTACGGCGGCTATGGAACCGGACTGGTGGCGCCCGGCGCCGGGTTCACGTTCCACAACCGCGGCGCAAGCTTCGACATCGAGCCAGGCAAGCCGAATTCGCTCGCCGGACGCAAACGCCCGCTGCACACGATCATTCCCGCCCTGATGAAGAAGGAGGACACGGTGATCGGCTTCGGCATCATGGGCGGTTGGAACCAGAGCCAGGCGCATGCGCAGTTTGTTTCCAACATTGTTGATTTCGGCATGAACGTGCAGCAGGCGCTCGAGGCTCCGCGCTTCACGAAGACGACATTCGACGGCTGCGACGTGCAGATTGAAAGCCGGATTCCTGAAAACATCCGGACCGAGCTGCAACGGCGCGGACACGTCGTGCAGCCCACGGCGCCCTATTCAAGCGTGTTCGGTTTCGGCAGCGCGGTGGTGTTCGACAGCAGGCGGAAAGTGCAGATGGCAGGCACGGATCCCAGAGTGGACGGCGCCGCCGTGCTGGAAATGCCGCCCGTACAACCGACGAAATAATCCTGCGGCGGGGGAACAGCCCTGAAGAGGGAGGCGGAGTGGCTGGGGGGCGGAGGAGAGTCCCCCCAGCCGGGGCAGAGCCGCTGGCGGATTGCCCGGAACTACCAGGAGTCCGGGTCCGGGCGGATACCCTGTTTCCCACATTTTAACCGAATCATGCTCGACTCGTGAAGGTACTTGCCCAACAAAAAATCCGTCATCCAATGGCAGCCCTGGCTGACGATTTGCCCTTTTGCATTCATCGTGTTGGGAGTGCAGATCCCTCCTGCGTCCGCAGAGGGAGGCGGGCGGCTGCCCTGTCGCGGGCAGCAGAAGCGGGACTGAGAAAGGGACTGAAATGACAGAAGGAGAGCTGATCGTGCCCGCCTCCCTACAAAAAGTCATAAGTCTCAGTGGATCAAAGATTTTTTGTTTCCAATTTGTGTAACTAATCCTGTAGTACTGTTGGCAGGCCGCTTCGGGTGTGAGATACTGAAAATGAAACGAGGGCCATGACACTGCTGAGCGAGGCGATCGCCCGCTATCACCGGATTCTGGAAGAGCTGAACGCCGCCGGGTCGCCGTGGAAAGAGGAAGTCCGCGAGCAGATGCGACAGCGCGGTCTTGAGGGCAGCGGCAGCGGCGTCTCGCCGGTGCTGCGGCCCCATTTCCTGACGCGCCGGCAGTATGAAAGCCTGGCCGCGAACGCGGAGGCGCTGGCGCGGGCGATTCAGCGCGTCAACCAGCTTGCCCTGTCCGACCCGGGCGTGATGTCGAGGCTGGCTCTTCTGCCCGGAGAGCGGATGCTGGTCTCGATCGATCCGGGATACTCGACCCCCGCAGTGGCGTCCGTCCTGGAAGCGGTGGTGTCGAACGGACATCTTCATCTGTCGTCGCCGCGCGCCGATCTGCCCCGCGGCGCCGTGGCGAGCGACGTGCTGGCCGATGTGTTTCTGGAATCGGCCCCGATGAAGCTGTTCCGGAAGCGGTACAAAGTTTCCCGGCCGCCGGGCGCCAAGCCTCTCGTGACGAGCCTGCTGAAGGCGTGGAAGGAATTTGGAGGCACGGGCAAGCCGTCGGTGGCCATTCTGGACTTTCCGGGGCCCCTGGGGGCGGGCGAGTCGCGCGAGGATGCGTTGCTGGAAGAGTTCCTGCGGGCGCAGGGGCTGGAGGCCAGCCGCGTTATCCCGGATGAACTCGAGTTTTCTGGCGGCGTGCTGAGGCGGGGCGGCCGGCGGATCGATCTGGTGCTGCGCGGGCTGAAAGCGCAGGATCTGCTGATGCGGTACGACCTGTCGCATCCGCTGGTGAAGGCCTGCCAGCAGCGCAAGGTCTGCCTGGTGAACAGCTTCCGGGCCGAGGTTCTGCGCAAGCGGGCTCTGCTGGCGCTGTTGACCGACGAGAGCCTGACCGCCTCGTTCCCCGCCGACGAGCGCAAGGCGATCCGCAGCACGATTCCGGAGACGCGCGTGGTCGTGCAGGGCAAGACCACGTGGCACGGGGAAACGGTGGATCTGGTGGACTTCATTCTGAAGAACCGGACGCGCCTTGTGCTGCGCCCGAATGAAGACACGAGCGAACTGCATGCCACCGACGGCGCCCGCGTCGACGATGCCGCCTGGGAGCGCGCCCTGCGCACGGCGCTGCGCTTCCCTTACGTCGTGCAGGAGCGGGTGGAGTCGCCGGCGGCGCCGTTCCCGCTGGACTATTTCGGGGAGCTGACCTACCGAGACATGATCGCCGATGTTTCGCCGCACTTCTTCCTGGGCAAGGTTCACGGCTTTTCGGCGCGGCTTTCGCCTCCGGGAGGCGGGTTCTCCTCCGCCGCCGGCATGGCGCCTGCCCTGATTCTCGAGTCGAAGTGAGTCGTCCCGCCACGGGCGGGTCCGGATTTTGAAACGGCGATTCTGATTTTCAATATTTCAGCGCGCGCCCCCGGTGGTGGATTTTCCCTTTGCATTCACACGGTTCGGGTGTAGGCTGGGAATAGCAGGCGGTCTTCAAAGATGGCACTCGACTTGCATTCAGACAGCCGGGTAGAGTGTCTTCCCAAGCCGGCCGCCTGTGGAGTGTGAGGTGGAACAGGGACTGAAAAGCCAGTTCCTTGGCGCGTTGCTCGTGGTGCTGACGCTGACGGCGATCATCTGCGCCGGCATCAACTACCAGCAGCAGCGGCGCTACCACCTGCCTGAAGACGGCGCGACGTGGATGGACTCCGCGCAGGGCGGGGGATCGCGCGTGGTGGCGGTTTATGTCCGGCCGGGCGGACCCGCGGACAGGGCGGGAATCCGGCCCGGGGACGTGCTGCTGAGGATCGCGCCGATTGAGAACGCCCCCGCGGTGGAAGTGCGCCAGGCGACCGACGTGGTCCAGCTTCTGTTCCGCACGGGAGTCTGGGGCAAGGCGGGCTACACGCTGGAGCGGGGCGGCGTGGAGATCTCGGCCAAGGTGATCGTGGCCGACGCCAACCGCGACCGCGCTCTCTACGCGCAGTATGCGGTTGGGGCGGCGTACCTGATCATCGGCCTGTTTGTCTTCTTCCGCCGCAACCGCGCGCCCAAGGCGCTGCACTTCTATCTGCTGTGCCTGGCCAGCTTCATTCTCCACAGTTTCCACTACACGGGCAAGCTGAACGCCTTTGACACGGCCGTTTACGCCGCCAATGTTGTCGCCGGGCTGCTGGCGCCGGCCCTGTTCCTGCATTTCTGCCTCACCTTTCCGGAAGGCCGCCGGGCGTTCCCGCTGCGCCACGTCGTGTCGATCTATCTGCCTGCCGTCTCGCTGATCGTGCTGCAGCTGGGCTTCGCCGCCGGCGTGGTGCGCAGCGCCGTGCCTCTGGTGGAGCTGTCCTGGCTGCTGGACCGCATCTGGCTGGGGCTGTACTCGGCCTGCTACCTGGCCGGAGCGGCGCTGTTGCACTGGAACTTCCGCCGGGCGGAGGATCCGATTCAGCGGCAGCAGCTGAAATGGCTGCGCAACGGCGCGCTGGCGGGCATGGTTCCGTTCACGCTGTTCTACGCCGCGCCCTTCGCTGCCGGGCTCGTGCCGACGGAGACGATGCGGCTGAGCGTGCTGTTCCTGGCCTTCCTGCCCCTGGCGTGGGCGTACGCCATCCTGCGCTACCGCCTGATGGACGTCGACATCATCTTCCAGCAGGGTTATGTGTACCTGCTGGCGACGCTGGCGGTGCTGGGTATCGTTTCGCTGCTCGTCTACGCGCTGGGGCGGCGCGAGGAGCTCAGCCCCACGGCGGTGATGCTGCTGGTGCTGATCGCGGCGCTGGTGTTCGAGCCGCTGCGGCACTGGATTCAGGAGCAGCTCGACCGCCATGTCTTTTACAAGGACCGTTTCGATCACCGCCGCACGCTGCTGAGCTTCGCCCGCGAGCTGACCTCCGAAATGGATCTCGACCGGACGCTGCGCAGCGTGGGCGAGAGGCTGCTGTCGACGCTGTCGGTGGACCATGTGGCGTTCTTTCTGTCGAAGGAAGACGGCGGTTTCCGCCTGCACTCGGCCCTGGACCGCGACGGCGCGCTGCTGCACCTGCAGAAGGAGCCGCTCGATCTGTCCTTCCTGCCCGAATCGCCGCAGGAGCCCTACCTGTTTTTTGAACGCACGCAGCATGCGCTCGACATCGTTTCGCGCCGGCTGCCTCCGCCGGTGCGCGAGACGCTGGCGCTGCTGGATCTCACCTACTACCTTCCCTGCCGTTTCCGCGGGCGCACGCTGGCGTGGCTGGGCGTCAGCCGCACGACCAAGGGCGACTTCCTCACGTCGGAGGACATCGACCTGCTGATCTCGCTGTCCGGCTACATCGCCATGGCGGTCGAAAACGCGCGGCTGTACCGCTCGCTGGCGGACAAAGTGGAGCAGTACGAGCGGCTGAAAGAGTTCAGCGAGAACATCGTCGAGTCGATCAACGTCGGCATCCTCGCCGCCGATCTCGAAGACCGCGTGGAAAGCTGGAATTCGCAGCTGGAACGGCTGACCGGAGTGCCTCGCTCGGCTGCGCTCGGGCGCCGTCTCGGCGAGCTGTTCCCGCCCGAGCTGGCCGTGCATTTCGACGCCCTGCGCGCGGAGACCGAGGTGCATCAGCTGTACAAGATCGCGCTGCGGCGCTCGTCGCTGCAGAGGTCCGGTTCCGGAGGCAACGGCGATGGCGGCGGGCAGGCGGAGCCGCGCGACGCCATTGTGAACCTGGCCATCGCCCCGCTGGTGACCAGGGACGGCCAGAGGATCGGACGGCTGATCATCTTCGACGACGTCACGGAGCGCGAAGAACTGGAGCGGCGGCTCATTCAGGCCGACAAGCTGAGCTCGATCGGCCTGCTGGCGGCGGGCGTCGCGCATGAAGTGAACACGCCGCTGGCCGTCATCTCGACCTACGCGCAGATGCTGGCCAAGCAGCTGATGGGAGACGAGCAGAAGACGCGCCTGCTGGACAAGATTGCGCGGCAGACGTTCCGCGCCTCCGAGATCGTCAACTCGCTGCTGAATTTCTCGCGCACTTCCGGCACCGAGTTCGAGCCGCTGGACCTGAACCGCGTGATCCGCGACACGGTCTCCCTGCTCGAGCATCAGCTGGAAAAGAACGGCATCGAAGTCGTCTACGAGCTGGCGCCGGACGCGCCGCCGATCCGCGGCAACACGGGCAAGCTGCAGCAGGTGTTCCTGAACCTGCTGCTGAACGCCCGCGACGCGATGGCGGACCTGCCTCCGGGAGCGCCGCGGCGCCTGGTGCTGCGCACGGCCTCCGACGGCGCGACGGTGCGCGTGGAGGTGCGCGACACGGGGCCCGGCATTCCGCCCGAGCACCTTCCGCGGATCTTCGATCCGTTTTTCACGACCAAGGGGGCGCGGAAGGGCACGGGTCTCGGCCTGAGCGTCAGTTATGGCATTGTGGAAGAGCATGGCGGCCTGATCGAAGCCGGGTCGCTGCCTTCCGGCGGCGCGGTGTTCCGGCTCGAATTCCCCGCCGTGAACCGGAAGACTGCGGATGCCTCTGCCTGAACAGGAAATCCTCGCGCCCGGCGCCGCGGCGCCCTCCCCGCGCGGCCGCATTCTGGTCGTCGACGACGAAGCCGACATCCGGGAGTCGCTCCAGATCCTGCTCGAGGGCGAAGGCTACTCGGTGGCTGCGGCCGAAAACGCGGCCGAGGGGCTGCGCCGCTTCGAGTCCGGCGTCTTCGACCTCGTCCTGCTCGACCTCATGATGCCGGACCGCTCCGGCTTCGAGGTTCTGGACGAAATCCGCAAACGCGACCGCGAGACGCCCGTGTTTCTCATCACGGCCTACGGCTCGGTGGAAGTGGCCGTCGAGGCGCTGAAATCAGGCGCCAACGATTACTTCTCCAAGCCCTGGGACAACGAGAAGCTCCTGATCGAAATCGACCGCCAGATCGCGCGGACGCGGCTGGAGCGCGAAAACCGCGAGCTGCGGCGCGCGCTGAAGCAGCGCTATGCGTTCCCGAACATCGTCGGCAAGAGCGAGCGCATGCTGCGCGTGCTCGACCTGGTGGCGCAGGTGGCGCCGTCGAAGAGCAACATTCTGATCACGGGCGAGACGGGCACGGGCAAGGAGCTGATCGCCAAGGCGATTCACGCCAACTCGCCGCGCGCCGACAAGCCGTTCGTGGGCGTCAACTCGGGCTCGCTGCCGCCCGACCTGCTCGAATCCACGCTCTTCGGCCACGTCAAGGGCGCCTTCACCGGCGCGGTGGCCAACCGGCGCGGCTATTTCGAAACCGCGAATCACGGAACGATCTTCTTCGACGAGATCGGAACGCTGACGCCCGACATGCAGGTGAAGCTTCTGCGCGTGATTCAGGAGCGCGAGTTCATGCCTGTCGGCTCGGCCGAGACCATCCGTGTCGACGTGCGCATTCTTGCCGCGACCAACGCGGACCTCGCGCGGCTCGTCGAAGAAGGCCGGTTCCGCCAGGACCTTTACTACCGGCTGAATGTCATCAACATCCACCTGCCGCCGCTGCGCGAGCGCCGCGAAGACATTCCGCTGCTGGTGGATCATTTTTTCCAGGTCTACTGCCGCGAGAACAACAAGTTTCTCGATGCCGAGGGCCGTTCGACGCTCCGGTTCGAGCCCGAAGCGATGCACCTGCTGATGGATTACCACTGGCCGGGCAATGTGCGGGAGCTCGAAAACGCCGTCGAGCGCGCCGTCGTGCTGGCCACCAGCGAGGTGGTGCCGGTGAGCGTGCTGCCCGAGCAGCTGCTGCAATCGACCGGAGTGCGCACGGCCGAACGCGCCGGCGCGCTGCCGCCGGACGCCTCGCTGTTTGAGAAAGTGGCTGATTTCGAAGCGCGCACCATCATCGAGGCGCTGGAAGAGACCAACTACTCGCAGACGGAGGCCGCCGCGCTGCTGCGGATTCCGCTGTCCACTCTGAACCAGAAGATCAAGCGGCTCGGCATCCCGATCCGCAAGCGGTCGTCCTGACCGGAATCGAAGGGAGATCCCCATGCTGACCGTTGTCGCCGAAATCATCGCCAAACCCGGCTGCGAGCAGCGCCTCCGCGAAGAGCTGTTGCGCCTGGTCGAGCCGACCCGCGCCGAGGAGGGCTGCCTCCAGTACGACCTTCACGTATCGACTGACAGCCCCGGTCATTTCCTGTTCTACGAGAACTGGACCTCGCGCGAGGCGCTGGACCGGCACCTGGCCACGCCGCATCTGGAACGGCTGTCCGCGTTGCTGCCGGAGCTGGCCGGGGGCGAGGCGCGCATCTCCACCTTCGAGCGGATCGCCTGATTGGACCCCGCGGCCGATTTCCCTGCAACGCCGGCCCGGCCGGCGCCGTCCAACCGGGCGGCCGGATTGTGCAGCGTGACGGAAAGGACTGCCTCATGAGACCTGGATGGAAGTTCTGGATCGCCGGCGCCGCCGGGTTGCTGCTTTCGGGTGCGGCGTTCGCGCAAAACGCCATCTCCGCCCGCGCCGGCATGATCAATGTCGCCGAAGGCGACGTGTTCTTCTCCGACGGGCGCAGCGGCGCGCCTCAGCGCGTCGAGCCGAAGCCGAATGAGATCCTGTCCATGAAAGAGGGCCAGATTCTCCGCACGGAGGAGGGCCGCGCCGAAGTGCTGCTGACGCCGGGGGCGTTTCTGCGCATGGGCGAGTCCAGCGCCATTCAGCTCCATTCGAACCGGCTGTCCTCGGTGAAGGTCGAGCTGCTGGAAGGGGGCGCGTTGATCGACGTCGTCGAGCTGCTGCCCGACAACTCGGTGATCGTGAGGCTGGGCGAGGCCGAGGCCGAACTGGAGAAGGCCGGGCTGTACCGTTTCGATGCGGCGCCGCCGCGGATCCGGGTCTTCCGCGGACAGGCGGAAGCGAGGGGCCAGGGCTGGACCCAACAGCTCAGGCAGGGCAGGGCGCTGCAGCTCGAGGGCGGACAGTGGGCCGTCAGGCGGTTCGATCCGGAGAAAGAGACCGACTCGCTGTACCGCTGGTCGAAGCGGCGCTCGGGCTACATCGCCATGGCGAATGTATCGGCGGCGCGGCAGGCCGGATCGCTGCTTGGGGCCAGCGCGTTCCGGGGTGGCACGTGGTACTGGAATCCGCTGTTTGGCTTCGCCACCTATGTTCCGTGGAGCGACACGGTCATCAGTCCGTTCGGGTATTCCTACTACACGCCGGGCACGGTGTATCAGGTGTATTTCCCGCCGCGCCCTGCGCCGTCCTTCAGCGGTTTTGAGCCGCGGTCGCCCTCGTTCGCGGGCTCGATTCCGGTCCGCAGCGCGGCGCCTTCCTACACTCCGTCTGCGCCGGTGTCGGCCTCTGCGCCAGCGGGACCCGCAGCGGGTGAAGGCAGCGTCGGCAGCCGGGGGGGAGGCGCGGCCGGGGGCAGCGTCGGCGGCGCTGGCGGCGTCCGGGCCGGCTCCGGCGGGCGGGGCAACTGAGGCGGCAACCATCGTTCTCCGCTCGGATGCGGCCGCGGAATTCATGGCTGGATTTTCGTGAATGACGGTCTCAATTCTCGCACTTTTCCCGCTTCAGAATGCCTCCATTCCGGCCGGACCGGGAGCGCGGCGAAGGATCCATACGAGAGGCTGATCAGCGCCTCCCATTTTGATTCCTTCGCGTTCTGGATGCCGTGAATCCGGGGTCTGCCGCCCGATGCGTGACGCAGATCACGGGAGCCATTTATCAGTTCCGAGCCCCGCGCCTGCCGGTCCCGTGCGGCCGTGACCGCGGAAGCAGATGGTCCGAGCCGCCGCCAGCAGGGGCTCCGCCGGCAGGGCTTTGCCGCGGGTTCTCCGGCCAGCCCGCTCACGCCATCCGTGAACGCGCGCCTGGGCGTCAGAACAGCGTCCGCAGCCGCTCCTCGCGGCTCACGATCTCCTGAATCCGGACGCCGTAATTGCCCTCCACCACGACCACCTCGCCGCGGGCGATGACGCAGTTGTTGACGATCACCTCCACCGGCTCGATGATGCTCCGGTTCAGCTCCACAATGCTGCCGCTGGTCAGCTTGATGGCGTCTTTCAATCGAAGCTGCGTGCGGCCGAACGTCACCCCCACGGGCAGTTCGACCTCCATGAGCAGATCCAGCATGGGACGCCGCCGTTGGGGCGTCTCCTCGGGTTCCGTCTGAGCTCTTTCTGTGGCGGCATCCCCCCTGCCGCTGTCCTGGATGAATTCCGGAGTGGCGGAGACCCACGCCTTGCCCCAGACGTCCTCCCCCGCCGTCACGACAACCTCGGCCCAGTCCCCGCTTTCCTCAGGCGCGGCCCCGGCGTCCGCTTCCTCCCAATTGACTTCGCGGCCCAGGCGCCGGCCCAGCGCGGCGGCCAACTGCCCCAGCGACTGCTGCACGACCTCCAGAAACGCGGATCGGACATCTTCTTCTTCCCCGGCCGGAAGATCGGCGCCGCGCAGCACCGCCTGTCCGGCCGCCTGCCAGAGATCCCGGGCGACGGCGATCCGCAGCACCGCCCCGGGCGCTTCCTGCAGCCGCCGGACCAGATGGAGCGCGCCGCCCGCGGGACGGCTCTCCGGCTCACCGGACACTTCCGCCTGCACGGCATCGCCGGTCATCGAACTCAGCGCGGGGCCGATCTGCCTCGCCCACTCCTGCGCCAGCCAGTCTGCGATCTTCATCGTCTTCCTCCCGGCTCCGTGTCTTCTTAAACTGCTCTCGCCCCGCCTTCCCGGAAGATGGGCCGCAGCCCGGCCTCAGCCTCCGGGCGATTCCCGCTCGTCCGGCCGGTCAGGATCGCGCTCACGGCGCGCTCCCCGGCCGGTCCGTCGGCCAGCGTTTGCGCAGGAAGGCGCGCAGCCGGATAATGGCCTGCGTCTTGAGCTGCGAGACGCGCGACTCGTGCAGCTTGACGATCTTCGCGATCTCACGCAGCGTCAGCTCCTCTTGGTAGTACAGCCCGAGCACCGTTCTTTCGATGTACGGCATCCGGGAGATGGCGGTCTTCAGCAGCCTGTGCAACTCCTTCCGCTCGAGCACCTGCGAGGGCCACTCCGATTCGTCGTCAGCCACGAACCGCAGCAGGTCGCGGTTGCCTTCCTCGCCTGCACCGGAGTCCAGGCTTCCGAGGTGAAGCCCCTGCGACTCCGACAGCCATTCCTGATACTCTTCGAGCGAAACGCCGAGCTCGGCGGCGATTTCCTCCTCCGTCGGCGCCCGTTTCAGCTTCTGTTCGAGAACCGCGACAGCCTGCTCGATCATCCGGCTCCGGCGCCGCTGCTGGCGCGGCGCCCAGTCCAGACCCCGCAGGCTGTCGAGAATGGCGCCGCGGATCTTGTACTCGGCGTAGGTTTTCAGTTTGACGTTCTGGTCAGGCCGGTAGCGGTCGATGGCGGCGATCAGACCGAGGATCCCCGTGGACACCAGATCCTCCAGCTGCACGCTTTCGGGCAGCCGCTCGTGAATCCGGCGCGCAATCAGCCGGACCTGCGGGAGGTGCTCGAGGATCAGGCGCTCCCGTTCTTCGGTGGTCAATGTGGCGCTGCTCTGATAAGGGTTCATGATCCGCTCCTCGAGATTGCCGGGATCCGGCGCGGCTGCAGGCTGCCGGCGGAATGCGGAATGCAGACCGCCCCCCCTTTCTTCCGCCAGACCGGCCGGTCAGCGGCCAACAAGCCGATCGCCAGCCTGCCCGCCTCTTTCCTCCATCCGCGCTTCATGGCTTCCCTCCCGCCGCTTTGCCCGCTGCGGCGCGGCCCGCCTCCGGCAGGCCCAGGGCCGATCTCAGACGTTCGGCTCCGGCCGGTTCCAGATCCTCGGGGATGCCCTGTCCCGTGCTGAAATACGCCACGGGAAGCCCCGATTCCATCGCGGTCGCCGCCCATCCGCCCATGGTTTCCGTCTCGTCCAGGCGCGTGAAAGCCAGCGCCGATGGCTCGAACATCCCCCACCAGGACACGGCCGCCAGCAGATCCCGGGTCCGCCAGCAGGCGGGCAGGACCAGCAGAGTCTGCCGCCCCGGAACCGCCCTCAGAAGGCCGGCCCATTCCCCGGCCCACTCCTTCTCCTTCCTTCCGAAGCCGGGTGTATCGACCAGCACCATGTCCCGCGACGAGTGCTCCGCGACGGCCTGCCGCAGCGCCGCCGGGGTTTCCGCCAGGTTGAAAGGCAGTCCGAGAATCGCCGCCAGAGTGCGCAGCTGCTCGGCGGCCGCGACACGGTGGCAGTCGGTGGACACGATCGCCGCCGGGCGCCGCTTCGCGAGCCCTGCCTGCATGGCGATCTTGACCAGCATCGACGTCTTGCCGGCTCCGGGCGGACCGGCCAGGACCAGGACGGCCGGTTTCGCTGTGAGCAGATCGGGCTGGAATGTGATTCTTGCTGCGAGCTCCCCGGCTACGGCCTCCCGCAAAACTCTCTCGGCATCCTCTCCGTCCGTCCGCCCGGCCGCCTGCAGCCGGTTCCTGGCGGCGCGCAGCAGAGTTCCGATCCAGCTGGCAGGAAAATCCTGCGCGGCCAGCTCGGCCTGGAGGGCCGCGATTCCCGGTTCAGGGTCCAGGCCGGCCACTGCGCTGGCCACCATTTCCAGCGTTTTCTCGAGCCTCGCCATCCGCGCCTGCAGTCCGTCCGCCGGAGCTGCGGCGCAGGCCCCTGCCTGAACGCCGTCCCCTGCAGACTGTCCCGGAGCGGTCTCGGCCGGTCCTTCGCAGACCACGCGGTAAGTCCCGGCGCCGTCCTCCTGTCCGGCTGGTCCCGCTTCCACCAGCAGCGCATCGGGGCCAAGCTCCCGCCGCGCCGCTGCCAGAGCGGCCTCCAGGCTTCGTGCGAAGTAGGCTTTCCGGCGGATCACGTCAGGTGTCGTCCTCCTTCTGAGATAGTGGGACCGGCGCCGTCTCTGTCTCGCCTGAAACGGACGGATTCGTTGCGCGGCCGCGCACGCCCGTCCATCCGGTTGAGGACTCCGCTGCCCTGCCTCATGCCGCCCCTCCCTTCAGCACGCCCAGCGAGACGACCCGCAGCCCCGGCGGAACTTCCCCATGGCTGAGAACCGTCACCTGCGGGAAGTTCGCCTCGAGGATCTGCCGCACGAAATAGCGCGCGCCGCTCGAGGTCAGCAACGTCCAGCTTCCGCCTCCGGCGGGAGAAGCCTGGCTCGCCGCTGCCAGCAGCTCGGAAACCTTCTGGGGATGCAGGTTCACATGAGAGGTGTGTTCGCCGTGCTGCACGGCTTCTTCCACGGCTCTCTCGAGGGCCGTGTCCAGCAGGTACACCGCCAGCTGCCCGCTGCGGTCCAGCAGAGGCCGCACGAGCGACCGGCGCATCGCCTGCCGGACGTATTCGGTGAGCAGCACCGGATTCCGCGTCACCAGCGCCGCCTCGCCCAGCGCCTCCAGAATCGTCGCTCCATCCCGGATCGAGACCCGCTCCCTGAGCAGGTTCTGCAGAACCTTCTGCACGGCTGGAAGCGGCAGGAGCTTCGGCACGAGATCTTCCACCAGCTTCGGCTGCTCCTCGGCCACCCGGTCCAGGAACTTCTTCGCATCCTGGCGGGAAAAGATCTCATGGCAATGGCGGCGGATCAGCTCCGACAGGTGGGTTCCCAGAACACTGACCGGATCGACAACGGTGCAGCCGGCCGCCCGCGCCGCCTCGGCCTGTTCGGAGGGAATCCAGACCGCCTCCAGACCGAACGCCGGCTCCCTTGTCGCCGATCCCGGCACCGGGCAGGAGCCTCCGGCCGGCGGAATGGCCAGCTCGCAGCCGAGCGGCAGCTCGTACCGGCCCACCTCGGCCCCTTTCAGCAGGACGACATACTCGCGCACCTGGAGCGAGAGGTTGTCAGTGACCCGCACGGCAGGCAACAGATAGCCCAGCTCCATCGCCAGCTGCCGCCGGATGCCCCCGATCCGCCTCAGCAGAGGAGAATGTTCGGCGCCCTCCACCAGCTTGACCAGCCCGAGACCGACCTCGACGGCCAGCGGTTCGATGCGCATCAGCGACTCCAGGTTCTCCCGCGCCGGAGCGGCCGGCGGCCTCTGTGCTGAAGCTTCAGCCGCCCGCCTCCTGTTCCTCAGCCGCTGCCCCGCGGCTCCCAGGCCGGCCGCCAGAATCAGGAACGGCACCTTCGGCAGGCCCGGCACGGCGGCCATCAGCAGCAGCGCGCCGGAGGAGAGCAGCAACGGCTGCCAGGCGCTGAACACCTGGCGCTGGAACTCCTCGGCCATGTCCCGGTCCGAGCTGGCCCGGGTCACGATCAGGCCGCCGGAGATGGAGATCATCAGCGCTGGGATGACCGTGACCAGGCCGTCTCCGATCGTCAGCACCGTGTAGGTCGTCAGGGCCCGCCCGATCTCCATGCCGTGCTGCAGCACGCCAATGAGGAACCCTGCCAGGATGTTGATGGCCGTGATCAGGAGGCTGGCGATGGCGTCGCGTTGCGTGAAGCGCGTGGCGCCGTCCATCGCGCCGTAGAACTCGGCCTCGGCGGCCAGCGCCTTGCGCCGCGCCTTCGCCTCGCTTTCATTGATCAGCCCGGCGTTCAGATCGGCGTCGATCGACATCTGCTTGCCGGGCAGCGCATCCAGAGTGAAGCGGGCCGTCACCTCGCTGATGCGGACCGCGCCGTGGTTGATGACCACGTACTGGATCGCGATCAGCACGAGGAACACGACAAAGCCGACGACGAAATTGCCGCCCACGACGAATTGCCCGAAGGACTCGATGACCTGGCCCGCGGCGGCCGTGCCCCGGCTCCCCTCAAGAAGAATCAGGCGCGATGAGGAGACGTTGAGCGCCAGGCGGAACAGCGTCATCAGCAGCAGCGTCGTGGGGAAGACGCTGAAGTCGGCCGGCCTGCGGATGTAGATCGAGACCAGCAGCACGACGGTCGAGAGGGCGATGTTGGCGCTGATCAGGATGTCCAGCAGCCAGGGAGGCAGCGGCACGACCATCGCCAGCAGAATGCCCAGCACTCCGACCGGCACGGCGGCCGCCGGCGAGGCGGGCAGAGTCCAGCGGCCGGACCGTCCCGCAACCGCCGGGCCGCGGCCTCCGTCCGCCGGCCTGCGGCGCGGCTCGGCCTCGGCGGAAAAGCCATTGGAAACAGGCGGCGCCACCGGTGCGGTCACGGCCGATCCCCCCTCGGGTGCGCAGATCGAAATTGGCAGAGGCCGGCAGACTCCACGGGCTCACCGGCAGTTGATGAACAACCCGCCGGAAGGCCCTGGTGCTCCTGCAGGTTCCCTCTTTTGGAGGCCTCGCCCCTGCCAGCCGCCGCCGGGGAGACCTGCCCGCGCCTCACTGCCCCGAATCCGGCTGCCTCTGCGCGTTCGTGCCAATTCTGCCTCTGCATTCCTCACCTCGCTGAGCCCGGGCCGCCCTGCATCATGCGGTAGACATAGGCGAGCACCTCCGCCACCGCCCGGTACAGGCTGACCGGGATCTCCTGGCCGACCTCCACCTGCTGGTAGAGAGCCCGCGCCAGCGGCGGGTTCTCCACGATCGGGACGCGATGTTCGGCCGCTTTCTCGCGAATGCGCAGCGCCAGATAGTTCTTGCCCTTGGCCACGACAGCCGGCGCCGGCATCGTCTTCTGGTCGTAACGGAGCGCCACGGCGTAGTGCGTCGGGTTGACGATGACCGCCGTCGCTTTGGGGACCTCCGACATCATCCGCCGCCGCAGCAGTTCCCGCCGCAGCCTCCGGATGCGCATCTTCACCTCCGGGCTGCCCTCGTTCTGGCGGTGCTCTTCCCGGACTTCCTGGCGCGTCATCCGCAGGTCATTCAGGTAGCGTCTGCGCTGCCGCACCAGGTCGATGGCGCCCCAGGCGAGCAGCAGAAAGGCGCCTTTCCACAGGAGGCTCCCTGCCGCCTTGCCCACTGCGGCGGCGCCTCTTTCGAGCGGCAGCAGAGGGAGCCGCTCGAATTCCGTCCAGCGGCTCGCCACGACCCACCACAGCATGGCCAGCAGCAACGGAAGAGTCAGCACAGCCAGCACCAGGCTGTCGAGGTTTCTCCGCGGCAGCTCGCCCAGCGTCCGTGCCGGATTCAGCCGGTTCAGATCAGGGGCTGCCTTCGAGGGCGCGAATCCGAACCCTGTGATGAGGAGGTGAGTCAGCAGGCCGAGTCCGGCGACCGCCGCTCCCGCGGCGAAGAAGACGCCCGTCTCCGCCGCGAGCGGGCTTCGGGACAGCATGCCCGCCACATCCAGTTCATCGCTCTGGCGGAAAGCTCCCGCCAACAGGCCCTGGAACGTTTTCAGCGCCGGCGGCAGCCATGCGCCCGCAAGATTCAGCAGGATGGCCCAGGCCAGAAACTGGATCGCGAACACCATCTCCCGGCTGGCGGGAAACCGACCGTCCTGACGCGCCTTGCGGATGCGTTGTGGCGTTGGCGGCTCTGTCCGCTGACCCTTGTCTGCCATGCGTCACCCCAAACCCAACGCGCGCAGGCTGGCCAACGCCACACGGGCCCCGGCCCGGTGCGCCCAGACGACGACCGGCGCCAGCGCGGCCAGCGAGACCAGCGCCAGCAGCATCTTCAGCGGGAAGGCCATGGAGAGGAGCTGAAGCTGCGCCTGGAGTCTCGATGCCAGCGCGAGGGTCAGGTCGGCCAGCAGCAGCAGGCCGGCGACGGGCAATGCGAGCCGCAGGCCGAGATCCATCATCGCCGTCCCTCCCGCCTGAATCGCATCCAGCCATGCCGGTCCGTTCCACTGCGATCCGGGCGGAAAAGTCTCCAGGCTCCGGGCGATCGCGCGCAGCGCGGCGTGGTCCAGACCGGCTGCGAAGAACAGCAGGTTGACCGTCAACTGGGCCAGCAGTTGAAGCACACTGCTGTTGGCCTGGCTGCCGGGGTCGATCATCGAAGCGTACGAGAAGCCGGCCTGCAGGGCCATCGACTGCGCCGCGAACAGCAGAGTCTCCGCAGCGAAACCCAGCACCAGGCCGACCCCCAGGCCGAACGCCGCTTCGGTTCCCAGCCAGAGCGCCAGTTCGCCGATGCCGCGCGGGACAACGCGCGGCCAGAGCGGCGCCAGGCTGAGGGCCAGAGCCAGCGCGAACAACGCGCGCGCCGGAGCCGCTACCGCCCATGCGCCCGGCAGCGGCACGGCCACGAAGAGCCCCGCCACGCGCGTCAGCACGAGCAGAAATCCGAACGGTGCAGCGCCCGCAACCGCAGCTTCACCCCACATAACGGCTCAGATCCCGGAACAGGAGAATCGTGAAGTCCACCATCCGCGCAATCATCCACGGCAGGGCGAGCAGCAAGCCCGCCAGAAAGGCGGCCAGACGCAGAGCGCCGCCAAAGGCGGGATCCTGGAAGCTGGTCACGATCTGAATGAGGCTGATGACAATGCCCGCCAGAAATCCGATGGCCAGCAGGGGCAGCGCGAGCCAGAAGGCGGCCATCAGGGTCTGGCGCAACAGGTCCGCGACGGCAGCTGCGTTCATGCTTTCCTCCTTCGTTCGCCCGGCCGCGGCCGCACGATCGCACCGCGGTTCCACCGGCCGGCCGGATCCTGATTCGAGCCCGCGCGGCCGTTATGCACTGCGGCCGACTCGCAGGGCTGAGCCACGCCGATCCACGGGCCGGAGCTCGCGCACCGCAGACCGGCAGTCCCCGCTCTGAGTCCAGCCCCGGATGTGCCGGAGTCCGCGCCCGAGGCGGCGGGAGCCGCTTCCGTTGCCCGCCGGAAATGACGCGGGCCGCCTGCAACCCGCCGGTTCATCCGAAGCTCCTCATGAGCGAGCCGACCAGCAGGTTCCAGCCATCGGCCAGGACAAACAGCAGGATTTTCAACGGCGCCGAGATCATGACCGGCGGCAGCTGAACCATGCCGATCGAAAGCGTCAGCGAGGCCACGACAAGGTCGATGACCAGAAAAGGCAGGAACAGGACGGCGCCGATCTGGAATCCGCGCCGCAGCTCCGAGAGGATGTAGGCGGGGGCCACGACTGTCAGTTCCAGATCTCTGGGGCTGGCCGGTGCAGGCGATTTCGTGATCTCCACCATCAGCGCGAGGTCTTTCTCCCGGGTGAACCGCAGCAGGAAATCTTTCACCGGGCGCGTCCCCTGCTCCCATGCCTGGCGGCTGTCGAGCTGCCCCGCCTCGAAGGGCTTCCAGCCCTGCTCGTATGCGCTCTGCGCGACGGGCTGGACAAAGAGCAGCGACAGGAACAGGGCCAGGCCCGCCAGCACCTGGTTCGAAGGTGCCGTCTGGGTCCCGAGCGCCTGCCGGAGGAAATGCAGCACGAGGCTGATGCGCAGGAACGGCGTCAGCGAAACGAGGACCGCGGGCAGCAGCGTCAGGCCTGTGAGCAGCAGAACGATCTGCAGCGGAGCGCTCATGGCCTCCGCCGGTCCGGCGGGCCCTCGTCCGGTAGACGAACCAGGCGGAGCGGCGGCAGCCTGCACTGCCATCAGAATGAAGAACAGGAGGAGGCGGAAGCGCTTCATCGGGGCAACTCCCGGTCTCGGGCGGTCAATTCCCCCATCCATTCGGAGAACGGCCTGCCCCGCGAGACGGCAGCGCCGCCCGGATAGGTCAGCACGACCAGCGTCTCGCCCTCGACCCGGATGAGATGGAGGCTGTGCTGCGGAGTCAGCGGCAACCTCTGCACAAGCTCCGCGGGTCCGCTTGCCCGGACGCGGCCGAAGACGAGCCCGCCCGGACGGCGGGCTGCCATCCAGAGAACCACTGCCGCCAGGCCGAGCAGTGCCGCCACGAATGCTGGTGCTGTCCAGTCCATCTCAACGCTCCTCGCGAAAGTCGGTGATCCGCACGCCGATCGTGTCCTCGATGACGACCACCTCGCCCGAGCCGATCAACGCGCCGCTGGCCAGGATGTCGATGTTTTCTCCCGCCGACCGGTTCAGCCGGATGACGTGGCCGCACTCGAGATGCAGGATCTCCCGCAGGCTCATGACCCGCTCATCCAGCCGGACTTCGAAATCCACGGGAACATCGGCCAGGGGGACGATCGCTTCCGCTACTTTCACCGCATCCTCCCGTCACGCGCCTACCGCTTGAGGTTGATCGTCTCCTGGCTGATCTCGTCGACGGCTGTGACGACGCGGGCGTTCGCCTGGTAGCCCCTCTGCAGCACGATCAGGTTGGTGAATTCGCGGGCGATGTCTACGGTCGAAAACTCGACGGCGCCCCCGATGATCTGCCCGCGCCCGCCAGTGCCCGGAAGACCGATGGCAGGCAGCGCCGACCGGGCGCTCAGCTGGAAATTGCTGTTGCCGACGGCGATCATCGATTCCGGATTTCTGACGCTCGCCATGGCGAGTTGCCCGACGGCCACCTGCTCTCCGTTGGAATACTGCGCCAGCACGCGTCCGCCATCTCCGATGCCCACCCGGATCAGCTGAGCGGCCGGGTGGCCGTCCTGGGAGTTGGCTGCGACTGCTGACGGCTGCGAATACTGGGTCAGCCTCGGGGCCGACCCGTTGAACAGCTGCCAGGTGATTTCCAGATCGGCCGCCCCGTTGGCCAGGCCGGTCACGGTCATCTGCGGCATCGGATCCGTCGCCGTCGGAGAAGTCAACCGCCCCTGCGCATCGAATTGCAGAGTTCCGGTGACAGGCGTGAACGGCGGCGAGAGAAGGTCGGAATCCGGGAAGATCAGCGAGTAGGACCACTCGCCCGGGTTGGCCGTCTTCTCAAAGCGGACGGAGATCGTGTGCGAGCCGCCGAGCGAATCGAAGACCTCGATGGATGTCGAGAACGTCGTCGGCGGCGGACCCGCAGTTGCGGACGCATCCAGATTCAGGTCGAAGGAGACGTTGCGCGTCGGCGACGGCGCCCGCAGGGAGCCCACGGGGACGATGACATCGGTCACAGGCTGCGTCGTGTCCAGAACGCCGTTGGTTTCATTCCACCCCTGCAGGCGGAAGCCCGTCGCCGTGACCAGCTGTCCCATCTTGTTCACCTGCAGGTTGCCGCCCCGCGTGTAGAGCGTTGCATTGGTGATCGGGTCCTTGACCACGAGGAATCCGTCGCCCTGGATCGCCACATCGAGAGGCCCCGAGCTGGCCTGGATCGCGCCCTGCGAAAACTGGCGGATCGTCACCGGGCGCGCCACGCCGAAGCCGACCTGCGTCTCGCCCAGCCCGGCCCCGAGCGACTGGGTAACCAGGTCGCTGAACACAACCACGCTCGATTTGTACCCCGGCGTGTTCAGATTGGCCAGATTGTTTCCGACGACATCCACCGCCGTCGTGTGCGCTCCCAGAGCGCTGAGAGCTGTCGAAAAGGAAGTGAACATGAATCTGTCTCCTGTCGTTTGTCTGAACCTTCCGCTCTGTCAGGGCTGCCCTTGAACGCCGGGCGCAGCCTGTTCGAGCGCCGAACGGATCTGCGCGATGTCTCTGCGCATCTCGAGGGTCGCCTCCAGCTGGCTGAACTGGGCCAGTTGGGCGACGAATTCCGTGCCATTGGCCGGATTCAGCGGGTTCTGGTTCCGGATCTGGGCGACCAGCAGCTGCAGGAACATCTCCTTGCTGGCCATCCGGTCCTGGATGCCTTTCGCGGCTTGAGGCTGAGCCGCCTCCAGCCCCCCTGGCGCGAGGGGCCACCCCTGCGATGACTGGACTTCATTCATGACTGTCTCCTTCTCCCAAGCCGCCGGATGGCGCTCAGATCAGCGAGTTCTTCACGCGCACCGCTTTCCCGGTCCTGCCGGTCCTGCCGGTGCTGGCGCGGACTGGAATCCTCGGGCGATCCCCAACCGCGATTCAGGGTGTTCGATGGCTCGATCGTGCGGTTGCCCGCCCCGCCATCGGCGGCCCACTTCGCTGCGGTCTGACTCTGCATCCAACGCCAGCCGTCCCGCGCGGCATCGGCCATGCCGGATTCTTTCGGCTGCATCTGCCAGCCCGCCTCGCGCAGCGCCGCTTCCAGCGAGCGCCACTCTGCGCGCAGGGTTTCGGCCAGCCGAGCGTCGTTGCTGGCCACGCGCAGGCGCACGCCGCCCGGGGCTTCGGCAAGCCGGATGCGCACGCGTTCGCCTGTGCGGCCGTCGAGCTGCAGATCCAGCTGGTTCTGAAGCCGCCCGGCCGGGGGCTCGGGTTCGGCGCCGGCCACCGCCTCACCGCCCGCCTCCGTCCGGATCTCCGTCTTGCCCCTGCTTTCGGCGGACGGATGGCCAAGTCCAGCCTCGCGGGATGAAGAGGCCGGGAAGGATGCGGCCATCGGGGAGCCGGGTCCAGCATCGGCAGACGGGGTCTGCGCCGGCAGGTCAGGCGCCCGGCCCCCCTCGTTGTGGTTCACAGAAGAGACCTGCGGCGAGGGTTCTCTCTGCGCCTGATGCAAGTCTGACGGCTCCTCCGGCCCCTCCGCCCCGACCAGGAGCGTCGCCAATTCGATCCTTTCCTTTTGGATCGCCGCGCTGCTCCGGCTCTCTACCGGCGCCATATGCGGACGCGTCGGAGTCCTGCCCCGGTGCAGATCGCTGCGCCAGCCCGCGGCGGCAGGTTCGGGGGACATCCGGACCGCCTCGTGATTCGGTACCGGGGGCTCCTGAGAGCCTTGAACCTCGGGGGTTCTGCCCCCGATTCCGGAATCCGCAGGCGACGGAGTCTGCGAGTGCCGAACCGGCCGGAATCCAGCGTCCGGTTTGAGAACCACATCGGCCACAAGTTCGGCAGGCCGCCCCGGGACGAGTTCACTTCCGCCTTCCTTCAATACCGGAGCGCCCGATG
>FWPV01006006.1_pt1 | contig 23697 bp, 23 predicted proteins | sample 2228371 | NCBI WGS metagenome assembly FWPV01 (sample SAMEA103939776, study PRJEB20133) | metagenome | reverse complement strand
GCAGCTTTTCCTTTCGTGGAACCGGGGAAGCAACACCCTGCGAAGGCTATGCGCAATAACTTAGGGCGTCGTGTCTAGCCATCCGCCAGTCCATCTCTGACCGGTGGGAGGCTGCTGCACTCCGTAGTAGTAGCCCGCCTCACCATCCCCATACCCATACGATCTGAACCCGACTGGCATCGCGTCGGTGGGGTAATAGAACCCTGTTGGCGTCTTGCGAGGCCCTGCGCCTGCTGCAACCACCTGCATTGCGATCAGAATGGGCAACCAGACCAGGAACCTTGCCCGCCTCCAGCCCGTTTTCGACCCCTTCATCTCACCCTCCTGTCTGGTCTACCGACCCGCCTACGGTACCGGCCTCTGCACTGTACGCCCACCGGTGCCGCGATTTGGTCGGCCACGGCGCGGGCGGTGTCGCGGGGACTGGCCCCGAACCGAAGCCCGAAGATCTCCATCCCCAACACGTTCACCATCACCTCGAAGGCTAGGAACTCCCCCTTGCCCAGGTCGAGCACCCGCACGTCCACGGTCACCCAACAGGCAACGGCTCGGAAGAGGACATCCAGGAGCGGGAGGTTGATATACGAGGTCCAGATCTCCCGCCAGTCGGTGATCGTCCCGGTCACGACGTAGTCCGCGGCCAACGCCTGGGCAGTCGTGCAGCCCCGTTCAGAGAGGGCAGTCTCCGTCGTGGTGGCAAAGAGCTGGCCCAAGTCGACACGTCCCACCCAAACCCCGCTTTGGTTCTCGAAGGGAAGCGCACCGAACGTGGGAGCAGGGAGGCGACACCCGGTGAAGCACCGTGTGGAAAGAGGATAGGTTCGGGCGATCGCCTGGGCAGGCCGACAGGCGATCTTGTCCCCCGCCCGTTCGAGGGACTTCTTCCCCGCGAGCTCGGCGGAGAAGTCCACCCCGCCCGTGTGGAGGGCATCGGCGGCGAGGATCCGCCCGGTGGCGACCTCGATCGCCCGCACCTCGACCCGGGCCCGGCCGTCCTGAACCCGCGGTCGACCAGGGATCCTGAGCGCCTCGAACACCTCCACCGTGGACACTGCCTCGCCCACCACCAGGATGTCCGCGGCAACTCCGTTCCGTAACGCCAGCTCGCGAATCGCCACCTGGTCACCGGCGAGGGCCCTCCGGGCGAGATCCTGGGTTCTCGCCAGGCCGTCCGGGGTCGCCCGCAGAAGACGAACGTGCACAAGGTCAACGACGTTGATCCCGTACTGGAGGAACTCCCGAATGACCGCGGTCTCCGCCGCCGGGTCGGGAATCGGCCGTGGCACCCGGTGGATGATCACCGTCTCGGGAATGACCACCGCCACGGTGGGACGCACCTGCCCGAGACCCACCACAGCCGCCAGGAGCAGTAGCCCCGCTGCAACTGCTACCCTCTTCCCCACCTCGCTCCCCCTCTCTCGGGGACCGTGGGGCGTGGACCGTCACCGGTTGGCTTCGGGCGGCCTGCGCCCCCCGACCCCGCTCAACTGCGTGCAGCGCACCATACCATGACCGGGCACCGAGCGTCAAGCCTGGTCTATGCATTGCGACATTCCGTTCCATTCACCTTTTGTTACGCATTCGCCCAGCAGACTCCCGAACGGCACGCATTCGGCAGCGCGGCGAAGATCGGAAGCGCTGGCCAGCTCTAGCCAGACCAGCACCCCAGGGTCCGAATCTCCGCCGTTGGCGCCTGTCTGCGACAAGGAGGCAGTGGCCGGCGAGGACGGCTGCCCTGGGGGACACTGGGTTCGCACCCCTCTCGACCCCTCTCCCGAGAGGGGGCTTTCCGCCACCCTCCGCTGCCCCCTCCCATCGACGGGTGGGAGGGGCGCCTCCAACGAAGGGAGCAGCACAAACTGGCGGCCCACAGTCCCCCTTTTCCCCTCTGTCCTGCGTGGGGATGGCGCGGGAGCGAGGACTGGAGGGTTGAAGAAGGGGACGGATCACGGCTCGCGCACGTTGATGGCACTCGCCTCGGTTGACCCCATATAATGTGTCGGTGATGACGATGGGACGTGTCGAACGTATAACCGTCGACCCGGCTGTGTGTCACGGCAAGCCTGTGATCCGCGGCACCAGGATCATGGTCACGAACATCCTGAGCCTTCTCGCTGGTGGCTACACCTTCGCCGAGATCCGAAAGCACTTTCCAGAACTCGAGGACGAGGACATCACGGCGGCGATTGACTACGCAGCAAGCCTTGTGGACGAACAGGTGGTCCTGATCAGCCGGCCTTGATCCGGTTCCTGGTTGACCAGAACCTCTCCCCAAGGACCACCGAGTTCATCCGAAGCTTTGGGTGGGAAGCTCAAGACCTGCGCATCCCCGGCATGATGGGTGCCCGCGACGACGAGATCTACGAGTTCGCCGCCGCAGGCGGATGGGTACTCCTGACCTACGACCTGGACTTCTCCCGGAGGTTCGTAGCGGACAGGCGACTGGGCGGCCTGGTTCTGCTGCGTGTTCACCCTCAGACCGTAGAGAATCTGCACCCGGTGATCGAGGACTTCCTGAGGCAGGTCAAACCGCAGGAGATCGTTGGATCGATCGTCACCCTCGGCTTGAGCCACTATCGAATCCGCAGGGTTCGCTGAGGGAACCGATCCCCTCAGATCCGTGCCGCCTGGACGATCGCCCAGAAGGCGTCGGGGTCGAGGGATGCTCCTCCGACGAGCGCCCCGTCCACGTCGGGGAGCTGGAGGAACTGCCCGGCGTTCTCGGGCTTGACCGATCCCCCGTACTGGATGCGGACCTCGCCACCGCCCGCTCCAAAGCGATCCCGGAGCCAGCCCCGGATCCGTTCCGCCATCTCCTGGGCGTCGGCGGGCTGCGCCGCCACGCCCGTCCCAATCGCCCACACCGGCTCGTAGGCGATCACCAGCCCGTCGGGGTCATCCCCAACGGAGCCAAGCCCGCGGTCCAGCTGCCGTTCCACGACCTCCCACGCCCGACCCACGGTCCGCTCCTCCAGGGTCTCCCCCACGCACAGGATCGGGGCCAGCCCGTGGTCGAGCGCGGCGCGGACCTTCCGCCCGACGAGGAGGTCGTCCTCGCCGAACAGCTTCCGTCGCTCGGAGTGTCCGCACAGGACGTAGCGGACGCCGAGGTCGGCCACCTGGGCTACCGACACCGCGCCCGTGTACGCGCCCGCCGGCTCGGGATGGGCATCCTGGGCCCCGAGGCCGATCGGCGCCCCCTCGAGCAGCGCTGCCGCCGCAGGGAGGGCGGTGAACGACGGGATCACCACCACCTCCACCCCCGGCTCACGGCCCGCGAGCTTGACCAGCCGTTCCAGATAGGCGCGGGCTTCGGGAACCGTCTTGTGCATCTTCCAGTTCGCGGCGACGATCGGGATCCGCACGTTCCCTCCTCTCGTGATTGACAGAGCCCATCCTATGGATCTATCATCGCCGGTGCAAGGGGAGGATCGGGGACGGAGAGGCCGTATAGGGCAATTTGGCTCGCGGCAGTGTTCTGCGCCCAGGGAGTCATCAAAGGGGGAATCATGAGCATGACGATCGGGATCATCGTCGCGGTGGCAGTGCTGTTCCTCGCCAGCGCGATCAAGATCGTTCGGGAGTACGAGCGGGGGGTCATCTTCCGCCTCGGTCGCCTCGTCGGGGCAAAGGGGCCGGGGCTGTTCCTCATCATCCCGCTCGTGGACAAAATGGTGAAGGTGGATCTGCGCACGATCACCCTCGACGTTCCGCCCCAGGAGGTCATCACCCGCGACAACGTTCCCGTCAGCGTGAACGCGGTGGTGTACTTCCGCGTGGTGGACCCCCAGGCCGCGGTGGTGGAGGTGCTCGACTACATCGAAGCCACGCGTCAGATCTCGATGACCACGCTCCGGTCCGTGCTCGGCCGGGTCGAACTCGACGACATCCTCGCAGAGCGGGAGAAGCTGAACCGCGAACTCCAGCAGATCATCGACGAGCACACCGACCCGTGGGGGATCAAGGTGAGCACGGTCGAGATCAAGGACGTCAAGATCCCCACCGAGATGCAGCGCGCGATCGCCCGCCAGGCGGAGGCGGAGCGGGAGCGGCGGAGCAAGGTCATCAACGCCGAAGGCGAGTTCCAGGCCGCAGCCAAGCTGCGGGAGGCGGCGGCGATCATGCGCGAGGCCCCGGGCGCGCTCCAGCTCAGGTACTTGCAGACCCTGTCCGAGATCTCCACCGAGAACGCGACGACGATTGTGTTTCCGGTACCGATCGAGATCCTCGACGCCTTGCGCGGGCGGCCCCAGGGTTGAGGGTCTGCGCGCTGGGCAGCGGCTCGTCGGGGAACGCCCTCCTCGTGGAGGGCCCCGAGGGACCGCTCCTCGTCGACGCGGGCCTCCCGTGGCGGGAGCTGGAGGCGCGCGCTGCCCGCGCTGGGCTGGGCCTGACGGGGCTCCGCTGGGCCGTTCTCACCCACGAGCACGCGGACCACGTGCGGGGCTTGAACCCCCTCCTCCGCCGCGGGGTCCACGTCGCGGCCAGCGCAGGCACGCTGCGCGCCCTGGGGATCGCGGGCACCGTAGTCGAGCCGGGGCTCGAGATCGCCGGGATCCAGCTGTTCCCGTTCCCCATCCCCCACGACGCTCGGGAGCCAGTCGGGTTACGGCTGGAGGCGGACGGCTCGCGGATCGGGATCGCCACCGACCTTGGGCAGATCACGGACGGCATCCTCTCCTCGCTCGCCCCTTGCCAGACCGTGGTCCTGGAGGCGAACCACGACGTGGCCCTCCTCCTCGCCGGGTCCTACCCGTGGCCGTTGAAGGTGCGGATCCTGGGCCCGGAGGGGCATTTGGCCAACGAGGAGGCGGGCCGGGCGATCCGCACTTTGGGGGACGGCCTCCAACGCGTGCTCCTTGCCCATCTCTCCGAGGAGAACAACCGCCCCGGGTTGGCCCTGGAGACGGTGGCGCGGGCGGTGGACGGGTGGGGAGGGCGCCTCTACCTCACCTACCCGGAGCGGCCGAGCGTGGTCATCGGCGCGTAGGGGCGGGCGATCCCGAGGGTGGCCATCCCCCGCACGATCTCCCCCACGCTCGGCACGGCCGTCCATCCGCTCCAGAACTCGGGATTGCGTTCCGTCTGGTACACGACGAGGATCACGTAATCCGGGTCCTCCCAAGGGAAGAACGCCGCCATCCCCGTCGTAACGTGATCGGCGACGTATCCGCGGCCGGGGAGGGCCACCTCGGCCGTGCCCGACTTCCCCCCCACGTCGAAACCGGGGACGGAGGCCGGGCTCCCGAGCCCCACGTTCACCGCGTACCCCAATACCTCACGCATCGTGCGGCACGCCGCGGCGGAGGCGACCTCGCCCCGCACTTCGACCGGGCCGGGGAGGAGGCGCGGCCGGAGGAGACTTCCCCCGTTGGCGAGCGCCGCGAACGCCGCCCCAAGCTGGATCCCGGTCACGGCGATCCCCTGCCCGAACGAGGCCACGGCCAGGTCGAGGGCCGTCCACCGGTCACGGGGGTTCACGATCCCGCTCACCTCGCCGGGGAGCTCGATCCCCGTCTTCGCGCCGAACCCCATCCGCACGATGTAGTCGTAGGCGCGGTCGATCCCCAGCCTCTGGGCCACTTGAACGAGCACCGTGTTCACCGAATCAGCCATCGCTCGCCGGAACGTCATCGTGGGGTAGCTCTGGCCACGCGCATTTCTCACCGACACGCCCCCGACGAGGATCGGCGAACTCCCGGAGAACGTATCGTCGGGGCTCACGAGGCCCTGATCGAACGCGGCAAGGCCCACCAGCGCCTTGAACATGGAACCGGGCTCAAACACGTGGGTCACCGCCCAAGGGGAGAGGAGCTCAGGGTCGGGATGCGCGGGATCGGGCGACGGACCATGGGCGAGGGCGAGGACCTCGCCGGTGCGGGGGTCCATCACCAGGGCGAACCCGCGGTCGGCCCCAGCATAGGTCGCAAGCCCGCGCGCGATCTCCTGCTCACACACCCACTGGATGCGGGCGTCGAGCGTGAGGTGGAGGGGCTTCCCCGCCGCGCCGGGATCCTCCTCCCACAGGTCGTAGAGCTGGCCGCTCGGGCCGCGGAGGAGCCGCACCCGGCGCGGCCGCCCAGAGAGGAGATCGTCGAACAGGAGCTCCACCCCGGCCAGGCCACTCCCATCCACCCCCACGATCCCGAGCACGGCCAGGGCGAGCGGCCCCTGCGGGTAGGCCCGCTTCCAGGTGTCGAAGAAGATGAGACCCTGGATCCCCAGGCTCTGCACCCGTCCTTGAATCCTGCGCCCGGCCTCGTAGTCCACAGCCCGGGCGAGCCACGTGAAGTAGGAGCTGCGGTACACCTTGGCCGTCGCCTCGGAGCGGGACATCCCGAGTTCATCCACGAGGAGGTCGACCAGGAGCTCCGGCTTCGTGACGAGGTAGTTGTCCAAGGCGATCGAGTACGCGGGAACGTCGTAGGCAAGGGGAACGCCGTTTCGATCGTAGATCGGGCCCCGCTGGGCGGGGAGCTCGATCACGTCTTCCTGGATCGCCTGAGCGACCGCCGACCAGCGACGGTGCTCCACCACCTGCAACTGAACGAGGCGGCCCACCACGGCGAGGGCCCCCAAACCCAAGAGCACAAACGCCACCGTGGCCCGCTTAATGGCTCCCCCCTTCGATGACGAGGTAGCGGGTGCGTTCCTCGTCGAACGGGATCATCCCCAGCGCACGGGCCCGCCTCGCAATCTCGTCGAGGGAGTAGGCCCGGTCCACCTGGTAGGCGAGGTCGAGCTTCACCCGCTCCAGCTCCGCAAGCGCGAGGATCGCTTTCGCTCGCTCCGCCCGGAGCCCAGACAGGATCGCCCCCTGCCACAGGTAGAGGAACACGAGGCCGGCCGCAACCACCCCCACCGCGATGAGAAGGGCGATGCCCCCCCCTCGGCGATGGCCGCGCTCCGTCCCGGGCACGCCTCCGGACCGAACTCCCCTCACGCGACGAGGGTAGGGTCAGCGAACGGGTCGGTCAGGGACAGGTGGCCAGGCCGGGGCCGACCTCGCGCACCCGCCCCGCGCGGAGCTTGGCCGATCGAGCGCGGGGGTTGCTCTTCCGCTCTGCGTCGCGCGCCGCGAGAGGCTTCCTCGTGAGGACGTCCATCCGCCCGGCGATGCTCTCCCGACGGAGGAAGTGCTTCACGATCCGGTCCTCAAGCGAATGAAACGAGATCGCGCACAGGACCCCACCCACCGCGAGCAGCCGCCGCGCCCCGGCAAGCCCGGCCTCGAGCGCCCCCAGCTCGTCGTTCACCGCGATCCGCAGGGCCTGGAACGTCCGCGTCGCGGGGTGGATTCTGTAGCGTCGGGACTTATCCCCGACGGCACGGGCCACGAGATGGGCGAGCTCGGTCGTCGTGCGAAGCGGCCGGGCCTGCACGATCACGCGGGCAATCCGCCGCGCATGCCTCTCCTCCCCGTACTCCCACAGGATGCGCGTGAGCTTCGCTTCCGGAAGGTGGTTCACGAGGTCGGCAGCGGTGGTGGGGCCGCTCGGATCCATCCGCATATCCAGCGGCCCATCAGCCATGAACGAAAACCCGCGCTCCGGGGAGTCGAGTTGGAACGATGACGCGCCAAGATCAAACAGGATCCCGTCCACCCGCGGGGGGGAGAGGGGGAGGAGCAGATCGGGGAGGTCGCGGAAGTTCCCGTGGAGGAGCTGGACCCGATTCGAGAACGGGGTCAACCGAGCGCGGGCCCGCTCGAGCGCCAGGGGATCCTGGTCGATGCCGATGACGCGCGCCCCCCGAGAGAGGAGGGCCTGGGCGTGGCCTCCGGTCCCCACCGTGGCGTCCACGAACAGCTTCCCCGGCGCCGGGTCGAGGAAATGGAGAACCTCCGCCACCAGGACCGGCTCGTGCCACGGGACAGGACCGAGCTCGCCCATCCGCCCCCTCCCCGTGTGCGCGCAGGCACCTACGGCGCAGGGAAGGAGGGGATGAGATCCACCCACGTGCCCTCCCCGAGCCGCAGGAGGCGGGTCGGGGCTTCCCCCACCGCCGCGAGAAGCCCGGTCGATCCCCAGCGGACCCACAACGCCCCCGCGCTTCCCGGAACGGGGGCGACCTCCCCCGAGGCGAGGTCGTAGGTGAAGGCCTCCTGGATCGGGCGATCGAGGGCTTGACCCACGAACGCGAGCTTCGTTAGGTCGGGGGAGAACGCAGGGGAGAGGGCCGGGGTGGCGATCCTCTCCACCCGTTCCTCGACGAGGTCCACGAGGTACAGGGTTGGCATCCGTTCGGCCTCTGGGCGGACGATCGCCGGCTCCTCGTCGAGGGCGATCGCGAGGTAACGCCCGGTCGCGTCACAGGCAAGCGAAACCTGGGAGAAGAAGAGGATGGTCATCTGGCACTCATCCCCGCACGTGATCTGCAGGGGAAGCTCCTCCCCCCCGAGGACGGAGAACGTCCCGTCCTCGGCGAGGATGAACGTCCGGTCGCCCGCGGGGAGGAAGGCGAGGACGCCACTCTGGAGAAGGGCCACTTCCCCCGTCTCCCGATCGAGGGTCCACAGGGTGGCCGACTCGTCCTCCGCTCGCAGGAAGAGGACCCGTTCGTCCCCCCCATAGCGGGGGGAGAGGAGGAGGTCCGGGCAGGCGAACACCTCCCGCGCCGACCGGCCCGGAGCCCACTCGAGGAGCCGGCTTCCCACGGGGAACCCGTACTCGTCCGTGTCCAGGACGAGGAGGAGCCACCCCTCGGGGGATCCATCGCACACCTGGACCGCTTGTCCTTCTCCTGGAACAAACGGATCCCCCACCCGATTCCCAGCGGGGTCAAGGACCCACACCGCCCCGCCCTCGGGGAAAGGGTCGTACTCCCCCGCGGGTGAGAGGACCACGGCAACCGATCCATCTGGTCCCTCCACAGGGAGGTTGAGGGACCCCGTGCACCCGGCGAGGGCCAGCACCCCGAGGAGGCCCAGCCCCCACCCCAGCCGTTTGGCGCGCGCACCGCTTGTCTCGTTCATGAGCCCAGTGTACGGCCGACGGGCGAGACGGTTCCGCCCCCCGTTGCCGCGGCGAGTGCCTCCCCCAGCACTTCGATCCCCTCGAAGAGGGCGTCGTCGGTGACGGTGAGGGGGACGAGGAACCGTACCACGTTCCCGTACACGCCGGCCGTGGGGAAGATCACCCCGCGCTTCAGGGCCTCGACTTGGACGCGCTTCGTCTCCTCGGGTGCCGGCTCGCGGGACCTGCGGTCGCGGACCAGCTCCACCCCCACCATCGCCCCCAGCCCCCGCACGTCGCCGATCACGGGGTAGGTGCGCTCGAGTGCCCTCAGCTCTCGCATCAGGATTTCCCCGATCTGGCCCGCGCGGGCGAGGAGCGCTTCCTCCTCGATCACGTCGAGCACGGCGAGGGCCGCCGCGCACGCCACCGGGTTCCCCCCGTAGGTGGATCCGATCGAGCCTGGAAGGGGAGCATCCATGACCTCCGCCTTCCCAATCACCGCCGACAGGGGCAGGCCTCCGGCGATGGACTTCGCGACGCAGATCAGGTCAGGCTCGACATCGAAGTGCTCGCAGGCGAAGAACCGCCCCGTCCGGCCGACCCCACACTGGACTTCGTCGGCCACGAGGAGGAACCCATGGCGATTGGCGAGCTCGCGCAGGAACGGGAGAAACTCCGGCGGGGGGACGATGAATCCTCCCTCCCCGATCACCGGCTCCACGACGAGGCATGCCACCTCCCGGGGGTCAACGAGCGACAGCAGCCGGCGCTCGATCGCTGCCAGCGGGACCGGGTATCGATACGGGTAGGGGTAAGGCAACCGGTGCACGTCGGGAGCGTACGGGCCGAACCCCGCTTTGTACGGGATCGCCTTGTGGGTCATCGTCATCGTGAGCAGAGTCCGGCCGTGGAACGCGTTGTCGAACACGAGCACGGCCTTGCGCCCTGTGGCGACGCGCGCGATCTTGACCGCGTTCTCCACCGCCTCCGCCCCGGAGTTGAAGAACGCGCACTTCTTGGGCGCCGGTCCCGGGGCGAGCCCGACCAACCGCTCGGCAAGGGCCACGTACGGCTCGTACGGAACGGCCGTGAAGTCGGTATGGAGGGCAAACTCCGCCTGGTGGCGCACCGCGGCCACGACCTTGGGGTGGTTGTGCCCGACGTTCATCACTCCCCAGCCACCGGAGAAGTCAAGAAAGCGGTTACCATCCAAATCCTCGATCACAAACCCCTCGGCGCGCGCGGCACAGAACGGGGCCAGGGGCACCAGCGGCTTGGCCACGTACCGCTCCTTCCGGAACAGGGCTGCCTTCGACCGCGGGCCAGGGATGTCGGTGACCAAACGAATGTACCTGCGTGCCATCTCTCCTCCTTCACTCGATCTCCACCAGCTCGCCGGGGGAGACCAACCGGACCTGGAATGGAAGGTCCATCTTTTCGATCTCGCGAGCGACCTCGCTCAACTCCCCCCGGTAACGGCTGGAGAGGTGGAATACGATGAGCTCCTTCGTGACCCCCGCTTTGCGCGCAACATCGAGCGCTTCCCAGATGGTGGCGTGTTTGTACTCTTTCCGGTCCTCCTCGGCAAGGAACGTCGCTTCGTGGCACAGGACCTCCGTCCCCCGCACCGCGGCGGGGCTGAGGGGAACCGAGTCCCCCCCGTAGGAGAACAGGCGCTGGGTGTACTCCTCGGAGATCTCGTCCCGCTTTCCCTCCCGCACGAGGGCCACGATCTCCTCCTGGGGTAGATCACGGAACTCGGCCCGCAGGCGTCGGCGGACCTCGCACACGTTGTACCCAAGCGACGGCTCGCCCCGGGCATGGATCGTCCCGAACGCCTCGATGTAGCGCGGCATCCGCCCCGCGAGGAGGGTCACCTGATCCCCGACCTGGAGGGGGATCCACTCCAGGTCGTACTCGAGGTTGCGGTTCGTGCGGGCGAAGTAGTGGATGAGCTCGGACACGAAGTGGCTTCCGGCGGGGTAGTGGATGCGCAGCTCCTTCTCGTGGTCCCCCATCGCGTTGTTGCGGATGTTGATGAGGCCCATCAGGCCCGAGATATGATCGGCGTGGCCGTGGGACAGGAACACGTGCTTGATCGCGAACACGCGGTTCTCAAGACACGAGCTCACCCCCTCCCCGCAGTCGAACAGGATGCGGTCGGGGGCATAGTAGATCCACGTCGAGTACAGCGCCTTCGAGTAGATGATCGCTTTCATGGCCGCTCAATCCTACCGGACGACCGCATTCGCCCCCAATCCTCCGCGACAGGATAGGTTCGAAGCCGGGCAGCGAAGGCGATGGACCCAGCGCGGAGGCACGGTACACTTCCCCCGCCATGCTCGATCTCCGGCTGATCCGCAGCGATCCCCAAGGGGTCCTCGTCCGCCTCCAGCGGCGCGATCCCACGCTCGACCTCGCCCCCCTGCTCGCCCGCGACGAAGAGCGGCGGGCCCTTTCCCAGAGGGCGGATGACCTCCGTCGTCGGCAGAACGAGGCCTCAGACCGGGTCGCCGCTCTGGGCCGGGACGGCCAGCACGCGGAGAAGGAGCAACTCCTCGCGGCGATGCGCGAGCTCGCCGCGGAGAGAAAGGGAGTGGAGCAGCGCTTGCAAGAGGTCGAACGGGAACTCCAGGCCCTCCTCCTCGCCCTCCCCAACATCCCCCACGACTCGGTGCCGGATGGGACAAAGGAGGAGAAGGTCATCCTCCGCACGTTCGGAGAGCCCCCTGAGTTTCCGTTCCCCCCCCGCCATCATGTCGCCCTCGCCCACGACCTGGGGCTCCTCGACCTCGAACGGGCGGCCAAGGTCACCGGCGCGCGGTTCCCGATGTACGTCGGTGACGGAGCGCGGCTGGAGTTCGCCCTCCTCCGTTGGATGCTCGAACTCCACGTGCGCGAACACGGCTACACCCCGGTCCTCCCCCCCATCCTCGCCAACCGCGCGTCGTTTCTGACCTCGGGCCAGTTCCCCAAGTTCGCGTCCGAGGTCTACGCCTGTCCCGAGGACGAGCTCTTCCTCAACCCGACCGCGGAGGCACTCCTCGTGAACCTCCACCGGGACGAGATCCTCTCCGAAAGTGACCTCCCCCGGCGCTACGTCGCCTACACGCCGTGCTTTCGCCGCGAGGCGGGGAGCTACGGGGAGGAGCAGCGGGGGCTGATCCGCGTCCACCAGTTCAACAAGGTCGAGCTGTTCCAGTACACGACCCCGGAGGGCTCCTACGCCGCCCTCGACGAGATCGTCCGCCAGGCGGAGGTGATCCTGCAGAGACTGGGGCTCCACTACCGCGTCGCCCTCCTCCCGGCGGGGGACCTCGCCCAACAGGCAGCGAAGACGGTGGACGTCGAGGTTTGGCTCCCGGCTCAGGGCCGCTACTACGAGGTCTCCTCGTGCTCGAACTGCGAGGACTACCAGGCCCGGCGGGGGAACATCCGCTACCGCCCCACGGACGGGGGCAAGCCTCGGTTTGTCCACACCTTGAACGGCTCCGCCCTCGCCACCTCGCGCTTGTTCGCCGCGCTCCTCGAACAAAACCAGAGAAGCGATGGGACGGTGGCCCTCCCCCCCCTCCTCGCCAACCTCCTCGGACGGGCGACGCTCGGGTAAGCCCGCAGCGGGACACCGCTCCGCCCGGAGCGTGGCTTGGGTCACAGACAAACCACGGCGGGATGGGTACCATGGCGCGAGTGGCAACTTCCAAGGAGGGAGATCATGCGTAGGTTGATCGTGCTATTGGTGACGCTGGCGGCAGTGGTGACCAGCGCTTGGAGTCAGGGATGGGTACCCCGCGAGCCGATTTACATCTATGAAGACACCCAGTTCACCTGGGAGAACGGGGTGCTCAAGGGGTCAGGAACGCCGGACGACCCGTACGTGATCGAGGGTTGGATCATCGATGCTCGCGGGCATGACTACGGGATCTACATCGATGGGACGCGGGCCCACTTCCTGATCCGCGACTGCCAGATCCGCTACCCGCTCGAGAAGGCGGGGATCATGCTCTCCAACGTGCGCAACGGACGCATCGAAGGGAACGCCGTGTTCGGCGGGCGCGTGGGGATCCATCTCCTCGTCTCGTCGGGGGTCGTCATCACCGGGAACGCGATCGGTTACTGCGACCACGGGATTGTCCTCGGGCCGGCCGCCCAGGGGAACACGATCTACGGGAACAGCGTCGTGAGCTGCGGGTTCCCCGCCCGCCAGGAGATGCCGGACAACCGGTGGTACATGGACGGCCGTGGGAACCATTGGTCGGATTACCGCGGCCAGGATCTGAACAAGGACGGGATCGGGGATACCCCCTATGAGCTCGTTCCCGACCGGTACCCCCTCCTGGAGCCACCGGTGAAGCTGCCCCCCGAAGCGACCCGCCTGACGACCCTCGACCTGGCGAGGCTCGACGAGCGGGGCGTCGTGGCGCTGGCCCCGGGTACCCTCGTGCGGCTGGTGGCGCGTGACGTGGGAGTCGGCGTGGACAAGGTCTTCTACCGTCTCGACGAGGGACAATGGTTGACCTACACCGAACCGTTCCCCCTCCCCAGCTGGGCCATGGTGCGGATGGACTACTACGCGGTGGACAAGCTCGGCAACCGCGAGCGGACCAAACAGCTCGTGATCTACCTCGACATCGAGCCGCCGGTGACGCGGATCGTGGCCGGCGACCCGCACTACTACGCCCCAGACGGGAAGCTGTGGATCACGTCCCGGACCAAGATCGAGCTCAAGGCGGACGATGCTTCGGGCACCGCCAACATCTTCTTCCGCATCGAGAGCGGGGACTGGCGCTCGTACACAGAGCCGTTCATCGTCCCTGGCGCGGAGGGGCCGCACAAGATCGAGTACTACGCGATCGACCTCTATGGGAACCGGGAAGGGGTCCAGTCGGCGATCCTGTGGAAGGATGACTCTGCCCCATCCACGGAACCATCGACCGGAGGGCAGCCCCCTTTTGAACCAACGCCGCCAGGACCCGAACCTCAGCCCGAGCCCGAGCCCGAGCCTGAACCCAAGCCTGAACCTGAACCCCTGGCGGCGCTCACGTTCCGGATCACCCTCACCTCGGTCTCCCTCCTCGACGATCAGGGGGTGGGGAAGGATTGGACCTTCGCCTATTCGCTGAACGGGATGAGCCACGACGTACAGACGCCGTCGCTGCCCCTCGTTCTGTACCGGGGGGAGGCGACCGACCTCTCGCTCAGCTTCCGGGTGACGGAGGTCGACGAGGCCCCGGATCGGGGGGAGCACCTCCTTGCCCTCTCCCCACCGTGGACGGTCGCCACTTACGCCCTGGAGATCCCGGTGTACGAGGACAACGACCCCACCGCGGACCAGTGCGCAGTGTGGCAGTTCACCGTGGAGGTCGCGGAGGATCGTTGACCCCGAAGCGGCTCTCGCTTCGCGTGACCAGGACGGCGGTCCGCCCCGAGCGGACCGCCGTCCTTTCCCAATCGCCCCGCCCCAGACGGGATCGCGATCGATGCGCGTGCTGTTCGTCGCCGCAGAACTAGCACCGTTCGCCAAGGTGGGAGGACTGGCGGATGTCGCCGCCGGCCTCCCCCCCGCCCTCGCCCGGCTGGGGGTCGACGTGCGGGTGGCGATCCCCAAGTACCGCGCGATCGGGGAAAGAGCGCAGGGCCTCGCTCTGGCGGGGACCTTCCCCGTGACGGTGGGGCGGGAAACCCGTGCCTGTGACGTGTTCCAAGGGACCCTCCCCGCCAGCGAAGTTCCGATCTACTTCCTCGGCCACGACCCTTACTTCGATCGCCCTGGGATCTACGGGGAGCGAAACGAGGAATACCCGGATTCGCTGGCCAGGTTCGCGTTCCTGTCGCGGGCCGCGCTCGCGCTGGGGCCGGCCGTCGGCTGGCGGCCGGACGTGATCCACGCCAACGACTGGCACACCGCCCTCGTCCCGGTGTACCTCCGCTCGGGGACGGTGGACCTCGTAAGCCGGTCCGTGTTCACGATCCACAACCTCGCCTACCAGGGCTGGTTCCCGATGGGCCAGGCAGAGGCGGTCGGCCTGAACGACGTGGGCCGCAACCTCGTGGGGCGCGGTGCCCAGATGAACCTCCTCCGGGGCGGCATTCAGTCCGCGGACTGGATCACCACCGTCTCCCCCACCTACGCCGAGGAGATCCTCACCCAGGGAGAGGGGTTGGAGGATGCCCTCCAAGCGAGGCAAGACCGCCTCACCGGGATCCTGAACGGGATCGACACCTCGGTCTGGGACCCAAGCACCGATCCGCACCTGTGGGTCCCCTATTCGCCCACCGACCTCGCCGGCAAGGCCGCGAACAAGCGGGCCCTCCAGGAGGCGTTGGGTCTCGCTCCCACCGCCGCCCCCCTCGTGGGGATGGTGTCCCGGCTCGCCGAGCAGAAGGGATTCGATCTCGTGCTCGACGCGTTCGAGCGGATGATGGCGCTCGGGATCCAGTTCGTCGTCCTCGGGGAAGGGGACGTGCGCTACGCCTCGTTCTTCCGGGATGCGGAGCACCGCCATCCAGGGCGCGTCCGGGCCCTCATCGAGTTCTCCGAACCGTGGGCCCATCGCATCGAAGCGGGCGCGGACATCTTCCTCATGCCGTCCCGGTTCGAGCCGGCCGGCCTGAACCAGCTCTATTCCCTTCGCTATGGGGCAGTGCCGGTGGTCCGCGCCACGGGGGGGCTCAAGGACACGATCCAGGAATGTGATCCGGCACACGACCGCGGGAATGGATTCGTGTTCGTGGAGTACACAGCCGAGGCGATGCTTGACGCGGTGGGGCGGGCGATCCGCCTGTGGCGCACCGACCAAGAGGCGTGGCGGAAGCTCGTGGCGCGCGGGATGGCCGAGGACCATTCGTGGAACGGCCCCGCCCGGCAGTACTGTGCTGTGTATGACCGGGTCGTCGCTCGGTAGTTCCCCGCCCCGCGGAGAGGGCATCTCCACGGGCTTCCCGGGCGGTTGACGCGGGCCTGGGGCGAGCTACACTGTGGCCAATCTTCCGGCTTCTCAGGAGGTGTCCGAAGTGAGATCCCTATTTGCCTGTCTAGTTCTCACCGTCGCAGTGGGGATTGGCACGTGCGGGCAGGTGATCCGCATCGGTGTGGTGGGCCCCATGGCCTACATCCAAGGCGCACACCACTGGTATGGGGCAACACTCGCCGCCGAGGAGATCAACGCCGCGGGCGGGATAGAGGTCGACGGAACGAAGTACACGATCGAGCTCGTCCGCATAGACTCGAACGAGATGCAGCCTGGTCCCGAGGCTGTGGGCGCGGTGGAACGGGCGATCACGGCGCTGAAGGTGGATTTCCTCATCGGAGGATTCCGCACCGAGGCGATGCTCGCCATGACCGAGGTCGCCGCCGACTACAAAAAGATCTTCCTCATCGCCGGGGCGGCGGACGACGCCCTGCTCAAGGGACGGGTGGACAAGAACTACGACCGCTACAAGTACCTGTTCCGGGTGACCCCAGTCCGATCCACTTCCCTCGCCCGGGTGTCGTTCATCCTCCTCGGGGAGGTCATGGACGCGTTCCGACGCGAGTTGGGGATCGCTGAGCCCAGGGTGGCGATCATCGCTGAGCAGGCGGCGTGGGCGAACCAGGTCGTGACCCTCGTCGAGTTGATGGCCAATGCTCCCTTGCCGTTCGGCCTGGGGGGGAAGCACGTCGGCACGTGGCGACCGTCGGCACTGGCCACGAGCGTCGCCGCCGAGCTGAGCGCGGTCGAGCGGGCCGGTGCCCACATCGTGTTCACCGTGTTCTCCGGACCGGTGGGGGTCGTGTTCGGCCGGGACTGGGGGCGGCTCCAGATCCCCGTCGCCACCGTGGGGATCAACGTCGAGGCCCAGGCCCAGGGCTGGCTCACCGCCACGGGGGGGTTCGGTGCCTACACGGCCACGGTCGGAATCTACGCTGAGGGGGTGGCGGTCACGGAGAAGACCCTCCCGTTCGTGAACGGGTTCCGCACGAAATTCGGCGAGATCCCCCTCTACACCGCTGGCACCTACGATGCGATCTACATCCTCGCCGATGCGATCCGCCGGGCAGGCTCGCTTCAGACGGATGCCGTGATCCAGGCCCTCGAGGTCACCGACTACGTTGCGACCCTGGGACGGGTCGTGTTCGATGAGCTCCACGACCCGATCTGGGGGCCGGAGCACCTCACCGGGCTCGGTGTGCAGTGGCAGGAAGGCGCACCGCGGGCATTCTGGCCGCGGGAGTGGCAGCCCGACCCAGCTGCCCACCCGGGCCTCGTGGTTGGTTATCCAGGCACGGTCCCGTACCAAATCCCGCCGTGGGTCGTCAACTACTGGCGCGGCGCTGACAAGTAGCGATGGACCCGGCGGGGCCCAGCGGCCCCGCCCTCCCCCATGGTCGCCGATATCCTCGTGAACGGACTCGTCCGCAGCGGTGTGTACGCCATGCTCGCCGTGGGGTTCGGGCTCGTGTTCGGGGTGGGGAGGGTGCTCAACCTGGCCCACACCGCGTTCTACATGGTCGCCTCCTACGGGATCCTCCATTTCGTCGCCACCGGGTTGGGGACGCCGCTCGCCGTGCTCCTCACCGCGCTGGGCGTGATCGCCGTCGGGCTCGCACTCTACAAGTTCTTCATCGAACCGGTACGGGAAATGGAAGCAACCGTGCTCATCGCCACCCTGGCGGTGGCGATCCTCCTCCAGGAGCTGCTCCTCGTCTTCTTCGGAAGTGAAATCCGCCACGTGCCCGCGGCCTTTCCAGGCTACACCCGCATCGCCGGGGTTCGCCTCGGGAATCAAGAGATGGCAACCCTCGTCCTGGCCGCGATCAGCCTTCTCGGAACGTGGCTCGTCCTTTCGCGCACGCGGCTCGGTCTTGCCATCCGCGCCGCAGCCCAGGACCGCGAGGTCGCGAACCTGATGGGGATCAACGTGAACCGGGTCACGGCGATCGTGATGGCACTGGGATTCCTCCTCGCCTCGCTGGCGGGGGCAGCGGTGGCCCCGCTTCTGCCCGTCGAGCCACGGATGTGGATGCACCCGCTGGTGATCGTCCTCGCCGCGGTGGTCCTCGGGGGACTGGGGAGCCTCAAGGGAAGCGTGATCGGGGCGGTGATCCTCGCGTTTGCGGAGGTGCTGGTGGTGTTCCTCATCCCCGGCGGCTCGTACCTGCGGACGGCGATCGCGCTCCTGATCATGGTCTGCGTGTTCTTGATCCGCCCGGAGGGCCTGTTCGGGGCGGGCGCCACGGAGGAGCGGTAACGTGTACCACTTGCGGTCCCTCATCCGTCACCTGCGGGTAGAGGTCCTCGTTCTCCCCAGCCGCGTGATCGCGCTCGTGTTCGTGATCGGATTGCTCCTCTTCCCATTGCTCACCCAGGACCCGTACCTGCTGCGCATGCTCATCCTTGCGTCCCTGTTCTCGATCTACGCCGCGAGTTGGGATCTCCTGGCGGGGTATGCGGGTCAGATCAGCCTGGGACACGCCCTGTTCTTCGGGGTGGGGGCGTACACGACGGCCCTCCTCGGGCTGCACCTGGGTCTCCATCCGTACCTCACCGTTCCCCTCGGCGCGATCGTGGCAACCCTCGCTGGCCTGTTCGTCGGCGTGCCCTGCCTTCGCCTGCGGAGGCACTACCTGGCCCTGGCCACGCTCGCCTTCCCCCTCATGCTCACCGGGATCGTGTTCATGTTCCCCACCTTCTCCGGGGGGGAGGGTGGGATCTGGCGCATCGGCCGGCTTGCCTCGACGCGGGTCGGGGAGTACTACCTCATCGTGGGAGTGATGCTCGTCGCCGTGTTCTCCCTGTGGCGGATCGCGGGCTCACGGGTGGGGCTGATCTTCCACGCCATCCGCGAGGACGAGGTGGCCGCACGGGCCCTCGGGATCAACACCGTGCGGTACAAGCTCTTGGCGTTCGCGATCTCGGGGTTCACCGCCGGCGCCGCGGGAGCACTGTATGCCCACTTCGCGCGCATCGCCGGCCCAAGCAACCTCGACCTGTTCATGTCGTTCCAGCCCGTGATCTGGACGATCTTCGGCGGCGCGGCGACGATCTACGGCCCGGTGACCGGCGTGTTCGTCCTCTACCCTCTGCTCGACTCCCTCCATGTCCTCCTCCCCCAGTACCGGATGCTCCTCTTCGCCCTCCTCGTCCTGTTCATCCTCCGGTTCATGCCGCAGGGGGTTACGACCTGGATCCGCGATGCGATCGAAACAAGCTGCCCCAGCTGCCGGGTGCGCAACGCGGCCACCCGTCGGGCCTGCCGGGCATGCGGGACCCCGCTTCGAAACTAGAGGCCGAGGTACGACCGGCGCACGACCTCGTCCCCGAGGAGGTTCTCGGATGGCCCCTCCGCGACCACCCTCCCCTGGGAGAGGACGTACCCCCAGTCTGCCATCGCCAGAGAGGTCGCGGCATCCTGCTCTACGAGGAGGACAGCGATCCCCATCTCCCTCACCTCGCGGATCCGTTCGAACAAGGGCCCCTTCACGAGCGGCGCGAGGCCGGTCGAGGGCTCGTCGATGAGGAGGAGCCGCGGCCCTCCCATGAGGGCGCGGCCAATGGCGAGCATCTGCTGCTCGCCGCCGGAGAGGGTTCCCGCCCGTTGCCGGCCGCGGCTCCGCAGGATTGGGAACAAGCGGTACACGTCGGGCAGTCGTTCCGCCGCCTCACGCCGGCTCCGCACGAGGTACGCCCCGGCGAGGAGGTTCTCGCGCACGGTCATCTCCCGAAACGGCCGCCTTCGCTCGGGACACAAGATCAGTCCCCGCGCCACGATTTCGTGGGGAGGAAGGTGGTCGATCCGCTCCTCGCGGAACCACACCCGCCCCCCCATGCGCACGTCCTCGTGCCGGAACGCGTGCTGCTCCCATCGCACCAGTCCCGCCAGCGCACGGAGGAGGGTCGTCTTCCCCGCCCCATTGGCCCCGACCACGCTCACCAACTCCCCCTCCCGCACCTCCAGCCCCACATCGTGGAGGATGAGCGCAGTTCCGTAGGCGACGGAGAGCTCGTGGGCTTGGATCGCCTGCCGCACTAGAACGCCTCCCGCACCGGCGCTTCCACCCGCCCGAGGTAGGCCTCGATCACGCGTGGGTCCTGGACCACCAGGTCGGGAGGCCCGTCTGCGAGGAGCTCCCCGAAGTGCATGACGAGGATCCGGTCGGCGATCCTCATCAGCTCAGATAGCTTGTGCTCGACGATGATCATCGCGCACCCCTCGCTGTGGAGGCGCCCGAACCGTCCCCCCTTCCGCAGGCGATGGATCGAGTTCGCAAGGAGCCGGGTCTCCGCCGGCGTGAGGCCAGCGAACGGTTCGTCAAGAATGAGGAGCTCAGGCTCGGTGGCGATGGCCCGTGCGATCTCGAGGCGCTTCAGGTCCCCCTGGGACACCGCCCCGGCGGCGGTCAGCGCCAGATCGGAGATCCCCACGAACTCCAGGGCCTCCAGGGCCCGCGCTTCGACGGTCTTCACCCATTCCCCCTGGCGCGTGACGCGCGGGTTGTAGAGGCCGACCATGACGTTGGCGATCAGGGGGAGGCGCTTCATCGGACGGCTGTTCTGAAACGTGCCCGTGATCCCGTGGACGACCCTCTTCCAGGTCGGCTCGCGCGTGATGTCCTTCCCCTTCCAGAGGACCTTCCCTCCATCCGGGCGCAGGAGCCCCATGATCATCCGCACCACCGTCGTCTTCCCCGCCCCGTTGGGCCCGATGAGGCCCACGATTTCCTGGGGGTGAACAGAAAAACTGGCCTGGCGCACCGCCTCGAGCCCCCCGAACCGCTTGGAGAGGTCCACGACCGCGAAGAAGGGTTCCGTCACAATCCCTCCAATTCCTCGCGGAGATCCCGCCGCGACACCTTGCCGACATCCGTCTTGGGAAGCTCGGAACGGAACTCGACCAACCTCGGAACCTTGTACGGAGCCAGCTTCTCCTTGAGGTAGTCGCGGATGTCGGACTCGGTCACCCGGCCTCGGGCCTCCGGGCGGAGGACGACGTACGCCTTGGGGTACTCACCGACCTTGGGGTCCTTCACCCCGATCACCCCCGCCGCCTTGACCATCGGGTGAGCGGCCAACACCTCCTCGATCTCCCGCAGGAACACCGAGAACCCGCGATACTTGATGAGGTCCTTGGTGCGGGCGTAGTAGTGGAAGTAACCGTCCTCGTCCATCCGCACGAGGTCGCCCGTCCGCAGCCACCGCTTCCCACCCTCATCCACGAACGCCCGCCGGTTCTCTTCATCCCGCCGCCAGTACCCAGCGGTGATGTTGGGACCAGCGAGGATGAGCTCCCCCACCTCCCCCACGGGGAGGAACGCCCCCGTGTCGCGGTCGATGACCGCGGCTTCCACGTTCGGAAGGGGAACCCCAAACGACCCCCGTTTGATGCGGCCCGACGGGTTGACGTGGCTCACCCCCGCCGTCTCCGTCATCCCGAACCCCTCGAGGATCGCCTTTCCCGTGCGCTGCTCCCACGTGCTTGCCGTCGCCTCGGGAAGCGCGTCAGCGCCACTCACAACAAGTTTCATCCGCCGCCAGTTGACCCACGTCGTCTTGGGGTGGTTCTTCAGGACCTCGTACAGCGCCGGCACCCCGTAGAAGACGGACACCCCTTGGCGCTCCATGGTGGAGAGGATCTGCCCCAGGTCGAGAGACGTGAACAGGACAACGGTCGCCCCGAGGGTCACCCCGATGAGGAGGATCGCCACCTGGCCGTAGATGTGGTACAGGGGGAGGGCCGCCGCCACCACTTCCCCACCGGCGGTGAGCTCGGGGAAGAACGCGCGCAGCTGGGTGGCACACGCGACGAGGTTGGCGTGGGTGAGCCGGACCCCCTTGGGCTGGGCCGACGTCCCGCCCGTGTAGGGGAGGACAGCCAGGTCCGCCCCAGGATCGAGGAGGGCAGGAGGAGATGTGGCCGACCCTCCACGGAGAAGCTTCTGGAACTGGTGGATCCCCGGCCTCTGGGGGAGCGCCGGTTTCTTCGCGAACACCCCTTTTAGCGTGGGCAGGTACTCGTGGGCCCCAGTGACCACAACCGCCCGCATCTCCACCGCTGCCCGCTCGAGGTTGGCGTAGAGGAGGTCCTGACACACGATGTACTCCGCGCCGCTGTCCTTGAGCTGGAACGCGAGCTCCGAGCTCGAGTACACGGGGCTCACGGGAACCACGACTGCCCCCGTGGCGAGGATTCCGAAGTAGGCGATCACGAACTGGGGGCTGTTAACGAGGTACAGCGCCACCCGATCTCCTTTCCGCACCCCGAGGCCACCGAGGGCGGCGGCGAACGCCACCGACTGATCGCAGAGCTCGCGGTAGGACAGGCTCGCCCCGTAGTAGTGGAGGGCCGTCCGGCGGGGGAAGGCGTGCGCCGCCTGGTCGAGAAGGGTCCACACCGACACGGCGGGCGTCTCCACCTGAGCCGGAACTCCCTCCGGATAATGGCGCATCCAGGGCTTGGTGTAGTAAGGGTTATCTCCGCTCATGCCACCGCCTTCTGTCCTCGGGGGGAGCACATCGAGGGCACACGTGCGGGAAGGATTATAGGCACAGCCCACCGCGGATCAAGGCGCGGAAGGGCCCGTGGTTGGCCGTCCCGCCGGACGAGTGCCTCCATCGCCCCCCCCGACCGCGATCGGGCCCCCCCCAAGATGCCGAGCGCCGCGCTCGCCGCGCCGCCGGCCACGAACCCTCCCACCGACGCCAGCGACTTGCCTGAACGTACCCTGATGAGATCCACCACCTCCGTGACCCCATGGCGCCGGCAGCAGTCCGCGATCCCCCCACTCATGCTGAATACCCCGTCCACCACGACCAGCTGCCCCGCAGTGGAGGGGCATGTCGAGAGGACCCGGTCCAGGTCCGCGACATCGTTGTGCTTGAACCGGCGCAGCTCGCCGAGGGACAAGCGACAGCCGTCGAAGATGCTGGCGTGGTCCTCCTTGTCGCAGATCGCAACATCGTTGCACCCGATAAGGGTGGCGATCGCCTCCAGGTTCGCCTGATAGCGAACACGAGCGCCTTCCTCACGTACCGCACCAGCCGTTCCTCGAGCTCGATGTGCAGAGCGACCGTCCCGTTGAGGAATTGGGTCCGGTACGGCTCGTCCCATAGCGGCGGACGACGTGGGCCGCCGCCTGACAGACCCGGGGATCGGTGGTGAGCTCGAGGTAGTTGTTGGAGCCGATCATGAGCAGCCGGCGCCCGTCGATGACGACCTCCGTCCCCTCGGACTCGTCGAGGGGAATGAAGTACGGGTACAGGACCTGGGCCGCGCGGGGGTTGGTCGGGTACCCGATCCGCTCGGCGTGGGCAGGGTCATCGAGGAACCGCCGGCACTTCTCGAACAGGTCCATCGCAGCGTCCATCCCCTGGGAACCTCTCCTACCGCACGCGGTAGTAGCGCATGATACCCCATTCGAACAGGCGCCCCGGGAGGATCCCCCGCGCGACGACGGCCACCCGCTGACCGGGATCCCCCACCGTGTACCGGAGCCGCGGATTCGGGTGGCGGAGGACGCGGAGGATGAGACGGGTCACGACTGTCGCATCCCCTCCACCCATCTCATCTTGCTCGATCCGGTCTAGGGCGCGGGCGAACCGCTTCCGGTACGCCTCGCTCTCCCAGTCGGCGGCCACCAGCCGGCGGTGGGCGGTGAGCCCGGTACGAGTGTCCCTTGCCCGACTTTGACAGCCTGAGGCCCGTTTCCGGGACCTCAGTTCCATCCTGACGGTGTTTTCGAGGTGTTTGGGCGAAGTTGGGG
>FWPV01005998.1_pt1 | contig 23698 bp, 13 predicted proteins | sample 2228371 | NCBI WGS metagenome assembly FWPV01 (sample SAMEA103939776, study PRJEB20133) | metagenome | reverse complement strand
ATAGTATCCGGACTTGAGATCAAAGACAAAATAATAGGACAGAGCATAATAGGTGCGGATAAGTTTGTTGAATGGATAATGGCAACTTTTTTAAAGGGGAAAAGGGACAGAGAATGTCCATCGCTTAAGGAAATACAGAGATACAGGGCAAAAGAAGATATAATAAAGGCGATAGAAAAGGTGACAGGGAAAAGACTGGAGGAAATAAAGGAAGAAAGGGGGACACTAAGACAACTAACGATGGATGTGCTTTACAGAATTGGGGGGATCAAAGGGGTAGAAATAGGCAAGATATTTGAAGTAGACTATAGTACAGTGAGTCAGGAAAGAAAGCGGTTAAGGGAAAAGTTGCAAAAGGACAGGAAGCTTAAGAAGCTGTTAGGTCTAATTGAACAGAATCTGTCAATATTAAAGAATTGACCCCATTTTCTTAATCAGGCAAAAAACACGAGTGGATTATCATTGCTTTTGAAAAGCAAAAAAAAATAGATTTGATTTGGCTAAACAAAGGATTTGACCGATCAGGTGTTTCCCCATATCTGTCAGTCGAAGATATTGCCAATGTTGCTAAACGAGAAAATAACACATCAATACTTATCTTTCATAATCACCCAAATACCAATCCAAACTACTATGATTGTAGAAGGCCAAGTAGTAAAGATTTAGAATCAGCAAACGTGTTTGCTAATGTTCTTAACACACATGGGATAAATTTGGTTGAGTTTGTTTGTGAACGAGGGGTTTATTACGAATATTTTTTGTCTCCTGCTAATAGTTTTCTCCCCTTATCAGAGTTTGTTTTGGATATAGACAAAAATAATGGTATATCAAACCTAAATAATCTGTCATTGCACCTCGAAAGGATATTTTAAGAGGGTAAGGGACTTTTTTGTATTTGCACCTCAATATGTGATGATTATTCACCCAATTGTTTTTCTAAAATTTTCTCCTTCTGTTTTATATCTTGTTATCAGATTATCTAAAGTATTGGCTGCGGCACAATAACCGATACAGACAATACATCTGCCGGTAGCATCGGTTCAATGGATACCTGCTTACCTTTTATTGTTTTTCGAACCCTCTCATACGATTGTTGAAGTACTGACGCCCTTCCCTTTGCAAATTCGTCGATTTTAGGAATAATCTTGTTAAAATCCTTTAATAAAGTTTTTGCCCAATGAATTTTATCTGGGTCAGATATGCTGCTTGAAGGTTGTGCTTTTTCAAATAAATCAACTGCATCGTCAACCGAAAGCCATGTCTCGGAACCTGGGATATTCTGAAAACCTGTAACCACACATTCCTCCGCAAATGAAGTTACATTCGTTTTGCCGTCCTTTATGAGAAACCGTATGCGTAACAGCAAAAGTGTGGTCAATTCATTCACATCCTTTGATCTTATGACGCCACAACGTGCAGCAATGGTACGATTCCCGTCAGGCTGTAATGCATTGTTCAAGAGATATTCCGCCAAAGTCGTGCTCAAGGAATGATTCCTTGATATATACGTAACACCCTCTTCAACGGGCTGGTCGAAATTAATCTTTGTTATGCTTTTATCTGTTAATCTCTCTCTAATTGATTGAGGTAAAAGAGACAGGTCGATCTTAAAATATTTCTGAGCTTTTGAAATGGGACTTCCAAGTCGTTGGCAGGCTGTCACTATAAACTGCTCAACCACTTTTGAATTGCCCAGTACCGCATCAGTAGCTTTCAATTCCTGGGCAACTTCATCAGGTTTTATTGCATGTTGTGCAAAACGGGTACGGCTTTTCCGTTCCTTCTCAGCATCTCGTTCCCATTTTTGGTGCACTTCAACAATAGGAGTCTCATTATCAAATAAACTCATCTGAGAGGTTTCTTCTCCTTTCAGGAAAAGAGCCTTGAGGACTGTTTCCATAACGCTCTCGCTATCTATTGGCAACGGGACAGTAATACCAAGAGTCTTATGGATCTTCCTTGCCTTTCGTAATAAAACCTCAAGCACCGCACCATCTATAGGATTATCTGCACCGTAGAGCAGGACTGCCTTCACAACAGGGGCTATCTGTCCAAAGCGGTCGACTCTTCCCTCACGTTGCTCAAGCCGATTCGGATTCCATGGAAGGTCGTAATGGAGGACAGCATTAAACCCTTCCTGTAGATTAATCCCTTCACTCAGGCAATCTGTTGCTACCAAAACACGCCTGGGCGATTTACACAATTCCTCTACCCGTATCTCACGCTCATCTTCAGAATCTTTACCTGTAACGTCAATGATATGAACATCTTTGATTTCTTTGCTGAAACGCTTCTTTAATTCCTCAGCAACATATTTTGCAGTCTGTATGAACCTGCAGAAAATAATCGGGCTCAGTCCGGCTTTGAGCAATGCTCGTATTTCTTCTTCAGCTTTTGCAATTTTGGTGTCATTTTCTCCTTTGAGAGATTCTGAATATCTGATGAATTCCCGGAGTTTCCGTCTCTCATTATCCGAAAAGAATCTTTCGCCTTCCTGCACTACATGGGTTGGCACATTGTCTTCCACATTTTCGACATCGGTGGAATCAAAAATATACGCAGAATAATTTGCTTCTTCAAGCCCTGCACTTTCAGAGAGTTTATTGAGTCTCGCCAACAAAGAAGTTGTGGCTGCAGCAGGACTGGACATAACACACCTGAGAAGTGCAAGCGCTGTCCAGTAACGGACACGTTTTCTGAAACCTGTTAGTGACTCCCCGGTTGCAACAAGTTCACGTGCAAACGCATATACATCCTTAAATAATTTGCTGTACTCTTTAGAAAGGATGTAGGGCACTTCTTTCGGGTCTCGTTCGGGAAAGGTTGTTTCAGTCCCCATCCATTGTTTAACATCGGCACGCCTTCTCTGAATAAGATGCCGTGCAAGCTCTGCCCGTTTTTCTTCCCTGAGATTCTCCATATCCAGGGTTTCAAATGAAGGGTGGATAAACCCGAGGAGTGAGAGGAAAGATTCCTCTATCCCGCTGTGCGGCGTTGCGGTTACAAGAATAAGGTGTTTTGATGTGTCCTTCGCCAGATCAGCTATCAGTTGATGTCTCTGCTGCTGGGACACCGACTGTCCTGCCGGTCGGGCACACCCGTGTGCTTCATCAACAATAACGAAGTCCGGACAGTGAAGGAGAAACGATTCCCTTCGTCTTTGAGACTTCACAAAGTCCACGCTTATGATTATATGGGGATAATATTCGAAAACACTCAGATTAGGTCTTGGGAGGTTTCGTTCCAAAGATGCAAGTGTACTGCTGCTGATAATCTTCGCTTCTATGTTGAACTTTGTATTTAATTCTTTTCCCCATTGATCACAGAGATAGGGCGGGCAGATAACAGCTATCCGCCGTATTTCACCCCGGTCAAGAAGTTCCCTTGCTATAAGCGCGGATTCTATCGTCTTTCCAATACCGACATCATCTGCTATAAGCATGCGGATGGGGTCTAATTTCAATGCCATAAGCAAGGGGACAAGCTGGTAGGGTCTCGGATAGATTGATAAATGACCCAATGAACGGAACGGGCCTGCGCCATATCTGAGAAGAAGACGGGCTGCATTCCGAAGGAGCCTTGCTGACTCGAAATCTCCTATATCAGTTACGTCTGGTAGGGGAAACTTAGCAGGCTCAAGGTTGTTTTTCTCGATCGGAAGGAAAAGACCGCAGCTATCGTGCTCGCTCCCTGTTAAAGGCCGGAGAGAAAGCACCTCTTGTTCCCTGGAAGGCATAATGACCCATTCTCTTCCCCGGAATTTAACCAAAGACCCTATAGAGTAATTGCTCATTTTCTCACAACCCCAAAGATGTCCTTATGTTCCTCGATTTGCTCCGCGATTGTTCGGTCATATCGAATCACAACCACCCGATATCCCTTATTGAGCAAATCTGCTCTGATGCGCTTGTCTTCAGCCGCTTGTTTTGGCTCATCATGGACTGAACCATCACAGAATACGCATACATAGCCGTCTTCATAATAGAAGTCAGGAATTGAATAATGATTTGGAAGAGGTTTTTGTGCAAAATCCGGCAGACGTCTTCCCTCTTTATAGAGATGGTCTAAAAAATTCTTTTCGAGTTGAGAGCGTTTATCAACACGTTGCCGAAGCCATTCAAACTGCTCCTCATAGGTACGATGTTCATATGTTTTCTGTGTCTTACTGGTACAGAGGGAAAGAAGAATATTTTTCACAAGATGTCGATTGAGAATTATATGGTCTCTCTGGTTTCTGTATGTTAATAGACAGTCGTAACAGGCTCGTGTACAATCAATATCACCGAGTATCTCCTCCCAGGTTTCTATATCAAAATGGCATATCTGAAGTGCCTCACGAGCTACACGGCTTATTGCATCACTGTCTTCCACAAGTCTTTGGAATATACCCACACCGCCTTCTGCTGCTTCCCAGAAGAGAATGCTTCTTTTCTCACCTTTACCGATCCTCTCGGATGCAATTTCCTGTTCATCTATTTGATACACGGCACATATACCTTTTTGCAATGCGTGCTGAAGATTTGCAAGCTGGTCTTCATTGAGACTGTTCTCAAGTGATGACTGGATCAGCAGGATGTTCCTCGTATCCCTGACTAAAATCTGAACACCTGACCGTATGTTCTCCTGCTCTGCACCTAACGCTGTATCAGCTATATCGCCGGGCCTTCTATCCCATATACCATTTGATAGATCAAGAGTGAAACCCTGAGTTCCCCGTTTCCTCCACCTTCTGTTGATTCTCCATAAATGGGCTGCAGGTCCATAGAAAAGCTTTAAGAGCGATTTCCCGTTTGTATCTATTACCTCAGCAGAAATTTTACTGATCTTTCCATCTTTGCTTGCAAAGCGAAAATGTGTTGTTATCTCATATCCTTTTCTGATACGTTCTTCTTCGTCGCAAGTTATTCTTTCCGTGCGCCAGGTAGAGACTGTAGTCATTTCAAAAAGCCTGGGAAGAAACTCGCAATTGTTTGCATTGAGTGTTGTCTGACAGTGCCCACAGAGATCAGAGTTTAAGCTGTCGCCTGTGTGGAACGTGCCGCATACCGAACAAAGTTTTGCCTGTATGAAACGAGATTCAGGATCACCTATGGGCAATAGGCTCTTAACAACACTGTATTTACGGCCCTCATGATATATGATATTTCGCGGTCCAAATTCATAAACCGCAAGAAAGCGAGGGCGGGATATAAAATCTCCCTCTGCAATTCCTTTTGAAATATAGGCCCTAACAGGTAAACGGGGGAAATTATAGCCCGGCAGAAAGCCCTCACTTGCAAGGTACCGGTATGGATAGAAATCTGAATCATCCCGATTCACACGGTTGCACAGGAGGTCTATCTGATGCATAGCTTCTTTTACATTTCTATCAGCCTTTTGCCTCTCCTCTGCATTCAATCCGGTAATATGAGCTGCTTTTAATTTTTCTTGGGACTCTATAAGCTGACGATAAGCGACTCTATAAAGTTCACGCCAGCGGTCGAAGGACTCATTAAATTCTCTTGCACTGGATTTAACAGTTGACTCAAGCCAATCGTCTGAATACCAGTCAGCACTATTAAGATACCCTTCACACTGTTTGAGAACAGAACGGCAATTTTCAAGGCATATGCCTATTTTGTTTTCAGACAAATTGATCTGATGTGCAATGTTGTCTACTAACGGCAGATCCTTTTGAGTAAGGTCTATAATTTCAGTAATGGAATTTTTAAGATTAAGTCCGACAAGTGCAAGCCACACTGCATGGACATGTGACTTCACGAGATCCTCATTTGCGAGATCCAGTCTCGGAGGAACTACGATTCCAGCAACCATTGATGACCTGCGGCGGAAAAAATACTGGTCATGTCCGCTCCCGGCGGAACAGTATGTTGAAATGAAAGCCGGCTGTCCTGAACGACCGGCGCGTCCACTTCTTTGAGCATAATTTGCGGGCGTAGGCGGAACGTTTCTCAAGTTCACGGTATTAAGATCAGCGATGTCAATACCGAGTTCCATTGTGGGTGAACAGAAAAGGCAAGACAGGTCACCTTCACGAAATCTCTTTTCACGCTTTTCTCGCTCTTCGGGGTTAGTCTGTCCTGTGTGCTCTCTTCCTTCGAGTTTAATAAGATGCTGTGCTCCTTCTTGATAAAACTTCACAAAGAAGGGGTTTGCCTTCCGGACAAGGGATTCTTCTGTATTTCCAGACATTCTTAGAGAACGCACAGGATCAAGCGGCTGAAGAGTTCCATCACCTTCAACCCACTGAATTAGAGGGATGCGAAGCTGTATTCTGAAATCATCTCCGTTTTGCTCCTTATCCAGATATCCTGCCTGATTTAGCACTTCTACCAAAGTTCTCAGCAACTGCTCATATTCTGATTCATTAAGGGGTGATTTTAATTGCGGCCATGCACGTGAGGATCGTAAATATTTGCCAAGAACGCTTGCCAAAGCAAGGCTTGAATCTTTCGGTCTCCTTGTTCCCCAGGCAAACCACTTGCTTTCCAAAAGTCTTTCATCATCATCAAAGTTCCAGGGCTCCTTGAGAGTATCATTTACTTTCCGTATAAGAATTTGATGGTATTCACCTTTCAGACAGTGTGCGTTCATCGATAGAGAATGACGGAGATGATCAAGAAAAGCCTTCACAACTTTGTAGCGGGTTTTCACTCCGGCGGTAGCGAGGACTTCATTTTTGCTCCATATAGAATTCTCGCTACATAGTTTATCCAGTCCAAGATACTCAATCTTTAACAGGCCGCACTGTTCAAGATTCGGCTGGACTACTCTCCAGCCTCTTCGAAGATCCTGGTAAATCCTGTATTCAATGTATTTGATCAATGCGTCTCTGTTCAATTGAGGTTGTATTCCTATTTTCCCCGGATTCTGTGCGTATTCAGTGGCCGGCAGATTGAGTGCTTTAAATACTTCTAATGCAATTGTCGAGTGATCAAGTACTTTATTAGTTTTAAGTGCCCGGTAAATTGCGCTCCGTAAAAAACCAATTTGAATAAAGTCATTGAAATGCCCTGCCTGAAGCGATGCATCCTGTCTGTTATCTGTAAAACTCAAAATTTTACGGGCTTCAGGCTCAAGTTCTGTGATATGCTGCATCTGAGTAAGCTGTGATAAGCAGAGAATTGTTGTAGCCGAACTTCGGCCTCCAATTGACAGCCTTGCAAGCTTTGAAAACTCAGATGGGCGTTTGTCATAGGCAATACTGCAGGACAGACATATCAGCAAAGGTGCTTTCAGGAACCATGCTAATATTTTTCCTTCAGATTGTTCTTCCGAATATGTACCATCGGCTGCAACATACATTTTTTGAGGGACATATTTTTTATATTTCGAATCCAGTACAGGCCCCTTTTTCGTCATACGGAACCAATGCTCCGGCAATTCATTAAGCCGATCTTCACTCCAGAAAGGATTATCTTCCCTTTCAATAATAAGGTACCCATCTGCTACAGATTCCTCATCGATATCCGGAGCATCATCGGGTACCTGGGGTTCTATTGTTTTGTCTGTCTCTCTTCTTGTAACCTGATAGTATTCCTGTCCGCATATTCGGCAGAATACCAATGGAACAAGCAGACGATCTTTTCCATCCTCACCCTTTGTGAAGTGCTGGCCGTTCAGAGTCAAATATCTTTTATCAATAGGTTCAATCGTTGCATAAACAGAATCTCCTTTTGATATGAACTGGTGCAGACGTATAGCAAATACAGGTGAGTTGTCAGGATGGCGAAGCTGACTGCCTTGATATAGTAGTTTTTTCATTTGCTCTTCACAGATTTTTTCATCTATATTAGTTGCGTTAGAGAGCTTTTTTGCTCCCTCTTTAAGTGTTATCGGAGAACGGCGTATATAAAAGTTATCTACTTTCTGAATGCCAAATGTCTCTTCAATCCAGGCATTTAATGGATTATTGATGAAATCACTGTAAGTCTTGGGAATGTCTCTTTTAATGTTTTCTATGAGTATTTGTTTCGAAATATCTCCATTATATTGGATTGATTTTTTAAGTCTTTCATCAATTACATTTTCAGGTAATACCGTAGCTCCAAATATCTTCCCCGAAACATAAGCAACAGCATTCTGCTGTTCATCTCTCGTACCTCCGGTTACCATGGTTGCACTTGTACCGATGCAGAGGAGGTTGTTGTTGCCGCACCGTTGGCGTACACGTCGCACCAGCATACTCACATCGGCCCCCTGCCTTCCTGTATAGGTATGCAGTTCGTCTAAAACGAGAAATTCCAGATTTGCCAAAGTATGACCCAGGAATACAAACTCCCGCGGACGTGACATCATCAATTCAAGCATCACATAATTTGTCAGAAGGATATGGGGAGGATGCTGCTGTAGTTGTGTCTTTTCCTCCTCTTTTTCCTGGCCTGTATAGCGTCCAAAGCGAATTGGTCTATTCCCTTCTCCGAGGTTTTGTAAAAGTCTTTCAACCTCTTTTGCCTGGGAGTTTATAAGTGCATTCATGGGATATACGATAAGTGCACGTGTCTGCTCCGGCTCAGGATTGTTTTTGAGAATATGATCAATGATAGGGATGAGATAGGTTAAACTCTTGCCCGAACCTGTTCCTGTTGTAAGGACGTAATGTTCTTTTTTTGCTGCTGTATGAATTGCCTTCTCCTGATGATGGTATAGACGGAAAGATTTTCCATCCCTCTGGAATATCTTTTCACAGAGAGGATGAAGTATTCCGTCCTTCACTAACTCCGAAACAGTCTTCCCCGTTTCATAGGAGGGATTTAATTGGATGAGTGGATCAGGCCAGAGAATGCCGCTTGAAAGTTCTTCGCTTACAAATTGTCTGATTCTTTCATCCTGGATGTTTAAAAAACTTTCTACATACTGGTGGTAATCACTAATGACGCTGTCTCTCAGATTAAAGATATTCATAAGCTCTTTGCGACTCTGTTTAATTCTTTATCGAATGAAAAGAGAATATCACCACTGTCAACAGCCTTCGCACATAAAATGCTATCAACAATATCAATGTCCTTTTCCGCAAAAAGGGCCAATGCGCGAATGAGTTCTTTTTGGTCATCATTCGCAATCCCCTTATAATGCAAAATATCAATCAGTCTATTAGAGGCCTTGTCTTTCGGAACTTGATAAATCTTTGTCAGAACATAGATACACTCTGCGATGACACTCTCAAGAATAACAGCCTTTTCATCGCCGTTTTTAACCTTATCAAAAAAACTTTTTGCTTTTGTATAAAGGGCATAATTATCTTTAATGAGATAGCGGATAATAGTATTGGTGTCAGGAAGACTTCTTGCGGGTTTTTTCACGGATAGCCTCCTCCCATGCCATTGCCTTTATTTTTTTCATTGAAGTGCCGGGTTTCACATTTTTAGCATATTCGCTTAATGAACCGGCTGCATCCTTCACTGCCCTTACAACGACTGTATCATTTATTACTTCAAAATAAACAGCACTGGTATTGAGCTTCTCCCTGATTTCCTTTGGGATGGTAACTTGCCCCTTACTTGTAATCTTTACTGCTGTGGTTGTCATTTAAATTACCTTACCTTTCTATTATGGTATTACTTTAAACAATTGTAATACCTATAATAGCTTTTGTCAATTCCTTATTTATCCTGTTTTCAAGCCTGTCATGATTCCTTTTCTCTATAAAAAGTAAATAAATGCTATTTCTCTCCAAACAACCTATCCCATGCCTCAAGCAGTAACCAAAGTTTGTGGTAGTTACCAGATTATTATATGAGTTTATGTTTTTGTCTCCATGTCTTTAATGAGTCTTTTAAGGCGTTAACTTCAGAAAGCACCTTTGATCCGAGCAACTCATGAATGCCGATCGAAGCTTGGATGAGTATTCCACAAGTAAAATCGATATAAGGAAGAAACTCCTTGATCGGCGAGTCTTTATAGTACACTATTTCAAAATTAGCACCCCTGATCTCCATATGGCGGCTGATAAGCGCGCAGATATTGCCATGAGTATCTGTACTGAGCATGTTATACAGAGAATGGTATTCATTTAGCATACCAGCACGTTCAAAGCGGTCCCTAACCCGTAAGGGACTGTATCCTTTAGTTTTTAGGTTCTCTAATTCCTTTTGCATTTCATCAATTTTCTGCGAAAGGGTTGGATGCTCAGCGATCGATCTGAGGTATGGATTTATGCCTTTCGATGCTTCTTTCATAAGCTTTAACCACTGATCATTGTATTGTGCTTCCATATAATAGCCATATTTCTTATCCCTCAATAAGTTGAAAAACTCAACATAGGTTTCAAGGAATGTCCTGAAGATGGATGGAATACCAATATTCCCACCTTCATTAAGCAATATCAGCAAGCTTCCGCTGAGTTCAATGAGCGAGCCGTATAGTGCCAAAAGATTCCGATGCCAAGGATGAGATTTGTCAAAGTTGAGTCCTCTACTATACTCCAATAAGCTATCATGCAATTTTTTCAAGAGATCAAGTTCATCCATACTTATTTTTCTCCAAACAATCTATCCCATGCCTCAAGCACGAGGCGGCGGGTGCGGTATTCGCCGTACTGTTTAATTTCTTTCTCCTTTAAAACCCGAAAAGTCTCTCCCGGAAAATTTGGCCCATAGACATCTTGAGGATCAAGAATATAACGCAATTCATCGCGGGTAAGACCATAGAGTTTTGCGTAGTAGGCATCCAGTTCAGCCCTCAATAAAGCTCTGCGCTCTTCATCCCACTTGAAGGGCGGACCGTCATAGCCCATGTCGAGAGCAAAGGCTTTTATATCGTTCGCAGTGTATACCAATTCCAAAATACGCTTGTTTATAAAATCGATATCAATTTGTGAATACTGATCAGGTTGGATTACAGGAAATTGTTTCAGGATAAAAAAATTAATATGTAAAAATCCGACTTTTTGTCTGGCTACGAAATCCAACGTAAGAGTGTTAAAATTACCCAGCAAACAAATCTGTTGCTCTTTGCTGATCTTTGCTTTACATATTATTAGTGGTGCTGAATTTCCCACAGCTGAAAATGGAACAATCGCAACTTTAAAGGTTCTTCCAGTACTTACTGTAGTTATATCTTTATATACCATCATAAAACTTAGTTTAGTATTAAATTGATTGACTTTTTGATTTATATTTTCAATAGATACCCAATAACGAAAAGTTGGCATAAATGATGGGTCTGCATGTTGTTCTACTGTAACTTCTTCAGGTTCTCCTGTTCTAATTCTATCGCCATAATGTATTACACTTGCAAAACGATGATCATATTGGTCTATCATCTTTGCCTCATACAGAGGCAACCTTCCTACGCCGGGTTCGGTATAGAAAAGATGGCTGTCGTTAGACATATCAAACATTCTCATGAACGAGATGCCCCATGGGTTTTCTCCTGTCCTCTCGTTTATGAGGACCGGTACTCGCTGATAGATTTTTTTAGTAAGTTCTGCATCTATCTTTGTTCTAAAGACTGGTGTCGTTCGAGTATTTGGATTTATGAGTTCAATATCTTCTGGTGAGAGGGTAAATCTCCTCATCTTGTCTTCGAGATGCTCAGTTCGCGTCAGGAAAAAGGCATAATTTGCTTTTTCAATTTGCCTGTTTGTTATTGTAAGTAGGCAAAACTTGTAGCTCCTGTGAACTCCGGGGAAAAGCGCTTCTCTATTTTCAAAGTCAAACAGACTTACAAGCGCTTTTTTCTCGTTTAAATCACCGAAAAAAGCCTTGCATGTATCATCGGTTGCTATTCCCGTAGGCACAATTATCCCTGCCCGGCCAGATTTATTAAGGAGCCTATTTGATAATTCAGCAAAAAGCGCATAGGTGTTTATGTCTCCAACAGCAGTAAGCGGGAACCTGCCACCTTCTCTAACAAACCTGCTGTCAGATTCAGCATCATGTTTGGCATTTTGAAATTCATTAAAAAGGTCTGGGTTGTTTTCCTGAAGTTCTCTTATCAACTTTTCACGTGCTGCCTTGTTTGGTGCATTCGCAATTTCATGGTCTCTCGTTGCAAAGAATTCTTGTTCCTGTAGTTTAATTCTCTCCCATGGTGGATTGCCCAAAACAACATCGAAACCTCTTCCACCTTCTCCCCTCAAGGCCGAGGAAGTTGAAGAGAAAATCTCAGGGAATTCCAGCGGCCAATGGAAATAGCGATGTTTTGCAGCCAATGCATTCACTCTCCCAATCAACTGCCCATGTGCTGCTTTTGGATTCAACATGAAGTTCATGAGTTTTTCATGTGTAGGAATCGCTGGGTCATCAACCCTTGTCAGAGGATAGAAAAAGGCTGATGTCCAGATATTAGCTGCTATCCAGTCCTTCCACCAAGCCTCATCTGCCCTGATTTTTTCATACTGCTCCTGTTTTTTATTCACATCTTCGGGTGATTTCTCTGAGATTGCATCGATTGTTTTTGCTTGTTCTGCAAAGGAGCGGAGGTCGGATTTAAGTTTATCTTCCATATCAAATTGAAGCCGCATGATTCCTTTTTCCCAATCTTTTCTTTCCTGCCGATTTCTTGCTTTGATCTTTTTCGCTACTTCTTTATCATCTCCTGTTACAGGTTTAAATGCATCATCAGGGATACCCTCTTTAAGCCTATCCAATTTGTCCAGGCCGATTAAGCTATTACCACACTTAATTCTATGATCTAAAAACGTTAGCGGATATCCTTTGTTGTGCCCCTCAAGCCAGAGTGCAACTTTACAAAGATCAACAGCAAGAGGATTTAAATCAACGCCATAAATGCAATGCTGAATGACATCTCTTACTGCCATGCGAAACTCAGATGGAGTCGGCTGCTCTTCTCCTGTTCGTATCTTTGCAAGTTCTTTCCCAATCTTCCTTGCAGCAGCCAGAAGAAAATGCCCTGAACCTGCTGCTGGATCACAGACTTTCAATGAAAGAAGAGCCTTTTCCTTTTCCTCTTTTGTTTTAGCATTATTCAATCGTTCTTCCATTACTGGAACGAGAGCACTCTTGATAAGCTCCTGAACAAGCTCGGGCCTGGTATAGTATGAGCCTGTTGATTTGCGCTCTGTTCCAAAGGCAAGCTCGAAGCGTAACCCCTCACCCCCGCCCTCTCCCACAAGGGGCGAGAGAGAAATGACAGGATGATAATCAAGCAGGCTTTCATAAACAGAACCAAGCTCTTCAACATCCAGATGAGCATAATTAATCTGGCGGAAGGATTTGTTGTCTATAAAAATAGAAAGATGTGCGAAACCGCGGAGAAAGTCTCTGTTGTAAAGAAAAGCATTCTCAAGATCGGGCATTGCACGAGGTCCGAATAGGTCTCCATTTAACGGAGCTATGCCGAGCTTGCCGCCAATGTTTTCATAACTATAAAATTTAAATGTCTGTTTAACCCCCTCCCACAGGTCCCAGAACTTCTCGTCCATATCTACGGGGCGTTCCACTTTTTCCCGCAGGCGCGAAATGCTGTAGTTTTGATCATAAATCTTGCAAAAGCGGTCATTTTCAGGATTCGGGCCAACAAGATTTCGCTCTTCAGAAACCATCAAGAAAAGGAAGCGATATACCAGTCGAAGCAGTTGACGATAATAATCAGAGGCATCAAGTTTGCCTTCCTTAATGTTCTGCCTTAATTCATGATTTTCCGGGTGAGAGAGAAAACCGTTGCCAAATATTCTTAGGGCTTGTTCAACGCCATCTCTAAGATGTTCCCTGACTCTTCCGCCGGTTTCAATCCCCTGCTGATAATATTGTTCCAGAAGGCATTCTGATGCTGTCTCGATATCTTTTGGCCAGCGGCTGCGATGAACTATGCGATAAAAAACCTGGAATTCAGCAAAGTGCTCCCCTTCCATAATCTGCTGAAGATCGAACTCAAGATAAGCCGGACGGCTCAGGCGTTCTGAGTCACGGAGGATCCTGAACTGAAGACCGTTTGTTACAATCCCCCAGAGATGATCGGTACGGTTTAGATATTCCTGAACAAGCGCATGAGGAGAAATACGTGGTCTTCCTGTTGGAGGCCGTTTGTCGAGTTCATTTCTTGCTCCCTCGATATGAATAGGCAATCCGTCTTCACCATCACCAAGACGATGGGATATAAAATAAGTTTCTCCCCCAACTAATGCGGCGCTTTTTGCAAAGGTAATCTTCTCGAAACCTAATGTTCTCAAAAGAGGGAGTATCCATTGTTCTCTTGTAACGGTAGCCCCGGTGTCACCTTCTTTCATCCTATAGAGTCCATGCTGGAAAGCCTCCCAATAAGCCTTTGCATCAGACCAACACGCAGCTATCTCGTCAAGCAGACGGATTTTTCCATCAAGCCCGAAATCAGAAGTCTTTTGGCCGAGAGCCTCCCCTGACTGGATCGCAGATAGCAAATCCGACGCTATTAAAGCCCCCTCTGACCTGATCGTATTAAAGTTCATTATTGATTATACAATCTAATATTCAGTCTTCCCTTTGCGTTCCAACTCAAGTAATACCCTTAATCCATAGTAGAAACATTCTTTTTGATAAGCCAACTCCCAATCTCTAAGTAGTGGCATAGCGTCAATACTTTTCGACTTTAGCAACTTGCCCAGTTCTTTTTGTCTACTCCTCCGTGATTCCGATGCTCTATCAATCCAATTTGGTGGAATATTACCACCCCTCTGACGCAATAAGAAATATCCTTCTACAACGCTCCCATTCGCTGCTTCAAACAATCCTGCTTCCCTTGGCATTGTGACCTCCTTGTCAGTTTGCATAATTTTATTGAGGACTCAAATCAATTCGGTACATGAGCAATTCTTCCAAGCTTATATCACGTTCTAAATGAGACCTCATTAAATAAGCAACTAAATCATCCTGTCTTGGTTGCCCAAATACCATCCTATACGCAGCAAGAGTCTTTTTAAGTCGTATTATACGATCTTCATCCCTGCTTAACGGCAGATAAGGTATATAACGCTGAATCCTTGGACCATCTTTTGTCTCATAAATCCAGTAAGGAATTAGGTCATTCTTGCCAGAAGGTCTTGAGTCTTTTGCTATGCTAAACAGCTTTGTCCATGGATCTTCAAGATGCTGAATGTCTTCAGCTAAGCGATTGATAGGTATTCCATATGAGATATTTTTTCTAATGACATGCCCTTTATAACGATGGATCCGTCCTTCTCTCTGTTCAAGATCAATAGGATTTGCCGGAAGGTTCCAATGATATATACTGTGACAATACTGATGAAAATCCAATCCTTCCTGACCTACGGAAGTTGAGGCAAGGATAAAAGGTCGAAAAGGTGAATTAAATGCCTTCCGCACTTGATCTGCTCGTGTTTCTTCATTATCATCAACGTTTTTTGCGTCTCCATAGCGTAAGGCGAACCGACAACGGATGGTCTGAGTCTGTAAGGTTACTTTTTTATCTTGCAATCTAATATCATCAAAATCAAGGCTTACTGTTCGCAGAGAAACTGATGTGCAGATTTCTTCTGCAATCTTCGGGACAGATGAATCTATGGGCTTATCAACTTGGCCAAGAGATTCCCTTGAAATATGAACATACTCATCCATAACAGATTGTATGTTGCCGTTCATACAATAATCGAGAACAGTTTCCCAATAACGCTCATCTTCGCCTTTACAAATATTTCGCAGGAGGGTAATGGAATCAGGAAGATTAAAAAGGCTTCTAAAACCAATCGCAGCTTTTGCAGCAGAGGATATCAGTATATCGCTGAAACTATCTATATCCTTATCTTTTTCATTTGATAACCGAAGAAATGAGCGAAGACATACCACAGCAGGAGACGCTATCGCAATTTTAGCTAATATGTCGATCAAATCATTTGGTTGCTGTCCTAAAGGCCTTTGAAGATCAAAATATTTCCAAAATTCTTTAATGTGATCAGCAAACCGGCTATCGCTATCTTCCTGTCTGCTTGGCAGCATCGAAGCCCAGTTCATTTCATCATCCTGATCATTCTCATGGACACACCAATTCTTTATAGGTTTTTCATAATAATATCTATCCAATAAACTCATAGCTGCAAAATACCAGGAATGATCAGCACGCTGAGTATCAGTACCTTGCATTAGTTTATTTTGAACAAGAAAATTCAGAACTGGTTCCAATAGTGTTTTAATGTTTTCCTTTATGATTTCGAATACTTGCTTAAGCTCAGGAATACCGCCATTCAGGGACAGGTCCAGTGAAATCTTCATTGGATCAATTTTAGCGGCTAATGTGAGACATGGGTATAATAATGAAAAGAATCTCAACCCTTTGAATTCTCCATTCATGATAGAAAAAATGATCAACGGACGGCGCTTTTTAAACATGTCAGGATAAGCAGAAGGATTTTCTATCGTCCCCATAATATTGCGTTCCGCTTCATAACTGCACATAGTCGCAATAACTTTAGGAACTATTTGCCATGAAGAGAAAATGAGCGCTTTGGTAAAACTCTTTGAATCAATATCTTCAAATGGGCTGTTTTGAGAGGTATAATATGGCAGCGATGGTGGAATCCAGAGGAGTTGCCAAGCTTTTTTTTCGATTGTATTTGCCAATAATGCTCTGAGTTTTGCATTGCACGGATCAACTTTCTGATACTTGCGCATTGCTTCCCAAGGCAAAAGACTATCTGAAGTCTCTTCTAATATTTTCGTCGCTTTTTTGGGCAATATGCCTTCACTAACTTGTTGACTAAAATTCTTTTTCAGGGTATATGCTGTTTTATCCATAAAATTTAGAAGATATGGAGCAGATTTCCAGTATTCAACTGCATCTTGAACATCGAGAAGTCTGGATATCTGATCGATCATCTTAAATGCTTTGAGATCATTCGGTTTCAAGCTACATTGTTCAAGCTTCGAATCTGTAACCATGCCGTCACGATCAATTGTTATTGCGAGTCTTTCAGTACGTACCATTACCTGTCTTAACTTGTTCTCAATTATTTCTTTCGCTGATTTTAAATGTTCTAACCCCTTCGAGCTAACTTCGTATAATGCCTGCCTATATTTTTCGAGAGCCCGTTGAAATAAATCACTGTTTTCAGAGGAAGCAAAGAGAAAATTGACCGTCCTTAGAAAATCTTCGTAATGGTTGTCCTCTTCAATTTCATGAGTCATGGTGTACATTTTATAAGGAGTAGCAGACAGTAATATTATTTTTGCATCAGGATAGGTAAAGAGATCATGAGCTAATTGTGCCACTTCATCTTCACCTTCTAACAAATATTTAAACCTTTGAAATTCATCGAGTATAATTACATCCGGCTCAAGGGCAGTCAGGCAACTCCGTGCTAAAATGCGTCTGAGACTGCCAATCAAGGCATTGCGATCCTGCCTATCTTTAGAGGGAACATTTTCTTTGCGACGGGGAAATCTACTGATCAATTCATCTAAAACTGGGCGAATTTGTTCTTTCTCAAGATCTTCAAGAAATCGATGAACAAGATCTTTATTGAGATTATATTCTTTATCATTGTATATTCTATGTGTCCATTGCCGCCATGAATTAATGCTAACATCTCCCTGAAGGAGATTCCTCAAACCTGCTGCTTTTATATCCCAGCCATCACGGAGTATTCGGTACATAAGTGCACGTTCTTTTATAATGCCTGCTTTGGATTTGAGATCAAACGACGTCCCTGGAGTAAAAGATACAAAATTAAGACGTTCATTCATGGTTTCCGTATAAAGAGGCAGTAGTGTTAACCTGCTTGCCAGTGCCAGTTCTTGTTGTTCAGTTATATTCAAGAGGTCAATGTTTTGGGCTGCTATATCACGATTTGCACATATATATACAATATCAATGCGTTTTCTGGAATCATTCCATAAATGATCAATAGCTTTTGCAATGACACCTTTTGCAATATGGGTCTTCCCTAAACCAACCTCATCTGCTATTAAAAATCGATTGACTGGATTTGCTCCATAAAGCCGCTCAAAGACATAGTCGACAGTTTTTTTCTGGAAATCCTTAAGTCTTTTTAAAATATTTTCTGTATTCAGCTTTTTTACACTCATTTTTGTCCTTCAGTCGAAGTAGCATTTTTAAAAGCGAGCCAGATTTCATCAAAACCACAGGGAAGTATTTTTCTGCCTTCTTCTGTTTTTTTAAGATCAATAACAAGCGAATCAATCCGAGATATCTTTTCTGGATAACGACTAAAAGCACGAACAAGTTCTTCCAATAAAGGTATTTCAGCATCGCCCTTTCCGCCTTTACTATTCTCTTGACCATTGACATTATGAATAATGCGATCGATTATCAGTTGCTCTGGATTGTCAGAAAGCAGGAAAAGCAGATAGCGGATAAAACGCTCACTGTTCCCAATAATATGGTTCAAAATATTTTTATTACGCTCTTCGGGCATTCCTTCCAGAGGTACATTCAGTGCGAATTTGAGTAAACCCTGCTTGTTATCAACTTTAGCAATAATCTTAAATGCAAAAAATCTTGTGAGAGACAGGAGTGATAAGTCAGAAAAAATTACCTTGTCACTCATAGAGAGAGGCGCTATATCTTTTTCGTAATTTTCAGATAACATGATTGGCCAGCATGTGATTTTGGTATATTCCGGAAGAATTAACTTATTTGTTGATGCTAATTCAATCCTGTAGTTCTTTTCATCCTGCAGTATTTTTGCAAATATATTGCATTGTAGAATCATATTTCTCAGTTTCTGAAGCTTTTCCTCCAACTTTTTCTGACTCTGATCAACTCGGATGGAATTTTCTGGAAAAGAATACGGAACCAATAAATTCAGCAAGGACATCTCAGGAGCATTTTTCCCTTTTCCGAGAAGTGGATCAATCCCAACAATGCTTTTCTTTCCTTCTATCTCAGTTAAGAATTCTACATTTACACCTTTTAACGCAGCATTCGTGGCATTTGCAGATCCTGTAAAAACAGATGCATACCATCCTGTTTCTAAAATATATAACTTAGCGTGCAAACCGTTGAGATCGTCATCGATGAGGGTCTCTTCGTATTCCAATCTCTCATTATCAGAATCTTGAGGTCTTTCGGCAGTCTGTTGCATTATAAAAAGCCTCGCTTCCTCTGATAAACTCTTCAAGATAGTTGGATTCAGCTCATCGAAACTTTCCGGACGTGAAATAAGTATATTTTCTTGTTCCTTGTTAGCAAGATGTTTTACAACCTCGTCTGATAAAAATGGCGAAATGACGAGGGATCTCTCATATCCACGAATTTCCGGACCATTCTTATAACCCGGAATACCTATAGGATGAAATTTTATATCTTCGAACCCTTCAGGTAGATCAAAATCGACCTTTAAAATTTCGTCAGCCATAAGCTTAATGTTCTTGCGGACTGATAAAGTGATATTTTTACTGAGATCTGGCAGTGCACGGATAAAGTCACTGAGTGGTCTGTTTCTGGCAAAAGCACGCTGTCGGTCTTTTCTATAACTACCATCAAGTGTCAGAATAGTATCCCAGGAATGGTCAAAGGTTAAATTGCGCGAAAGACATAAGAGTCGATAGTTAATGTCCTTTTCTTTATTCACATAGCGGAGAATCCAAAGTTTTGGGTGAAATACTCCTTCTATATTCTCAGGTACTACCTCAATAACAATTGGCTCTAAATAGCTAAACAGATAACTTTCACCTTTTGGGACAATGATCCGACCCTTCTGGCAAAAAATAGCAATTTTATCTGTCAACATACGAAGTGCTTCTAAAATGGCTGTAGGATCTTTTAGAGCATCATTTTTCCCTTCGTATTCGAAAAGGACCATTGAAAGTGGGGCGATAAGCAGGGAATAAAGATCTAGTGAAAAAGTAGTACCAATCACTCTGTCAAGTCTGAAACCATCCGGGGGCCTTAACTGTTCCATCAAACGGAGCCTGTTTTTTGGTTCAAGCATTTCTCTTGTTCATTGCCTCCTCACAGTCAAGACCTTTACGTATATCTTGAATGATTCTCGAAACCCGTCTCCAGCGGTAGTCTATCATTCCTATCCCCGATGAACCTTGCCACAGTTCCAGATAACGTTTATTCTCTAGTCGGGCTCTTTGCTTCTTCAAGCGCACCTCCCGTTGTCTGATAAGCTCTTTTGCCTCAATACTTACGGCTATTTTATCGATTAAAGATTTTTCAAAGACAAGCTTACACCACATTTCAACAAACTGCTTAGTAGGATAAGGTATATTTGCATATTGAAATGCATTACAATTCCAGAAGGTACTGATATCTGAATACCAATCAGAAAGGTTATTCCATAAGCTTTTCATGTCATCGGCCCACGCTTTTATTGACTCTGTATAATCTTCTATCAATTCATCATTTTTCTGTGCTTGTGCTAACATCAAATTATAGAGCAGAACCGCACCATGCATTGTTTGTGCAAAGTTATGCGAATACCCTACTATATCCTTTAGTGGTTGAAGAAGTTCATTGATAAGTGAGGCATTATTCCAAAAATAATCACCTTCATAAAAAGATTGTGCATTAATCATGACAGCCAGCAGGCTTTTGTCATGAGATTGAGTAATACGGTCCTGAAGATATTTTGCCTCTGCTCGAGCTAAATCAAATTTTGCTCCCTTAGGGAAACCTTCAGGAGCATCTGGGAGATGAGGATCCCAATTAAAATCTCTATGTCCATCGACCGGTTCTCTATCATCAGTCATTAATCGATTTCGTTTCATCCGGTAGAAATGGTCAAGGAACCGGTGGTATTGATCCTGTGTCCCAGGAAAAAGACGAATATTCCATTGAGAAAGCCCGACCCAATATATGTTACTTGGTAATCTTTGAAGTTTTCTTCGTGAAATTCTGCCGATAACTCCTTCATTTTCACCTACACCAGATTCTATTAAAGCATCAATCAATTGAAATTCGGCATCCCGCGCAGAAGCGGCTATCTTAGAGGAAGGTATTCCTTTATTTTCAAGACGTTGATAAATCCAAGGTATGAATAGGAAATAGCGTGCTCTTGTTTGAATAGTGCTCGTTCCGGGGAAAAAGTAATTGGATAGGGCATCACGTATAGTGCCAAGACCCAATTCATCAACAGTATCCTGATCACGAAATTTTTCAATGACATCAAGCATGGTGCGACGAGATGTTTCATCAAAGTCTACCCATGCAAAAGTAGATGGCATTATTCTTTATTCCTCCTCTTCCCTCTTTTTAACTAACCTGACATTCACCTTCTCCACTTCCTCAGCAAATTTTAATAGTCCATCTTTAATTTTCTTATCCAGTTCCTCATTATCAAGGCATTTTTGCAGCCTTGTAAGATTAAGCCCTGAAACATCCTCCCAAATTCCAGCCTTCTTCACAAACTCTTCTAATTCTTCCCGCCCTTCTTCTCCTGACCGAGGGAACTGATAGGCCATTTTTTCTGATATACGGAGCGCAAAATCACTTTCGGTAATGGTTGAGACCTCTTCTTTTCTTGCATATTCTATGGCTGCTTCTTCTATTAAATCAAGCTCTAATTGCAGTTGTTGTATTTCATCCTGAAGCTGTCTGATCTTCGATTTGATAGATGCATACTGGTTTACCAAAGAAACGCCTTTTTCCTTTAGATACTTATTAGGAGGCAGGTCCTTTACCTTTATCTCGTGTTTTCTGGCAGGACAATATAGATCGAACTCGCACCAGTCGCAGAGGTTGCTCTCAACCAGTTTAAAAGATTGGTCTTTTTCAATTGTCTTTATTAATGAGATGACCTGTTCTTTGAGGTCTCTTAATTGAGCATCGGACCGTGTCGAAGTGAACTCCTTATCAAAGACAAGATAATGCCACTTGAGATATATCTCTTTGGCATCCCTGAATTTCTCTTTTATTCCTATCTGGTAGAGGGCAAGCTGTCTGTCATTGTCAAGTTTATCCTGGGAAGGAAGAAATCCGGATGTCTTGTAATCATGGATTTCATACACACCGTCTCCAGCATAACTTAGCCGATCTATATATCCCTGGATTGAGTAATCTTGAATCTTAAAGGTGATAAGATGTTCTGTCGAGAGGGTCTTCGATTGATTAAAAGGATAGTGCCGCTTGTAGTAGTTAGTTATTGCTTCGATGCCAGTATTATAATAATGGTTTTTGTCAAAATTCTTTTTTACAACGACAACATTGTTATGCCAATTCTTTTCCCATTGGGTCTTGTAGTAATCGAGTAGTTCATCAAGCGTATTGAGTTTTGTAAGGATGAGTTCTTTATGAAGTTTCTGAAGGGTTTCATGTACTCTGCTGCCAAGAAAAGACTCAATACCCTCTTCACCTTCAGGAGGTTCCAATTTGTCAATGTATTTGAGCTTGTACTGTTGGGGACAGTTCTCATAAGTCTGTAGTCTGCTATAGGAATATATCGGCATATAGTATCTCTTAATTTTCCAAAATAAATTTTATCAAAATCAAATTTTTTCTGCCATATTTAGATAAAAGAGCCATATTCTGCCAGTCGCACTCAGAATTTAATGATTCTTTACAGTGATCACAAGGTTTATCCATCATTGTGTGTTTCTCCTGTTTTTATATGTCCCTGGCCTCAGAAGAAAGCAGGAACATACATGGAGGACTATACAAAAACTGCCATATGTACAAGGTTTTTATCCTTCACGAGAGCAAAACCGTTTAACCCCTTGCCCTCAAACCGTATCTCTTGGCCCTCGCCAACAGCTTTATAGCTCTCTCTTTTGGCAGACAGGGTCTTATTAAGAAATCTTGCTGCAGCTGCAGTGCCCTTTAAGGTTCGGCTTTTTTTATTCTGTTTAATATTGTTGCTGATGTCAGCATCAACAGCATCGAGGATATACCCCCTGAGCATCTTTTTATAGACTTTGTGAAAAATATCCTTTGCGCCGACAATATCGCAGCCAACGATTTTACAGTTGATGGCTGAAACAAAACCGATCTGTTCCGGGTATATTGTGAAGGCCGACTCATATTCACTTACGGTATCATCATATCTAATGTAGATGTCTTCCATTGCGGAATTCTCAGAAGAAGTATGCATCCTTTCAGTCTTTTCCCGTATTGAATCCCAAACTGCGTGCTGGTCATTTGCATACGTCTTGCTCATCCTGAGAGAACTTAGCACAGATTCCGCACTTTTTTTGCACAAAGATGCATACAGCGGAAATTTACTTGCCGAAAAGCTTCTGCTCTTATAGCTCCATCTGTTCTGTTCACAGCAGGCAACCGGTATTTTCAAAGAGCTTCCCCTGCCAACAATGATCGAGGTGTTGACTATCCTGTTCTGTTTTGCTCCAACCAGTTGTTCTCCCTGAAAGATAAGCACGTCGTAGTCAGTAAAAAGATTCTTTACTCTCAGTTCCGGCACGCTCCCGCCCTCGCTTACCTCCTCGATAATTAAATTTCCAGTGAGAATTGCCTCTTCAAGGAGAGCAAAGCTGTTATCATAAGACCTGTTGGAAAAGAGCGGGTAAATACTGAGGTTCCTGAAAGTATCGGGGTTTCCAACCGTTATTGATCCTATAAATGCGTTTAATTCCTGGACTGCTACATTTTCTCTTTCCATATATGTACTCTCCTTTCTTAAATTGAATTATATAAGTGCACATCCCTCATATGATGTCCTATGTGTTTGTTCTTTCTTCCATAAAGTTCCTGATCTTTTCGATGTCTACAAAAAGTTCTTTTCGCAGGGCTCAATCAGGTTGTTAAAAACCATGTCAAAAGGTATTGAAATTAGTTTTTTGCTCCCTTGAATGTGGGTATCTTATCTCCTGATCTTATCTCTCTG
>FWPV01006003.1_pt1 | contig 23707 bp, 25 predicted proteins | sample 2228371 | NCBI WGS metagenome assembly FWPV01 (sample SAMEA103939776, study PRJEB20133) | metagenome | reverse complement strand
CTGGCATGAGTAACCCTAGTCAATATCGGCGGGACGGGGACCTCCCCGTCCCGCCGAACAGGGGGGATGATGCGTATTCATCTTGCTTCAGGCGACCGAAGACTTCCAGGCTTCATTCACGTTGACAGACGTGCTGAGTGCAAGCCTGACATTGTGGCAGATTGGAATGCTCTACCGTTCAAAGATTCTTCCATAGCGTTGCTATATTTCTGCCACGGACTTGAGCATATTAGGAAACCGGAAGTTTTGAGAGTTCTGCGAGAGTTTCGGCGGATTCTAAAACCGAAAGGGATATTGAGACTCTCGCTTCCAGACTTTTCAACGTTGGCAAAACTGTATGTCAATAGGGAGATTTCCCTATTCCGGCTCGGTTGCCTGCACGGGCGGCAAGATTATGACGGGAATACACATTATGCATCTTACGACTTTGACTATCTAGCATACTTTCTTGGTGAAGCAGGCTTTTATAATATCAAGCGATGGAATCCCGTCGAGGTACATCCGCCAGACTACGATGATTTCTCGCTAGCTATGATGAATGGCATCTACATCAGCCTTAATGTGGAGGCGACTTGCAAATAAGTGTCGTATCTGGCACATACAATCGGCTATCCTCTCTACAGAAAATGGTAGAGAGTGTGCGGCAATCTGCCGCAGGGCTTGCCTATGAGATTGTGTTGGTTGACGGCGGCTCGACAGACGGGACGCAGGAATGGTGCAAGGCGCAGGGGGATATTGTCCTCATTGAACAACACGAGCTTCTTGGTGCGATTCGAGCCTTCAATGCGGGATTTGCAGCAGCACGAGGAGAATACGTAATCATCGGCAATGATGATATTATTTTCAACGGAGATACTATCGCGCGCAGTCTTAAGTTTATGCAGGAACATCCCGGTCTCGGACAAGGGGCATTTGCTCACAAGTATCTCAGACGTAAGCGGTTCGGTATACAACGTGCAAGCGGATATGTTTATGGTCAATGCAGCATTGTCCCAAAGTGGCTCGGCGATGCCGTAGGGTGGTGGGGCAATGAGGGAATGCGTTCCTACGGTGGTGACACGCGCTTATCCCTACGTATCTGGGAATTAGGCTGGCCGGTACAGGAGATTCCTGGCTGTTCAGTGACGGATAAGGAAGAACAGGATGGATTGCGGGAGATAAACAGCGACACTCCCTGGCGGATTGCCAGAGAGCGGGGGAAAACACATCATGACTTGGATATTTTTAATCGCTGTTGGACGAATCGCCTTCCACTGCCTGATAAATGGATTCCTTCGGCCTTCGCAGACAGAGCCAATGCCATCCTGGAGAAGGCGGCAGCCGGACGGCTACGGGTCTTGCGCTTTAAGCAGATGATGCGTTCCGATGATGTAATGCGGCGGGGAATGATCGAAGCCTGGCGCAAGTATGGCGATGTAGAACAAATCAATCAGAATGCCGAGTTAAAGCAGCGAGGGCGCGAGGGATTCTACAAATTCGTACAACATAAGTTGGCAGAATTCAATCCCGATGTTGTTATTTTGCAAGCTGTTCCGGGCGTGATGAATTCTACCAATGTGCAACAATGGCGTAAGCAATTCGGAAAAGCGTATTGGATAAATTTTGATGGGGATACTCATCCTGATCTTCAGACCAATCCGTTCTATTTCGACATTGCGCGGAGTGTGGATTTGCAATGCACAATTTCCCCATCGCTTTTATCGGTATATGCACGGCACGGTATCAGCACAGCATATTGGCCGATAGGGATTGAGCCAGAATATCTCGAAGTGCAACGTGAGACGGAGATGGACTACGATGTGGTCTTTCTGGGAACATTATACGGAGCGAATATTTTCCCGGAAGCGGCTACACGACGGGCAGCCGTAGAATCGCTCAGCCAGAGCCATTATAGATTCGGATTATTCGGTGGCGGTTGGCAGCACATTGGCCTCACCGCGCAAAACACATTGGAACAGCACGGAGAGAATGCGCTGATTTATGCAAGGGCGAAGTTGGCACTAAGCATCAGTCATGTTAAAGATTTGTGGGGATATACTTCAGACAGGCTATACAACATCACCGCTACCGGCTGCCCTGCGCTGGTGCAACGCTTTGAGGGGATGGAAGCGCACGGATACATTGACGGGAAAACCTGTATTGCTTGGGAGACTATCCCGGAAATGCTAGAAAAGATTGATTATTACCTCCAGCATGATGAGGAGCGGGAAGCGATAGGACAGGCAGGACGCGAAATGACGCTGGCTCGTCACACGTGGGATGTACGTCTGTTGGCATTGTTTGAGATGATAGAGGATAGGGTGTGCTGATGACAATTTCGATTATCACTCCAATCCGCGCAACGAGGTCAGAGCACATACAATGGCTTGGTGAAGCTGTGGGCAGTGTCCTAGAGCAATCATATTCGGATTGGGAAATGATCATTGTTGACGACCATTCGTCAATATCCTTGCCTTGTTTCGCCGACAAGCGCATTTGTATTATTCAAGCCGATGGCACAGGAGTATCCGCAGCACGAAATCAGGCGGCGCGTATTGCACAAGGCGAATTTCTTCTCCCGCTTGACTCTGATGACAAGCTATCTCCAGACGCGCTCGAAAAATTCTTGCAGGGATGGGAGGAACGAGAAGGGGCACGTATCATCTACAGTGATACGATGCGCTTCGGCCAAGATTATGCCAAGCTGTACATTGCACCGGAGTATGATTTTGGCTTGTTGCTAGAGAAGATATTTATGACCGTTGGTTGCTTGCACCTCAAAGAAGATTGGGAGCGTGCAGGCGGGTGGTCGGAAGAGATGGAGGAAGGGCTGGAGATTTGGGAGTATTGGATCAGACTTGGCGAACAGGGAGTTTGCGGTAAGCATATTCCATACACGCTTTACTGGTACAGGCGCGCTCCTGGTAGCCGTTTGACCAGTATCAAAAGCGATCCAAATAGATACAAGCGCGCTTATAACAAAATGCGTGATTTACATCGTGAGACTTATAACGGGAGGTGGCCTGTGGGTTGTTGTGGTGGTTCAAGGAGAACACAAATCGCAACCAGCAATAAAGGAATAGCAATAAATCAAATAGCTAATGTACAAGGAAATCGCGTAGCAGTTGTCTACGCCGGTAACCGGCTGGGCGATTTTTGGCTAACGGGACGTGCTACCGGCATTCGCTATCACGTATCTGGACAACTGGCCGTGCTCACTGATGCGAATGGCGTGGCCGGAGTAGACGAGCGAGATGTCAATGGAATATTGGCATACAACGCAGGCAAGGATTTTCGTATCGTGTCGCAGCCTACACAGAATCCCGCTCCGGTTATTCAGGATGAAATTCCTGTTGGGATGCTGGAGACTCATCCGGGGACAGAAGAGATAGCAAAGGCAGAAGAACGAATTGCGGAGCGAGGACGTGGACGTAAAAGGAAGAAAAAAGAATCTGATGAGGATTTATGACGATACCTCGAATTTCACCGAGACTAGCTAAATGACAGAGATATTTATGCCGAATTGGCTTGAATTCCTTATCGCAGCACTAGCAACAATAGTACACTCCGCCGCGATATGGTACGGCAAGGAGTTCGCGTGGTTACGTGAGCGGGCCGGAGTGTACTATTTGGACAGCGAGGGAAAGAGTGTAACATTCTGGGGGAGGCAGCTACAATGTTTTTGGTGTGTTTCCTTTTGGGTTTCGTTGCCGGTCTCCTTATTTGCCTGGCTTTGGCCGGTGATACTGATACCTCCGGCATTGTCGGGCGCGGCCATTCTGCTTAGTGGAGGAGGTAGGACGATATGGCGCGAAGCGATACGGTAACGCTGCTCCCGCTGGACGTATACGCGCGGCTGATGGGAATTTCTCCTTGCGCTTTTAATCAGGTCTACAATCCACTGGAAAGCTATCCTACCGATTGTAACGAGGTTTGGCTACAATCGGCCACAGGCGGCCAGCGTTTTGTTGGGCGTGATGAGATAGCAACTGCCGTCCGGCTGGCGGAAGAGATGATCGAGAAGGCATTGGGATTTGCTCCTGCACCGCGCTATTACGTGCGCGATTCCGTTGAATTTCCTTGGCCGCGGCGTGGGCAATATACAATTGTGCCTGAACTGCTTGTTTCAAATGGTTATCCCCTGGAATTCGGCACGGAAGATACCGAAACGCTCATCGCGGACAATAGAGCGGTGGTGTATTCCGACCGTGATGGTGATGGCATTCCAGATACTGCAACGATTACCATTGTGCAAGCAGAGATGGAGGCGGCAGAAGCAACCTGGAACCAAATTGCAGTCTACTATCCAGAAACATACCTAGACTGGTCGCCGCGTCCCCGTGATGAAACGTGGCGTATCCGGCCACTCCAGATTAGCGTGAATCCGGCGACAGGCGACGTGACCTTGACCGGTCATCGTTGCCAATTTGTACGGCCAGACTTGTGGGACACCGATGCTCCTATCCCCCAAGATGTGGATGCCAATTTCGTTAGCTATGTAGATATATATCGCCGATATACCAATCCAGAACATCAGGCGCAATACATCTATCCGGCATATCTGGATAACTCCAGTCAGGCAACTTGCGCCGAGACCTGCCAGAGTGCTTGTGTGCGTATATATGAAGCACGGATTGGACGCGTGAGGGCATATCCGGCTATATATTATGCCGGAGAGTGGCAGCGAGTGGGATTTCCGGATTGCCGCGCACCTGACCGCGTAGAATTCAATTATCTGGCAGGGCATTATCGCAGCATAGCAGGATGGATGGAGGCGGACTTGATTGATCTCGTCAAGCCAAATGTAGCCGAGGCAATTGTACGCCTTGCTAACACATATCTTCCTGAGGCTCCGTGTAGCTGCGCAAGAACACAGCAACGCTGGTTGCGTGACCGGGAAGAACAGGAAATCAACAACCAAGATACAGCACTGGCAATGTCAGCTTTCGGCTCAACAATGCGCGGGGCAATTTTTGCCTGGAGCATTGTCAAGCGGTTGAATCCGCTGTCATTGTCTGGTGCATTGTAGAAAAAACGGAGGTGAAGAAATGGCAATTATCGAAGGTTCGGAAGCGGCATTGTTCGTTCAGGACGATGCACGAGAAGCGTTCGAGGTTTTGACCTGTGTCGGCGTGGAGAATGTCAGTATCGCGCGCGGCGACCGCACGGTAGTTTACTGCCCGTCAGCGGTTGCCGGGCAATATACCGCCGAAGGATTTATCCGAGGCGAACCTGGTGCGGTGACAATGCCTATCTCCCGCCCACTGGAAACTGTTTGGAACTATCTCTTGGAAAGCAAGTGTGCGGCGCAATACCGTCTGAACTGGACTTGCCCTGGAACAAGTAGACATCTCATCACAAACTACCTAGCTGGTATTGTCTTATTTGACGGCGAGTTCACAGAAAGCGCAATCGAATCTGCCGCCGCACTCTCGCCGGATGATAATGGAAGGGTCAACACAACCGGCCAAATCAGCGCGCTGTCCGCGCAGTTTATCTACAAGCTCCAAGCTGCACGGCAAAGCCTGATTACGACGCAGGATGTCAACGCGCTTGACTTCCTCCCTGCCTCCTGTGGCTCAAATTGTGGCAGTTTCCGCGCGACAGGTATGGAAGGATATGCCGCTCTCGACTCGGATGCTACGGGACCGTATGGTGATACCGTTATCTATACCGATGATGGTGGGGCAACTTGGACAGCGACGACAGGGTCCCCGTTCGCGGATTCAACCCGCAATGCTACTGATGTCAAGGTCATTTTGACCGCAGAAGGACACCGCGTTATCGTCAGTGGCGGAGCGGTAGCAGGCCAAACGCCAGAAATCGCATACAGCGATGATGGCGGGGAGACGTGGACAAACGTCAATCCGCAGACAACCGGCGCAAATGGACGCGGTGTTAACCGAATGTGCTGGGATAAGCGATTGCGTCTATGGGCCGCCGCCGATGACGGAAGAATCTACGTTTCGGAAAATATCGGCTCATCTTGGAGCGTCGCGGAAAACGGAGTCGAGACAGCAGAAGATTTGCGCGATATTGTTTTCGTTACTGACCGGCTCGGATATGTGGTCGGCAATGCCAATACTGTCCTACGTACTACCGACGGCGCGGAGTGGGAAAGCCTCGTCGGCCCGGCAACAGGTGTGAATCTGCTCACCGTCGCCGCCAACCGCTTTGGCCATATCTTTGTCGGGACGAATGATGCGCGCGTATTCCGCAGCGTAGATGCGGGTACGACGTGGGAAGAGATTGTAGATTTCCAGGCAGGCAGCGTGGATTTAATCCGCTTCGATCCTGATAATCTCTACATTGGCTATCTGGCGTACAATAACAGTACGCCGACAGGCACAATCTACCGAACCGAGGACGGCGGTGTAACTTGGGTTGCCGGCGAAATCGGATTGACGACGCCGAACAATGCCGGAGTATACGCCATCGCGGTCTGCGACCCCAACTCTGTGTATGTTGGTGGCAGTGTATCCGGCGGCACATCTTACATTGCAAAATTCACTAGGAGAGCGAGTTGAAAGAAATCACACTAAGCAACGGGGCGCGCCTGCGGGTGCGCCCCGTTCCTCCGCACGTCTACCTGATGTTCAAAGCGCGCATCAATGCCAATATGCCGCCAGAGCCTAAGCCACCGGTTGTGGAGTTCTTGACAAAGGCGGGACACGTCGAACGTGGCCCGGCTGGCGAAGACCATCCAGCCTGGCAACAATACATCGAGGAACGAGAGAAGTGGCAGAAGGAACAGGCACGTGCATTTGAGGAAGCCAACTCACACTGGCTAGGATTGCTATTTGATTATGCTATCCAGGCTTGGTCTTGGGATGGAGAGACCTGGCAAACGGACGCAGCGGAGGATTGGCGTTATCCGGCAGCGCTTCTACGAGCAGGATTGAATGCTTCCGACAATCACAGATTGGATTACATCTTGCTCGAATTGCTTGTATCCCCGTCCGATGTAGCGGCCGTCCTGGATATTGCCGAAAGCCGCTCAGAATTGCGCGAGGAGGAGGTACAGGCCGCACAGGCCGGGTTTCGGAGAGGCAATCAACAGGTTGCCTCCTCCAGACGGATCAGGGATCACCAGAACGCGCTTCCACGAAGAGATGGAAACAGCGAAAGCGTGGGGAAAGGACCCGGATTCCTGGTATCGTTGTTCAAGAGAAGCACGCGCCACGATGGTAGCGTTTGAGCGAGCGCGCGTGGCGATAGACGCAGAGTTACGGAGGCGAAATGATAGTTGAGCGAATAGGTGTAGAAGCGATATGGCAAGATGCCAGATTTGAATCGGGCATCAAACGCTACAACTCTGCCATCTCCACCGCCGAAAAGAACACGAGTGCCGCGCTTGGAAATATGGGAAATGCCTGGGGGAAGTATGAGCAACAGGCAGAGAAGTCGGGGCGTGGCATAACTCAGGCACTGATTAAGTCTTATACTGATATTGTCAATATTGCCAATACCATCATTGGTGTCTTCCGAGAGATTGGACAGGCCATCGAAGCCGTATTTGCTATTGCTGCTGAGGGTGCGCAACAAATGCGTGCGCAACGCGCATTTGCTCAACTTTCCGGCGGGGCAGAGCAAGCGACAGAAAATCTGCGCGTGATGCGTGAGGCTACAAGGGGCGCAATCTCTGACCAGCAGCTAATGGAACAGGCCTCGACAATGCTGGCGTTGGGGGTTGCTCGAAACTCCGAAGAGCTTGGACGAGCTACACGCAGTATCGTGTCTCTTGGCAGTGCAATGAAGGGTCTGTCTGCCGAGCGTGCAATTCAATCCTTCGTACTTTTGACCTCCAATTTTGAATCTTCTAAAGCACGCCTTGATGATTTTGGATTGACGGTAGCCGATGTGCAATGGCGCGTTGACGAATATGCTAAATCAGGAAAGGATGCGCAGGAGGCTATTCGGCTCGCTTTACTTGATGCAGTTGATGAAAAATTCCGGCAAATTGGCGGCAGCACAGAAGATGCCGCGGTGATATTCGAGCGATTCCAGGCACAAACGGAAAATATAGGCGATGCGTTCAAGCAGCGGCTTGCGCCTGCTATGGCCGCATTCGTTGAAAGATTGATCCAAATTGACAACATTAAATTTGCCGAAACATTAGATAGATGGGAACAAGGATTTCTCAAAATTGCAGCCGTAGCAGGCGGTATGTGGGCCGCTTTTAAGCAACTATCCGAGACTGTATATCAGCTTGTCTATATTATACAGTACGGACTCGGCAAATCTGAAATCTTCGATAAAGTGGCAAAGGGAGTGGAATCCATAGCGTCGCAATTGCAAGCTACGTTAGGTGATCTGCCGGTCGTAACAGCATATCAACAAGCCTACAACGAAACATTGGCACGCGGACAGGAGCTAGCCGCATCGTCAAGGAAAGTAAACGAAGATTTAGCGACATCATATAGCAATATGGCGGCGAATAGCAATGCTGCCGCTGAAGCTGCTGCTAAGGTTGCAACAGAATTAGAGAAATACGAAGATAGAATTCGTGCTCTACAAGTGCGTGGTCTTGAACAACTTGTAGAGATGTCCATCGCGGCAGATAGGCAAATCGAAGATTCCGCCAGGGCTAGAGCACGAAGGCTAGAAGATATAGAGCGAGGATTGGCAGAACGCCGAGAGCAGATTGCCCAACAGGCTGCCACTCAGCGTGCGCGGATTGAGCAACAATATTCCGATGCGCTACAACAAGCACAACAAAGCTACAATGACGCAGTAGCACAGGCGGCGCAACAACACGCACGCAGAATGGAGGATATTGAGCGCCGTTACCAGGAACGCAAACGGCAAATCGAGGAGCGATTCTCCGTATCCTTCCAGGACGCTGTACGTAAACGCGATGCGCTTGCCTTGATTGAAGCAATCCGTACTCGTCAACGCGATTTAGAAAATGCACGTCGAGAGCGTGATCAACAGCGTACAGACGCGGAGGCAGATTACAATCGGCAAATTGCCGAACAACAGCAAGCATTAGAACGGGCACGAGAACAAGCGCGAATTGCCCGCGAACAACAATTGTCTGATCTCCAGGAGAATCTGAGACGGCAAGAAGAAGAATTAAATGCCAGCCGTGCGAAACAGCTTGAAGATATGCGTCGCGCGGAAGAACGAGAAGCCGAGGATAGAGCCATTGCCAATAGGCGAAAACTCGAAGATATGCAGCGGCAATTCACACTAGAACGCGCACAAGCCGAGGCTGCATATCTCGGAGATGAGACGGCTTATCGTGCTCATTTGGAGCGGATGTTGCAATTGACGCAACAATATATCCCGCGCATCTATACAATGCGTCCTACGACCGGAGGAGTTCTGCCATCAGGGCGAGTTCCGGGATTTGCCGATGGCGGCGTGATGATTGCCAACACCCCGACGCTCGCCAGATTCGGGGAATCTGGCCCTGAATTGGTCATTGCGCAACCGCTCAGCGGATCATTTACTCATAATGTGACCGGCGCAATCACTGCACAGATGGCGGGAATGCAGGGGCAATTGACCGCAGCCGTCAACCAAGCTGTCATCGAGGCTTTTAGGAAGGTGATGCGATGAGAATCTCAATCGCAGGGAAGCCCGCCGCGCTCTCGCCGCGTGGGGTCAACTGGGAAGAGCCACCGATTGTTGCACACACAGCGAACGGCGCGCCGATATTCGGGCAATACTGGCGAGCGACATTAAGCATAGATATTCCAGTTGATCCCGCCGTCGCATCATTCCAGGAATGGTGCGGGCTGCGCGACGGGAATCGCTATATATTCACGTTGCCGCATCCGGCTACCGGCGAGTTAGCAGACTTTGAGGCATATCTAGAAAGTGCAATCGGGAGATTCGATACGCGCGGTGATTGCGCAATAGCTGTCGGATTTGACATTACTTTAAGCTGGATTCGGGTATCGTAAAGATGGCACGGACGCTGACACCAACAGAATTGGCTTTACTTCGTTCCAAATCGCAAGCGTGTGAATTGTACTTGGCAATTCACACTCCTGCGGTAGTTTTTACCGCACGATTAAACGGAGAACCGGCCAGCGATGACCGTGTATACCAAATTGATTACGATGATGGAAATGCGGGCTGGGCAAACACAATACCTGACCAGACTGTTTATGTCGGTGCAACTCCTGGGGGATGGGAGTACGGAATGATACGCTTGCGCGAAGCATTAAGCGGCGTATCCGGCACAATGAAAATTGCAGAAACTTCAGAAATTGAATGGATAGATAATAGCTATCTGACTGTCGTTGACGAATTTGGACTATGGCCGCGTCACCTGCACATCGCTGAGGACGGCACGATCTATATGGACTACGATGTTGAGTATACCAATCAACACTCTGTCTGTGCACCTGTTCCGGTTCTCGGCCCTGCCGCAACAGTGCTATGGCTGACCGGCACGACAGTAAGTGTACAATTTGATGCCTCAGACTCTTGGGTGATTGATTCGATAATTGCAAGTTACTCCTGGAATGCGCCTGGTAGCTCTGCGAGTTCTGGGATGAATACCGCGACTCCTACCGTTGTATATAATGCAGCGGGAACATATCGAGTCTCTTGTACAATTACCACGAGCAATGGGGCAAGCTGTACCGGCTACCGCTACATTTTCGTTTTCGACGAATCCCATCCGCCGACACGGATGTTCGAGCTTGAAAGTTGCGACGGCGAATATGAACGTGGCGGCTGGGGTTTCCGGATCACAATGTGGGACGAAGCCGCACTACCATCTGTACGCGACAGAGCGATGGTAGTACTCTTTGCTCGTGATTGGTATGGCACAACGGAAACAAGCATAGGGCCGGTGGAAGGGCGAGAGAACATTGTCGCTATCGGATGGATCAACGGGGAATCCATTGAATGGAATACAGATCGGGGATGCGTACATTTCGACGTAGAGGGGCCACAATTCTGGCTGAACGAAATGATGGGATTCCCATCCGGCATCGAAGATCGTAATGGCACACCAACAACTTGGGCTGAATTTAATGATCTAACAGTAGACAAGGGATTATGGCACTTTCTCCACTGGCGAACAACCGCGACACGGTGTATGGATTGCTATCTGACAGGAGACACCCGTCAAATTGCAGTCTTTGATGCCCCCATAGGGACTCTCTGGGAACAAATATCTCGTGTAGCAAATGGCACAATCCTCGCGCATCCTCGTTGTGATAGGTACGGCAGATTATTTGTTGAGATAGACGCACAATATCTTCCGATTGCATCACGGAGTGGGATTCCAATTGTACAATCTATTACACAAGATGATTGGAAGTCGCCACTGAATATTGAGCGAGTGACAGTTCCTCCCGTTGCTATGATTGACCTCAGCGGAGTTGCCTACCGAGACGGAAACGCTCAGGCGATCTTTTCACTAGCGCGCGGGCACATTCCGGCGCGCTACGGCAAAATAGAGCGAATAGATCGGCTGGCATTAGAAAGCCAGGCACAAAGTAATGCATTAGCAGGATTGATCTATGGTCAACGAAGCGGGATGTATCCGCATATTAACATCTCACTTGCATACAATCATCGTGCTTTCGACATTGCGCCTTACCAATACGCAAGACTGACTATAGCGGAGGATGACACCGAACGTGGTATTTCTGGCACGATGACACTAATACCTCGGCGTCTGTCATTTCAATACAGTGATGGGGCATTGAGAACAGAAGTGGAATTTGAGAAAACAACAACCGGCGAAGGGCTAGGCGTGGATGGTGATCCGCCTCCAGAGCCGCCGCTACCTGGCCAAATACCTCCTCCACCGCCACCTCCTGTGCCCCCAAGTCCGATTCCCAAAAATGACATTGGAGCAATGATATTGAGCCGTGACCAGGTGGCGATTACTTATAATTTGGAAGCTGCCTCTCCGATATGGTTCAACGCTGATCCGAATGGGGATTTAGTCGGAGTATTCGCATCATTAGACGTATGCAACAATCAGGCATATCTGACTACTTATGATCCATATCATAATATTGATGACGAAGTCGGCTTGTGGTATTGCGAAGATGTTTTGGGGATAAAGAGTTGGACTGGCGGAACAGTCTGGCGACTCATAAAATCTGCCGAAGATGCTATCGGAGAATGCGATGTGATCCAAGCGCGATTCATGGCCGTGCGTCTTAATGGCGAGGGAGAAGTATGTGCTCCTGTACACGGTAATGCAGAAACAGGAAAAGAAAGCGGGGCATACATCGGAAGGGATGGAACGGTTGCAATAGTGGGACTCGGAAAAAATTTTGTCGATGAACCATTCCTTGTTGTCGAAGATTCTGCCATTCACTGCGTATGGTATGATGGTAAATTGGAGAGTTGGAGAATTGGCGGCCACGCTTGGGAATTCCCGGCACTTCGTCCATACCATGTCGTGGGCGGGGCTGGAGGGTGGGATATAATACGGTATTATATGGACTCCAATTTCGTAAACGCAATTTATTCTATTGCGGGGAATTGGATACTGAAAGATGAGGGGACCGGCACGCCATCCGGTGGCGGGATATATAACGCAAGCCTTCCAGCATCAGATAGAGTAGATGATGACGTTCTACGAACGTTGGGCATACATACTGACACTGTCGGAGATCATTATATCAAGGTGAATGGTAATACCGATTTGTGCTACAACAAAACCGTAATCGGTGATGCCGATACTGCCGCGAGTGGATTCGGCGCAGGAAGGGAAGGTAGTATGGCAGCATATTTCCCGAACGATTCTACACGCTTGGCGTGGATATGCGGGAATTTTGCTTATCTTAATGTGCATCGCATCGTCATCGTATACGATTTCATTGATGCTGTCTGGTACAACAAAACGGGGAATTTGAGCAGTGCCATTGGGGACTCCTGGTCCGGATGGACTAATATTGCAGTAGGCAACTCGATCATTCGCACATTTCTGATATGATACTATGAGCCTTGATGAAATCCGGCGCGAATTCAAAAAAATGCTGGATGAAAAGCAGAATGTGCTTTTCACCGTTCCGGGCTTGCTGGGGCGCACCTCTGACCGTGCTGTAGCAATTCCCACACGTCCAGGCTACGTATATGTGCGCATCGGTCACGAAGAGACGAATGGGCAAGCACGCAACAAGCGTGTTCCCAATAGATACGATCTACCTGTAATCCTCGGCTATGACGGTATTACGGAAGAATTTCAAGTTCTCGCAATCAGACAAGAATCCTATTTGGCTTCTGGCCATAACCCAGTGCCGGAGGTGCCATCTCATCACGAGACGCACGAATATCCTCCTGGAGTTGGAGAAGGAGATGGAAGCGATCTGGTATATGTGGCACACCGTCAAATTCGCGGATTGCGCGTCTATGCCACTGGAGCATTCACGATAGCGAATGAACCTGGACATTGCATTATTAACGGCGTACCGCGTTGGATTGTGTCGCAATCACTTAATCTCAGTTCCTACGTACCGACTCTGGCCAGTCAAGCCAGATTTGTGCTCGTATATCTCAACAACAACGGTATACTCAATTTACATTTGGGCAATCTTGTACCCGCTACTACAATCAAAATCAGTGATGCTCCTACACCACTAGCAGGAACTGTGGCATTAGCCTGGATTCTTCTATATCGCGGGCAAACCGCGATTCAGGATGGGCGAGAGGAACAAAATATCTATGATCTGCGGTATGTCAATTTCTCCACATCAGTCGGCGGACATCAGATTATTAGTTCGTCACATACTGACGCTGCTGGAATTCCGGCCGCAGGTGATGTTCTGACATTCAATGGCACATACTGGATTCCTGCGCCTATTCCTCCAAGCGGTGGTGGAGGCGGAACACAAGAAATATTCATCGCACCGCGCTGGCACGTAGACGGGACGTTGAGCGCGGCAGTTGAGGTAGATGGTATCTGGCGTGCTACACAAGACTTCAAAATCTCTGCCGTTTGGATGTATGTCAGATCACTTGGCACAACATCGAACACAATCATTGACATACAACGAAGCCAAGATGGTGGAAATAATTGGGACACATTATTCACAAATCCTGCCAATCGTCCTACATTAGCCTGGAACGCCTCGACACACGTGGCGACCGGTGTTCCTGCGCTGATACAAATACAAGCCGGGCACTTATTGCGTGTGGAAATCATTCAAGCTGCCGCAAATTCGCGTTGCCTGGATGTGCAAATATCTGGAATTGCAGGCAGCGATATTAGCACAAGTAGATTGCAATTAAATTGGATAGAATAAGGAGGTAAAATGACAATTCCGACTTTCCCTGAGGAGGGTGGGGGGAAAACAATTCATACTCTGGTCATTGATGCTGGCGGTTCATTAACTCCTGTGTTGTTCGCGGCTTGTGCAAGCGATACAGTGGATGGGGAACGAATCGGCCCAATGGCCGCCGGTGGATTTGTACCGGATGGTGAGGCAAATACAGTTCCGCCTTTACCGATAGCGGGAATGTATGACTCGTCTCCTAGTGCGCGTGACTCCGGGGATGTGGTTACCCTGCTTGTTGATGCCTATGGAAGAGCATTGGTCGTTGGTGCGGTAGCCGAGAATACACTAGCTGCCGGAAATCCGGTATTGGTTGGTGGGCGATATGATGTCCCTGCGCGCACGCTTGATAATGGCGATGCTGGAGCATTGGCAATAGATGTTGCCGGTAGAGCACAGATTGTCGGAGCAGCTGCCGAAGATGGAGCTGCTACGGGGAATCCGGTACTAATCGGTGGACGTTACGATGCTACTCCGCGCACCCTCGAAGATGGCGACGCGGGAGCAGCAGCAATAGATTCAGCAGGCCGACTGATTGTCAGCGCGGCGACGATACCAACAGTGTACAATGTTACATTGATCGATGCTAACGCAGAATACTCACAAGCACTCCCGACCGGATGCCGAGCGGTGGCATTTCGTTGCCGGGACCCGTATGCAACCATAAGATTTGCGTGGGAACCTGGAAAGGTGGCGGGGAAAATTTCGCCGTATCAGACATTGGGAGCAGGTGGAGAATATTGGAAAGAAAATGTCTATCTTATTGGGGCAACTCTGTACTTTGCCAGCAGTAAAGCTGGCGTTACAGTAGAAATTGAGGCCTGGAGTTAGGAGGTGAAAAATGCCTGTCAATCCTGGAATAGTTGTAATTCCGCCGGGCTACAACGAAACGGTATATTCTATTGCCTCTTCGGTTAATCTAAATAATATTTATGCTGTGATGATACTTGGTGCGCGCACCAGATTCACGAGAAGGGGTGCTGTAATATGTAACGATTCGGATGTGACCGTGTATCTCGGTACAGACACAATAACACAGGGCAAAGGAATCGCGCTTTCTCCCGGCGAGAGATATGAGATCAATTGGAGTAATATGTCTCACGATAGTTTGTACGGGATAGCAGCCAGCGGATCTGACAAGCGTATAACTTATTTCGAGAAGTATATACTATGATTCACGATGGGCGCGTACTCGGCCTACCGCTGGTAGACTATACTGATACCAAGTCAAACATCGAGGCACTTCCAAGCCTCGAAGCCGGAATGACCGCCTTTGCATCTGATACAGGGCAATTTGGGTATTATGACGGCACGGACTGGCAATGGTTCAACGCGCCTGATGGCTACCTCACCGAGGCAGAGCATACGGCGATTGGGGACAATTCTCCCCATCACGCACCTGTCACGCTTGGCACGGGGAGCGATCCAGCGTTGAGTTTGAGCGGGCAAGAACTAACGCTGGCAGATGTGCTAACCCCGTCTGAGCATTCTGCAATCGGCAATTCAAGCCCACACCACGCACCCATTACACTAGATGCTGATGCCGAGACAATTCTGGATGTGACCGGACAAGAAATCGGCCTAGACACGCAGGCAGTTGGGACGGTGCTTGCCGGGCCACTGTCCGGCGCGGCGGATGAACCGACATTTAAGCATATTGTCCACCCAATGATAGCCGATGGAGTGGGGCGGCAGCTGTTTACAGCATCTGATGGCCTACTCCTCCTTGGCCCAGGTTGCCCGTGTGCTCCAACTGCATGGCGCACATTGCGCGGGCAGACGGCGACGCTGGTTGGGGCATTCAACCGCGTACCTGGCCGGTGGCCAGGTACGCAGGCATTGAGATTCGAGCCGGCGGCGACGAATTATGCCAAAAATCCTCGTCCTGACAATTCGGGTGCTGCGTGGCCTGCATATAATGGCACACATGCGTATGTGCAAGCTGATGGTATACCAGTTGGTACGACCGTTGGGCAAATTGCAGCTGGGGCATCATCGGCTAACTACAAGATTGGTTGTGCTGTAGACGTACCAGTGCTAATCGGTGAAATTTGGACTATTACGTTCTGGGCAAGGGCCACAATGCAGGATTCAACAAGTGTATACTGGCAACGATATGGTCCTCCAAACGACGCTTTGTCTAGCTACTCATCAAGCATAATCATAACGCCGCAGTGGCAGAAATTCACGCGAAGCGTCACAATAACGCAAAACGGGAACGGGCAATTGGTACTGACTGCGATTGATAGCGGTAATACAGTCCAAGTTGCCAATGTGAATGTTGAGAAGTCGGCCTACGGAACATCCTACCTGGACGGTGACCTGGGCTACGGCTACGCCTGGACAGGCACACCGCACGCCAGCACCAGCACGCGTGCGGCGTCGTATGCCAGCTTGGATGCACACGCAGGGATACTGTCTGGACTGAATACGGTAACACACTCGCTGCGTGTGCAAGCTTCATACGCTGCCGGTAGTACTTGGCCAACTGATACAGCATATATTTTTGACTTGCGTGGAGATGATGACAACAATCGGCTCGCATTGCTATTCGATCCCACGTCCGACAGCTTCCGCGTATACATCAACGGGGCTTATCGAATTACCGCGACGGGCCAGACATTTGCGGCAATGGATTGGCTACATCTGGTACTCACGGTAAACTACACCACAGATGTCTACACGTTATACCTCAATGGTGTGGTAATCGGAAGCGATACTACATCGCTATCTGCGCCGTCTGGCTTGGCGTACTGGGTACTCGGCGCACTCTACGATGGATCGGCCGGGCAAAGTGGCTGGGCCTTTGCCGAATACGCTGTGCTCGACCGCGCCCTCAGTGCCGAGGAGGTGGCGGCACTGTATGCCAGTGACAAGCCGCTGGCCGATGCCGGCGCATTCACGCTGCCGGTAAACAACCTTGGCCCGCTGGACGCTAGGTGGCCGGTTGCTACTGGAACGTTCACGCACACCGGCGATACCAGCTATGCCGAGGCTGGCAGCAATGTAGAATCGAGATTTGGATGGGGAACGTGGGTTAGCGGCAAGCTGCAATTCGAGGCTGTGTTGCAGATCAGTAATGCGGCATATACCGGATATGCCAAATTACAATGGGACAACTCCGGCACGTGGATAGATGTGCCGGGAAGCGAAGTGTCAGTCTCCGGCACAACGAACGCAACGTTGGTACGCAGTGGTGTAATCTATCTCTCACCAGGGGAGCGTACCTACCGCGTTGCAATCAAGACGAGTAATTCTGGCGAGACGGTGACATTGTATAAGGCGTCATTGATTTGTACGCCTGGAGGATTGAGCACACTATGAGTAAGGAGGATCGAGTAGAGCAAGCAGCCCAGGCAATTCAGGATATACTTAAGCAATATCATTGTGCTATCATAGCCGTTCCATCTCTTACAAACGACGGAAGAATTGTGGCAACTGTACAGATTGTAGCGCGACCTGATATATAGTTGCTGAGTCTGACAGTCCGCAGCCTGGCGATGTACCCAGATATATTTTGAGGACGGTGGTATTGTTGGATGGTGGGCGAGGATTGAATTATGAAAAAGATTCTTGTTTGCGGGGCGGGAGGATTCATCGGGAATCATTTAGTGACCCGACTGCGCGGGCAGGGACACTGGGTGCGTGGTGTAGATATTAAACTGCCGGAATTCAATATGTCAGCAGCGGATGAATTCTTGTTGCTTGACTTGCGCCATCTGTCTTCCTGCCTTGAGGCAGTAAATGTAGTGAGCGGCCTGGATGAAATCTATCAACTTGCAGCAGATATTGGAGGGATGGGATATATTCAGAATGCCGAAAGCCGCATTATGACAAATAATATCCTCATCAATACCAATATGATACAAGCAGCCGTTTTGTTCAATGTACCGCGCTACTTTTTTTCGTCTTCAGTTTGCATCTATCGAAATATGCAACCAGGCGAACCGGCGTTGACAGAAGAAGAGGCTTATCCGGCAATGCCGGATAACGAATACGGCTGGGAAAAACTTTTCGCCGAGAGAATGATATTGGCATATTCGCGTAAATATTCGATTCAAACAAGGATTGGACGCTTTGAGAATTGCTACGGCCCGCTTTGTGATTACAGCAGCAGCCGCGCAAAAGCTCCCGCAGCTCTTTGCAGGAAAGTTGCGCAGGCTAGTGACGGTGGAGCGATTCAGGTTTGGGGAGACGGCAAGGCATTGCGGCATTTTGTTTACATTGATGACCTACTGGACGGAATTCAAGCCGTAATGCAATCGGATATTACGGAGCCGACTAATATTGGTGGGGAAGACTACATCAGCGTTGATGACTTAGCGAGAATGATCATCGAAATCTCCGGCAAGAGATTACGAATCGAGCACGTGGAGGGGATTGTGGGAGTCGCCGCGCGTAATTTCAGCAAAGCACGCCTTTATAGCCTCGGCTGGCGTCCCCGTGTCAGTTTGCGTGAAGGATTAGAGAAGACATATCGCTGGGTGGAGGAACAGATAAGGAAAACGTAACTGCTCAGCCCGATGGGGCAGCGCAGGGCTGAAGGAAAGATGGATAGAAAGGCCTACCATCCAAGGCCATCTCTAGCGCTTCGAACACACGCTGCCCATTCTTCCGGGCCGTGGAGATGTAACTGCGGATCCGGCAAAAGGTCTGCGCGCCTTGCCGGGTGCGAAAGCACCCCGACACTTTCTGTTTCAACTTGACCATCCGCAGGTCACGTTCGGCCAGGTTGTTGTCAAATGGCACCTTGAAATCATACATAAACGCCAGCACTTCTCGCTTGTGGCCTTGCAGACGGTCCAGCAAGTTCTTGGCCTTGCTCTGTTTCTTCCGTCCGCGCTTTTTCACCGCTGGCTCGGGTGGTAGCGGATTGGCTGCCAGCCCTTGTGCGATCACCTGGTCGTAACGGGACTCGAAATCGGCCAGTTGTTGATCGGTCAGGGCGGTCTGTCCCTGCCGTTTCGCCTCCTCCACCGCTCCCTTGATCTCGACCAGCAACGCGCTCAGCTCCTCGGCCCAGGCTTGCTTGTACTGTTCCGCGATGAAGGTCAACTCCCGCAGATGGTGCGCATTACACCGCGCGTGTTCCACATCCGGGTACTGATCGTAGGAGCTGTAGCCATCGTGGACGACCCTCCCCTTGCGATGCGGCAAGATGCCGATCTCGTCCAACGCCTCGCGGCCGCGCTTGGGGTGGACTGCCAGGTAGGTGGCCCGTTCGGTGCTGGCTACGTGTGTCCAGAACAACTTCCCCTCCACCCGCAGTCCCGTCTCGTCGCAGCGAATGGGCTCCTCGGTCTTAATCAAGTGCTCTTTCACCGCTGCATTGACCGGCGTGACCTGTCCTTCTATCTCCTGACAGGCCGCGATGATCGTGGCTTCAGCCGGGGAATGGCCGTACAGGTCGGTCAAGATTTCCTGCGTGCGTTCCAGGGGGATGTGGTGATTCTGGTTGAAGTAGACGGCCTGCGCCTTGATCCGCGGCCCGTACTGTACCGGCTCGGTGACCCCGGCCGGAAACTCAGCTGTGTTCGTCTCTCCGCATACAGGGCACTGCTTGACCTCGGCCCGATGCTCGGTGACCTCGATGGCTACCGGCGGCAGATCGAACACCTGGCGCTTCTCGTAAGCGCTCGGGGCGACTGCTTCCAGCGAGGCCTGGCAGTGGGCGCACCGCGTCACCCGGTGCACTTTCGTGTGCTGGGGATTCTCGACCGCTTTCAGGGTCTGCCCTGTATGCCCGGGCTGTCCGCCGCTCTTTTTCCCACTGCGCTTGCGCAGACTGCGCGGAGCGGGCTTCTTCAGCCCATCGCTCGAGGGTGGCTTGCTGCTGTTGCGACTGTTCTTCGCCAGCCGGTCGTCCAACGCCTGCACCCTGGCGTCCAGCTGGTGAATCACTGCAATCAAGCCCTCGACCAACTCAATAACGGCCGCTTCCCCTTGCAGGTAAGCGGCGTGAATATCTTCGTGTGTGGGCAAATGATCCAACTTCATAATGCAGATTCTACCAGGTGTTTATTAGCTTTGCATTGGAATTTCATCAGAGTTTCGTTAGAACGCGTTGTCTCAGGCTGAGCAGTTACAGGAAAACAAAAGATGAATGAGGCAATTACAATAGCAATCATTTCTGCTATATCAGCAATTATCTCTGGCATTATCTCGTATATAGCTGCTTCACGCTCGTATGGTATAGAATTAGAGAAAATTCGTTTGGAGCGTGAACGTTCGGCGATCCAGGTTGCTAGCTTAATTCAAGATGAGATCATCGAACAGCTAAAATACAAAGATGAAGAATTGAGCAAATTGCGCAGCGAATACGAGTCGTTGCGTAAACGAATTGCCGAACTAGAATGCGCACTGAATGAAGCCACAAAGCGCATCAACCACTTGGAATGGGTAGAACAAGCTTACAATGGAATGCAGAGATATGCGAACACTCTGGAATGCGAATTGGCAAAATACGTAACCGAGAGAGAGATTGCGAGATTACAAACAGACGCAATGCGCACGAACGGCGAAAAATAGTCGCGTGCGTGTGTGCGCGTGTGCGTACACGCGCTACCGTACAGCGTGGGGTAGTAGAGTGGGGTAGGGAGGGGAGGAGACAATCTTGTTTCCTCTCCTCTTATTTTTCCTATTCTGGCTCTTTCAACCAGTAGCACATTGCACCGGCGTCCTTGAGAACGTTTTTAGCGACTTCTATGTCGCCGCCGTTGTCAGGATGGCCGCGCGCCTGGGCCTCCCTAATGACATTCATCTCGCCACTGGTTACGCCTTTCGCTATGACATGCCAGCCATAACTATTGTCGTGACTACGAAAAAGCTCCATCGTCACTGTCCCCATGCTGGCAAAATATGCTCCGAATTTACCCACTTTGGGTTCCATTTTGTTATTTTCTCCTTTCGTAACTGCTCAGCCTGAGACAACGCGTTCTAACGAAACTCTGATGAAATTCCAATGCAAAGGGGCATTATCGTAAGTCATTTCAGCACACCCGTTCTATCGCTTCGCCATCGCTCTCCAGCGCCAGGTCGCGCAGCTGGAGCAGGGGCGTCTCCACATCAGATAGATGAATCTCTAGCAGTTGGTCAACCCACCACTGGCACTACCCACCTCACGCCTGCCCACCACCGGCGCGAGCGGTGGTGGGCAGGGTCAGGCGGTCAGGCCTCTTCACTGGCGAGCGGGTCACGACTTGTGAATATCAAGTAGTCGTCAGTATCGAGGTGACTCACCATCACCTCGTACTCAGGCAAGACGCTGTTGAGTTCATCTGCGACGTCCTCGACCTCGCGCCGCAGATTGACCTCTAGCGAGTCGTCGCCTGCCGCGATAGCCAGCAGGTCAGTGATGCGGATCATTACCCTGTCCATATTGCCTCCTTCACTAATTGTTCGGCCTCGCGATCTGAGGGGCCGAGGCCGTCGCCCCTGTCGGTTTCCGCGCTCACCCTAAAACACCCCCACAATCGTGGGGGAGTTTACCACGCTCCCGTCTCAAGCCGGACGGTGATGGCGTCCTGGACTCCGGCCAGGATTTCCCGCGCCTTGTCAGGCCCCACCAGGTTGTCCAGGCTCTCCAGGAGATAGACCACACACATTACGAAACATCCGCGCGATAATCTCATCCGCCGGAGCATTCAGAATCCATCCTAGATTTGGATGCGCGGGATTTCGCCACCGCGCCCATTTTAGGCGAATGAGCACATCACGAAATCTAATATAATCTTCACGGGGCAATCGCCGCACAGTCTCCCAGAAATTCTGTGCCGTTCCGTGCACTTCACATCCCCGCACAAATTCCTCGAATTGTTTTTGCAGATAGGTATCCCCTTTCCCCTGATACTCAACTCCCGCACCATGCACCGGAATCAGCCGCTCTTCTGGCTTAGGCGTTGGCCTGCCTACGATTCCATCATCGTCTAAGTCCTCGCCGACGATTTCTTCAACTCGCCAAAGTAGATGATAATGCTGCTCCATTTTCAGTAACCAAATTGCACAAGCCGAGAGCGTTCCGGCGAACGCTCCTATCATAGCCGGATTAGGTGCGTGTATAATACCGGCGGCAACCCATCCGGCGGCTGAAATAAATGCACCGGAAATCAATGCTTGTAAAGCAGGAACGCCAACATCCGCCTCGATAGAAGCGGAACGGAACGGTTCGCGGCGTATATAGCTCGTTCCGGGCGCAATAGAGAATCCAAGCGCGAATCCGTGCTCTAGTTTCTCATTCCACTCATCTGGGAGCAAAGAATGGCAGATTGGACATCGCAAAGTCTTAATATCTTCCATCATAATTCACAATAAGTCTTTTCCCATCACGTACTAGATGCCCAGATTTCTGTAATTCACGTACCACCTCTGCGACCCACGTCTTGGAACGTCCGATGGCTTGCCCCGCCTGGGAGTATGATAAATCCGGCGAGGCTTCCAATATATTCAGTAATGCGTTCACTGCTTGTTCACGCGAACGATTACCGTTTACCCCTGAACGTTTGGCATTTTTCTCTAAACGTTCACCGTTCACCTCCGAACGTTCGCCGTTCATTTCCGAACGCTTCTGTTTCCGTTCGGCTTTTTCAGCCGCAATAGCTTCGAGTCTACGTCTGTGATCATTGCGCAAGGCGAGATTTAACGTTCCGGTTAGGCTAAGCAGTGGAAATATTGCAGGCGCATATAAAGCGAGGATCGGAAATACATCCAGGATAACAGACAGACCGATAGTGATTACAACATAGACAAGCAATAGAAGAAATGCCACTTGTGCCGGTGCGTCCGGGTCGCTTTTTCGCTTTGACTTATTGTAATCACGCAACATCAGAGCCGTAGCCGCACTGGCAAGGCCGAGCGACTCGATGTCTAGCGCGGCAATAATAGCTACCCAAACAGGCCAATCGAGATATTGTATCGTAGCCCTTCCCACTAGATATGCAGTGGGAAGTGGCGCGAGCCAGGGAGCAGCCCGCGCCACTACCTCGATCAATAGCGTCTCGATTTCACTCTTGCGCATCAGTAGCCTCAGGCAATTTCTGGAGCGCTAAGAGTGACAGGGTGCGGATAGCATTGCTAGTAGATATGCCACACCTGGCGGCATATTTTTCTAGCTCATCGTATTCTTCAGGGGTATATCGAGTGTACGCTATCTTGTCCCTCCGAAGATGTGCAGGCTTTCTCCTGCGTCCTTTTTTTAATGTTGGTGAGATATTTTTTTTCATTCGATCTCCTATTACATCGGGAATAAAATATCCACGATGGCAATGTAGATTTCATCTAAACAGAAAAACAAGATCAACAAGGCAATTATCAGAATCAAAGCACTGATGGCAATCTTATTCTTTCGTCCCATTCCCGATCATTCTCCTCGCAGGGCAATATCAGCCCTGCAATTGATGCACTCACTGAGTACCTGCACTGTATCCGCCAACTCACTACTATCATTAGCTCCACAAAATCTGCACTGAAACATC
>FWPV01006002.1_pt1 | contig 23708 bp, 17 predicted proteins | sample 2228371 | NCBI WGS metagenome assembly FWPV01 (sample SAMEA103939776, study PRJEB20133) | metagenome | reverse complement strand
TCATGGACGTGGAAGCCGTCTTCCGTGAAGTGCACCGGGTGCTCGCCCCGGGCGGCGTGTACTTTTTCGCCGAGGAGCCCATCCGCCGCCTTCTGACGCTCCGCGCCTACCGCGCCCCCTACCCGGAACGCATGAACGCCATCGAGCGGACCCTGTACCGCTGGGGCGTGCTGGATTATTTTGCTGCCGACGTGATCGGCGCCTGGCAGGAAGAGTCCTTCGGAATCCGCCAGAATCATCGCTTCGGACTCCGCGACTGGCTGCAGCTGATCGGACGATATTTTGTCGACAACCGGGTCCTGACGTTTCCCCGGGCTTCGGGCTGGGCCAACCGTGCGGTCATCTCGGCTCTTCGCCTGTACCCGAACTTCACCGACGCCCGCGCTGCGCGCTTCCTGGGCGGCACCATTGCGGCGCTCTGCCGCAAGCCTGGCCAGCTTCCCCCTTCGCTCTCCGCGAAGGAAGCCCTCGCCTGCCCCGATTGCCTCGCGCCCCTGCCGTGGAATCCGGACTGCCTCCGCTGCCCGGGCTGCGGTTTCTCGGCAGCCGCCGAAGAGGATGTCTTCAACCTCCTGCCGTCGAAACTGCGCGATGAACTCTATCCCGGGCTCCGTCCCGACAACATCGATTTCTCAAAGCCCGGCCACGAGCAGGCGCTCCTCGAAGGGTTCTACGATCTGGAGGGCGAGTTCGGCAACAAGTACCGCTGGATCGGCCCCCGCGCGCGCCTGCGCCTGATTCCCTCGCGCCCCGGCAAGGCCACCCTGCGCATTCAGGGCTTCTCCCCCAGCCTGGCAAGACTGGAACTGCACTCCAATGGCGCTTCGCTCGGCATCAGGCGGCTGGAGCGCACCGGGCTGTTCGTCATCGAGGTTCCTGTGCCGGAAGCGCCCGAGCACATCATCGAGATCCACGCCTCTCCTGTCTTTCAGGCTCCCGGCGACAAGCGAACCCTATCCGTGAACCTCTCGCTCATCCGCCTCCAGTACTGATCTGAAAAAGAGGCAGGAGCAGAATTCCTCCTTTGCGGACTTCCCCGTTCGCAGCGGCTCGCGCCATCTGCTCCGTTGCCGTTGCCACGCGGATCTAAGGCCCCCGTCTCTGTCCGTGCTCCGTTGCGGCCGTGGGCGCCGCATCCGCCCCGCGGATTCATGCCGCATTGACCCATACAGGAGATTTCGATACGCTTGTCCCAGCCGGCCCCGCGCATCGGCATGCGCTCCGGCCGAAGGAGTCTTTCATGGCTGATCTCGCCAAACTCTACGACGCCATTCTCAACGGCGACCAGAAGACCGCTGTGGCGGTCACGCAGGAAGCGCTGGCCGAAGGCTGCGACCCCATGGAGCTGATCACGAAACACATGGTGCCCGCCATGGACGAAGTCGGCCGCCGGTTCGAGTGCGAGGAATACTTCGTTCCCGAACTGCTGCTCTCCGCGCGCGCCATGAAGGGATCGCTTGAACTGCTCCGTCCGCTGCTCGCCGCCAGCGGTGCCCAGCCTGCAGGACGCGTCGTCATCGGCACGGTCAAAGGCGACCTCCATGACATCGGCAAGAATCTGGTCGCCTCCATGCTCGAAGGCGGCGGCTTCGAGGTCATCGACCTCGGCGCAGACGTGCCGCCCGAGCGGTTCATTGAAGCCGTCCGCGAGAAAAACGCCCGCATCGTCGCCCTGTCGGCGCTTCTCACCGTCACCATGCCCGCCATGCGCAAGACGATTGACGCTTTGAAAGAAGCCGGCATCCGCGATCAGATCAAGGTCATGGTCGGCGGCGCCCCTGTCACGCCGCAGTTCGCTGAAGAGATCGGCGCCGACGGCTACGGCGAGAACGCCACGGCTGCTGTCGCTCTGGCCCGGAAATTCGTCCAGGCAGGTTGACTCCATATGTCGAGACTCGCCGAATGGACCGCCCAGCGTGTCCTCATCACGGACGGCGCATGGGGCACACGCCTTCAGGAACTCGGTCTCGATCCCGGCGAAATTCCGGACGCATGGAACCTCGCCCACCCTGAGCGTGTCGAACAGGTGGCCCGGGAATATGTGGAAGCCGGCAGCGACGTGATCCTGACCAATACTTTCCGCGCCAACCGCATCACGCTCGCCGCCGCCGGTCTGGCTGACCGTACCCGCGAGATCAACCAGTCCGGCGTCGAACTCAGCCGCCGCGCGGCCGCCGGCCGCGCCCGCGTCGCCGCTTCCATCGGCCCGACCGGTAAGATGCTCATGACCGGAGAAGTCACGCCGGAAGAACTCCACGCCGCCTTCCTCGAGCAGGCCGAGGCTCTGGCCGCCGCGGGCGCGGACGCGCTCCTCATCGAAACCATGAGCGATCTCGAAGAGGCGCGCATCGCTCTTCGCGCCGCGCGCACGGCCGGTTTGCCCGTCATCGTCTCGTTCGCTTTTGATACAGGCAGGAACCGTGACCGGACCATGATGGGCGTCACCCCGGAACAGGCCGCCGCGGAAATGCAGGCGGAAGGAGCGGACGCCGTCGGCGCCAATTGCGGCGCCGGCATCGACCGCTTCCCCGCCCTGTGCGCCCGCATGCGTCAGGCGTGCTCGCTGCCGGTCTGGATCAAGGCCAATGCAGGCCTGCCCGAGTGGCGCGAGGGCCGCGCCGTCTACTCGACGGATCCAACGGAGTTTGCGGCGCATCTGCGGGCGCTTGTTGAAGCGGGCGCATCGTTTGTGGGCGGCTGCTGCGGCACCTCGCCGGATTTTGTCCGCGCCCTCATCGCCGCCAGGGAGGCTCTGTGAAACTCCGCCTGATCAGTTGCGAAGTGCTCTTCCGGGAAATGTGCGATGCGGTGGCGCGGTCTCCCCATCAGATCGACGCCGAATTCCTCCCCAAGGGTTGGCACGATCTCGGCGGCCGCCGCATGGCCTCCCTGATTCAGGAGAAAATCAACGCCGTCCCCGCAGGCTCCTATGACGCCATCCTCCTCGGCTACGGGCTCTGCGGCAACGGCCTCGACGGCGTGCAGGCCCGCCACACGCCGCTCGTCCTGCCCCGCGCCCATGACTGCATCGCCCTCCTCATGGGCAGCCGCAGCCGGTATCAGCAGTTTTTCGAAGAATATCCCGGGACGTTTTACCGCTCCACGGGCTGGCTGGAACGGGGAAAAGGCCTCAAGCAGCTTACCCACGGCACCACGGGGCTGGAAAATTCGCTGAATGATCTGATTGCGAAATACGGCGAAGAAAACGGCCGTTATTTATATGAAGAACTGACCCGCTACCGCTCCGCCTACCAGCGGCTGGTTTTCATCGAAACCGGCCTCGAACCGGACGCCCGCTTCGAGGAAGAAGCCCGCTGGGAAGCGGCCGAGCAGGGCTGGGAGTTCGTCAAGATCCCGGGCAGCCTCGAGTGGTTCCGCCGCCTCGTCAACGGCGACTGGCGCAGCGAAGACTTCCTTTTCGTCCAGCCGGGCGAACAGGTCCGCGCCACCTATGGAGACGGCGTCGTCCGTGTCGAGCCCGCCCGCGAACCCGCATCATGAGCACCCGTCCCATCCACAACCGAACGGAGGACCGCGCATGACTGGAAAAGAGCGTGTTCTGGCCCGCATCCGCCACCAGCAGCCCGATCATCTGCCCCTGATGCCCATCACCATGATGTTCGCGGCCGATGTGGCGGGCGTGCGCTACGGCGACTACGCCCGGGACCACCGCGTGCTCGCCCAGGCGCAGCTGACCGTAGCCCGCCGCTTCGGATTCGACTATGTCAGCGCCATCTCCGACCCGGCGCGGGAGACCGCCGACCTCGGCGGCGCCATCGAGTGGTTCGACGATCAACCCCCAGCGGTCATCGAGAGCCGGGCCGTTCTCCATGAAAAGAGCGTTCTGGACCGCCTCCCTCTCCCCGATCCTCTGGCGCCCGGCAGCCGGATGAAGGACCGCGTCGACGGCGTGGCCCTCCTCGCCCGGGAAGCCGGCGATGAACTGATGGTGGAAGGCTGGGTGGAAGGCCCCTGCGCGCTCGCCGCCGATCTCCGCGGACTTAACACGCTGATGCTCGATTTCATCGATGATCCGCCCTTCGTCGAGGCGCTGTTCGACTATTGCGTCCGGCTCGAGGTCCGGTTCGCCCGCGCCCAGGTCGAGGCCGGGGCGTCGCTGATGGGCATCGGGGATGCGGCCGCCTCTCTCATCGGCCCCAGGCTGTATCACCAGTTTGTTCTTCCTTTCGAGCAGAAACTGGTGGCCGCCATTCACGAAATGGGCGTCCCTGTGCGCCTTCATATCTGCGGCAACACGCGGAAAATTGCGAAAGGAATGGGCGAAACCGGAGCCGATATTGTCGATCTGGACTTCCTCACTCCCATGCACGAGGCCCGCGCCGCCATGCCCGAGCCGCAGGTGCTGCTCGGCAACATCGATCCCGTGCGCGTGCTGCGCGACGGCACTCCGGAACAGGTGGAAGCCGCGCTCGAGGAGTGCTTCCGCGCTGCAGGCCCCTCTTACATCGCCGGGCCCGGCTGCGAGACGCCCCGCGGCGCGCCGTTTGAAAACATCGAAGCCATGGCGCGTTTCGCGCAATCCCGCCTGTGAAACTCACCCTGCGCCCTCTGCCCGGCAAGCGCCTCGCCGACCAGCTCCAGCAGGCTGGCGTGGAATTCCCCTGCGGCGGCGAAGGCATCTGCGGCGGCTGCCGGGTGCGCGTACTGCAGGGCGACGTCCCCATCACGGAGGCCATGCGGCTCCAGCTCAGCGAGCAGGAGCTGCGCGACGGCTGGCGGCTGGCCTGTTCCGCTCAGGCTTCGGCGCCCGTCACCATCGAGGTCGAGCAATGGTCGGTCCGCGTTCTTGCCGATGAATCGGAAGTCCCCGTCGAGCCGCGCCGCGGCTGGGGCGCCGCCATCGATCTCGGCACCACCACCGTGGTCGCCCAGCTCGTCAACCTCGAAACCGGCGAAGTGGAGGGCATCGAGACGGCGCTCAACGCCCAGTCCCGTTTCGGGGCCGATGTCATGAGCCGCATCCAGTTCGAGCTGCGCCAGCCGGGCGAACTCGGCCGCGTCATCCGCGAGCAGATCGCCGCGATGCTCGCCCGTCTCGCCGCCGGGCGCCGTCTGGAAGAGGTTCTGCTCGCCGGCAACACGGCCATGCACCACCTCTTCTGCGGGCTGGATGTCTCGCCGCTGGCTGCCGTGCCTTTCCTGTCCCCGCATCCGGGCGCGCAGCGGCTGAGTGCGGATGCCCTGCCCTGGCCCGCGCCCACGCTGTTCCTTCCCTGCCTCGGCGGCTTTGTCGGCAGCGATCTGCTGGCCGGCCTCGCCGCCACCCGGCTCGACAAAAAACGGAATTGCCACGTTTTGTTCGATATTGGCACCAACGGCGAGATTGTCTGCGCCTCCCGCGAATCCATCCGTTGCGCCTCCACCGCCGCCGGACCCGCATTTGAAGGCGGCCGCATCAGCTGCGGCATGCGCGCCTGCGACGGCGCCATCGATTCGGTGCGCGTAGAAGATGGCCGCCTCGTGCCGCACGTGATCGGCGGCGGCGCGCCGCGCGGCATCTGCGGCAGCGGACTCGTCGATGCCGCTGCGAAAGCTCTGGATCTCGGCCTGCTGCTGCCGAACGGCCGCCTCCCGGGCGGCCCCATCCTTCTGGCCGAAGACGTTTCCCTCACCCAGGCCGACATCCGCCAGCTGCAGCTTGCCAAAGGCGCCATGGCGGCGGGCCTCAGAATGATGGCCGGCGAGGCTCGCCGCCTGCTGCTGGCCGGCGCCTTCGGCAACTACCTTCATCTCGGCAGCGCGCGCCGCATCGGACTGCTGCCGGAGGACGTAGAGGTCGAGCCTGTCGGCAATGCCGCTCTCCGCGGCACGCGGCTTCTCCTGCTCTCGCCCGAGTCGCGCGAGGAACGGATCGCCCGCATTCTGGCCGTCACGGAGCATATCGAACTCGCTGCGGATCCAGGCTTTCAGGATCTCTTCGCCGAGAGCATGTTGCTTGCCCCCTTCCGCCTCCCGTGACCGCAGTCACTGCGGCCCGGCGCCGTCGGCTTCACGCTGAGATCATGATCCCTGCCGAACAGCTCTTTTCTGGCGCCGGGCCTGCCCCGGAGCAGGTCGAACAGTTTCTGATGGCGTGCCACCGCCGCATCGAACAGCGGCTCGACACGCTGGAGCGGGCCGCCCAGGCAATCGCCTTGCGCCCAGAGGAAGCCATCGCAGCGCTTCGGTCCGCTCTCCAGTTCCTCGACTCCAGCGGCGCTCTGCACACACAAGACGAGGAAGAGAGCGTATTTCCGCGTCTCCGCGCCCGCATGGAACCTGGCGAGCGTGTATATCTCGCCCAGCTTGAACATGATCACGCGGAGGCTGGCGCAATTCATCGCCGCCTCCGCCGGCTCGCGGATGAAGCTTCCATAGGAAACGTCGATGCCGCCGCCGTTCAGGAGGCCGTTCAGCAGCTCACATCCCTCTATCGCCGCCACATCGCCAGCGAGGACTCGACGCTTGTCGATTATGCATCGCGGCTGCTTTCGCCAGAAGACCGGGAGGCGATCGCCGCCGAAATGCGTGCGCGCCGCGCCTGACCGCCAGGCCCCGCCGTCGCGTCCTTCAGCGGCGTCTCAGGCCATCGCCGCGGGCACGTAGGCGCACCGTGGATCTGCCGCCAGGAAATCCCCGGTGAGAGCCCAGGCGCGCGACCGCGATCCGCCGCACAGGTTCCGGTATTCGCACACTCCGCACTTGCCGCCGAGCGCATCTCCGTTCCTCAGGACCCGGAACAGGCGGGACTGGCGGTAGGCGTCCGCGAGAGAAACAGACCGGACGTTTCCGGCCGACACCTCCAGAAATCCGGAAGGATAAATCTCGCCGGTGTGGGAAATAAACAATAGCCCTTTACCGTCATTGATCCCCGCCTGCCGCGCAATCGCTCCGCCGGGCTTTCCGCCCGGCGCCGCTCCTCCCGCCTTTTTCTGCTGCGCGACAAAACGGCGGTAGTGCTGGGCCTCCGTCGTTTTGACGTCGAACGGAGCCGTCAGGGAGATCTGGTACAAGGTCTCGAACACCTGCTCGTACTCTTCCGCCGAAAGATCATCTTCGAGTTGCGCCCGGCCAGTCAAGACAAGAAAAAACACGCTCCATAACCGGGCCTGCGCACTGCCCACCAGATCCGCAATCCTGCCCAAGGACGCGGAATTCCGCCGCGTCACCGTCGTGTTCACCTGCGTCTCCAGCCCGCATTCCCGCGCCGCCCGCAGCGCTTCCAGCGTGATCTGAAAGCTTCCCGCCACCCCGCGGAATCCGTCATGCTGCTCGGCGTCCGCCCCGTCGAGGCTGACCGCCATGCGGGCGACGCCGATGTCCCGGAACCGGCGTACCGCATCGCGAGTGAGCAACGGTGTCGCGCTCGGCGTGATCGTGGTTCGCAAGCCTGCCCGGACGCTTGCCTCCAGCAGATCGAACAGATCGGCGCGTTTCAGAGGGTCTCCGCCTGTGAACACCATCAGCGGATCGCCGAACTGTTTCACTTGCCGGATCACTGCCAGCCCTTCCGCCAGATCCAGCTCCGCCGGATGCCGCTCGGGCTGAGCCGACGCCCTGCAGTGCCGGCACGCCAGATCGCACGCCTGCGTCACCTCCCAGATCACGAGAAACGGAGCTTCGGAAAAATCGCGCATGCTTGCTGAGCCTTTCACTCTTCAGCGTGCACGCGATGCCTGCACTCGGGCAGTGACTTCGATCACCGACCCCGCCGCCGTGATCGTCAACAATAGGGCTGTGATCAGCCGCGGCTCAAAACTCGGTTTCGGCTTCGGCGCGCAACGCCTCGGCGTCAGTGATGACAATCTGCCGCCGGTCGATCTTCACCATCCCCTCCGCCTGAAACCGCGCCAGGTTGCGGCTCACCACTTCGCGCACCGTTCCCAATCGCATCGCCAGTTCCTCGTGGGTCAGCGGCGCGCTCTCCATCTCGCCCCGTTCATGCGACTCCAGCAGCAGCCGCGCCAGCCGCTGGCGCACGCTGCCGAATGTGATCGCCTCGATCAGTCCGACAAGCTGCCGCAGCCGCCTGCCCAGAATGGCGAACACCCGCAGCGCCACCTCGGGATGCGCCAGGCAATAGCGCCGGAAATCCTCTTTGCGGATCAGGTACGCCGTCACCGGTGTCAGCGTCCGTACCGTCGCCGGGTAGTCGCCTTCATCGAACAGGGGCACTTCCGCCACAGAAGAGGGCGCGGTTTCCATTGCCAGCATGATCTCCCTCCCCGTGGGGCTCGTCTTGCAAATCTTCACCGTCCCCTCGCCCACGACGAAGAGGCCCTCGCAGGGGTCGCCCTCGTAAAACATCACCTCCCCTGCTTCGTACCGCTTCTCCACCGCCATCTCCGCCAGCTCCCTGCGCAGCTCCTCCGGCAGCGTGCGGAACAGCGGCGTCGCACGAAACACGTCTTCCCGTCGTACAGCCATGGAGAACCCCGGTGAACCTGCGGATCAGCCTTCAATGTACACACTGCGGCCTTTGCGTGGCAATTTGCCCGGACGGCGCCATCACGCGCCGCCGCCGCGCAATTGTTCTCGATCAGGCGCGCTGCGGCTCCTGCGGCGGCTCGCCTCTCTGCGTGTCCAGCTGCCCGGCCGGGGCCGTCATTCCCGTGCCGCAGCGCATCCATCACCCCGGAATGGAGACCGATGATGACCCAGCCTTACTTCTTTCTCGAAAACCTCGCCGAACACGCCGGACTGCCCCCCAACGGCATCCTCAGCCGCACCCTGCATGCGGACGATAGAGCCAAAATCCTCCAGTTCTGTTTCGCCCCCGGCACGGAACTCTCCGCCCACACGGCCCCGGTCCCGGCGCTGCTGTACTTTGTCCGCGGCGAAGCCGAACTTCAGCTTGGCGAAGACCGCATGGAGGCGCGCGAAGGCGCTCTTGCCTACATGACCCCGCGGCTCGAGCACGCCATCCGCGCCCGCACGGAGGTGGTCATGCTCCTCGTCATGTTCCGCGAAACCGCGAGATCCTGAGCTACCGCGCCCGCGCTGGCCCGCTCGGAGATAATACGGCATGAGATGCCGCACGCCCAGCCGCCCGCCATTGCACTGAATCCTGAGCAACAGGCCGCTGTCGAACGAGAAAATCAGGACGTCTGCGTCGTCGCCGGACCCGGTTCCGGCAAGACCCGCGTCCTCGTCGAACGCTTCGCCTGGCTGACGGGCAAAGGCGTCGACCCCGAGCGCATCCTCGCCATCACATTTACGGAGAAAGCCGCCACCGAACTCAAGGAACGCCTCGCCTCCCGCTTCCAGTCCCAGCCCGAGAAACGCCGCAAGATCGAGCGCGCCCAGATCTCCACGATTCACGGTTTCTGCCACGCCATTCTGCGGGAACACGCTCTCGCCGCCGGCATCGATCCCCGGTTCGAACTTCTCGATGATCTCGAGGCTGACTCTCTCCGATACGAGGCCATGCAGGAGACCCTCGACGAAGTCGCACGCCAGCGGCCGCAGGAATTCGTCCGCCTCGCCGAGGTCTGGCCCGCTGCCGAAATGGACAAGTCGCTTCTGGCCGCCCATGAGGCCATGCGCGCCGCGGGAAAGGTCGAGGAAGCGCTGACGGGCACCTGCGATGTAGACGCGCTGATCACCGGGCTGACCGCTCAGTTGCGCACTCATCTTTCTCATGCCGCCGCATTGACCAGGCCCACGACTGATGCCCGCAGACGCAGGCTCGAATTACTTAATGCGCTCCTGAATCGCTTGGACACACTTTCAGTGCCCCAGATCGCGGACGAGTTAAAAGACATCAAGATACCCGGCGAAAAGGACGTGCAGCTGAAAGAGCAGATTGAACAGGCGCGGGCTCGAATGGATGAGTTGAACAGCGCATGGGCTCATAAACGTTTCCTCCCCCAGCGTGAACTCCTCCTCGAAATCCTGCGCCGTTTTCACGATCGGGCCCGCCAGAAACGCCGATCCGCCGGCCTGCTCGACTTTTCTGATCTCGAAGAATACACGCTGGAATTGCTCCGCAACAACGAGACCATCCGCCGCGCGGTCGCCGGGCGTTTCGAACACATCCTCATGGACGAACTGCAGGACACCAACCCCGTCCAGTGGGAGATCCTGTCCCTCGTCCGCCAGCCCGGGCGCTTTTTCGCTGTCGGCGATGTAAACCAGTCGATTTACGCGTTCCGCCACGCCGAACCTCAACTCTTCAGGGATTACGAGCGCTCTGTCGCCGGACGCGGCTGGACCATTGACCGGCTCGAGAACAACTACCGTACCCGCGGGGAGATTCTCGAGGCTGTGTCCCGCATTCTGGTCTCGCCGCCCCAGCCGGGCATCGAACCGCACTCTCTGCGCGCTGCCGCCGCATTCCCGCCCGCCTCGGGTCCCTGCGTCGAAATTCTCTGCGCCAACGGGACCACGGACAAGGACACCGATGTCGCGCTCTGGCTCGCCGCCCGCCTGCGCGAACTCTACGGCTCGCCCCTCGCTGACGGTCAGCCCGCCCGTTTTGACGACATGGCCGTTTTCGTCCGCAATACCACTTCCTTCGCTGCGGTCGAAAACGCCCTGCGCCGCTTTTCCATCCCCTACGTGGTCGCCGGCGGCAAGTCGTTTTTCGACGCAATCGAAGTCGTGGATGTTCTGAACGCTCTTCGCGTGCTCGCCAGACCCGAGGACGGCATCGCGCTCTTCGCTCTTCTCCGCTCTCCGTTCTTCGGGCGGAGCGACGAGGAGCTCCTGCTGAACCGCATCCGCATCAGGTCGCTCGCATCCGACGAAGACGCTGCATTCCTCGCCCGCATGCGCGAGTCTCTTGACACTCAACCCGCATCTCTGGCTCTCGCCCGCCTGATCGATGAAACAGGGTACTCTTCGCGCCTCTCTGCAGGGGAACTGGCGAACGTCGAGAAGCTTCTTTCTCTCATCGATCACGCCGAGCGCAGTCTTGGGCGCGATGTTCAGGCGCTTCTCGACCACATTGAAAGCCTTCAGGACGCGTCCTCTGAAGCCCATGCGCCGGCTCTGGAAGCCGGCGACGCCGTCCGCGTCATGACCATCCACAAGGCCAAGGGACTCGAATTCCCCATCGTCGCCATTGCCGACCTGCAAAAGGGCGAGCGCAATAGGACGGAAGCCGCGCTGTACCACCCGGAATGCGGCCTCGGATTCAAATGGCTCTGTGAGAACAATGAGGACGTGGGCGATGTTTTTTTCACGAAAGTCAGCAGGAAACTCACTGAGAAAAGTAAGCTGGAGCGCGACCGGCTTCTTTACGTCGCCCTGACCCGGGCAAAAGAACGCCTGGTTCTTTCCTTTTCGTACTCGCTGAGTAAGAAGGGCAATCCCACAATCGCCGAATGGCCTCGCCTCGTCCTCGAGCGCCTCGGCCTCAGGCTGCCTGTCGAGCCCAACACGCAATCCGTCTCCGATCTCGCTGTGCTCACCCGCGTCGCCGGCGATCCAGAAATCCCCGAGGCGCCCCATTCCGAGACGCCGGCAGCTCCTCCGGAATTCGATCCGCTCTCTCCGCCCCGCCAGGCGCCGGCGGAGATCGCCGTCACTGCTCTCGCCACCTTCGCCCGTTGCCCCCGCCGCTATCTCCTCGACTCCGTCCTTCATTGGCCCCTTCCTCCAGCGGGCGGCGAAGGCGCCATGGCGCTCGGCACTGAAGTGCACGAATTCCTCGCCGGTCTCCGCACGGATGTTTCTGACGAGGCCCGCCAGCTCGCCCAGGCCTTCGAACAGAGCGCGCTCAACCGCCGCGCTGCGCAGGCCGCCCGGAAACATCAGGAGATGGATTTCCTCGTCGAAATCGGCGGCGTGTTGCTCCGGGGCCAGATCGACCTCTGGTTCGACGACGGCGGCGGCCCGGTGCTCGTCGATTACAAGACGGACCGCTATCTCAGCGAGGAACGCATGCGGGGGTACGAGCTGCAGCTGCGCCTCTATGCTCTCGCGCTGCGGAAACTGACCGGAACACCCGTCCGCGAAGCCTGGCTCGTCCCTCTGCGCGAACCTGAGCCTCATGCCGTCGACATTTCGGAACCGGCGCTGCAATCCGCCCTCGATGTCCTCGGCCAGTGGCGCGCCGCCGAAGAGTCCGGCGAATTTCCCGTCAACGAAGCGCCGGACTGCCAGTGGTGCCCTTACGCTTCAGGCCCCTGCCCGGTTCAGCGCCCTGCAGACCCCGGCTTGTAGCGCCCCGCCTGGAGGCATTATTCTCATCTGTTAGACCGCCGCGCAGTGGGTCTGCTGCGCTATCCGAAACTCGGAAGGGGACCTCCGCATGACGATGCCCGTCAAAGATGAAGGCGAATTCGAGCTGATCCTCGGCAACAAGCAGATCATCGCCGTCTTTGTCATCGTTCTCCTGCTGATGGGGCTCTTCTTCTCCATTGGCTTCATCGCTGGCAGGCGTTCCGCTTCCTCCGCCGACGCGGGCTCGAAATCTCCAGTAGACATCCCAATCACGGTCGACGCGTCCAAACAGCCAACTGCCGTGGCCGAATCGAGCCAGCCTCAGCAGAAGCCGGAAACCAGCAGGCCGCAGGAATCCTCTGAAACGGGAAATGAGCCCGCGCCCGCTGCTCCCGAGCCGGCGCAGCAGAAGCCTCAGCCCGCCGTCCCCGCCCGTCTCTTCGTCGATCAGCCGCCTGCAGGCATGTATCTTCAGGCCGCAGCCACCCAGCGCGCCGACGCCGAGGCCATGCTCAGCTACATCATCGGCAAGACGGGACTCTCCGGCATCCGTGCTCCTTCGCCCAAGTCGCCGGAGCTTTTCCGCGTTCTGATCGGGCCTCTGAATGGCAACGAGCAGATGGCCGATGCCCGGGCCAAGCTGACGTCTCTGGGCGTCTCGAACGCTTTTCCGGTCAAGTACTGACTCGTCCGCAGGAAGGGGCCACGCTCTTCATGATCGCCCCGCCGATGACTCTTGCCCGGCTGTGCGCCGGCGGCGCCGTGCTCACGGCTCTGCTCCTCGCTTCCCTGTTCCCGCCTTTCAATCTGGTTCTTCTCGCGCCCGTTGCGCTCGCGCCCCTGCTCTATGCTCTTGCGCACGAGCCGCGCCCTGTGCGCCGTTTCCTCTCCGGCTGGCTCTGCGGCGTCCTATACTGGCTCGCCGTCTGCCACTGGATCGGCGATGTCCTCGCATCCTACGGCGGACTCAACCGCCCGCTCTCGTGGCTCGCCCTCTTCCTCTTCGCACTCGCCAAGGGGCTGCACATGGCCGTGTTCGCGGCTCTCGCCGGCCCCATCATGCGCCGTTCGTGGGCCATCCCCGCCATTGCCGCTCTCTGGACGGGAATTGAAAGAACGCACGGTCCGCTGGGCTTCGCCTGGCTTGCTCTCGGCAACGCCGGCATCTCCATGGCGGTTCCTCTTCGCCTGGCCCCTTGGGTGGGCGTCTACGGCCTCTCGTTCCTCTTCGCCATGATTGCTGCGGCCGCCGCAGCTCTTGCCCTCCGCCGCCGCCGCATGGAGCTTCTCTGGCTCGCCCCGCTCCTTTTTCTGCTGATTCTGCCGCCGCTGGAACGCCGCAGTCTCTATGACCGCGAGGCGACCGCCCTACAGCCCAACATCGCCGGCGACGCCCGTTGGGACGAGCCGTCTTTGCGGGCAACCACGCGCCGCCTCGCCTTCCAGACTCTCCAGACGGCCCTCGACCCTTCCCGCCCGCCAGCGGCCATTCTGCTTTGGCCTGAGGTTCCAGCGCCGTTTTATTACTACGACGACGCCGAGTTCCGCCGTCAGGCCACCGAGATCGCCCGCCTCGCCCGCGCCCCTTTTCTGTTCGGAACCGTCGCCTACACGCCCGCTCGGGATCCGCTGAACTCCGCCGTCCTGCTGGACTCCTCCGGCCGCCTCGCCGGCCGCTACGACAAGGCTCGGCTCGTCCCGTTTGGAGAGTTCATCCCGCCCGGTTTCCACTGGATTCACAAGATCTCCTCTGAAGCGGGCGACTATGCCGCCGGCGAGGGCGCGCGCACGCTCCAGATCGGCGAGCACAGCCTCGGCGTGTTTATCTGCTACGAATCGGCCTTCCCCGATTACGTCCGCCAGTTCGCCGACGAGGGCGCGGAAGTGCTTGTCAATCTCACGAACGACGGCTACTTCGCCCGCAGCGCCGCCCGCGCCCAGCACCTCCTGCTGGCCCGCATGCGCGCCGTCGAAAACCGCCGCTGGCTCCTCCGCCCCTCCAACGATGGCATCACCGCCTCCATCGACCCCTCAGGCCAGGTCTGGAATGCGTTCCCCGAACACCGCACGCACGCCGGACGCCTGCCCTTCCGTTTCCTCAGCGAGCGCACCTTCTACACGCGCCACGGCGACTGGTTCGCCTGGCTCGCTCTCGCCGCCGGGCTCGCCGCGTTTCTGGCCACCCAGATTCCCGTCCACCGCCCGCTCGAATAGAATGGCGCCATGATGCGCCTGCTCTGGCTCACGCTCCTCGCCCTCTCCGCGGCGGCAGCCGAACCCCTCCCCGTGCGGGGCATCCATCTCTCCGCGCCGCGCCCGGACGAGATGGACCTCGCCCTGCGGTTCATCCGCGAAGCCCTTCCCAAAGAGGGCGTCAACACGCTGGTTCTCGAGTTCAATTACCGTTACCGGTTCTCATCCCGCCCGGAGGTGGTCGACGAGCCGGCCCTCTCCCGCCAGGATCTCGAGCGCCTTGCCGCCGCCTGCCGCGAATCCGGCGTCCGCCTCATCCCCATGATCAACCTCCTGGGCCACCAGTCGTGGGCGAAAACGACCTTCGGCCTTCTCCGCGCCCATCCGGAATTTGACGAAACTCCCGGAAAATACCCGGACAACGAAGGCATTTACTGCCGCAGCTATTGCCCGCTGCATCCGCAGGTTCATGAGGTCGTTTTCGACCTGATCAACGAATTGATGGACGCCACTGGCGCAGCGGATTTCCACGCCGGAATGGACGAAGTTTTCCTGCTGGGCGAAGACGATTGCCCGCGCTGCCGCGGCCGGGACCGCGCGGAGTTGTTCGCCGGCGAGGTGAAACTTCTTCACGATTTCCTCGCCCGCCGCAACGCCCGCCTCTGGATCTGGGGCGACCGTCTCCTCGACTCGGACCTGACCGGCATCGGCAAGTGGGAAGCGTCGGAAAACGCCACCGCCCGCGCCATCCAGCTCATCCCCCGCAGCGTGGTCATCTGCGACTGGCACTACGAAGCGCCCCACCCCACCGCCCCCTTCTTCGCCCTTCAGGGATTCCCCGTCGTCAGCTCTCCCTGGCGCAAACCCTCCGTCGCGCTCGAGCAGCTGCACATCGTGCGCCGCACCCGCGCCACCGCCGCCCGGCCCGTGCGCGAACGCATGCTCGGCATGCTGCAGACCACGTGGGTCGGCTTCGGCCCGTTCGTCCGCGCCTATTTCGGCCAGGAGAAAACACCCTCTCCGCAGGTCGCCGAAGCGGTGCTCTGCTTCCGGGAACTGTTTCAGGAACTCCGGCGGACCGAGTGACCGGTCCGTCTCACCCGTGCCGGATCACCAGCACGTCGCCGTCTTTCACGATGTAGTCCCGGCCCTCCAGCCGCAGCAGGCCCTTCTCGCGCACGCCCGCATAGCCCCCGTGCTCCACCAGAGCCTGCCAGGGCACCACTTCGGCGCGGATGAACTTCTTCTCGAAATCCGTGTGGATCGCTCCCGCCGCTTTCACCGCCGTCGAGTTCACCGGCACGGTCCAGGCGCGCACCTCCGTCTCGCCCGCTGTCAGAAAGCTCATCAGCCCCAGCAGCCGATACATGGAGTCCACCAGCCGGTCCAGACTCGACCCCGGCAGCCCGTAAGAAGCGAGGTACTCTTTCTGCTCTTCCGGATCCAGCTCCGCCAGCTCGGCTTCGATCTTCCCGCAGACGGCGGTCACCTCGCAGCGGCGTCCTTCCTTCACCAGATTCTTCCGGTATTCCTCTTCAATTTCCTGCATCCGCCCCGCGTCATTTTCTCCCACGTTCAGCACGAACAAAATCGGCTTCTGAGAAAGGAACTGGAATCCGCGCAACCTCTTTTCGTCCTCGCCCTCGAGCGCCCATCCGCGCAGAGGCTCGCCGTTTTCCAGCATCTTTTTCGCCTGCTCCAGCAGCTCGTATTCGCGGTCAAGCCCCGGATCCTTGATCTTTTTCCGGTCCTTTTCCAGCCGTTCCAGCCGCTTTTCGACAACCGCAAGGTCGCTCAGAACCAGCTCCGTGTCCACGTCTCCGATGTCCCGCATCGGGTCCACGGAGCCCTTCTCGTGCGGCACCACGTCGCTTTCGAACAGCCTCACGACATGCGCCATCGCATCCGCCACGCGCAGGCTCGCCAGATAGGACGGATCCCGCAGGGACTCCTTGGAAATCGACGGAAAATCGATGAACTCGATCGTCGCGTGCGTCACCTTTTCCGGGGCGAACACCTTCGCCAGCGCTTCGAGCCGCGCGTCCGGCACCTTCGTCACGCCCACGCGCGTCTCCATCGCGCCCGTTCTGGCTGTCTCGTGCACGCCCGTCAGAATCGTGAACAGGCTCGTCTTGCCTGTCATCGGCAACCCGATAATTGCTGTTTTCATGTCTGGAATGACCGCCGTTACAAGGGAACTTCCACGAGCTTGAGGATCTCGTTCAGGATGCGCTCGCTCACCTCGGTCGAGCGCGTGATCAGCGTCGTCCGCTGGTTCAGCACCACCCGGTGCGCAAACACCGGCACCGCCAGCCGCTTGATGTCGTCCGGCAGCACGTAGTCCCGCCCCTCCACCAGCGCCATCGCCTGAGCCGCCCGGTACAGCCCCTGCGCGCCACGCGGGCTCACGCCCAGCGCCAGCTGTTCGTGCTTCCGGGTCTGCTCGACGATCGCGAGAATGTAGTCCACCAGCGCATCATCCACCCGGATCCGCTCCACCGCCCGCTGCATCTCCACCAGCTCCCCGGGGCTGATCACCGGCTTGACATCGGGCGCCGTCGCCGCCCGCGCAAACCGCACGATCTCCCGCTCGCTCGCAGCGTCCGGATATCCCACACGGATCCGCATCAGGAAACGGTCCATCTGCGACTCCGGCAGCGGGTAAGTCCCATGGTGCTCGACAGGGTTCTGCGTCGCGATCACCATGAACGGCTCCGCCATCGGATAGGTCACGCCGTCGATCGTGATCTGCTGCTCGTTCATCGCTTCCAGCAACGCCGATTGCGTCTTCGGCGTCGTCCGGTTGATCTCGTCCGCCAGCAGCAGATTCGTGAAAATCGGCCCGCGCTTGAACTCGAATTCCCCCGTGCGCGCGTTGAAGACCGTCACGCCCAGAATGTCGCCCGGCAGCATGTCCGACGTGCACTGCAGCCGGTGGAAGCTGCAATCCACGCTTCGCGCCAGCGCGTGCGCCAGCGTCGTTTTTCCCACTCCGGGCACGTCTTCGATCAGCAGATGCCCCCGCGACAGCAGGCACACCACCGACATCCGCACCACGTCCGCCTTGCCGCGCACCACGGCGTTCAATGCTGCCTCCAGCGCTTGCAGCTTTGCGGATGCAGTCGCCACTGCCTCGGGCGCGGTCATTCTTCTCTCATGATAGCCGCCCGCGCCCTGCTGCTCACACGCTGTAGCCTGCCTTCGAAGCCTTCACCCGCCCGTTCGCCGCCAGATGCTCCAGAATGTGCGCCGCCGTCTCCTCGCTGTCTGCGCCACTTTCAGCGGCGATCTGATCCAGCGGCTTCGGCGCGCCAGACAGCACGCTCAGGATTCTTTTCTGCAGGTCGAGAATCGCCGCCGCCGCTTTCTTCCCCGCTTCGACGCCCGGCTGGTGATACGCATTGATCCGCACGAGCGACGCGTAGAACCCGACGGCGCGCTCATACAGCGCGATCAGCGCTCCCACGCTGCGGGCGTCCACGCGCCGGATCGTGATCATCATCGCCACACGCCCGTTCTCGGTCAATGCCGCCCGCGTTCCCAGCAGAAAACCGTCCAGGTAATCGCCGGTTCTCACGCCGGGCTCCAGCTCGAACTCGTCTCCCCCGTCCTCCAGCACCCGGATGAAGGTCACGAAAAAATTGTTCACCCCTTCGCGCAGCTGCTGCACATAGGCATGCTGGTCTGTCGACCCCTTGTTGCCGTACACCGTGATGCCCTGTTCCACCACGCGCCCTTCCCGGTCGTACTGCTTGCCCAGAGACTCCATGATCAGCTGCTGCAGGTACCGCGAGAACAGCAGCAGCCGGTCCTTGTAGGGCAGGATCACCATGTCTTTCCGCCCGCGCCCGCCCGTCGCGTGATGCCACATCAGCGCCAGCAGCGCCGCCGGGTTCTGCCGCGTCAGCCGGACCCGCGTCGCCTCATCCATCAGCGCTGCGCCCTCCAGCAGCGCGTCTGTGTCCAGCCCCTGCAGCGCCGCCGGCAGCAGTCCCACCGCCGACATCACCGAAGTCCGTCCGCCCACCCAGTCGAACATCGGGAACCGTTCCAGCCACCCGTTCGCCTGCGCATAGGCGTCCAGCTTCGAACCCGGCATCGTCACCGCCACCGCCCGCGGACCGAACGCCACGCCCGCCCGGGCGAACGCCGCCTCCGCCACTTTCATCCCGTTGTGCGTCTCCGGCGTGCCTCCACTCTTCGAAATCACCAGAACCAGCGTCCGGTCAAGCCGCCCTTCCAGCCCTGCCAGCACCCGCTCCATCCCGTCCGGGTCCGTGTTGTCGAAGAAATGCAGGCGCATCCGGTCCCGCCGCGCGTGCCCCAGCGCATCAGCGAGAAACATGGGTCCCAGAGCCGATCCGCCGATCCCGATGCTCAGCACCTCGGTGAACGCCGAGGACTCGTGGATCCGCGCGGCGAACTCCTGCACCCGCCTCCGCGTCTCTTCGATCTCGATCCGGAGCTCCGCCCGCGGCGCGAGCTGCGGCGCCCGCAGCCAGTAATGGCCAACCATACGGTTCTCGTCCGGGTTGGCGATCGCCCCGCGCTCGAGGTCTGCCATTTCCGCGAACGCCCGCTGCATCTCGGGCTCCATCGAATCCAGCCACGCGCTGGAAAAGTTCATGCGCGACACATCCAGGCTCAGCTCCACCGACGGCACGGTCGCCAGATACTCGAGATAACGCTTGTACAGTGGCATGGCGCTCTCCCCCAGCATATCGGTTCCCCGCCCTGCGGGAAGCCGCGCCGCCGTGCTCATAATGAAACCATATGAAGTGGCTCGCCTCCGTTCTGCTTTGTCTCTCCCTCGGCGCCGCCGAAAAGTGGACCGTCGATGACATCCTGCTCCAGGAACAGGTCGGTTTCATCGACATCTCCCGGGACGGACGCTTCGCCGTCTACACCAAATCGCGCATCGACAAAGACAAGGGCGAATCCGTCTCCCACATCTGGCTCCGGCGCTTGGACGATCCCGAATCCATCCAGCTCACACGCGGTCAGGACAGCGCCTCCAGTCCGAAAATCTCCCCCTCGGGCAAACTCATCGCCTTCCTCACCAGCCGCCGCTCTGCACCGCAGGGTCCGGGGTCTTCCACAGGCTCATCCTCTTCTGAGCCTTCCGGTCAGCAGATCTGGCTCATGAACACCTCCGGCGGAGAACCCTGGCAGCTGACCCGCATGGAGCGCGGCGTCCGCACCTTCGACTGGATTTCGGACGATGCCCTCGCCGTCGCCGCCCAGGAAGATCCCACCCTGTACCACCAGAAAATCAGGGAGGCGAAGGACACTTCCAACGTCGTCGATGACGAGGAAAACGAGCCGCCCGTCCGGCTGTTCCGCGTCGAAATCAAGGGCGGAAAAGTCACCCGCCTGACCGCCAATAACGACCGGATCACCAGCGTCGACGTCTCTCCGGACGGCCAGTGGGCGCTCACAGTCCACAATCGCAGCCTCGCAGAAATTTACAACCAGAAGATCAAGCCCGTCACGTTCCTCCATCATCTTTCCACCGGACGCAGCGTCGAACTGTTTTCCGGTCAGAAGCTGTACCCCCGTTCTTTCCACTGGAAGCAGGACTCGAAATCTTTCTATTTCACCGCCCCGTACACCACCCACCCGTATCTGTTCAACGCCAGCGTCACGAAGCTCTACGACTTCCCTCTTTCTCTTGCCGAGCCTTTTGATGCCGCTGCCAAAGCCCGCCCCGCAGAGGTCGCCCTCGACTGGGAAAACGGTCTCGCGGGCTCTCCAGCCGCCCTGCCGGACGGATTCCTCGCCCTTCTGGCCAACGGCGCCCGCAATCGCGTGGCACGCTACTTCGAGTCCGGCAATTCCTGGCGACGCGAGTGGGTGGAAACACCGGACGCCCACCAGATCGTCTCCTCGCTCGACGGCAGCCGGATCATCTACATGCGTTCCAACGCCTCTTCCCCGGCTGTCTATGTCGCTGCGCGTCCTGCCGGCAACCGCCTCGAAGACGCGAAGACCATCATTGAACCCAACGAGAATCTCCGCAAGAAAACGATCGCCAGGACCGAAGTCATCCGGTACAAGGGCGCTCTGGATGAAGAAATCGAAGCCATTCTGTACTACCCCCACAACTACGAGCCCGGCAGGAAATACCCGCTCGTCGTCATGATCCACGGCGGACCTCACGGCCACGACGCCGACGCCTTCAGGGAAAGCTGGGCTTACCCGCATCAGCTCTACGCGCAGCGCGGAGCCTTCATCCTCAAGCCGAACTACCACGGCTCCTCCAACTACGGCCTCAGGTTTGGCGAGTCCATCTCGGGAGGGAAATACAACGATCTGGAGTGGATCGACGTCGAGAAGGGCGTCGATCATCTGATCGCGAAAGGCCTCGTGGATCCGGAAAAACTCGGCGTCATGGGGTGGTCCAACGGCTCCATCATCAGCATCGAGCTCTCCGTCCGCACTTCGCGGTACAAGGCCGTCGGCGCCGGCGCCGGCGACGTCAACTGGATCAGCGACTGGGGCAACGCCGTCTTCGGCGATGCCTTCGAGCAGTATTACCTCGGCAGAACGCCCATGGATAATCCCGATTTTTACGTGAAAAAGTCTCCGCTGTTCCAGATGAACAAAGTCACCAGCCCCACCATCATTTTCTTCGGAACCGAGGATCGCCAGGTTCCCACCGAACAGGGCTGGCAGCATTATCGCGCCCTGCAGCACTACGGCAAGACGCCCGTCCGCTTCATCCTCTTCCCCGGCGAGGCCCACAGCCTGCGCAAGTACGTTCATCAGAAGCGCAAGGTTGAAGAAGAACTCGCCTGGTTCGACCGCCACCTGTTCGGGACCGCCAGGGCTGACAATCCCGCCCTGAAACCGGCGTCGCCGCTGGCCGCGCTCGTCCGCCTCAGACAGGCGTCCGACATCCCGGAAACCGTGGAGCGCGGCGCCCTCTCGGTCGGCCGCTTCGAAATCACCCGCGCCCAGTTCCGCGCCTTCGATCCTTCCTATCCCGTTTCTCCGGGTACCGAAAACTACCCGGCGACGAACATCTCCTTCGAAAAAGCCCAGCAATACTGCGAGTGGCTCTCGAAGAAAACCGGCCGCAAATACCGCCTCGGCACAGAGGAGGAAATGAGCGGTCTGCTCAACCGCAGCCGCAGCGAAAATACGCTCGATTTCTGGGCTGGTTATTCGGTCAACTACGATGACGCCGCCCGGCTCGAACCGCTCGTCCGGGATGCCGGACCAGGCGCTCTGCTGAGACCGGTCGGATCCTTCCCCGGTTCCGGCGATGACCCCGTCTTCGACCTCGGCGGCAATGCTGCCGAGTGGGTCGTCGGCAAAGACGGCAAACCGAAAGTGCTCGGCGGCAGCGCCGACATGCCGGCAGACTCCAAAGCCCCGGTCACTTCGCGCCCGGATTACATCGGCTTCCGCGTCGTCCACTGAGAAGGGGACGGGAACGCCATTCCCCTTTGTCGGGAAGCAATGCGGACCGGTGCGTTCTGGCAGACGGTATCACGGTTATGCAAATCGTGCTACCATGCGGTCATGCCGTCTTATCGAGCCTCTTTCCGGATCTCTTTATCGGCTCTCATCCTTGCCTCTGCCTGCGCTGCTGCCGAGATCATCGTGCTGGATCCTTCGGGCGCAGTCATTCCAAACGCTGCCGTGGAGCGTCTCGGCGCGGCGGCGCGCATCACTGCGCCCGGATTCGCCCCTAAAACGGTCGCTTTGCCCAAAGATCAGTCCGAGGTTCGCGTCACTCTCGATCCCGCCCCTCTTCAGACAACAGTGGATGTCGTGGTCCGCGCCGCGGGCGCGGAGACCGTGCAGTCCATCGCGACTTCAGCGCTCGAGATCGAGAGCACGGGCGCCCGCACCGTCCTCGATGCTGTCGACCGGCTGGCTCCGGGCGCTTTCGTCACGCGCCGCGGCGTCATGGGCTATGGCATCGCCTCGAATGGTACTGGTGCCGTCAGCATCCGCGGAATCGGCGGCTCGCCCAACACAGGGGTGCTGATCGTCATCGATGGCCGTCCCGATTTTCAGGCTCTGATGGGGCATCCCCTCCCGGACCTCTACACTCTTTCCGACGCCTCCTCGGTCCGTGTCACTCTCGGACCCGCCTCCGTTCTGTACGGCTCCAACGCCATGGGAGGCGCCGTCGAAATCATCCCCTCCCGCCCCGAGTCCGGTTTCCAGACCAGGCTGACCTCTTCACTGGGCTCGTGGCACACGACCCAGCACCGTCTGAATCACGCCGCCGCTTTCAGCCGGAGTTTTTATTCCTTCAACGCCGGCTACTCCGGCACGTCGGGCGAACGGCCGTCCTCGGATTTCCGCAACCCGGATGGCACGTTCACCTTCGGCGCCGACCTTTCCGAACACTGGAAATTTTCCCTGGAAAGCCGGTACGGGTTCTTCCATGTCGAAGATCCCGGAACCATCTTCGCCCCTCTGCAGGGCAGTTTCGCCCGCGTCGGCCGCGGCGGCTACAGCTTCAACCTGAACAACGCGTACGGCCGCTCCTACGGCTACCTGCGCCAGTACGGCGCGTGGGGACGCCACTTCATCACCGACGGATTCCGGTCCACAGACTCTACAAAAGGACTGCGCGCCATGCAGACCCTTCTCCTTGCTCCATCCCTGACGCTGGACATTGGCGGCGACTTCAACTATTTCGGCGGCGCGGCCAGAAACATCAAATCGTTTCTGAATTATGGCCAGCATGAGATCCAGGAAGGCGGCGGATTTTCCCGCGCACAGTGGGCCGTCTCTCCCCGCCTCGCTCTCTCAGGCGGCTACCGCCATCACCGCCATTCCGTCTACGGCGGCCTGTCCGTTCCCGAAGCATCCGCCACCGTCCGCCTCTCCCAACGCATCTCGTGGTCGGGCGGCGTCAGCCGCGGATTCCGGAACCCCACCATCCGCGAGCTGTACCTTTTCCCAGCGCCCAATCCTGGACTTCAGCCGGAGCGGCTCTGGAACACCCAATCCACGCTTTATGTCCAGCCTCACCGCTCCCTCACTGCCTGGGCCACCGGATATTACTCATCGCTGTCGAACCAGATCCTCACTCTGGGCCGCTTCCCGAACCTGCGCCTCGAGAATTCCGGCCGCGCCATTCTCCGCGGCGTGGACATTCAGTCGCAGTGGCGGCCTTCGCGTTCCTGGATGTTGAGCGCGGGAACGGCGATCCTTCGCTCCGGTCAGATCGCTCCGTTCCTGCCCGCCAACAAGTTCAACGGCGCAGTCCACTACAACCAGCGCCGCCTGTCCGCCAGCCTGTCGGCCATGATTGTTGGCCGCCGGTACGCCAACGCCGCCCGCACCGCAACGCTCGGCGGCTATCCGCTCCTCACTCTGCA
>FWPV01006000.1_pt1 | contig 23712 bp, 26 predicted proteins | sample 2228371 | NCBI WGS metagenome assembly FWPV01 (sample SAMEA103939776, study PRJEB20133) | metagenome | reverse complement strand
ATTATTAATAATACTAAATAAAATAAAAAAATTTAAGTTTAACTTACAATTTCATGATTCGTTTGATGTCAATGGACGTCAAAACCCAGCCAAAAAACACAATTAAATAAGGAGCATGACCATGAAACATGTCAGATTATCTTTAATTGACACGGATCAATCCATCCAGGCCATGACGCAATTGGATTTTAGCGACAAAGAAAAGAATAAATTTTTAAAATTTATTGAGCTTCTCAAGGAAGAGCTGGCCACCGGCCAAACCGCCATGCTGGAAATCGACGGTATTTTGACCAATCCTGTGGTATTTTCGATTGCCGAAGCCGTGTAACTCGAATCTACTTTAATTTGAGCCAAAACAGCCTGGCGGGTCCTGGACCTGGATTTTGCCAGAAAGACGGCATTTCCGTGGTTAAATAGACGACATCCCCGGTGCGCACCGAATAGGATCTGCTACCGATTTTCATCTGAAGCTTTCCAGAGATCACATATCCGATTTCTTTGCCTTTGTGAATGAAAAAATGCGTTGGGAGGGATTTCTTGGGCAGAAAATCAATAAGATACGGTTCTGCCTGGATGTCGACATCCACGGGTGCCAGTAATTTCGCAGAGACAATGCCTTTGGGCAGGTCCGGCAGCAACACCTCCACAGCATCCGCGCCGGCAAAAATAATTTTATTGCCAGCATCCGAAAGTTCTTGAAAAAAAGAGCCCACATCAATGCAAAGGATTTCTGCAATTTTAAACAGTGCCGGCAAGGACGGATAAATCTGATTGCTTTCAATCTGCGAGATATTGCTGGGCGTCACCCCGATCAAACGTGCCAGATCGGTCTGGGACATGCCTCTTTTGGTGCGAAGTTCTTTGATCCGCTTGCCCAAATCCACTTTGACAGAAACATTTTTTTTGGTGTCAAATGAAACGGAAAGCCCTTTGGTGGAATAAGGATATGGCGTATTGACCGTATCCAGCTCTCTGTTTTCTGCTTTGAGAATCAACAATGAATTTTTCCCGCGTTTTAATGACAATTCAATGGCCACCTGGGCGATTTGATTGATGGATGCCTTCAAGCGCTTGGAATGGGCCTCCTTTTCCATAATCCAATACCCCACGGTGTTAAGTTCGTATAGCCGCGGGCAGGTGTGGGAATAAAATTTGCTGATGTGCTCCTCCCCTTCCCAGAGCTCCTGCATGCCTGTCAAACTTTCAAAAACAAATCGCACGTCATTGCTTAACTCTGCGTGAATCGCCAAAAAATGATCCATAACCGCATCCGGATTTTGGGGATTTGCCACTTGAATCACCCGGCAGGTAGGGTGTTGATTTTTGTCCTCGTAAAATCGAAAAAATGTATCGACCCCTTTCCCTTTTCCATATGTAAAACAATCCAATATGGTCAGATTCTCATATTCCGCCAAAGGGCCGAGTTTTTCCAACAGATTCCGGGGGGAACGGTCAAAACTCACATAAATAAACGGTTTTTGCTGAACCTGGGAAATTTGAAGGAAATTCAGGGTAAAAACCCATGCCAGACTGCCGGCATCATCATACCACACCACATTGTCTCCGATCAGCAGCCCCCCCAGAATCGGATCCAATTGGCTAATCCCGGTTGAAACCCTTGCCCTTTGTGCGCACATCGTTCCCTCAGAATGAAAAATACGTCAAAAAAATGAAACCAAACAAAAAGGGTCTTGATATGAATCGCTCCAAATCGAGCGACGCATCAAGACCCTCACCGAAACAATCCCTCAGATTCAAATTTAAAAAATCTAAATTTTATCTAACAGTTCCTTTGCTTTTTTGTTCCAATATTTATCATCGGATATTTTGGGAACCTCTTCCAGCAATGCTTTGGCCTCTTGTTCGGTTTTGCCGCTTTCCATAAGCAGCTCGGCAAAATAAATATTAAATTCAACAGTATCCGGATGTTTATAATATTTCGTCTTTTGGAACTCCCGATAATATTGCATGGATTTTGCCTTATCATGCAACGGCCAGGGAAGCACCTGCCAAAACCGTCCAAGGGCAATAATCGGCCCGCCCTTCTCATAAAGCTTATCCAATTGATAGGCAGTTTCAAAACTGGATTGGGTCTTGTCCTTCAACCCTTCCCGGAGCGCTGTAATAACACTGACACCATCAGAATATGTGCCCACGCTTGCACCATACCAATAATGACCCTCGACTTTCTTCGGCGCTAGTTGAATGGCTTTTTCTGCATATTTCATCCCTTTTTTGCCGTATTCCTTGCATACAGCTTCCCACCCCGGGCTTTCTGTTTTTTTGGTTTCATTGCCGAATTCTCTGCAGGCCTTGGCCGCCATCCAATTGGCGCGGTAATCATTGGGATTTTTCTCAACTTCTTTCAAACACATATCCAATGCCTGCTTGCAATTGTCCACACCGCCTTTATCAATTAAGGCATCGGCTTTTGTCAAAATATCCGGCTCTGGCGCTTTAATGACTTCTTTAACTTTTTCGGCCGCCTCCTCCGCAGGCGCTGAAGCATCTTGAGACGTCTCCGGAATAGGTTGAACGGTTTCCGCAGAGACATCTGGGGCCTCCTGGGCAGGATTCTCGGCAAAGACCTGTGCAAAGCAAATCATCCAAGAAAATAATGCCATCATCATGATTCCAAACAACTTTTTCATGCATTCACCTCCGGTATTTGAGTTGATGTAATGGGGAAAAAAGTCCGTTTTATTGGGTTGCCTTAATGGGTATTATCATGGAGGCGGCATCCGGATTCGAACCGGAGAATATCGGCTTTGCAGGCCGTTGCCTTACCACTTGGCTATGCCGCCTTAAAAAAATGGAGCGGGAAACGAGATTCGAACTCGCGACTTCAACCTTGGCAAGGTTGCACTCTACCACTGAGTTATTCCCGCTCATGGGAGATTGTAAATTAATTGGCTGATTGGAGTTTGTCAATAAAAAAATGCCCAAAACCGCACGCCCCCGCCTTTTCCATCATGGCCCATGGATGATTTTCCGATCCAACCTCAGGCTGGAATAAAATCCACAGGCCGGACTTCCTTTAAAGAAATGGCGTCTTCGGGGCAGGTAACCTGACAAAGGCCGCACCCCATGCATTTTTCGCCTATAACCTGCATGACGGTGTTTCCGTTATCCAGTGTCACTCTTTCAATGGCCCGGAAACAGCATCGATCCAAACAGGTTTCGCAACCGCTGCACAACTCCTGGTTGATTTCAGCCTGAAACCTGCTGGGATCTAAAATTTTCAATCCCTCGGATATCACCAAGGGGAGCGCCTGACAGCAACAGCTGCAGCAATTGCAAATAAAATGACCGGCATGGGCCCGATTCATGGTCACATGCACCAAACCTTTTTCTTCGCTGAGGCGAAGGAGATTTAATGCTTCATCTTTTGAAACCTCGCGACCAGATCCCCGGTCAATGGTGTATTTGGCCGCATTGTCCACCTGGATGCAAACTTCCAATGGCATATCGCATTTATGGGCAATCAGCCGGCAGGTGCATCGGGTCACAGCCAATGTATTTGCGTTTTCAATAATCTTGTTGGCGCTGTCAACATCCAAAACCCGATGGGATCCGGCATCAACGGCCTGCGCCACCGGGATCACCCGGGTAAATGCCTTGGGAAAAAACTGTTCCGCCAGACGCGCAAATCCAGGCCATTCTTCCTCCATAAACCGTTGCCATAAATCAAGATACGCCCGGGGCGCTTCCGGCCAGAGAATGGTGGCGTCGTGAAATTGAATCATGTCCCGGCACATCTTATAGCCCACCACGCCGCCTTTATAAGTTTTAAAAGCCACGCCTTTATGGTAAAGCGCCTGACACATGTTCATCACTTCATCTAAAGGCCGCTTGATTTTTTCCGCCAACTCGTCGGGTGTGCCGGGCATGGCCATCAACAACCGGGCTTCTGCTTCATTGACGATCATTCTAAATAATTCCGGAATCAATTTAGACCCGGTGAGCATGATCCGGTCCGTCATCTGCTGATAAATGTCTTTTTCCATGATCCGTCTTCCTTATTCAGAAAATTCCATCCTTGCCTTAAAATGACAGCAACTTATGAAATTTGACAAAATAATCAATGCCGGACCAAACTGTAAACGCCAGCGCGATCCAGAGCAACACATGTCCAATATCATAAAAATTAATGCTGAAATATTCATAATGAATCAATAAAGGGATAATACATGCAATCTGAAATCCGGTTTTTAATTTCCCCAAATGGGATGCTGAAGGATCCTCGCCGGACGCGCTGATCAGATGCCGCAGGCCGGTCACTGCCAATTCCCGTCCGATAATCACACATACCATCCAGGCAGGGACCCAGCCATGGGGGATCATCATAATAAAAGCCGATGAAACCAAAAGTTTATCCGCCAGCGGATCCATGATTTTCCCCAGATTCGACACCAATCCGAACCGACGGGCCAAATACCCGTCAAAATAATCCGTAACGGCAGCAGCTGAAAATATCAAGGCCGCCAGAAAACAGCTCAACCGGCTTGAAAAAAGCATCAAAACAATAATCAGGGGAACGGCGGCCACCCGAAACAAGGTCAGGCTGTTGGGATGCGCCAGGATATGCCAGAGTTTTTGCTTGATGGCCATCTTGCGTAAACTTTTGCCCGTTATTTTTTCGATTTTTTCCAATCCGCCAAAAACGCCTGAATCCCTTTATCGGTCATGGGGTGGCCGGCCAGCTTGGAAAGCACATAAAACGGAATGGTCGCAATGTCGGCCCCCATCAATGCCGCCTCCAACACATGAAGGGGATGACGCACGCTGGCCACGATAATCTCCGTGGGAAAATCATAATTGGCGTAAATAGTAACAATCTGATCCACCAGCGCCAAGCCATCCTGGGACAAATCATCCAGACGGCCGATAAAAGGACTCACATAGGAGGCGCCGGCTTTGGCAGCCATCAATGCCTGGAGCGGTGAAAACACCAACGTCACATTGGTGTGTATCCCTTCCTCAGTCAATGTCCGAACCGCCTTAAGGCCGTCTACGGTCATGGGGATTTTCACCACGATGTTTTGGTGGATTTTGGCCAGTTCCCGGGCTTCCTTTATCATCCCCTTTTGATCCAGACTGATGACTTCGGCGCTCACCGGGCCGTCCACGATGCAGCAAATGTCTGCGATAATCTGTTTAAAATCCCCTTTTTCCTTGGCGATCAAGGATGGATTGGTGGTGACGCCATCCACCATGCCCATGGCATGGGCTTCTTTGATTTCTTGTATATTTGCTGTATCAATAAAAAACTTCATTGGCCGTCTCCTTTTGCAAAGCATGCGTTGATTTTTGTAAAACAGCTGAAATGATTTCCCGTTCAGCGGGATTGATTTGAATACATTGAGGCCCCTTTTTTGGGATCGTCTGAAGCAACGAATATATATTTTTTTGCAAAATCGGGTGCGTCCTTCCCGGAGAAAGATCGCATAGGGGACGCAAAACAAATTCGCGAATATGCATTCGGGGATGGGGAACCACCAGCTCAGGGGTATTGATGATGGCATCATTAAAAAAAATAATATCAAAATCAAGCACCCGGGGCCCGAACCTGACAGAGGACTGCTTTCTTCCGGCCTTTGACTCAATGGATTTCAACATTCTCAATAAATCAAACGGGTTCAGACAGGTAGACACCTGAACCGCGCCGTTGATAAACCACTCCTGATCAATGAAACCCACGGGTTCTGTAAGATAAAAATTCGATATTTGTTCAACGCAAACCGCTTTGCCGGCATTGAGCATCCGGATGCCCTCAGTGCAATACCGAAGCTTATCCCCCATATTCGAGCCAAACGCAATATAAACTGTATTGTGCAAATCAGATTTTTTTTTCACGTTGATACTAATAATCTATACGGACGACTTTTGAAAACGGTCCTTCATCGCCATCAACTGAATAGCTGGTTACACGATATTGATACCGATATCCTTTTTCAAGCGTTTCTCGATACACTGCGTTTTTTTCGATCTTAATGGAAACCGGGTCATAGGCCATATCCGCCACCCGGTTAAACGTTGCCGGGCATTGAGTGCATGGAATGTCGCTTGATTTTTCCTTTGCCCGATACACATAAAATCCCGCAAGATCTTCCGGCGCTGATGAATCCGGCACAGGCCAGGAAAGCTGCAATTGATCCCCACGAAGTTCCGCCTGGATATTTTCCACCCCGGGCGGCTGGCTGATCCGGGGCGGCAGGGGGAATGCTTTTCTGCCGCAGGATAGGGCTCCCAAAAAGCAAAAAACCACTGTCAGCAATAAATTCCATTTGAAAAAAAATCTTTTGCTTTGCCCGCGCATCCGCCGCCTAAACAAAACCCATTGCATTGACTGCCTCTTTGGCCCTTTCAACGGCGGCGCGGACATTTTCAGCAGCAGTACCGCCGTATGAGCGCCGGCGATCAATCATGGCCCGGGGCGTTAAAAACTCAAAAACATCATCTTGGATCAGTTCTGAAAATAATTTCATTTCATCAATGCTTAGATCCTGAAGTTCTTTGTTCTGTTTTACCGCATAACCCACTGCTTTTCCCGCGCATTCATGGGCTTCCCGAAACGCCATCCCCCGGCCGACAAGATAATCCGCCAAATCCGTGGCATTGATATATCCCGATAAAACCGCGTTTTTCATGGCTTCCGAACGCACGGTGATCTGTGGCAGCATCCGGTTGAAAATCCGGATACAGGATAAAAGCGTGTCTACTGCGTCAAATAGAGGCGCCTTATCCTCCTGCATGTCCCGGTTATAGGATAACGGCAGACCTTTCATCAACACCAACATCGCGTTCAGACTTCCATACACCCGTGCGGTTTTTCCCCGAATCAGCTCAGGCACATCGGGATTTTTCTTTTGGGGCATGATGCTGCTGCCGGTGCAAAACGCATCGGATAACGCGATGAACCCGAACTCCGAACTGGACCATATGACGATTTCTTCGGAAAATCGGCTTAAATGCATCATGCAAATGGCGGCTGCGGACAAGAACTCGATCATGAAATCCCTGTCTGATACTGCGTCGATGCTGTTTTCAGCCACTTTTGAGAACCCAAGCAATTGGGCGGTGTACTGCCTGTCGATGGGGTGCGGGGTGCCTGCAAGGGCGGCGGCGCCCAGAGGCATCACATCGATTCTTTGAAAGCATTCGGCAAACCGTTGGGTGTCGCGCGTCAGCATTTCATAATATGCCATCAAGTGATGGGAAAAAAGCACGGGTTGGGCCCGCTGCAAATGGGTATATCCCGGCATGATGATATCGATATATTTTTCAGCCAGCGAAATCAGGGTCTTTCTCAAGGCCACAAGGCTTGAAATGGCGTGACGGGTTGCATCCTTTAAATAAAGCCGGATATCCAACGCCACCTGATCGTTCCGGCTGCGAGCGGTATGAAGTTTCTTAGCCACAGGCCCGATGATTTCCCCCAGCCGATTCTCGATGTGCATATGGATATCTTCCAGCCGATCGGTAAATACAAATTGCCCACCGGCGATTTCAGCGCGGATCTGCTCAAGGCCATTGATGATCGCGTCCGCTTCATGCGCTGAAATCATGCTGCATTTGGCCAGCATCCGGCAATGGGCAACGCTTCCGTCAATATCATAGGGATACAAACGCTTATCCACTTGGATGGAAGATGTAAAGGCCTCCACGGCTTCATCTGTTTTTTCATCAAACCTGCCGCCCCAGAGCTTGTCCGTCATTTTATCTGCCTGTTTGTTCTTCCACGTTTATCTTTAAAAGCGAAATCCGTTCTTGAGGGTTCGGATTTCCTTGTTCGATATTCGACATTTCAAATATTTTTGCATAGAATTTTTTAAGACGGCATTACCCCATTTTGTCCTGAAGCATTTTCCGGATGCGAAGCCTTAAGGCATTGAGCCGGATAAATCCTTCGGCGTCCTGCTGGCGATACACAGAATCATCTTCAAATGTGGCAAAATCCATATGATATAATGATTTATCCGATTTCCGGCCCAGAACCCGGCAATTGCCTTTGTAAAGTTCCAGCCGCACCACGCCGCTGACGTTTTTCTGGGTGTCATCCATGAGATGCTGCAGCAATTCCCGTTCCGGAGAATACCAAAATCCATAATAAATCATCTCTGCATAACGGGGGATCAAGGAATCCCGCAAATGCATGACTTCCCGATCCAAGGTAATGGATTCCAAGGCCATATGGGCGGCTCTTATAATGGTTCCCCCCGGGGTTTCATACACGCCCCGGGATTTCATGCCCACAAATCGGTTTTCAACCAGATCGCACCGGCCGATGCCGTGACGACCGCCGATTTTATTTAATTCCGCCAATAACTCCGCCGGCGTCAGATAAAGATCGTTGACGGCCACCGGATTTCCTTCTTTAAATGTGATTTCAATGACTTCCGGCTCATCCGGAGCTGCTTTCGGCGATACGGTCAATATAAACATATCTTCCGGCGGATGGTTCCACGGGTCTTCCAATATACCCCCCTCATAGCTGATATGCAAAATGTTTCTGTCTGTGCTGTAAGGCTTTTGCTTGGTAGCCTGAACCGGGATGTGATGTTTTTCGGCAAATTCCATCAACGCGGTTCTCGAAGTCAAATCCCATTCCCGCCATGGGGCGATGATTTTGATATGGGGATCAAAGGCAAAATAAGTCAGTTCAAACCGCACCTGATCGTTGCCCTTGCCTGTGGCGCCGTGGCTGACCGCATCCGCATGCTCTTTACGCGCGATCTCCATCTGACGTTTGGCGATCAAGGGCCTTGCCAGTGAGGTACCCAGAAGATACTGGCCCTCATAAATGGCATTGGCACGGAATGCGGGAAAAACAAAATCTTTGACGAATTCTTCCTTCAAATCATCGATATAAACTTTCACCGCGCCGGTGTTTTTGGCTTTTTCCTCCAGATGATCCAGCTCTTCTCCCTGGCCGATGTCGGCTGAAAACGCCACCACTTCACAATGATACGTTTCTATCAGCCACTTTAAAATCACCGAAGTGTCCAAACCGCCGGAATAGGCCAGCACGACTTTTTTCACCTGCTTGCTCACAGCTGTTTCTCCTTTTGATATTGAAATGATCTGTTGCTTAACGGATTCAATTTTGACATTGTTATAAAAAGTTAAAAATCACCTTTTTGCTCGGCGCGGGGGATGGGAAACTCTCCCCGGCCATTTGAAATGAATTCAAACGGTTTTACCCCCAACCCTGGCGAGCGCTTAACCGCACTTGGCCAGTTGACGGACGTTTTACGAGCCCGTCAATTTTCCTTGCGTCTGCAAGCCACAAAGCCCCTTGCGCTGAATTGCAGATTCTCCATAGAGCGGAGCCCTGCGCCGAAAAAAAACGGCGATATGTCATCGCGCAAATGAAATCATGGACTTAACAAAAGGTCCAGTATCGCTTTGTGCATGTGTAATTTGTTTTCAGCCTGATCCCACACAACGGATTGGGGCCCCTCTAAAACTTCGGCGGTGATTTCCTCCTCCCGATGGGCGGGCAGACAATGCATGACAATGGCGTCCCTTGCCGCCACAGACATCAGCTCTGCATTCACCTGATATTTTGAAAAAACGGATCTGCGCGCAACCAGCTCGACTTCCCGCCCCATGCTGGCCCACACATCCGTATTCACCACATCCGCATTTTCAGCCGCCTCCCGGGGATCCACAACAAGACGGATCCGCTTGTTTTTTTCAACGGCCCGGTCCAGAATATCTTTATCCGGCCCATACCCCGGCGGACACGCCAGCCACAGTTCAAACCCCAATATGGATGCCGCATTAATCCATGAATGGGCCATGTTATTGCCATCACCGATCCAGGCGAATTTGACGTCCTGATACCCCCCTTTTTTTTCAATCACCGTGAATAAATCGCTTAGCACCTGGCAAGGATGATGGGTGTCGGTGAGCGCATTAATCACGGGAATATGGGCGGCTGCAGCAAAAGCTTCTAAAAAATCCTGGGAAAAAGTCCGGATGGCCACAGCATCCACATATCTGGACAACACCCTTGCTGTATCGGCCACCGGCTCATCCCGGGAAATCTGGGTGTCTGCCACGCTCATAAAAATGGGGACCCCGCCGAGCTGGATAGCGGCCGCTTCAAAAGAAATCCGGGTGCGCGTGGAAGGCTTACTAAAGATCAACCCGATGGATTTTCCCATCAGAAAATGGTCCGTGATGCCGGCTTTGTGTCTGGATTTCAGTTCCGCCGCACGGGAAAAGAACCTGTCAAAATCCTCGGGCGATAATTCAAGCAGCGTTAAAATATCCTTTTTCAAATTGACTCCTTTATCCCCTTGAATACGTCGTCCACGCATTCTATGAGGGCGTCGATCTCATATTTTTGAATGGTCAGCGGCGGAATAAACCGTAAGATATTGTCCTGGACGCAGTTGATTAGAAACCCTTTTTCCATGCATGCGTTCACAATGGACGCACCGCTGATTTTCAATTTCATGCCCAGTAGCAGCCCCATGCCCCGAACATCTTCCACAATGGCATGGCGCTCCTTGAGCCATAGCAGTTTTGCCTTAAAATATTCCCCCATCTCCCTGCAACGAAAAACAATATTTTCTCTTTCCATATATTGAAGGACAGCCAGGGCGGCTGCGGTGATCACGGGGGTGCCGCCGAAGGTGGATGCATGACTTCCGGGTGTAAACGCGGACATCACGGCTTCCCTGGCCAACATGGCGCCGATAGGCAATCCATTTCCCAAAGCTTTTGCCAAGGTCATGATATCAGGCGTCACACCAAAATGCTCATGGGCGAACAATTTCCCTGTGCGGCCCAAACCGGTCTGGACCTCATCAAAGATTAACAATGTCCCTGTTTGATCGCAGAGTTGCCGCAAAGCCTTCAGGTAACCGGCCTCCGGGCAACGGATACCGCCCTCTCCCTGAATGGGCTCCAACATCACGGCGCACACCGAGGGATTTAATTGCCGCCGGATTGCCTCAATGTCATTGAATTCCACAAAATCAAACCCCACCAAAACCGGGTCGTATCCTTCTCGGACTTTCTGCTGCCCTGTGGCGGATAAAGACCCGAATGTCCGGCCATGAAAAGATTGATGCATGGCAATAACCCTGAAGCGACCGGTATCCCCTTTCACATTAAAATATTTCCGGGCCAGCTTCAGGGCGGCTTCATTGGCTTCCGCACCACTGTTGCAGAAAAACACCCGGTCCGCAAAACTATGATCTGTGAGCCATCGGGCCAACTCCACCTGGGGAACCGTATAATACAAATTGGATACATGAAACAGCTGCTCTGCCTGGCGGCAGAGGGCTTCAGTCACCGCCGGGCATGCATGGCCCAGATTGCAAACCGCAATGCCCGCCACAAAATCAATATATTCCCGGCCGTGGATATCCCAAACCCGGGTTCCGTTCCCTTTGACAAGGACCAGTGGAAAACGTTTATAGGTATTTGCCAATACGTGATTGGCTGTTGCAATGATGTCCGGATTCATTCCACCACTTCCGTTCCAATGCCTTTATCTGTAAACAATTCAAGCAACAGGGCGTGCCGCCGTGTGCCGTTGATGATCTGAACTTTTCCGACCCCGCTTTTCAGCGCATCCAGGGCATACTCGATTTTTGGAATCATGCCGCCGAAAATCGTGCCGTCCGCCACCAAATGCTGAATGCTCTGTGTATTCATAGAAGAAATCAAATTTCCAGCTGTGTCCAAAATGCCGTCCACATCCGTCAGATAAATCAACCGCCCGGCGGAAAGCGCGCCGGCGATTTTGGCCGCCACCAGATCCGCATTAATATTGTATGTTTCCCCGTTGGCCCCAACGCCTACCGGGGCAATCACCGGAATAAACCCTTGAGCGGTCAGGGTATTAATAATAGCAGGATTCACGCGGGTGACATTGCCCACCAGACCGGGATCAATGATTTCCGGCGGCCGGTTTTCATCGCCCGGATCCATGATGGTGAGTTTTTCCGCAAATATCAACCCCCCGTCTTTTCCGCAAAGCCCCACGGCTTTCCCGCCCTGCTGATTGATTTGAGCCACAATGGCTTTGTTGACTTTGCCTCCCAAAACCATCTCCACCACATCCATGGTCTGGGCGTCGGTAAACCGCATGCCCCGGACAAATTTGGGACTGATCCCCATCTGATCCAGCACGGAATTGATCTGGGGCCCCCCGCCGTGCACCACCACGGGATTCATACCCACATATTTCATTAATGTTATATCCCGGGCGAAATCCACTTTCAATTGTTCATCCACCATGGCATGGCCGCCGTATTTGATCACAATGGTCATGCCGAAAAAATTGCGGATATAGGGCAATGCCTCAATCAGAATATCAGCCACATTGGGTGTCATAAAAAAACATCCTATAAGTTTTTAAATACGGGGACGGATTTGAAAAAATGATTATAAAATATATCGGCTCAGGTCCTGATCCTCTATGATGTCTTTAAATTTTTCCTGGACAAAACGTCGATCAATCCGAATGTTTTTTTCTTTTATATCCGGAGCCTCAAATAAAAAATCCTCCAGGAGATGTTCCATCATGGTATGAAGTCTTCTGGCGCCAATGTTTTCCGTTCGAGAATTGACCCGTTCGGCCATGGCCGCAATTTCATCAATAGCGTCATCGTCAAAGGAAATATGAACGCCGTCCACTTTCAACAAATTGATATATTGCAACAGCAGGGCGTTCTGGGGTTCCCGAAGGATCCGGGCGAACTCCTCTTTCCCCAACGAATCCAGTTCCACACGGATGGGAAACCGGCCTTGGAGCTCCGGGATCAGATCCGAGGGTTTGTTTAAATGAAACGCGCCGGACGCAATAAACAATATATGATCTGTTTTCACGGGACCGTGCTTGGTGTTGACGGTGCTTCCCTCCACCACCGGGAGCAAATCCCGCTGAACCCCCTCTCTGGACACATCCGGCCCCCGTCCGCCGTCTTTTCCGATGATTTTATCGATTTCATCCAAAAAAATAATCCCGGATTGTTCCACTTTTTCAATGGCATCTTTGACCACTTTATCCATGTCCACCAGACGCTGGGCTTCTTCCTGGATTAAAATCTCCAGGGCTTCTGAGACTTTGACTTTTCTTTTTTTGGAAGACCCTTTGGGCAGCATGCTGCCCAGCATATCTTTAAAATGAATACCCATTTCTTCCATTCCCGCAGCTGTAAATATCTCCACCACGGGCATGGACCGGTCCGGCACATCCACATCCACAAACCGGTTATCCAATTTTCCGGATCTGAGCATGGCTCGGAGTTTTTCACGGGTGGATGACGGGTTGGCCTCAATAAAAACCGGCCGGTCCTCTTGATCCGGCCCGTTGAGATTCTCAAAACCGCGATGGGCATTTTCCTTGGATTCGGGCAGTAGGATGTCCAACATCCGTTCTTCGGCGTTTGCCCTGGCTTTTTCTCGGACAAGTTCCCGCTCCTTGGCCTTGATCATATTGATGGCCAACTCCAACAGATCCCGGACCATGGATTCCACATCCCGTCCCACATACCCCACTTCTGTGAACTTGGACGCTTCCACTTTGATAAAGGGCGAATCCGTCATTTTGGCCAGACGTCGGGCGATTTCTGTTTTACCCACGCCCGTAGGGCCGATCAAAATAATGTTCTTCGGCGCGATTTCATCCCGAAGGCTTTCATCCACGTGTCGTCTGCGCCATCGGTTCCGCAAGGCAATAGCCACAGACCGCTTTGCCTTGGTCTGGCCGATGATATATTTATCCAGTTCCTTGACGATTTCAGAAGGTTTTAAGTCGCTCATGGCACAATATCGGCTATATCTCCTCAATCACAATGGAATCGTTTGTGTAAATGCAAATATCAGCGGTGATTTTCATGGCCTGCTCCACAATTTTGCGGGCGTTATATCCGATAATGTCCGCATGGGCCAACAATGCCCGGGCCGCGGCCTGGGCCGCCACCCCGCCGGAGCCGATGGCGACAACGCCCTCATCCGGCTCAATGACATCGCCGCTGCCGGATATAAGCAGCATCTTGGACTCATCCACTGCGATCATCATGGCTTCCAACCGTCGCAGATATTTGTCCGTGCGCCATTCCCTGGCCAATTCCACGGCGGCACGAAGCAGATTGCCGTTATATCGTTCCAGTTTTTCTTCAAGCTTTTCGGAAAGATGAAGGGCATCCGCCGTGGCGCCGGCAAATCCAACAATGATCCGATCATGATAAATCCGCCGGACTTTTTTCGCCCGCTGCTTGATCACGGAAGTTTGATGGGTCACCTGGCCGTCGCCGGCCACTGCGGCTTTGCCATGGTGACGCACCGCAAGGATGGTGGTGCTTCGAATCATAAAGAAATCTCACCTTCTGGGATGCGCCTGATCATAGGCGGACATTAATTTGTCAATGCTCACATGGGTATAGCGCTGGGTGGTGGATAACTGCTTATGACCGAGCAGTACCTGAACCATCCGCAGATCCATTCCCGCATCCAACATATGAGTGGCAAAGGAATGGCGCAAATCATGGGGGGCTACCGGCACTGCGATTCCCGCTTGCCGGGCGGCAGCGTCTAAAATTCGCGCCACAGACCTCACCGTCAACCGCCCCTTGTTTCGATTGACAAATAAAGGACTGCCCGGATGGGATGTGATTTTGGCCGCCTGAAGGCTGTCACGGTATTCTTTGATGGCGGCCAGGGCTTTGGCGCCGATGGGAACAATTCTTTCCTTGTTTCCTTTTCCCGTCACCCGGATGGTTTTTCCGGAAAAATTCACATCCGAAAGGTTCAGCCCCACCAACTCCGACACCCGGATCCCTGTGGAATAAAGCGTCTCCAGAATGGCGCGGTTTCTCTTGCCCGTTAGATCCGAAGGCTTAACCGCATCCAGCAACCGGAACATATCATCCACACTTAAATATCGGGGGATGGGTTTTTCCTGCTTGGGGGTGAGCACTGATTCCGTGGGATTTTCGGAAATCACCCCGTGTTTTTCCAAAAACTTAAAAAAAGAGCGTATGGAAGACAATTTACGGGCAATACTGGTTTTTTTTAAATTCTGTTTATGCAATTGGGCCAGATACCCCCGGATGACCAGGTTGCCGATATTTTCAACTTTCAATTCCTGCAGGTTTTCCGGATCATCCTCGTTGTAGGTAATCGACAATGCCCGATGTTTCATAAAATATGAGATAAAATCCTCCAGATCTTGGGCATAAGCCCGGCATGTATGCTCCGAATATCCTTTTTCGGTTGAAAGAAAATCCATAAAGGATTCCAGTAAATGATTCAGAGATAATGGATTCATTCAAATGCGATCATTGATTCCAGTTCTTGCCAATTGCCGACCTCCGGAAACGGATGCGGTTTCCGATTCCAAGGCTGTTTGAAAACAATCGGACGGATGCCGGCTTCATGGAGCAAAAAACAGGTTTCAAGCCGGTCCTCCACAAAATAAGTCACTTTTTTGTCCAGCAGAACATCCTTTTTATCTTCAAATGACCCGGTGGCGATCACTTCAATATCATCGGCGTTAACCCCAAGCACATCCAATATCCATCCGAATATTTGATCGGCATTGGGTCGGGCGGTGACAAAAAGGGTCGGCCGATGGCATCGGTTCAACCGCCGCAATACATCGGGAGCGCCCTGAACCGGCATCAGCTGCCCATCATGAACCCCATCTAAAATTCGGTTAATAATCGTCTCTGCAAGGTCCCGTTCCAGCCCGCCGAGCTGATCAATATCATAGTCGGTGATGTCGTCATAGCGCAGATGGTGAAACCCAAAATCCTTTTGCGCAATATTAATAAAAAGCGACATGGTGTCCGCCAGCACGCCGTCAATGTCAAAAGCAACTTCTGATGGATGGATCTTTTCTGGTTTCATCAACATTTCCAAGGCGGTTTAGGCGGCCTTTCTTGTTCTTTTCTTCAGCCGGCTGATGCGGCGCCGGAGAATATCGACCATTTTTTTATTGTTTTCAGCGGCAACCGCAGCTTTTTTCTTTTTCAATTCCCGGATTTTTGCTTTCAGATTCCGCACAGACGCATCGGAGCGGTTTTTTTTAGATGGCGCATCTTCAATCCCTTTGGCTTTTTTTATGGCCGCCAAAAGTTCCTCCTTGTTCATCCCGTGAGCGCCTGTAATTCCGGGAATCTCCATTGCCACAGCCCGAAGTTCGGTTGCTGTCATTTTTTCCAATGGTTTTTCTTTGTCTGCTTTTTCTTTTTTTCCCATATGTCTGGCCTGCTCCTTTCCATTGATTTGATTCCATTAAAAAATATAAAGCGGAGGTGATCAACCCCCGCTCATTTATCTGAACCTAAATTATTTTTAATCCATTTTTTAAATGATTGTCAATGAAATTTATCTGATTTTTATTAACGGGTTAGGCGTATTTTTCATATTGTCGCATCACCAGTTTGATATCTTCCCAAGCAGCCCGTTTGTCTTCTGGGCGCTGGATCAAATGGTCTAAAGAAAACGTTGGCATGACTTGAATTCCCTGACAGGTGTAAAACCGGCCCCTTAACCTTTGGATCGGTAATGGAATATCCAGCAGTGCGCTTGATGCAAGGCGGCCAAACGCACAAATAATTTTAGGCCGGACAAACGCAATTTCCTTCAAAAGAAAATTTCTGCAGCCTTTGATCTGTTGCGTTGCAGACTCCGGCGCCTCCGGAGCGCAGCATTTTACGGCCGGGGTAATATACGCTGATTCCCGATTTAATTTCATGGCAACCAAAATCCTGTTCAAAAGCTCACCCTGCCGGCCGCTGAGTGGATATCCAGTATGGGCGTCCTCGGGTTCCGGCATCCCGCAGACAATCATTAATTTGGCATTAAAATCCCCCATCCCATTAACGGTAATTTTTCGATAATCCCCAAGCCGGCAGTTTTTGCAAGCAACCATGTCCAGAAAAATTTCCGTCAAATCCCAGCAACGAATGATGTCTAGGGTTTTTTTAGAACAATCAACGCCTGTTGCGCCCGATTGGGATAAAAACTTAAGATAAGATGTGATGTCTCTGGAAAGTGCGGCAAAAGAAGCTAAACGATCGTCTTTGGAGATGATTCCCTGTGGCATGTAAATTCACCAAACACTCATTTTGATAATCTGCTTTTCTTGAATCCGGATTTGGCTGCTATTACCGATGCATCACCCATCTATTGTTCGTCCATGAGTTTATGGTCAACAGCAGGTTTAATTATGTTTTGATCACATGAAAAATCAGTGATCTTTGAAACCGTTTTCATCTGATAACGGAGTTGCCGAGATTTATTCTTTCGACCCAGGGAAACAACAATCATTTCAGGTTCGGCATCAAAATAATCAACTATTTTACCAATCAGTTGATTCATGAAATCCTTTCACGCCATCATGGACCGAATCCGATCCAGGATGACATGGGCAAGGGCATGTTTTGCCATGAGCGGCAATTCTTCTTTGTTACCGTTTTTAAAAAATAAAACAATCTGATTGGTATCCGATCCAAATCCGGATTTTTCTTCACCCACGATATTGGCGGCAATCATATCGAGATTTTTTTCTTTGAGTTTCTGAGTCGCATAGGTTTCCAGGTCTTGGGTTTCAGCGGCAAACCCCACCAGAATCTGATTTTTTTTTCTGCGCCCGAGCTCGGCCAGAATGTCCTGGGTTCGCTCAAGCCTCAGGCTCAATGCAGCCTTGTTTTTCTTGATTTTGTGGGCCGATGTTTCAACCGGCCGAAAATCAGACACCGCCGCGGCTTTAATCATCACATCCATATCATGTGAAACACCCAATACGGCGTCAGCCATTTCCCGGGCAGTTTGCACCCTGATAACCGTGACCCCAACCGGAGATTTAAGACCCGTAGGGCCTGAAACCAAAATTACATCCGCGCCCCTTTTTGCAGCTGCTTCGGCCATGGCATACCCCATTTTCCCGGACGACGGGTTGCTGATAAAGCGCACCGGGTCAATGGGCTCCTGGGTGGGGCCTGCGGTCACCAAGACTTTTCTTCCCTTATAATCCTTGGGATAAAACCAAGCTGCGACCTGCTGAAAAATATGCTCCGGATCCGCCAGCCGGCCGGGGCCGTATGCGCCGCAGGCCAATTCACCTTCCCCAGGTTCCACAATCACATAACCGTCCGTCTGGAGCTGTTCCAAATTCCGTTGAACCGCCCGGTTTTCATACATATGCGTGTTCATGGCCGGGCAGACAAATTTCAGGCATGTGGCTGCCAGTATAAGCGTGCTTAATGCATCATCGGCCATGCCGGCTGCCAGTTTGCCGATGATGTTTGCGGTGGCCGGCGCAATCACCACGGCATCAGCGGCTTCTGCCCAGGATATATGCCGCATGGCAGCGTCTGCGCCCCTTTCAAACATATCCATAAACACCGGCTGGCCGGATATGGCTTCAAACGTCAGCGGACCGACAAATGCCGCTGCATTCCGGGTCATCACCACCCGCACGACTGCGCCTGCCTTTTGAAACAAGCGCATCAATTCAATGCTCTTATATGCGGCAATGCCGCCGCAGACACCCAGCACAATTTGTTTGTCTGAAATGATATGATCCATCATGAATTGTCCAGATATTTATCCAATCATCCATTCTTGTCTTTTTCCAAAACAGAACCCGGGCCCGACAAAGGCCGAAAACTCTTTTTGCCGGCCCCGCAGACCGGGCACCGCCAATCCTCCGGCAAATCCTTAAACGCCGTGCCTTTGGGAATTTTGCCTTTTCGATCTCCTTTATCCGGGTTGTAAATATATCCGCAGTTTAATGTCTGACATTGATACATTTCTTCTGGTTGCGCCATTTCAAACTCCTTCTAATTATTATCATATAATCAGTGGGCTCATTCATAAAGCGAACGGCAGATCCAATTTTTTCACTCCATCCGGCGGGCCCAGAGGTCCGCCCCACATCAAAATACCCCCCTTGTCGAGCGGGCCTCTGGGCCTGCTTTGGAACGATTCAAAAAAAGGCCTGTTACGCTTGATCCAAATCCTGTTTACCGGCATCTTTCAATTCGATCCGCCGGACCCGAAGCAGCGTTTCTTCAATGAGTTTTCGATTAAAGGAAATCACGTCGCCCACAAGCCCCAAAATCCACAACTGAATCCCGATAATCAGCAACACTGCAGCCAGCACAAGGGACTGGATATGTCCATCCCCCTGTCCCTTCAAATAAAAATAGACAAACCGGATGGTGGGAATCAAACCGGCAACAACGGATAAACTGCCCATGATCACAAACATTTTTAACGGCTTGAACATGGTGTACATGCGCACCATGGTGCTCACCTGGTTTATAATAAACCTGGGCAGACTCGAAATCAGGCGGGATTCACGGGTCTTCGGGTTTGTCCGCACCGGCACGCTGGCGATTTTCATGCGCTTGTCGCCCGCCTGAATCACGGTTTCCACGGTATAGGAATACCGCGACACGATATTGATCTGCAGAGCCGCCTCCCTGGAAAACGCGCGAAAACCGCTGACCGCATCCGGCACGTCTGTATTGGATATCATCCGCACCAAGCCGCTTCCTGTCCTCTGAAGTTTCTTTTTCAAAAAACCGAAATGTTCGATGGTGTCCGTCTGCCGGTCGCCGATGACCATGTCCGCCTCACCCTTTAGAATCGGCGCAATAAGTTTGGGAATATCGGCGCCATGATACTGATTGTCGCCATCCGTGTTGACGATGATATCCGCGCCCAAGCGCAAACTCGCTTCAAGCCCCGTCATAAAGGCCAGGGCCAATCCTTTATTGCGCTTATGGCGGACAATATGATCCACCCCCAGAGACATTGCCACATCCACTGTTTTGTCCGTGCAGCCGTCATCAATCACCAAAATCTCAATCTGATCAATGCCGTCAATGCGCCTGGGAATATCCGCAATGGTTTGGGGCAGGGTGTTTTCTTCATTATAGCAAGGGATTTGAACAATTAATTTCATAGCGTATCATCTGAACTAGGTCAAATAAATGGAACTTCGATGCATCCGTGTCCAAAGCCATCATTGTCTTACATCCTTTAACTTTAAACAGGATCCGACTTATCCTTAAGCTAGTGGAAAATCCAACTTGCCGTTTATAGTCTATTGGAGAGTGATTATTTTTTTCAATTGTTTTTTTAGGTACATTTTAGCACTTAAAAATTCATCCAAAAAGCAGAAGTCAATCTTTATCATATATTTTTTGGTTCTATAGGGAAATGAAAAACCGTTTGGAACCGATTTATCTCGATCCGGTGCGAAGGATTCAACGGCCCGGGAGAAATCCTTCATCCATCAGATTATCAGCCGAAATGACCGGGGAAGACGTTTTATCTCTTGGGGGTTGTGCGAACAGATGCTATCAATCTTGAAATACCATGATGCCCGCGTTATCCTTGAGCACGATATACAGGTTTTTGTTTTTAAAAAAATACCGAAAAGCCGATTTTAAATCCCCTAAAAACGTTTCCCCAAGCGATTCCGGGCCGCAGGACACCAGTGGTTTATCAGGGATTTCGAAATTGATGTATTCGCCATCCACGGCATAATCGCCTTGAATTACATTGCAATCGGCGCGAATTTCAAGTTTTTTCCGGGGCACTATGTGAATCGAATACGCGTTGGGATCATAAGATTGGACGTGGGTATCATTTTTATAATAATATGTCTCACGCCATTTCCAGAGGGTTCCTTCAAAGGCAGGGGCGATTTCATATTCCACCGGACCTGGTTTTTTGATCAGGCGATCGTTGACCACAGCGTATTGATACACGGTCTCCAGCGTTGAACAACACTCCCGGTCATAGGGGCCATGGATCTTTAAATTTACAACGATTTCCTCGTTTTCTATGGATACGGACTGAATCCTGACCCGATCTCCCAATTCAATGGTGTCTGCATGGTGCCAACCCAATGCTGTTTTTTTCAGCAAGGCAAGATCATAATATATTTCGCCTTTGCCAGTATCGAAAATCAGCACGGCAACGGCCACAGGATTTTGGCCGACGGTGCCGGTTGCCGTGTGCGCATCCAGATATACAGCATATTCTCTCAAACCATTGTCTGCAGCGGTTTCATGGGTTTGTCCATTGATGAACCTGAGCACGCCTGATAGCACACATTAAGATTTAAATTGGATATTGTCAAATGTTGCGCACGTCTGAACAGGCGGTCGATGGGATTGACAACTGATCATCCCCCCCACTATACTGATCAGCATGAAAAAAAACCAAACAGATTTATTCTTGCTTCGGCCAATGAAACATTTACTCATTTTTTAAAAACCTTTTGCCACTGATCTGTTAAAATAACTGATTATCAACGTGGATCTGAGTTTTCCATACATGCGTTTATTTCTTTTGTGAATTGATATTTTAGAAAAAATAAAAAATTTTAATTATGAGATCCCCCTGCGGCGAATGCTTGTTTTCAAGAACAACGTGGTGTAATGAATTTTGATGATTTTTTTAACACTATCATTTAACCCTCATAAACGTGCATGAAATGTTCCGGCTAAACGCCTTTTATATTAGCTTGGCGGCTCTGTGCATCCTGATTTGTTCAACATCGTCGGCCGATATGGTGATCTTAAAAAACGGTCAGACGATTAAAGAGGTAACGATCATTGATTTAGGGGATACATTGCAGTGTGAAAGCCCCACGCAAACCTACTATGTAGATAAAAAATCCGTGGCATCCATTGCCCGAACGGACCGGGAAAAAGCCCCGTCCCTTATCCGGCGTTGGGCCGATGATCTGTTGGCATCCATGCCCCGGGTTGTCAAAAAACATATCAACGCTTATCAAAAATGGATATTTTCTGGTTTTTTATTTTTGATCGCAGGGATTGTGTTGATTCTCATTCTCCGCAAAACATTATCTCAATTGATCTGGCTGGCCCAATGGATGATGAAAAAACGGCGGTTGATCCAGGATATCCACCATCTGGATGAAAATGAAAAAGCCGTGCTGCGGGAATTTTTCCTCCAAGCACAAAACACCCTTGATCTGCCTGTGGAGGACAAAACCGTTGCCGGCTTGATTCATAAAGGGATTTTGGAGATCGTGGGGTCAAAGGGTCAATATTCGGTGCGGGGATTGATGCTGCCGGTCATGATTGCTGCTTCTGCTCATAAAAAAATGCATCCCCAATCGCTCGGCTTGCCGGCGGTGTTGACCGATGAGAACCGAAAAGCGCTCAACGCATCCAGGCCCGCATTTATTTATGAAATGGCAGGGTTTTATCAAAAACTTGAAAAAAAACCAGACATATACTGGTAAAATATGTGATTTGGCCCTGCGGCGGCTGTTGCTGAACAAATTGTTTACAACCCAAATTGTAAGGATGTTATTGAATTTTGAAAGAAACGATTTCAATTCCATATTGACTCTGTTTCTGTTTTTTATCATATTCAAACCGTTTTTCAATTTATTTGAATAGACACATCAAAAAAGGAGTGCATTGCATGGCAGTTCAAAAATGGCCAACCCGTTTTTGGCCCGAAGGCGTTCCCAATGATGTCAATGATTATGACAGACCGCTTTACAGCATTTTAGATGAGTCCGCCGAACAATATCCGGATCAGGTTTACACCATATTCAACGGCGGCACCCAAACATTCGACCAGGTGAAAGACAAGGCCGACCGGCTGGCAAATTTTCTGGCAAGCCGAGGCATTCAAAAAGGCGACCGTGTGGCCATCTTCCTTCCCAATATTCCCCACTATCCAGCCATATTTTTTGGGATTCTCAAAGCCGGCGCCGTCTGCGTCACCTGCAATCCCCTTTATACCTCCACAGAACTCCATTATCAGCTCCGAGATTCAGGCGCCAAGGCGGTATTTTGCATGGATCACCCCCAATTTTATCCCACAACAGTCAACGCCATCAAAGACACGGATGTGAAAACCGTGATCATTTGCAATGTCAAATCATATCTGCCTAAAATCAAGGCCATTCTCGGCGCCATGCTGGGAAAAATCCCCAAAGCCCAACAATATGAACCCGGGCATTTATTTTTTGACCAGGTCATCGAAGCCGCATCGCCGCATCCACCCAACATCCAGATCACCCCATCGGAGGACCTGGCGCTTATCATTTACACGGGCGGCACCACGGGCGTCCCCAAAGGCGCGGCGCTCACCCATATGAATTTTACCTATGATTTAAGGGCGCTTGAAGAATGGGTGCGTCTGCCACACACGCCCGACGGTCCTCCGGAACCCATCCGCCGCGGCGGATATCACACTTTTTTAGGCGTGCTACCCTGGTATCATAGTTTCGGCATGACCACGTGCATGCTCACTGCCTGCGGGTCCGGCAACAAACTGGTATGCATCCCGGATCCCCGGGCCGGGAAACCGCCCTTTACAGAAGTCCTTAAAGCGGTTCAAAAATACAAAGCCACCATTATGCCGGCGGTCCCGACGATTTTTGTGGCCTTCATCAATCATCCGCATTTAAATAAATATGATCTCACTTCTTTAATCGGATGTTTTTCCGGCGGCGCGCCCTTGGCTCCTGGCCAGCGGGCGGTGACCCGGACCGTCCCCACGAATTCCTCAAAGGCGCTCCCGCCCCCCGGACTCGCGCGCTAGCTCGTGACCCCTCGCCCGCCCTGATCCACACACACAGCGCCCGCTCCTTGAGTGAGAAATGCCCAGGCGACGCCTCCTCTGGGGGCTCTGGCTATGCTAGGTTTGTCCTCTGGGCTGGACTGGGGTCCCTTT